>Ga0105238_10000102_pt1 | contig 94910 bp, 75 predicted proteins | sample KBSC34metaG_FD_81526 | JGI IMG/M metagenome (GOLD analysis project Ga0105238, IMG submission 81526) | Corn rhizosphere microbial communities from Kellogg Biological Station, Michigan, USA - KBS C3-4 metaG | ecosystem: Host-associated > Plants > Roots > Rhizosphere > Soil | place: Michigan, USA...
AGGGTCGAAGCCCCAGCAGATGATCTCCACGCTGTGCCGCGCCTGGCGGATGTCTTGCAAGATACGAGCAAAGCCCTCTTCGCCGCAGATCAATACTTCAAGCTGGTTGGCGTGATAGATCGGGGAATTGCTGTCTTCTGCGCGTTCCAGCAGCCATTGCGCCGTTGCGGTAGCACTACGTTTGCGCAGGTCGATGGGGACGCTGCCTGGGTGGTAGGTCTGTGTCATGGCGATGATCCAGAAAGGGAAGGGGTTCAGGCGCCTGCATGGCGCAGGCGGCTTTCTGCGTCCGCTTCAGTACTGCGGTAGCCCGAGGCCGCCAGTTGTTGGTCCAGTGCGCTGACCTGTTCGTGGACCGGTAAATCAAAGCAGTAGCCATTGGGGAGCTTGACCGAGTAGCTGTCGTCGCCCTGCTGATGGCCTTCGATCCGTAATCGCCCGGCCGCGTCAGTGACGCCCACGGCGATCTGCGCCCCCTGCTTGAAGAGCGTATAGGGTTGGTGTGCCAGCGGCCTTCCATCGCGCACATGACTGCGCAGGCGGACCATCAAGCTGGCGCTCTGTTGCAGTTCTTCAAAGGTAGGCGGTGGCGCTATCTCCGGTGGCGGACAATTGGCCGGACCCAGTACATTGTGTTCAGCAGCCTGTTGCCGCCACTGTCCGCTGGTGCCGTGTTCGATGAGGCTGGCATTCCAGCGGCTGAAGCTGCCGCCGCCATGGATTTGCGTGTCATCGCGCGAACGGATGCTGATCTTCGGGGCCTGCAGGATGATTTCTTCGCTGGCCTCCAGCAGGATGCGCCGTGCAGCCTGAAGCTCGACGTGTTCTTCGTGCGCCTGCACCTTGACACTGCCCTTGCCGCTGATCAGCTTCATGTGCTTGCCGGCAAAGGCAGCGAACATTTCTCCTGCCCGCATCAGCAATTTGCGTCCGGCATTGAGCTGGGTATTGTCCCGGCTGACCAGGTCGATATGCCGGGACGCGCCCAGCACCATGGTGTCCTGGCTCGTCACGCTCACGCCGGCCGGTGCGTCGAGGGCGACCATGGGTGCCGCAGCGTGCCTCGTGCCGCCGGCCGCTTCGCTCGTGTCCCATGCCTGCAGCTGCTTCCTGATGCGCTCCAGCTGCGCCAGATCGGTCACTTCTGCGTGGTACCTGGCGGCATCCTGGCTCAGGCGCTGCGCCAGTTCCTCCAGACGGTGCAGGGTGTCCAGCAGGGCCTCGCGCTCCAGCATGCGGCCGCGCCCCCGGTCCTGTGCTTGTGCCGTAATGAGGATGCCTTTGGCCCCACGCAGGACGCCATGCCCATCCGTGCGCGCCTCCAGTCCCTCGCCACGATCATCTCCCTGCCCGTCGTGACGCGGCTCGGTGAGATAACCCAGATTGATCTGGCTGTGCTGGTGCTCGCTGGCCAGTTGCGTGCTGATCTGTCCGGGCGTGTCATCCAGCCGCAGCTGGTTGTAGCGGACGCCTTCGATCTCCTTGCTCTTGATCCCCGAGAGGAAGCGATTGCCGGGCAAGCCGCCGTTGTGGCTGAAGCGCGCCGGATGGTTGATGCCGTTGTGCAGGACACCGGCGACGAACATCTTGTCCGGATCTCCCCCAAGAAAATCGATCAGCACTTCCATGCCGACCCGCGGCACCGCATCGTGCCCATAGCCTGCCCCGGCCCAGGCGCTCGATACCCGCACAAATGCGCTATCCCGTTCCTGCCCGCTGGTGCCCGCACCTTGCGCATGGACATGGTCTTGCGCATGCAAGCCCTGCAGTTGCACCTTGATGCGGCCCAGTTCGTCGCAGTACACCTCCTCGTTGGCAGGCCCGACTACCAGTGCGGTGACCGGATGCACGGCCGGCAGATGCAGCCGGGGATCGTAATGCGGTGCCAGCGGCGCGCTGCGGCGGCGGCAGCTGAGCTGGTTGCGGTAGCGCATGTCCGCTGCGCCCTGTACATCGGCTTGCCAGGTGGAGGCGGGCAGCAGGCGGTCGATCGCATCCTGCAACGCTTTGGGGAAATTGTTTTCGGCTTGCTGCCGCAAGGAGGTCACGATGAATTCACGCAAGATGCGATCTTGGCCGTGCATGTCCGGATGCCCTTCCAGCTCGAACCAGTGCCCCACCGCCAGATCGCGCACCGTACCACTGGCCTCGAAGGATTCGCTGCGGCCCTCGTGCGCCAGCATGCGGGCATCGGCCAGGCGCAAGTGATCTTGCTGGCCATCCGCAGCGTGAGGGGCCTCGATCAACCCGTCATTCAGAATGGCCGCCAATGCCCGGCCGGTATCGCCCTGGTCAATCGCGCTGTGGCTGGCGGCTTCCTCGACGCGCACCGCCTTGTAGTCCCAGCTGCCGCGCCATACGCGACCCGGCACCAGGCTGCGCTGGCGGCTCCATGCGCTGATGGTGTCGCGCTCCTCGGTGGCACCCTCGCGGTGGTAACGCACCGTACCGGCAAGGGCCCGGGGCAGCAGGGCGGACTGATCGCAGAACACCAGCGCATGCATTGGAACGTCTGCATCCTCTGTCCTGCCGGTATCGGCAGCGGGCTGGGGGCTGGCCACATACCAGGCAATGCCCTCGCGCCGGCAGAGCCGCCTGATGAAGTGCGCATCGGATTCGTTGAACTGATGGCTGATCTCGCGCATCGGATAACGGCGATCTTCCAGGCCATCCAGATCGAAGTGAAACGCCGTCGCCAGTGCGGGGCTGCGCTGACGCCATTCACCGAGCATGATCTCCAGGATGCGCGGCACGCTCAGTTGACGGAAGACGCGGGTGTTGATGCGCTCCTCCATGATCGACAGCGCGTCCTTGAGCGTGAGCTGGTAGACCCGCAGCGCACCGTCGGCCTGGCCGGCGCGCGCCTCGGTGATGATCCCGTTGGTGTGATGCAGACCGCCTCGGTCAGTCACCATCTCGATGCCCAGCGGCTGTCCGAGCAGGGCCTGCAGCGGCAGTTCAGGATCGCTGGACACGCAGGTCAGCTTCGCCTGCATTCCTTCCAGACAAGCTTCTTCGATGTCGACCCGCTGCACCAGCAGCCATTGCGCGAAATGAGTTTCCTGCGCTCGCCAGCGCAGCCTGAGGGGACGGTGTTGCTGCGAGAGTACGGCGCCGGCAAATGCCGCAGCGATGGTCTGGAATTGATCTGTCATGGCGGAATGGACGGCAGCGACAAGCGTGGCCACAAAAACTGGCCAGCATAGTGAGGCTGATCCACCAGGGCAGAGATTCACCAAAGAAAGGAAGTGAATCCCGATTTTCTTGAGCAAATGATTCAAAAAATATCGATAATTACCGCTACTCACTAGGCATCACTGACCACTTCTCATCCCGACATGGACACCACCCGCATCGACAAATGGTGCTGGGCCGCGCGCTTCTTCAAGACGCGGTCTCAGGCCACCGAAGCCGTGGAGCGCGGCCGCATCAAGCTCAACGGCGAGCGCACCAAGCCTGCCCACAACGTCAGGAACGGCGATCGCCTGGACATCGACAACGGTTCCACCGAATGGGAAGTGCTGGTTACCGGCATCGCCGACAAGCGCGGCTCTGCCGCCATTGCCGCCACCCTCTATCAGGAAACCGAGGAGAGCATCACGCGCCGTGCCGCGCTGGCCGAACGCCATCGCCTCTTCCGCGAACCCTCGGCCGAGATCAAGGGGCGCCCGACCAAGCGTGACCGCCGCCTGCTGGACCGGTCCTCATCCTGATCCCGCCGCAGCGCTGGCTCGTTGTAAGATGAAGGCCGTTTTCCCCGGCCTGTCTTTTCTCCAACCCAGGTGCAAAGGTGCAGATGTCTCAGGTGGTCTCTTCCGAATCGATGCAGTCCGTCCCCGTGGCCCGGCCCCTGCGCAAGGAGTGCCCGCCCGGTGCCTGCGATTGCCAGCGTGAGGCGCTGCTGGAATGCCTGCACGCGCCGGAAGCCCGCGTGCTCTGGCTCACCCGTGAAGAAGAAAAACGCCTGATCGAACGCATCACCCGCGTCAGCACCTACGACGAGCTGCTGCATGTGGGCAGCCTCATGCGCAAGAACCTCGGCATCCACCTGCATATCAGCCCCGGTGCCAACGAGGTGCGCACCGTGCGCGGCCTGCAGATCCACCTGGCCGAGCAGCCAGGCCTGTGCCGCAAGACGCGCGACACCATCCCGGCGGCCATCCGCAAGTGCCTGGAAAACAACCCCACCATCGTCTACGCCCTGCTCGACGCCCACGACCTGCTGGGCGCCGCCAGCCCCCCTTCCGAAACCGCCTGAAGGCTTGCCGCCCGGCAAAAATCCATACCGCAAGACAGCCCGATTTTTTGTTTGACATTTGCGGCGCGATGAATAATAGTACGATCGTTCGAATAAATTCCGCATGAAGATAAATTCATGCCGGGTTATCCAGGGCACAAGACAGCGGACCCCGAGCCGCGCCCGTCGAACCGGTTCCTTCCCGTCGCCGCCTGCGGCGGATATCAAAGAGACAACGATGACTGAGACAAGCAAGGTGACCACCGCGCCCGCCCGGCCCAAGTTCCTGCGCAAGGGCGAGCAGACCCGCGCCGCCATCCTGGATGTGGCGCTGGAGCTGGCCAGCCGTGATGGCCTGGAAGGGCTCACCATTGGCCTCCTGGCCGAGAAGATGAAGATGAGCAAGTCCGGCGTCTTCGCCCATTTCGGCTCGCGCGAGGACCTGCAGATCGAGGTCGTGCGCCTGTACCACAACCGCTTCGAGCAGGACGTGTTCTATCCCTCCATCAAGGAGCCGCGCGGCCTGCCGCGCCTGGAAGGCATGTTCGCGCGCTGGATCAAGCAGGTCACGGTGGAAATCGCCCTGGGCTGCATCTACATCAGCGGCGCGGTCGAGTATGACGACCGTCCCGGTGCCATCCGCGATCACCTGGTGGCCATGGTCCAGGCCTGGCGCGATGCGCTGGAGCGCTGCATCAAGCAGGCCATGGAAGCCGGCCACCTGCGCACCGACATCGAGGTCAGCCAGATGGTCTATGAAATGTATGGCCTGATCCTGGCCCTGCATCACGATGCGCGCTTCCTGCACATCCCCGGCAGCGTTGAACGTGCGGAGGCCAGCTTCCGCCGCCTCATCGACAGCTACCGCCCGCAGGGCAGCGACAGCGCCAGCACCAGCGCCCCCAAGAATTCCAAATCGGCTGCCAGGAAGGCAGCGTAACCCGTCCGGAGACATTCATGCCCCAATACAACGCCCCCTTGCGCGACATGCAATTCGTGCTGCACGAGCTGCTCAATGTCGAGGAAGTGTTCAAGGAACTGCCGCCCCACGCCGACACCAACCGCGAACTGGTGGACCAGGTGCTGGAAGAGGGCGGCAAGTTCGCCTCGCAGGTCCTGTTCCCGCTGAACCATTCGGGTGACCGCGAGGGTTGCCATTTCGATCGCGAGAGCAAGGCCGTGACCACGCCCAAGGGTTTCAAGGAAGCCTACAAACAGTACGTGGAGGCCGGCTGGGCGGCGTTGTCCTGTGATCCGGACTTTGGCGGCCAGGGCTTGCCGCTGACGATCAACAATTCCTTCTACGAGATGCTGAACTCGTCCAACCAGGCATGGACCATGTACCCCGGCCTGTCGCACGGTGCCTACGAGTGCCTGCATGCGCACGGTTCGGACGAACAGAAGCAGCTCTACCTGCCCAAGCTGGTCTCGGGCGAATGGACCGGCACCATGTGCCTGACCGAAGCCCATTGCGGCACCGACCTGGGCCTGTTGCGCAGCAAGGCCGAGCCGCAGGCTGATGGCTCCTACAAGATCACCGGCAACAAGATTTTCATCTCCGCCGGTGAAAACGACGTGTCCGCCAATATCGTTCACCTGGTCCTGGCCCGTTTGCCCGATGCGCCGGAAGGTTCGAAGGGGATTTCACTTTTCCTGGTTCCCAAGTTCCTGCCCAATGCCGACGGCTCGCTGGGCGCGCGCAACCCGATCTTCTGCGGTGCCATCGAAGAGAAGATGGGCATCCACGGCAATGCCACCTGCCAGATGAACCTGGACGGCGCCACCGGCTGGCTGATCGGCCAGCCGCACAAGGGCCTGCAGGCCATGTTCGTGTTCATGAACGCGGCGCGCCTGGGCGTGGGCATGCAAGGCCTGGGCCTGACCGAAGTGGCGTACCAGAACGCCCTGGTCTACGCCAAGGACCGCCTGCAGATGCGCAGCCTGTCCGGCATCAAGGCCGCCGACAAGCCGGCTGACCCGATCATCGTGCACCCGGACGTGCGCCGCATGTTGCTGACGGCCAAGGCTTTCGCCGAAGGTGGCCGCGCCTTCACTTCGTATGTGGCGCTGGAGCTGGACAAGGAACTGACCCACCCCGATGAGCAGGTGCGCAAGGACAGCGCCGACATCGTGGCCCTGCTGACCCCGGTGGTGAAAGCCTTCCTGACCGACAATGCCTGGATGGCCACTTCCGAGTGCCTGCAGGTCTACGGCGGCCACGGCTACATCGCCGAGTGGGGCATGGAGCAATACGTGCGCGATGCCCGCATCAACATGATTTATGAAGGAACCAACACCATCCAGTCGCTGGACCTGCTGGGCCGCAAGATCCTGATGGACAACGGTGCCAAGCTGAAGAAATTCGGCGCGCAGATCCAAGCCTTCGTGGAAGAGCACGGTACCGATGAGTCCATGTCCGAGTTCATCACCCCGCTGGCCGACATCGGCGACAAGGTGACCAAGCTGACCATGGAAATCGGCATGAAGTCCTTTGCCAACCAGGATGAAGCCGGTGCGGCGGCCGTGCCCTACCTGCGCGTGGTGGGCCACCTGGTGTTCTCCTACCTGTTCGCCCGCATGGCCAAGATCGCGCTGGAAAAGCAGGACAGCGGCGACGCCTTCTACACCGCCAAGCTGGCCACGGCGCGCTTCTACTTTGCGCGCCTGCTGCCGGAAACCGCGATGCTGATCCGCCAGGCCCGTTCGGGTGCGGCCAACCTGATGGCGCTGGACGCAGAACTGTTCTGATCGCAACACCACGCCGCGCGCGGGCTGCACGCCTGCACGCGGCGTTGATCCAACGCAATGCGGCCCGTGACAGCGTCACGCGGGCGTCACTGCGGCAGGGCATGCTGTGAGCCGCCGCACCCGGGATAAAGAGCGTACAGTGAGCGCTCGTCCCAGCGGCGCAGCACCTTGCCAGGCCCGAATTCATGTTTCATGTTTGCAGCACCAGCAAAGGAGATTTGCGTGTCCAATTTCATCGTCAAAAAAGTGGCCGTGCTCGGCGCGGGCGTCATGGGGGCCCAGATTGCCGCCCACTGCATCAATGCCCGCGTGCCGGTCGTGCTGTTCGACCTGCCGGCCAAGGAAGGCCCGAAGAACGGCATCGTGCAACGCGCCATCGAGAACCTCAAGAAACTGAGCCCCGCTCCGCTGGGCAACAAGGATGACGCGGCCCTGATCCAGGTCGCCAACTACGAGGATGACCTGGCCGTGCTGGAAGGCTGCGACCTCATCATCGAAGCCATCGCCGAGCGCATGGACTGGAAGCACGACCTCTACAAGAAGGTCGCCCCGCACATCGGCCCCAAGGCCATCTTCGCCTCCAACACCTCGGGCCTGTCGATCAATGCCCTCTCCGAAGGTTTCGATGCAGGCCTGAAGGCGCGCTTCTGCGGCGTGCACTTCTTCAACCCGCCGCGCTACATGCACCTGGTCGAACTGATCCCGACCCAATCGACCGAACCGCACATCCTCGATCAGCTCGAAGCCTTCCTCACCACCACCCTGGGCAAGGGCGTGGTGCGGGCCTTCGACACCCCCAACTTCGTGGCCAACCGCGTGGGCGTGTTCGGCATCCTGGCCACCATCATCGAAGCCGAGAAGTACGGTCTCTCGGTCGATGTGGTTGATGACCTGACCGGCGCCAAGCTGGGCCGTGCCAAGTCCGGCACCTTCCGTACCGCCGACGTGGTGGGCCTGGATACCATGGCCCACGTCATCCGGACCATGCAGGACAACTTGAAGGACGATCCCTTCTTCTCCTCCTATGCCACCCCGCCGCTGCTGGCCAGGCTGGTCGAGCAGGGCGCGCTGGGCCAGAAGAGCGGTGCCGGTTTCTACAAGAAGGTGGGCAAGGACATCCTGCGCATCGATCCGGCCAAGGGCGATTACGTTCCTGGCGGCGCCAAGGCCGATGACATCATCGCCCGCATCCTCAAGGAAAAGGATCCGGTCAAGCGCATGAAGGCGCTGCATGATTCGACCAATCCGCAAGGCCAGTTCCTGTGGGCCATCTTCCGCGATGCCTTCCACTACATCGCCGTGCACCTGGAATCGGTGGCCGACAACGCCCGTGACCTGGACTTCGCCATGCGCTGGGGCTTCGGCTGGAGCGTCGGTCCCTTCGAGACCTGGCAGGCGTCCGGCTGGAAGCAGATCGCGCAATGGGTCAAGGAAGACATCGAAGCCGGCAAGGCACTCTCCGCCGCACCGCTGCCCGACTGGGTCTTCGATGGCCGTGACGGCGTGCATTCGGAGAAGGGCTCCTGGTCGCCCTCCAAGAAGGCCGACGTGGCCCGTTCCGAGCTGCCGGTCTACCAGCGCCAGGCCTTCCGTGCGCCGCTGGTGGGCGAGGGTGCGGCCGATGGCAAGAGCGCCGGTACCACCTTCTTCGAAGACGAATCGGTGCGCATCTGGCACCAGAACGACGATGTGCTGATCCTGTCCTTCAAGACCAAGATGCACGTGATCGGCCAGGGCGTGATCGATGGCATGAACAAGGCCGTCACCGAAGCCGAACAGAACTTCAAGGGCCTGGTGATCTGGCATCCGGATGCAGCCGAAGGCGGTGCCTTCTCGGCCGGTGCCGACCTGCAGTCGATGCTGCCGCTGTTCATGTCCGGTGGCGTCAAGGCCATCGAGCCGGTGGTGCACCAGCTGCAGCAGGCGCACCAGCGCCTGAAGTACGCCAGCGTACCGGTTATCGCCGCGGTCGCCGGCCTGGCGCTGGGCGGTGGCTGTGAATTGCTGCTGCATACCGCCAAGCGCGTGGTCTCCATCGAGTCCTACATCGGCCTGGTGGAAGTGGGCGTGGGCCTGATCCCTGCCGGTGGCGGCCTGAAGGAAGCCGCGGTGCGCGCTGCCAAGGAAGCCAAGGGCAACGACATCCTGCAATTCCTGAAGGAATACATGCTGGCTGCGGCCACTGCCAACGTCTCCAAGTCCGCACTGGAAGCGCGCAAGCTGGGTTACCTGCGCGAGGATGACGTGATCGTCTTCAACCCCTATGAATTGCTGCACGTGGCCAAGGTCGAGGCGCGCGCGCTGTTCGATGCCGGTTATCGTCCGCAACTGCCACCGCAGGTGCCGGTGATCGGCCGCAACGGCCTGGCCACCATCATGGCGCAACTGGTCAACATGCGTGATGGCGGCTTCATCTCGGCCCACGACTTCAAGCTCGGCAAGATGATCGCCGAGACCGTTGCCGGCGGCGAGGTGGAAGAGGGCAGCATCGTCAATGAACAATGGCTGCTCGACATCGAGCGCAAGTTCTTCATGGAGCTGCTCAACCACCCCAAGACCCAGGAACGCATCATGGGCATGATGCAAACCGGCAAGCCTGTGCGCAATTAATGAAACCTCTCTCCCCTTGAAGGGGAGGGAGAGTCCAAGGAGATTTGGTAATGAGCAAACAACTGCAAGACGCCTACATCGTCGCCGCCACCCGCACCCCCATCGGCAAGGCGCCGCGTGGCATGTTCAAGAACACCCGCCCGGATGACCTGCTGGTACGTGCCATCCAGTCCGCCGTGGCACAGGTGCCGGGCCTGGATCCCAAGCTGATCGAGGACGCCATCGTCGGCTGCTCCTTCCCCGAAGGCGCGCAAGGCCTGAACATGGCGCGCAATGCCGTGCTGCTGGCCGGCCTGCCCAACACCATTGGCGGCGTCACCATCAACCGCTACTGCGCCTCCGGCATCACCGCCATTGCCATGGCCGCCGACCGTATCCGCGTCGGCGAAGCCGATGTCATGATCGCTGCCGGTGCGGAATCGATGTCCATGGTACCGATGATGGGTTTCCATCCTTCCATCAACATCAATGCCTTCAAGGATGAGAACGTCGGCATGGCCTATGGCATGGGCCTGACCGCCGAGAAGGTGGCACAGCAGTGGAAGGTCTCGCGTGAAGCGCAGGACGAATTCTCGCTGGCCTCGCACCAGAAGGCCATCGCCGCGCAGCAGGCCGGTGAATTCGCCGACGAGATGACCTCGGTCGAGATCGTCGAGCGCTTCCCCAACCTGGCCACCGGCGAGATCGACATCAAGACCCGTACCGTCGCCCTGGACGAAGGTCCGCGCGCCGATTCCAACCTGGCCGCGCTGGCCAAGCTGAAACCCGTCTTTGCCGCCAAGGGCAGCGTCACCGCCGGCAACAGCTCGCAGACCTCCGATGGCGCAGGCGCGCTGATCATCGTTTCGGAAAAGATCCTGAAGCAATTCAACCTGACCCCGCTGGCGCGCTTCGTCTCCTTCGCCGTGCGCGGCGTGCCGCCGGAGATCATGGGCATCGGTCCGAAGGAAGCGATTCCTGCGGCCCTGAAGGCCGGTGGCCTGACCCAGGACCAGATCGACTGGATCGAACTGAACGAAGCCTTCGCTGCACAAGCGCTGGCCGTCATCGGCGACCTGGGCCTGGACCCGAGCAAGGTCAACCCCATGGGCGGTGCGATTGCCCTGGGCCACCCGCTGGGGGCTACCGGTGCGATCCGTGCCGCCACCACCATCCATGCACTGCGCCGCAAGAACCTGAAGTACGGCATGGTGACCATGTGCGTGGGTACCGGCATGGGTGCGGCGGGCATTTTCGAACGCGTCTGATCCGCGCCCGCAAGGCCTGATGCAAAAGCCGCACTGCGCATGCCGTGCGGCTTTTTTCATGAACCTTATAAATCATTTATAACATTCAAGGAGACTGTGCAGATGGATATCCAGCTCACCAAGGCCGATGGCATCCTGACCATCCACTTCAATCGCGAAGACAAGAAGAACGCCATCACCGCGGCCATGTATCAGCAGCTGGCCGATGCCTTGAAGGAGGCCGAGACTGACAATGCGGTGCGCGCCATCCTCTTCACCGGCAAGCCCAAATCCTTCTCGGCGGGAAATGACCTGGAAGACTTCCTGAAGAATCCGCCCAAGACCCAGGATGCGCCGGTATTCCAGTTCCTGTGGCAGATCAGCCATGCCAGCAAGCCCATCGTGGCGGCCGTCTCGGGCGTGGCCGTGGGCATCGGTACCACGCTGCTGCTGCATTGCGACCTGGTGTATGCAGCCGACAATGCCAAGTTCTCGATGCCCTTCACGCAACTTGGTTTGTGCCCGGAGGCGGCGTCTTCTCTGCTCTTGCCGCACATCGCCGGTTACCAGCGTGCGGCCGAGAAGCTGTTGCTGGGCGAAGCCTTCGGCGCAGACGAAGCCTGCCAGATGGGTGTGGTCAACCGCGTGCTGCCGCTGGAGGAATTGCTGCCCTATGCGCAGCAGCAGGCAGCCAAGCTGGCGGCGTTGCCGGCGGCCTCGATCCGGGTGACCAAGCAGTTGATGAAGAAGAATCGCGTCACCGCGACCGAGCAGCAGATGGTGGCCGAAATCGAGCACTTCTCGCGCATGCTGACCGCGCCCGAGGCCAAGGAAGCGTTCACGGCTTTCTTCGAGAAGCGCAAGCCGGATTTCAGGCAGTTTGGCTGATGCCGGGCTCATCTCCCATGGTTGGCGCAGCATGAGCATCAATGGAGCGGCGATGGTCTGCTCGACGCATCGCCCCTTCAAGTTGTGCTGAAATTCCATTGCAAGCAATGTTTCAAAAGTAATCGATGGTTTATCAAAAGTTACACGACGAGTTGCTGACTCTGAGCCGGTCGGCAACTTTATTTTGGCTCCAATTCTAGGATTTATTCGCTATCGAAACGGACTCGAAGTGAATAACATCAGCCTCCTTTTCACCTCGCTTCAGCGCAGGTAAAAATTTAAAGGAGGAGTGATGAGCGAGACCTTGAAGTCCCTGGCCCTGCTGATGCAGAGTGCGGAGCAGCAGCGCTTTCTGCGGCTGCGGTTTCCGCATCGGGATGCCCCGGAGGCCAACTTCGCGGTTCATCAAATCGAGGCTGAGGAATGCCTCTCGCGTGACTTTTCTTTCAAAGTGCAGTTGGTATCGGATGAGCCCTGTCTCTCTCTCAAGGAGATGCAGGGCAAGCTGCTCAATGTGGCCATGATCCGCGCAGATGGCGGTGTACGTTACTTCTCCGGCTATGTTTTTGGCTTTCGGCGTATGCATTCCGACGGCGCGCTCACTCTCTATGAAGCGCACCTCGGGCCATGGATGAAATTGCTCAGCTTGCGCAGGGACAGCTATCTCTTCCACGGCAAATCGTTGCGCGAACAAAGCGAGATCATCTTCAAGGACTATTCCTTCTATCCCCGTTGGGAATGGCTGGTCATAGGCGAAGACCCTCCCATGACCGATGCCTGTCAATTCGACGAGACCGATTTCAATTATCTCAGCCGTCGGTGGGAAGCCGCAGGATGGCACTATTTTTATCGGCACGATGAACAGGGTCATACACTCGTCGTCGCCAGCGATTCCACGCGCTGTCTGCCGATCGACGGTGGCTCCGAGGTACGATTCCATGACCAGGGCGGGACGGAAGAAGAAGATGGCATGCACCGGTGGATATCCGTGCGCGAGATCGTGCCGGCCAGCGTAGCGTTGAGTTCCTTCAATTTCAAGGATCCTTGGCCCATCTCGCGCAATGCGCCTACGATCAATCAGCAGGGATGCGTGCCCCATGTGGAGTCGCATGAGTTTGTCGGCGCCTATGGATTCCGTGATGGCGATGCAGGGTACGAGATGGCCAAGCTACGTATGGAAGAAATCGAGGCCGTTGGTAAATTTCATCAGGGTGAAGGCAATTCGCGCTACATGGAGCCAGGCCGCTACTTCCGCCTGGTCGATCACTTCAACCACGGGCCCTACGGCAGGGGCGATGCCAGCGGCAAGGATGATTTCCTGATCCTTTCCATCAGGCACAAGGCCGTCAACAATGTACTCCAAAGGGGCCAGTCCGAGCTTTTCCAATACCATCACTGGCTGACTTGTTCACGCCGCAGTGTGCCTTGGCGGCCAGGGCGCCAGTTCAACAGTGAAGACACGCGCATCTGGGCTCCGCAGACTGCAACCGTAGTGGGTCTTTCCACTTCCGACAGTATCCTGACGGATGAATATGGACGAGTCCGGGTCCAGTTTCATTGGGACCGGATCGGCAGCAACGATCACCGCAGTTCGGCCTGGATCAGGGTCGCCGGACCGTGGGCTGGTGCTGAGTTCGGAAGCGCGGCCATTCCCCGGGTGGGCTCGGAAGTCGTCGTGCACTGGCTATCCGGTGACCCTGATCGACCGATCATTCTCGCTGCCCTGGCAAATCGCCGGAACATGCCACCCTGGACCTTGCCCGAGCAGCGGGCACTGACTGGCTGGCGCAGCCGCGAGCTTGCAACGGGCGCTGGAAATGCGCCGGGCGGACGTGGCAATCATCTGGTTCTCGACGATACGCCTGAACAATTGCAGGTCCAGTTGAAGTCCGATCATCAATGCAGTCAGCTCTCGCTGGGTCACATCGTGCGCATAGAGCGCACGCAGGGTCGGGAAGAGGCGCGTGGAGAGGGCTGGGAGCTGGCCACCAATGCGTGGGGAGTGGCGCGTGCTGGCCGCGGCATGCTCATCACCACCGAGGCACGCCACAATGCGGGAGGTTCGGCCAAGGATTTGGGAGAAACGGCACAGCGCCTGGCGCGGGCCCAGCAGGCCCTGGAGCGGCATGCCGGCTTCGCCGAACAATGCGGTGCGCTGTTGCCGGGGGAGCTGTCGGACATGGCTGTTGCACTCCATAGGCAGAACGATGCCATCTCCGGAAAGGATTCCGTTGTCGAGAGCGCGGATTTTCCCGAGTTCGCCACGCCGCAACTGGTGCTGGCGAGCCCTGCCGGCATTGCTGTCAGCACGGACGGATCCACTCATCTTTCCAGCACGGAGCATACCGTCGTCAGTACTGGCGGCAATGTGGCCGTCACAGCCGGCAACAGCCTCTTTGCCAGCCTGCGCAATAGCTTCCGATTGTTGGTGCACAGAGCCGGAATGAAACTCATCGCGGCGGCGGGCAATATCGATGTGCAGGCCCTGAGCGATAGCATCCACCTGCTGGCCAAACTCAAGATCACGCAGACAGCCGGGCAAATCACGATCACGGCGAAGGAAGAGATTCTCATCAATGGCGGTGGAAGTTACGCCCGCTTTAGTGGCGATGGCGTCGAGTTCGGGACGAGCAGCAATTTTATCGTCCATGCCGCCAATCATGAATTCACTTCACCCAAATCCATGAATGCGCAACTGGTGATTCCTACTCAGGGCGGATTTGACAATGTGGGTGCGTTTCTCTTTTCAGCTTGATCGACGCGAGACGTTTTCATGATCATTACCTACCCCATTCATCTGCCCTACGTAGCAGGAACGGAACAGCGTGTCGTCCCCGATGCGCTCTATCACCAGAGCGAAATTCTGAGCGGCTCTTATCCCATGGGGAAGAATCGATTCTGGCACGGCGGGGTGCACCTGCATCCGGTGGATCGCAACACACCCATTCGGGCGATTGCCGCTGGCGAGCTGGTGGCCTATCGCTATGACGATACTGATACCGGAGATGAACTCTTTGAGAAGGCCAGCTATTCGCGCAGCTTCATTTTGCTCAGGCATGAGACGGAACTTGGCCAGACCTCACCGGGTACCAGCAAGCTGGTGTTCTATTCGCTCTACATGCATCTGCGGTCCTGGAGCAAGGTCAAGGAAAAATCGGGAGAGCAGGCTATCAATTTCCTGAAGAAGAGGATTCCCGAAAGACCACGCATGAAGAACAAGTCTCCGCTGATCGACAAGCAAGGTCGGCCAATCATGGAGCCAGCCCATGATGAGACGGTCCTGCTTACGGCAGATGGCCAGATACAACTGGGGACTGGGTTTTCGCGTGTGCAGCGCGGCGATGTACTGGGCTATTGCGGCAGCATTCCCGACAATTTGGCCACACCGTCTCAGGGTATTCATTTCGAAATCTTCTTTGAGGACCCTCGGTTTCTCCAAAACCCGATGCAGGCGATCTGGGGCAAATGCTGGCTGACAGCCAGCCTCAGGATATTGGACGAACTGCTCGTGAAGCATGAGCTGGAAGTGGATCCCGAAAAGCCATTGATCCTGGTGGAGGATAAAGACAAGGACAAAGACAAAGGCGGGTGTCTCAATATTCAGACCGAGGACAAGAAGAACTGGTGGATCGAGAAGGACCAGTTCGTGGAGACAGAAGTACCTGCCGATGCAAAGAAAAAGACAGCCGCGAGAAAAGTCTACATGCCGACAGGGAAGAGGCTCATCGGCTATGCCAAGAATCCTGTCACGAATGCCCGCACATTGGAAGCTGGCAGTTTGATCGTTCCGTGGAGCGGACCGTGGTTGAAGGCCGGCGAATTCCAGGAGCGCCAATATGAAGGCAAACTTTGGATTCAGATCTTCAAGCCGGATCAGAACAAGATCTTCTGGGCGGAAAAAAGCACGGTGAAGTATCTCAGCGATGCCGACTGGAAGGATTTCAGGAAGGTTGAGGAGCATGGTCAATTCAGTGCTGACGGCTTCATGGATGACGAGGGCCTGCAGCGCCTGATTCAGGAGAGTCAGAAAGGGCGCACTGACACGAAGACTGCGCAGTCAGACAAGGATGAACTGGTCCGCCATGTGGTCACACGACATCCCACCGAGTGGAGCAACCAGGGCATCGCTCAGCGCTATGAGCGTGTGACCAAGGAGGACTTCGGTGCGCAGAAATTGACGCAAGAGCAGTTTCAGAAGTTGCTCCGGCATATCGAACGCCAGACCTTCTGGGAGAAGGTGCCGGGATTGCCGGATGCGCGCGGAGTTTGGCATGTGCATCCGATCAAGTTTATTGAGCATCTGGCGAAGTGCATGTGGTTGTCGAAGGAAGAGCTGGCATTGGTTTATCCGTCCACGGGCTCTCTCGCTGCTGCCACGATCAGTCATGGCACCTCAGAAGAACTCCGGGAAAAGTATCGCGCTGAGATCAATAAGTGCTGTTTCAAGTATGGGCTCAACAGTCGGTTGCGGATGGCGCATTTCTTTGGTCAAGCTGCCGTTGAATCCGAAAGTCTTAACCGAATGCTTGAGAGGTCGGACGGCAGCCAGTACGAAGGAAGAACAGATATCGGCAACATCATGGCTGGCGATGGCAGAAAATTCAAGGGGCGCGGAATCAAACAGCTTACTGGCCGTTACAACTACGTCGAATATTGGTCATTCAGAGGGTGGTTGAAAAAAGGAGGAGATTTCGATGTTGGATGGGAAGTAAAGAAGAAAGATGGAACGAATGAAAGCAAACCACTTCGACCGCCGCATATCGCAAATCCAAACGTGATTCTTGAGGAGGCTTATAACTGCGTCGACATCGGCACATGGTACGTGGTGCTGTTGAAGCCTCCTACCCTATCCGCCATGGACCTCGACGACGTTAGAGCGGTGACACACGCGATAAACGGCGGGAGAGATAACAAAGAATGGGAGAAAAGCTCCTCACTGGAGGATCGTATTTCGCATACAAAGAGGATCAAAAAGGTGATGCTATGAAATCCGTTTGGTTTTTGACAGCGATATGCGCTGGGATAATATTTTTGCCATACGCTCTTGCTGAAGAGCGTAAATATGGTGATCTGGAATTCACCCGCTCTCTCTACCGTCAAACCGGATCCTTGAAGGCAGTGAACAGGCTCTACATCGAAAAGATAGAAATAAGAACGTCAAGAATACTTGCGAAGGCTAAGGCTAGAAGGATCAATCTTGCACTTGAGCATTTGTACGCATCTCTTTATTCAGAGGCGACAGATTGCAAAGATCCTGACTCAACCGCGCCATGGGGATACGAGGTGCTTTTTGACCAAGTCAATTATGCGGGAGATACGCTCAGTGTCAGTCTCGACGTCTCTGGCGCGTGTTCCAGGCAACCTTATTTCGCCAAAGAAGTGGCGAACTTCTCACTCAGGACGGGAGCGCCTCTTGATCCCCGGCAGATGTTGTCGAGACATGCGCCTGTTCTTCTCGGTGCTGGGGCGCGCGTCAAAGCCGGACTTTTGATTTTGGGCCAAGAGGGTGTCGGGATACTCAAGAAGGAAAATAAGGATGTCCTCGACGAACAGTTAATGGAATCCTGCGCCAGATTTCTTGCAACCGCAGGCTTTCGAGTGTGGGTCCGGGATGGAGTGTTGGTCCTGATGCCCTCCTTTCAGTATCCCTATACCGAATGCCGCCGAGAGTATTTCATTCGGCCGCATCGAAAGGTGGCGCCGTGAACATCATGTTTTTGCTGATTGCCACACTCTCGATGTGCTCGCTGTGCCAATTCGGTCAAGCACGAGAACTCGAACTCGACGATCAAAAATTCGATATTTCCGTCTACAGAAAAACCGGTCCACGTGACGCAATGAATCGCATCTATACCGAGAAGATAAGGGTGAAACCAGGAGGACGGATATCGAAGGACGCAGCCAGCCAGATTCATGCCACCATGGAAAAGTTTTATCAATCGCTGTTTGCACAGGGAAAAACCTGTCGTCCCGATCCACAAGGTGGTGCATGGGCTTATGAAGCAGAGGTTGATGAAGCCCTGATGGCGTTCCGAACCATGAGCATCGTCTTCAACGTCACCAGTGCATGCGCCGGAAAGCATGTCTTCGACAAAGTGGGCTGGACCTTCGATATCAGCACGGGAAAACAGCTTCCACCCATAGCGCTGATCAATCGATATGTCCCCTCCCTGCGCAAGGCAGGCGTTCGCACGAATGGAAATTTCCTGCAGTTGAACAAGGACGCAGTTGCACTGGTCATGTCCAACCTGAAGCCGGAGATAAAGACGGCCTGCCTGGATTATTTTGAGCGGTCCAACTATGGCGTGTGGCTTGATGAGCAAGGCGACGTAGTCTTATCTCCCGTCTTTGACTATCGTTACCTGGACTGCGCTGGCCGCTATTACCTGTCAGCGGAGAAATGACAAGCCGCCAGCATGCAGAGATCACTACACCCTCGCTACTTCCAGCTGCTCTTCCCCGAAGCAATCACCTCCACCGGCTCCACCCGCTGCTCATAGGGATGGCGCAACACGATGCGGCTGGCGAATTTCTCGATGCCGATCTCGTCCTCCAGCAAGCGTTCCATCAACTCCTGGAACAGCGCCACGGTGGGCGAGACGATCTTGAGCAAATAGTCATACCCCCCGCTGACGTTGTAGCACTCAACGATTTCCGCATACTTGGCCGCGCCCTGTTCGAACTTGCGAAAGTCGGCAGGACGGTGGCTGCCAAGCGTGATTTCGGAGAACACCACGACATGGCTGCCCAATTTGTCCAGCGCGACCCGGGCGGCATAGCCGGCGATGACGCCGGTTTCTTCCATGCGCTTGGTCCGGGTCAGGCAGGGACTGGGGCTGAGATTGACGGCCTCGGCCAGCTCCACGTTCGAGCACCGGCCCTCGCGCTGCAAGTGCTCGAGGATCTTGATGTCGGTGCGGTCGATGGGGTCGGTAGGTCGCATGGTCCGATCATAGCACCGCATCGCCGGCCTCAGGCTCAACGCCCCGCCGCCGATCGCGCTTCCGTCAGCGACTCGTCCAGCGCATCGATCACCATGCCCGCCTGCTCCGCCGTCAGCACCAGCGGTGGCCGGATCTTGAGCACGTTGTGGCCCATCGCGCAGGCGCTGAGCAGTACGCCCTTCTGACGCATGCGGTTGACCACCTCGCTGGTGAGCGTGCGGTCAGGGGTACGCTGTGCCCGGTCCGACACCAGTTCGACACCCACGAACATGCCCGCACCGCGCACGTCGCCGATCGCTTCGTGTCGTACGGCCAGCGCACGGATGCCGTCAAGCAGCACGCCACCGACCTCCCGTGCATGGGGAATCAGGCCTTCGCGTTCTATCGTCTTCAGTACCGCCAGCGCAGCGGCACACGAGACCGTATTGCCGGCAAAGGTATTGAAGTAGCGCGAACGCTGCCCGAATTCCTGCAGCACCTCCGCAGTGGCCAGAATGCCTGCGACCGGCTGGCCATTGCCCATCGGCTTGCCCATGGTCACGATGTCCGGCGCAATCCCGTGGCGCTGGAAGCCCCACATGTGCTCGCCGGTGCGGCCGAAGCCCGGTTGCACTTCATCGGCGATGAACAGACCGCCGGCCTCCTTGATGGCCTGCACCGCGCCTTTGAGGAAGCCCGCTGGTCCCGGCAGGATGCCGTCACTGGTGAAGAGTGAATCCACGATCAGGGCGGCAGGCTGGATGCCGTGCCGTTGCAGGTCGGCGATGGCGGCTTGCACGTCGCGGGTGAATTTTTCTCCCAAATCCTGCCCCGGCGCATGATAGGCACGCGGGGCCGGCACCAGGCGCACATGCGGTCCCAGGTTGACGCTGCTGCCCAGCGACGGTGAGAACTGCGAGACCGCATCGGTGATGCCGTGATACGCCGTGTCGGTGACGATCACGCCGGTGCCGCCGGTGCGGACCTTGGCGATGCGATAGGCCAGGTCATTGGCTTCGCTGCCGGTGCAGGTGAGCATCAGGTGCGCCAGCGATGTCTCCGGCACCGTCGCCAGCAGGCGTTCGGCCAGCTCCAGGATGGTGTCATGCAGGTAGCGCGTGTTGGTGGCCAGCGTCTGCACCTGTTCGCAGATCGCTGCGGTGACGGCCGGATGACAGTGTCCCAGCGAAGTGACGTTGTTGTACACATCCAGATAACGCCGCCCCTGCGGATCGATCAGCCACACGCCCTCGCCGCGCACGATGTGCAAGGGATGTTCATACATCAGCCGATACGCCGGCCCCAGCAGGGCATTGCGTCGTTCGATCAGGGCCCCGGTGACGGGCCCGACGTCGGCACGGCCGGGAATGTATGCGTTGACCATGGTGAGGTCGGTAGGGGTGCTCATGCAATGCTCCTGTGTCAGATGTCGGAAAGCAGGCGGTCACGCGCGTCCTGCCGTGGCAGGTCGGCCAGCTGGCCGAGCGCCTCCCAGGCCGCCGGGTTGTGCCGCATGATGTAGGCGCGGTTGTGGGGATAGCGCACCGCGCGCCATTCGGAAATGAGCGCCGTGACCAGATGGCGCGTGACCATGAGGTCGGCGACGATCTCCTGTTCCGGCGCGGTCAGCGGCAGCTCGGCGTGATAGGCCGCGACGAACTGCGCCGGACCGGAAAACGGATCTTCGCTGCCAGTCATGTGGAAGGCCGCCGCCGTGGCGACTTCACCCACCAGCGGCGCATGCAGCATGTCGCCGAAATCGATGATGCCAGTGATGCGCTCCAGCTCCTGCGGTGCCACCAGCACGTTGTAGAGGTGATAGTCGTTGTGGATCACCTGCGCACGCACGTTGCCCAGGCGCGGCAGCACATCTCGTTCGAAGCGCGCCATGAAGTGCCGTGCCAGCTGCAGCTTGGCCGGATCCTGCAGGCTTTCCATCTTGTCGCGCAAGCGGTGCGCTGTGGAGACATTCCACAGCAGGTCATGATGCGCCCCGGTATGGCTGAATCCTTGCAGGGCCAGGTCCAGCCTGGCCAGGCCACTGCCCATGGCGCGCCGCTGGCCGTCGCTGCGTTCGGTATGCTTGATCTGCACGCCGTCGAGGTAAGTCAGCAGGCGCACCATGCTCACGCTGCCATCCGGCAGTGTCACCTGCTCGATGCTTTGCCCGCTCAAGGAGCGCAGTACGCGCGGAATCGGAAGGTCCGGTGCCGCCCGCGCGATGTGATCCAGCGCGGCGATCTGGAAATCCACCACCGCCGCCTGTTCGGAAGGATTGCTGATCTTCAGTACGTAGCGCGTGCCATCGGCGCTCTCGATGCAGGCATTCTGGTCGCGCTCACCTCCCAGCGCGCTGGACTTGCCCGCGATGCCATAGCGGGCGGCGGCCAGTTGTTCCAGCGCTGCCGGCGCAAGATCAGGTGCCGCCGTATTCAGGGCGGCGGGTTCTTGCAATGCGGTCTCAAGCATGATGCGTCCCGTCTCTCGTAGGCGCGACGGCAGCCATCACAGGCCGACCAGCGTGGCCAGCTGGCGGAAGTCCGTCAGCCGGCTCACGCCATAGCCATCGCAGTAGGGCTCGTGATTGCGGTCGATGTAAGCTTTGCCCATGAAGCCGAGATCCTTGGCCGTCATCAGGTCATAGCGGAAGCTCGACGAGCAATGCACCATCTCTTCCGGGCCGCAGCCCAGCTGGTCGAACATGTATTCAAAGGCCTGCCCGCGCGGCTTGTAGGCTTGCGCTTCCTCGGCGGTGTAGACCGCATGGAAGGGCGCTTTGAGGTGCGCCACGCTGTGCGGGATCAGGTCGATCATGGAGTTCGAGAGGATCACCAGCGGGATGTGGGGCGCGATCTTCTCCAGCGTTTCCACCACATGCGGATGTGGCTGCCAGGTCGGCACGGCCGCATAGAGGGCCTGGCCATCGCTGTCCCGGCATTCCACGCCATGGGCGTGGCAGGTGCGGCGGATGGCGTTGTCCACCACCTCCAGGAACGGTTTCCAGGCGCCCAGCACTTCGTCGAGACGATAGAAACGGAAGCTGTCCAGGAAGGCCGGCATGCGCTTCTCGTCGACACGATCGGCAAAGAGCATACGGGCGGTCGGGCCCATTTCAAAATTGATCAGGGTGCCATAGCAGTCAAAACTGATGTACTTCGGCTTGAAAGTCATTTGCTCAAACTCCTTCGTTGGGGATGGAAGAAGTATGGCCGCCGGCCTCCAACTAATAATTTTTATTGCGCCGGGATCGGAGCAGCTTCTACTTTTAAACGGCGGCTTTCCGGCATTTTGCGTTACGCAGGCCGCTCTTCCTGCGGACAGCCAGCAGGGGCGGGCGCTGCACGAGCATTAACCTGCGTTTAATGCTGCGTTCAATGAGCATTAATCACCGTACCGGGAGCCCGCACCATAATCATTCCCTACCCTGTTGCGGCCTCGTCCCCTGCGTTCATGATCCGGCTGCCGACCGTAGATGGAGCTCCTGATGCAATTGAAGTCGTACTGGCTGGACACCTCATCCCCCTTCGTCAGCACCCACACCGCCTTGCCGGGCGACGGATGCGACGTACTGGTCGTCGGTGGCGGCATCACCGGTTCAGCGGCTGCCCTGGCGCTGGCACGCAAGGGGGCCAGGGTGGTCGTGTGCGAAGCGGATATCGTCGGCGGTGCCGCCTCCGGCCGCAACGGCGGCATGTGCAACAACGGCTTCGCGCAGGACTACGCTGCCCTGTCACAACGCCTGGGAACGGAATGGGCCAACCGGCTCTATCGCGCCTTCGATGCCGGCGTCGATACGGTGGAACGGCTGGTGCGCGAGGAGTCCATCGACTGCAGTTTTGCACGCTACGGCAAGCTCAAGCTGGCGGCCAAGCCCGAGCACGTCGACAAGCTGGCGCGCAGCCAGGCCCTGCTGGCCGCCAACGTGGATGCTGACACGCGCCTGATCACCCGCGCCGAGCTGCGTGACGAACTGGGCAGCGACCGTTACTACGGTGGACTGCTGATGGAAAAGAGTGCCGGCATGCATGTCGGCCGCTATGTGCGCGGCCTGGCCCACGCTGCCCAGCGGCGCGGTGCGATCTACCTCGAACACACTCCCGTGCTGGGCCTGAAGGCGCAAGGAGGCGGCTACCAGGTGCAGACGCGTGCAGGCAGCCTGCGCGCCAGCCAGGTGCTGGTGAGCAGCGGCATTTCCCAGGTTGGTCCGTTTGGCTGGATACGCCGCCGCATCGTGCCGGTCGGCGCTTTCCTGATCGTCACCGAACCCTTGCCGGCGGAGCTGCTGGCACAGTTGCTGCCGACGCGGCGCATGTACACCGACACCAAGAATTTTGTAAATTATTTCCGCGCTACGCCGGACAATCGCCTGCTCTTCGGCGGACGGGCGCGTTTCGCGGTGTCCAATCCGCAGTCCGATGCCCGGAGCGGCGAGATCCTGCGCAGCCAGATGCTGGAGGTCTTCCCGCAACTGGCCAAGGTCCGAATCGACTATTGCTGGGGCGGCATGGTCGACATGACGGTGGACCGCCTGCCGCGTGCCGGACAGCGCGATGGCGTGTTCTATTCCATGGGTTACAGCGGCCACGGCACCCACATGGCCAGCCTCATGGGAACGCTGATGGCCGAGGTCATGGACGGCAGGACCGATCTCAATCCATGGAAAGATTTCGACTGGCCGGCCATTCCCGGTCATCTGGGCAAGCCCTGGTTCCTGCCCCTGGTCGGGGCCTGGTACCGACTCAAGGATTGGCTGCAGTGATGTGTGCCGGGCTCACGATGAGCCGGTCGCGTCCGGCGCGCTTGGCGTCATACAGGGCCGCATCGGCCAGCGCCATCAGGCTTTCCAGCGCCAGTGCCGGCTTGGTGTAGAGACTGACGCCCACGCTCAGGCTCACCGCCTCGGGAGTGGCCACGCCCTTGCGCGCCACGTGGGAGAAGGCCATCCGCAACTGTTCGCCGAGATGGGCGACTTGTTCTTCACGCACATCCTGCAACAGGATCACGAACTCATCCCCGCCCAGCCGCGCGGCCAGCGCATCGGCGGGCAAGACTTCACGCAGCAGGGTGCTCAGGGCTTCCAGCAACTTGTCGCCGGCGGCATGGCCGTGCAGGTCGTTGACCTGCTTGAAGTTGTCGATGTCGATCAGCAACAGCGCGCCCGGATGCGTCTCGCTGGCCCGTGCCAGCAGCGCCGGTGCGCGCGCCTGCAGGGCGCGCCGGTTCAGCAGTCCGGTCAGGGGATCACGTGCGGCCAACTGCCCGATGCGTTCTTCGCGGCGATGGCGCTCGGTGCCGGTCATCGACAAGGCGATCAGCATCACCGCCATCGATCCCTCCACCAGCGACACCTGGATCAGCACGCCGCCAAAGGCCGCCAGGTCCACGAACGCCCCCAGCGCCAGCGCCGAGACCGCCTTGGCCACATAGAACAGTCCATGGATCAGCAGTACGAAGCGCAGCTGCACCGCGCCCACGCTCAATGACGCACCATGCGGACGCAGCAGGGCGCTGGCCCGCAAGGTGAGGGCGGCGATCATCAGCGATTGCAGTCCCAGCATCACGCGCGACCACCAGGCGTGCGCGGGCAGCAACAGCATCAGCAGCCACAGCAATGCAATCAGCCACCAGGCGCGCGAGATGCGGGTGCGCGTGAACCAGGCCACGCCCGCCAGGAAGCAGGCATGCGCCGCGATCAGCAAGCCGTTGGCGAACCAGATGCCGACCAGCAGATAGCCGCGCGAGCGCAGCAACGCAAGGAAGGAGCCGACCGTGATGATGGCGAAGCCGCTGCTCCACAGCAGCAGCGAGCGTTCCCGGACGCTGTTCCATTCGATGGCCAGGTAGAGCGAAGCGGCCGCCGCCAGCGCGATGGTGAGGATGAGAAGAGTGGAGGGATCGAGAGCCATGACAGGAGCAGCGCCAGTTTGCCGCGCAGTAAATACGGCTCCATTTTAGCCTTCCGGCACGATGCCTCCGGAAATCCCTCCGCAGGAGGTGTTGCTGCGGGAGAACTCAGTCTGCCGCCGCTGGCCCGGCAGGTGCCGTTGATGCTTCTCCAGCGTCTGCCGCCGTCGTGCTGTCGGCAGCTTGTTGCGGCGAGAGATGCGGCAGTTTCCTGTTGATCAGGGGCAAGTTCTGACGTTCGCTGCCATCGGGCATGACAGCCTGTTCGGCCGATAACCAGTTGCCGTTGTCTTGGGACATGAGGGTTCTCCAGGTCATGAAAGGGGTTCAGCAAGCCCGGAGCTTGTCTCTTCCACGCCAACAACTCGTTGATACATCTCAATGGGGCTCATGTTTTGATGGGAATTCTTCTTATTCATTGGATAATACCCGCCATCGGTAGCGCTACCTTGGGCAGGTAGCCGCCGCTTCTGCCTCGCCGCTCGGCGGGCAGCGCAACTGGGCACCACAGGATGGGGATGTGAACGAACTCAAGACAGAAACCGGTGCCGGAGACCACGCGTCCCGGCTTGCATTGCGACAACTGATTCGCGCGGACCAGCTCACGGCGGCCCGCCATACCGTCATGCTGTCGATCCCGGTGGCCTTCGTGCTGAGCGGCATCTCCACCTTCGTGGCCTGGCATTCCGGCAAATTCTGGGTGGCACTGATCTGGCTGGCCTGCGCCACGCTGGTCAACCTGGTGCGGATCCCCCTGTGCCGCCTCTCGCCGCAACGCGTGGCGCAACTGGTGCCGTGGATGGCCCCGCGCGGTCAGGTGCGCGACGCCAGCCACGTGGTGGAACTGAACCTGCGCCTGCACTGGATCCTCGCCCTGATCTCGGGCTTCGCCTGGGCCGGCATGCCCTGGCTGAGCGAAGGCTATACCACACCCGAGACCCTGTTCTATCTGACCTGCGTGTGCGGCATCACGGCCGGTGCGGTCACCCACGGTTTCGCCTTCGCTCGCATCCCGATCAGCTTCATCACGCCACCGCTGCTGTCGGTGATCTTCTGCCTGTTTGCCTTCAATCGCACGCCGACCCGCCTGGCGCTGGCAGCGACGGCCGTGATCTACCTGGCCGGCCTGATTCGCGGTGCCCGCGTGGGCGAGCGCATGTTCGCGCGCGCTTGCGCCCTGAAGAACGAAGCCACTACCGCCAGCCAGGCCCTGGCCGTGGCCCACGAAGACCTGCGCCAGTTCGCTGCGCGCATGCAATACCAGGCCGAACACGATCTGCTGACCGGCCTGCTGGACCGCGCCGGTTTCATGCAGGTGGCCGCGCAGGTCCTGGTGCAGCAGCGGGAACGCCAATGCCTGATGTTCCTTGACCTGGATGGCTTCAAGGTCATCAACGATGCCTACGGGCACGAAGCGGGCGATCAGGTGCTCATCGAAGTGGCACGCCGCCTGCAGGCGGCCTTGCCCGAGGGCGCTACGCTGGCGCGCCTGGGCGGCGACGAATTCGTGATCCTCTATCCGCTCACCGCCCACGCGGAGCCGCCGGAGCACGTGGCGCAGCGCCTGATCGCAGCGATGCGCCAGCCCTTCGCGCGCCTGGCCCATCGTCACATCGGCCTGAGCCTGGGCATCTACCTGTCGCGTGGCGACGATATCAACGAGATGCTGGTCTGCTCGGATGCCGCCATGTACGAGGCCAAGCGCCGTGGCCGCAATCAGTACCAGGTCTTCAATGCGGCGCTGGATGCGCATCTGCAGATGAAGCGCGATGTCGAACGTGATCTGGCGCAGGCGCTGGCCGATGGCGAACTGCAGGTGTGGTTCCAGCCCATCGTCTGCGAGGATGGGCGCGCCCTCGACGGCTTCGAAGCGCTGGTGCGCTGGACGCATCGCCGCCATGGTCCGATCGCGCCGCCCGATCTGATCGAGATCGCGGCGCTGGCAGGACTGTCGGAAGAGCTGCTGCGTTTCATCATGGGCGAGGTGGCGCACATGATCCAGTTCATGCGGGACAACGGCCGCAGCGACCTGCGCGTGTCGATGAACATCTCGCCGCGCGAAATGGAGCGCATCATCATCGAGGATCTGGTGGTGGGCACCCTCAAGCGCCAGAACCTGCCGGCGCAGATGCTGGAGATCGAGATCACCGAAGAGACCGCGCTCGACCTGCAGGCCGCCACCCAGACCCTGACCGCGCTGGCGCTGCAGGGTGTGAGCATCGCCATCGACGATTTCGGCGTGGGCTATTCCTCGCTGGGCTTCCTGCGCCAGCTGCACGTCTCGCGCGTGAAGATCGACCGCAGCTTCGTCACCGGCCTGGCCGACCAGACCGAGAACCAGGCGCTGGTGTCGGCGGTGCTGCAACTGGCGGCCTCCTTCGGCTTCCAGGTGGTGGCCGAAGGCGTGGAGAGCGAGGAAGACCTGCAGGTCCTGCAATCCATGCATTGTCACGCCATGCAGGGGCATTATTTTGCCGAACCGATGCCCGCCGAACGCGCGCGCCAGCACGTGCTGGCACTGACCCCGGCCTGATCGTCCGCAGTCCCGCCGGCGACGGCGGATGCACCCGGACAAAGTTGAAGCAGATCAAGCTTTGTGTTCTCTGTCCGGTTTGCGGGCAATCCTGCAATTGAACTCACCTCCGCCTGAGGCTATGCTGCGACACAGCAAGCCCGCATGAGTGCGTCCGGCCTCATGCCATTCCCTCAGGAGGACACCATGTTTCCACCGACGCAGGCCACGCCTGCCGAGCGCTACGGTCAACTCATCCGCGATGCCCTGGGCGCGCAGGCGATGCGGGTTGCTGTAGTCCATCCCTGTTCTGCCGAGGCCTTGCAGGGCGCGCTGGAGGCGCGCGAAGAGGGCCTGCTGGAGCCGCTGCTGGTCGGGCCGGAAGCCCGGATACGGCGGGTCGCCGAAGAAGCCGGCCTGTCGCTGGCGGGCCTGCAGATCGAATCCACCGAACACAGCCACGCCGCCGCTGCGCGCGCCGTCGAGCTGGCGGTACAAGGGCGGGTATCCGCGCTCATGAAGGGCAGCCTGCACAGTGACGAACTGCTGGGGGCGGTCGTGGCCTCCGGCTCGGGACTGCGTACCGAGCGCCGCATCAGCCATGTGTATGCCATGGCCATTCCCACCTATGCCAAGCCGCTCATCATCACCGATGCGGCCATCAACATCGCGCCCACCCTGGCGCACAAGCGCGACATCTGCCAGAACGCCATCGACCTGCTGCACGTGATGGGCGTGCCGCGTCCGCATGTGGCGGTGCTGGCGGCAGTGGAGACGGTCAACCCGGCCATGCCGTCCACGCTCGATGCAGCAGCCCTCACCGTGATGGCCACGCGCCATCAGATCACCGGTGCGCTGGTCGACGGTCCGCTGGCCTTCGACAATGCCATCAGCCTGCAATCGGCCAGCATCAAGCAGATTACTTCGCCGGTGGCCGGCAGTGCCGACATCCTGCTGGTCCCCGACCTCGAAGCCGGCAACATGCTGGCCAAGCAATTGATCTACCTGTCACAGGCCGAGGCCGCCGGGCTGGTGCTGGGGGCACGCGTGCCGGTCATCCTCACCAGCCGCGCCGACAGCCTGCGCGTGCGTCTGGCCTCCTCGGCACTGGCCCGTCTGTTCGCCTCGCGCAGCAAGGTGCAGGCGGTCGGCAAGGAGGCCGCATGAATCGCTGGCTGCTGACCTTCAATGCGGGATCGTCCTCGATCAAACTGGGCGTCTTCCGGATCGATGGCGAGCGCGCCAGCAAGATCGGCCACGGACAGCTCGACCTGCATCTGTCTCCCTTGCGGCTGCGCCTGGAGATCGAAGGCGTGGCGTCGGCCATGGCCATCGACGCCGATCCTGCTGCCTCCATGGATAAGGTACTGGAGCAGGTGCTGCACCAGCTGGAAGTGGGTCACGAGCAGGGCGCGCTGTGTGCAGTAGGGCATCGCGTGGTGCATGGCGGCTTGCATCTGGCCCAGTCGGTACTGCTGGACGAGCGCATCGAACAGGAACTGGAATCGCTGGCTCCGCTGGCACCCCTGCATCAGCCGCAGAACCTGCGCCTGATCCGCGCCATCGGGCGCCTGCGTCCGGGCCTGCCGCAAACGGCCTCCTTCGATACCGCATTCCATGCGACGCAGGATGCACTGGCGCGCCGCTTCGCGCTGCCGCGCAAGCTGCATGACGAGGGCGTGCTGCGCTACGGTTTCCATGGCATTTCCTATCGCTACATCGCCAGTGAATTGCGCCGCCGCCAGTTGCCCGAGGCGCATGGCAACGTGGTGGTAGCGCATCTTGGCAATGGTGCCAGCCTGTGCGGCATCCAGAACGGGCGCAGTGTCGATGCCAGTACCGGATTCTCCACGCTGGAAGGCGTGCCCATGGGCACGCGCTGTGGTGCGCTCGATGCGGGCGTGCTGCTGTATCTGCTGCAGCAAGGGATGACGCCGGCGGCGCTGGAAGACTTGCTGTACCACCAGTCTGGCCTGCTGGGTGTGTCCGGGCTGAGTGCCGATGTGCGCACCCTGCAGCAGAGTACGGAACCCTCCGCGCGCGAGGCGCTGGAGTTGTTCGCGTTGCGCTGTGCCGGTGAAGCCGCACGCCTGGCGACCACGCTGGGCGGCATGGATGCGCTGGTCTTCACGGCCGGCATCGGCGAACACGATGCCCGCATGCGTGCGGCCATCTGCGCCCGCCTCGACTGGCTGGGCGTGCAGCTCGACGAAAGCGCCAACGCCCAGCATCTCGAATGCATCAGCCATCAGGCCAGCCGCGTGCGCGTGCTGGTGATTCCGACCAATGAAGAACAGGTCATTGCCGACGATGCGGCAAGACTCATCCATGGGAGCCCCGCATGACGACCTCATCTGCCAGCCACGCCCACCATCCCGCACCAGAGCCTGCGGCCTGCGGGCCCGGTTGCGTACCGCTGTTCTGGCCCATGATGCTGGCCACCGAAGTGTTCCGCCAGGGACAGGAAGTGGTGGACAAGCATCTGCGCTTTCTGGAAGAAGAGACCAAGCTGCATTCCCTGCATCACCCGCAGATGGCCACTGCCAACCAGGTGCGCCTGACGCTGCGTACGCTGAGCTTGCGCGAATACGGCAAGCCCGCTGCCGCGCATGCGGTCCCGACGCTGGTGGTGGCTCCCTATGCGGGACACACCTCGGTGATCGCCGACTACTACCGCGGCCAGAGCCTGGTCGAAACGCTGATGGAACATGGCGTGCCGCACGTGTTCCTGACTGACTGGCACAGCGCCAGCGAGGACATGAAGGACCTGGAGATCGACAACTACCTGGCCGATCTCTGCGTGGTCATCGATGAACTGGGCGGGCGCGCCAACCTGGTGGGCCTGTGCCAGGGTGGCTGGATCTCGGCCATGATCGCGGCGCGCTTCCCGCACAAGGTACAGCGGCTGGTACTGGCCGGCTCGCCCATCGATGCCGGGGCGGGAGCAGGCCCGCTCAAGCAGATGGTGGAGCGCACGCCGATTCGCTTCTACGAAGATCTGGTGCGTACCGGCGGCGGCCTCATGCGCGGCAGTTTCATGTTGCAGGGCTGGAAGAACATGCATCCCGACGAGCATTACTTCAGCGAACATGTGGACCTGTTCCAGCACATCGACGACCCCGTGTATCTGGCCAAGCGCGAGATATTCGCGGCCTGGTATGAAACGCCGATCGACCTGCCGGGACGCTGGTATCTCCAGGCCATCCGCCAGATCTTCAAGGACAATCTGCTGGCACGCGGCCAGTACGTGGCGCTGGGCAAGATGCTGGACCTGCGCGATATCACCTGCCCGCTCTACCTGTTGGCCGGGGAACGCGATGACATCACCACGCCCGAGCAGGTGCTCAACGCAGCGCAACTGGTCGGTACGCCCGCGGCACATATCACGCAGCGCGTGGTGCCGGGCGGGCACATCGGCCTGTTCATGGGCGGGCGCACCTTGGCCGAGGCCTGGCCGCAGATCGCGCAGTGGCTCGCTGCATGAAGGCCGACCTCAGATCGCGGAACTGATCTCCACCCGATTGCGGCCCGCTGACTTGGCGGCATACAGGGCCTGATCGGCTTCGGCCAGGAGTTGTTCGGCTTGCGCGTGACGCTGCAAGTCGGCCTGGGCCACGCCCAGGCTGATGGTGACCATGCCGAAACGGCTGTGCGCATGCGGCAGGGCGAGGTGCTCGACGGCTGCCCGAATGCGCTCGGCCACCTTGCTCGCGCCGGCCGCATCGCTGCCCGGCAGGATCACCACGAATTCTTCGCCGCCATAGCGCGCCGCGCCGTCCTCATTGCGCGCCAGGCTGGTCCGCAAGGCGGCGGCTACCTGGGCCAGAACCAGGTCGCCGGACTGGTGGCCGTAACCATCGTTGTAGAGCTTGAAGAAATCGACATCGATGAAGATCACGCTGAGCTGCCGCAGCGTTCCCTCGCGCAGGTGCTGCCAGTGGCACTCCATCAGCTCGTCCATCGAGCGGCGGTTGATCAGTCCGGTCAGGCCATCGATGGTGGCCAGCGTGGTCAGGGTCTTTTCCGACGCATGGCGGCGCAGGAATTCACTTTGCATCGAGCGGAAGAAGGAGAGGGCGCTGAAGATCAGCAGGATGGAACCGATGATGAGGATGGCCAGCGTCTTCTGCCAGTAGTTGTAGATGTTGCTCTTGGCATAGCCGACGAAGACCACCAGGTTGGTACCCGGCACCGCGTGAAAGGCGTACAGGCGCTCGACGCCGTCATTGACCGACTTCCAGAAGAAGTGACCGGAGTCCTGCTTCAGGAAACTGTCGAGCATCGGTGCCGAACTCAGATTGCGGCCGACCATGGCCGGGTCATAGGGAATGCGCACATACACCGTGGCATCGCGCGAGTAGATCGACAGGATGCCGTTGTTGCCCACATCCACCCCTTCCAGCATGGAACGGAAATAGGCCAGGTCCAGCACCATCATGGCGACACCCGCGAAGTTGCCCTGCATGTCGGTGATGCGCCGGGACAGCACGACGACGAAGTAATCTTTGGCCAGCTGGATGGGTTTGGAGAGAAACAGCTTGCCGGCGGGGCTGTCGGCGTTCTGCTGGGCCTGGAAGAAAGGCGCATCGCTGAAATCATTGGTCAGCAGCGCCGGCGAACTGCGTGAACTGGAGACCAGGAGGCCGTTCTTGTCGAGCACGGCGGTTTCGACGATGTAGCGATTGGCTTGTCCGCCCGTGAAGAGAAACGATCCCAACTCGCTGCCCGACACCGGGAAATGCAGCACCTGGCGATAGCGCTCGCCGATGGAGTCGAGGACCGAACAGAAAAACTCTGCATGCCGCTGCAGGCCGCGCTGCATCACCAGCGTGATGTTGGCCGCATGGCCGATGGCCGTTTCTTTCGCCTGCTGGTGGCTCTGGTAGATGGCACCGCCGCCGAGCAGGATGGCCATCAAGACCATGATCACCCAGCCCCTTTGCACATCGCGCTTCAGGATTTGAATTTTGGACTCCGGAACGTCACAGACCAGATGCGTGGCCCGTCCATTTCTGTTCCGGGAACTGCCTCACGTGGCTATCTGCAGGAAAGGGCGAGCAGGCCGCCTTTTTTTCGAAACGGAATATAGCAGCAAGCGCCAGTGCGCGCAGCTTCCAGGCCGCAGGATGCAGCCTGCCAACAACACGAGCAGGGGAGGTGATACCAGTTGTTGCAGCGATTTCTCAGACAGCAGGACTTGCAAGCACTGTGGCACCGGGTGCGGCAATCGCAATGGACGCCTTGAGGAACCACGCCAGCACCGATTCGGCGGTCTTGCCATCGACGATGTGCGGTACGCAGCGATAGGAAAAACTCACGCCCTCGCACAAGGCCATCAGCCCGATGGCGATCTCGCGCGGCGGCGCGGCCGGGGCGGTGCCGGTCAGGCGGCAGTAGGCTTCGACGAAGCGGGTGATCTGGCCGTAGCGCTGCTCCAGGAAGGTATCGAGCTGGGCGCGGAATTTTTCGTCGCGCAAGGCGATGATGCGCGCTTCCATCCACAGCAGGCTGCATTTGTCATCGCGGTACAGCGCCGAGTACTGCACTGCCAGCGCGTCGCGCAGGGTATCGGGGTCGGTCAGTTCGCCACCGAGGATGCGCTCGAAACCACGGTCGATGCTCTCGCCTTCACGGCGCAGCAGCTCGAAGAACAGCTGCTCCTTGTCATCGAAGTTGGAGTAGAAGGCCCCGCGCGAGTATCCGGCGGCGGTGCTGATATCCTCCACGCTGGCCTGCGCGTATCCCTTCTGCATGAACACCGCGTGCGCCGCCTCCAGCAGACGTTCCCGGGTCTGCTCACGGCTTTGCTCGCGGCTGAGTCGTTGGCGTGTCATGGGGCTGGATTCTAACACTGTTGTATTCGGATACAGGATTGCATTTGAATTCATATGTGCATTAGAATCGCTGAACTTTTGTAAAGATGCGGAACGCGCCGCGGTCCGACACCTGACACCACCCTTTCCCGAAAGGAATGCTGTGAAGCCAGTCTCCCGTCCGTGTTCCGGCCGTCTTTCCACGTCTCTTTCGGCCCCTCGCCGCGTCCCGCTGGCGCGCATGGCGCTGCTGGCGATTCCCTTCGCATTGTTGCTGTCGGCCTGCAGCAAGCCGGCCCCGGTCGCCGATGCCCCGCGCGAAGTGGTGGTGCTGCAGGCGCAGGAACGCGGCAGCACCCGGCCGCTGCACCTGCCGGCCGAAGTGCAGTCGCGCTATGTGACCTCGCTCTCCTTCCGTGTAGCCGGCCAGTTGGTGGAACGCCGCGTGCATCTGGGGGACGCCGTGCGCAAGGGCCAGGTGCTGGCGCGTCTCGATCCCTCGGACGCCGACCAGAATGCTGCCTCGGCGCGCGCCGAACTGGCCTCCGCCCGCCAGCATCTGGACGCCGCGCAGAAGCAGTTGCAACGTGATACCGCACAAGCCGCCGAACAGCTCATCAGCGCCCAGCAACTGGAGCAGAGCCAGGATGCGCATGCCGCCGCGCTGTCGCAATTCAAGGCTGCGCAGGCCCGCGCCTCGGTGGCCGGCAACCAGCGCGACTACACCACCCTGGTAGCCCAGCATGATGGCGTCATCAGCGCCGAGCAGGCCAATACCGGTGACGTGTTGAGTCCGGGCCAGCCGGTTTATTCGCTGGCCTGGTCGGGCGCAGTGGACGTGGTCACTGATGTCGCGGACCGCCAGCTGGCCGGCCTGCAGCCAGGTGCCGCCGCCGAGGTCACGCTGGCGGCCCTGCCCGGCAAGACGTACAAGGGCCGCGTGCGCGAGGTCAGCCCGGCGGCCGATCCGCAAAGCCGCACCTTCCGCATCAAGGTCACGCTGGAACAGCCGGACGCCAGCGTGCGCCTCGGCATGACCGGTGAAGTGAAGATCACACCGGCCGATACGGCACAGGGCCAGGTGCTGATGCTCCCGGCGACTGCCCTGTTCCATCAAGGCGGCAAGCCTGCGGTGTGGGTCGTGACCAATGATGGCAAGCTGGAACTGCGTCCGGTCACCGTCGCGGCCTACGGCGAGCGCAGCATCTCGCTCTCGCAAGGCGTGGCCACACAGGACAAGGTGGTGGTGCAGGGCGTGCATACCCTCACCGTGGGTGAGAAGGTCAAGCCGGTCGCCCCGCTGCACGCCGAGGACTTCGCCCTATGAGCGCGCCCGGCCGTTTCAATCTCTCCGCCTGGACCCTGCAGCACCAGGCGCTGGTGACCTTCATCCTGGCGCTGGTGACGCTGCTGGGCATCGGTTCCTACTCGCGCCTGTCGCAATCGGAAGACCCGCCCTTCACCTTCAAGGTGATGGTGATCCAGACCGACTGGCCCGGTGCCACCGCGCGCCAGGTGCAGGAGCAGATCACCGACCGCATCGCCCGCAAGCTGCAGGAGACGCCCGACGTGGATTTCCTGCGCAGCTATTCGCGTGCAGGGCAGTCGCAGCTCTTCTTCACCATCAAGGACACGGCCCCGGCCTCACAGGTGCCGCAGACCTGGTACCAGGTGCGCAAGAAAGTTGGCGACGTTGCGGCCACCTTGCCACAGGGTGTCAAGGGCCCCTATTTCAATGACGAGTTCGGGGACGTCTACACCAACATCTACGCCCTGGCCGGCGATGGCTTCACGCCTGCGCAGCTGCGCGACTATGCCGACCAGCTGCGCGGCGAACTGCTGCATGTGCCGGGCGTGGCCAAGATCGATTACTTCGGCGAGCGCCAGGAGCGCATCTACATCGACATCGGCAACACCCGCATGACGCGCCTGGGCATCAGCCCGCAGCAACTGGCCGATGCCATCGGCGGACAGAATGCGGTGGTGCCGGGTGGCCTCATCACCACCAGCAGTGACCGTGTCTACGTGCGTCCCACCGGCCAGTTCGACAATTTGCGCGCGCTGGAAGACAAGATCATCCACGTCAACAACCGCAACTTCCGCCTGGGCGACATCGCCACCATCACACGCGGCTACGACGAACCGCAGGAACAGGAGATGCGCGCCAACGGCCAGCCGGTGCTGGGCATCGGCGTGACCATGCAGCCGGGCGGCGACGTGATCCGCCTGGGCAAGGCGCTGGACGAGCGAACTGAACAATTGCGCAAGCGCCTGCCTGCCGGGCTCACGCTGACGGCAGTGTCGAGCATGCCGCATGCGGTGGAAAAATCGGTAGATGACTTTTTGGAAGCAGTGGCCGAAGCGGTCGCCATCGTGCTGGTGGTGAGCCTGGTATCGCTGGGCATCCGCACCGGCATGGTGGTGGTGATCTCGATTCCCATCGTGCTGGCGGTGACGTCGCTGTTCATGTACCTGTTCGACATCGGCCTGCACAAGGTCTCGCTGGGTACGCTGGTGCTGGCGCTGGGTTTGCTGGTGGATGACGCCATCATCGCCGTCGAGATGATGGCGGTGAAACTGGAGCAGGGCTGGAACCGCCGCCGCGCCGCTGCCTTCGCCTACACCAGCACGGCGTTCCCGATGCTGACCGGCACTCTGGTGACGGTGGCCGGCTTCCTGCCGATTGCGCTGGCCAAGTCGGGGACCGGCGAATACACGCGATCCATCTTCGAGGTATCGGCCATTGCGCTGCTGCTGTCCTGGCTGGCGGCGGTGGTGCTCATTCCGCTGTTGGGCTATCACATGCTCAAGGAAAAGCCGGGCGCCCTCACCGACGAACAGATCGCCGCCAATCCGCATGCCGGCCATGATGAGGAAGACCACGATCACCCCATCTACCAGACCCGCATCTACACCTGGCTGCGCCGTTCGGTGGCCTGGTGCGTGGCCTTCCGCGGCCGCGTGGTGATCGCCACCACGGTGCTCTTCATCGCTTCCCTGGCGGCTTTTGCGCTGGTGCCGCAGCAATTCTTCCCCAGCTCCGACCGCCCTGAATTGCTGATCGACCTGCACCTGCCGGAGCGCGCCTCCTTCGAAGCCACCCAGCGCGAGGCAGTGCGCATGGAAGCGCTGCTCAAGGATCGCCCGCAGATCGACCATGTGGTCAGTTTCGTCGGGGTCGGTGCGCCACGCTTCTACCTGCCGCTGGACCAGCAACTGGCCAGCCCCAACTTCGCGCAATTCGTGGTTACCGCCAAGTCGGTGGAAGATCGCGAGGCCTTGGCCCGCGCGCTGGAAGAGCCGCTGCGCAAGCAGTTCAGCGGCGCACGCACACGCATGACCCGGCTGGAGAACGGCCCGCCGGTGGGCTTCCCGGTGCAGTTCCGCATCAGTGGCGAACAGATTCCCAAGGTGCGTGCCATCGCCGAACAGGTGGCGGCTGAATTGCGCAAGGAGAGCCGCGCCACCAACATCCAGTTCGACTGGGATGAACCGGCCCAGCGTTCGGTGTCCTTCGAGATCGACCAGAAGCGTGCCGGCGAACTGGGGTTGAGCAGCCAGCAGATTGCCAATTTCCTGGCGATGCAATTGTCGGGCTTCACGGTGACCCAATACCGCGAACGCGACAAACTCATTGGCGTCGACCTGCGGGCCCCGCGCAGCGAGCGGGTTGATCCGTCGCGCCTGGCCACCTTGTCCATGCCGACCGCCAACGGCCCGGTGCCGCTGGCCGCGCTCGGCCGGTTCCACAATACGCTGGAATACGGCGTCATCTGGGAGCGTGATCGCCAACCGACGATCACCGTATTGGCTGACGTGCGCGCAGGCGTGCAGGGCATCGACGTCACCAATGACGTCAACCGCAAGCTTGATGCGCTGCGTGGCGAGCTGCCGGTGGGCTATCGCATCGACGTCGGCGGACCCGTGGAAGAGAATGCCAAGGCGCAATCCTCAATCTCGGCGCAGATGCCGCTGATGATCATTGCCGTGCTGCTGTTGCTGATGGTGCAGTTGCAGAGTTTCGGCCGCACCCTGATGGTGGTCATGACCGCACCGCTGGGGTTGATTGGCGTGGTGGGCGCACTGCTGCTGTTCGGCCAGCCCTTCGGCTTCGTTGCCATGCTGGGTACCATCGCCATGCTGGGCATCATCATGCGCAACTCGGTGATCCTGGTGGACCAGATCGAGCAGGACATCGCCGCGGGACGTGGCCGCTTCGATGCGATCGTCGGTGCCACCGTGCGTCGCTTCCGTCCGATCACGCTGACTGCGGCGGCGGCCGTGCTGGCGCTGATTCCGCTGTTGCGCAGCAACTTCTTCGGTCCGATGGCCACCGCCCTGATGGGCGGTATCACCATCGCCACCATCCTGACCCTGTTCTACCTGCCGGCGCTGTATGCGCTGTGCTACCGGGTCAAGCCGGATGAAACCCATCACCGCGACCACGCCGCGCAAGGGAGCCACTGATGAGCGCCGTTCGTTTGATGTTCGCCCCGCAGGCGCGCCCTCTGGCGCTTGCCGCCGCACTGCTGCTGTCGGGTTGCGCGCTGGGCCCGACCGGCGAAGCACCGGCCATGCCGCAACCGGTCCACTACGCCGCCGAGGCCACCCCGGCCACGCTGGGTCCGCAGGAGGCGCGCCAGACCTTCGTACTGGGCCAGCGCAGCGTGCCGCAATGGTGGCGCGCCTTTGGTTCTGCGGATTTGTCCGCCTGGGTCGAGGAGGCGCTGCGCAGCAATCATTCGCTGGCCGAAGCGGACCGCAACCTGGCCAGTGCGCGCCTGCAATTGCGTGCGCAGATCGATGAATCGCTGTGGCCGACCATCGACGCGGTCGGCCAGGCCCAGCGCCAGCGCGCCCTGGGTCTGCCCAATCTTGGCCCGACCACCAACCTGTACAACGTCTTCGCCGGCCAGATCCGCGCCAGCTATACCTTCGACCTGTTCGGCGTGGAGCGCTTCGCCAACTCGGCGCTGGCTGCCCAGGTCGATGCCCAGTCCTACCAGTTCGATGCGGCACGCCGCGCGGTAGCGGCCAATGTGGTCATCACGGCCATCAATGCCGCCTCCCTGCGCGCGCAGGTGGCCGACACCGAGCGCCTGGTGGCGCTGGCCGATGCCGACGTGGGGGAATTGCAGCGGCGTCTGGCGCTCGGTGCCGTCTCCAATGACGATGTCCTGTCCGCGCGCGCCAATGCGCAATCGCTGCGCGCCAGCCTGCCCGCCCTGAAAGCGCAATGGCAGGGCGCACGTCACGCGCTGGCGGTGCTGATGGGCCGCACGCCGGATGCCGCGCCGGCCGATCTCGACATCACGCGCCTGAAACTGCCCGAGCAGGTGCCGATGACGGTGCCTTCCGAATTGCTGAAACAGCGCCCCGACATTCTCGCGGCCGATGCCGCATTGAAGGTGGCGGCCGCACAGCAGGCGCTGGCGACAGCGGAGATGTTCCCCAGCCTGTCCATCAGCGCATCGTTCGGCCAGTCCGGTTTCTCCTGGGCCAAGGCCACCAGCGGTGCGGGAGCCGTGTGGGGTCTGGGCGCATCGCTGACGCAGCCGCTGTTCCATGGCGGTGCCCTGCGCGCCAAGCGCGATGCCAGCAAGGAAGCCTACCTCGCGGCCGAGGCGCATTATCGCCAGACCGTGTTGAATGCTTTCCAGAACGTGGCCGATAGTCTGGTGGCCTTGACGCAGGATGCCGACGCCCTGCAGGCCTCGGCGGCGGCGCGCGCGGCCACCGAGCAGGGCTGGCGCAATGCGCAGCGGCGCGCGCAACTGGGCGCTTATCCGGCCAGTGCTGCGCGAGCCGGCGAACGCCAGTATCTCAATGCGAGGCTGGGTGAAATTCGCGCAACCGCCAGCCGCATGAACGATACGGCCACGCTGTACCAGGCCATGGGCGTGGGGTTGGACGCACCGCCGCAGCAGGCCGCCCAGCCCTGAGGATCGCGCAGTTCAGCCACCGGTGTACTGGTGGAACAGGTGGCTGAACAGCCGCGTCAGGTCCTTGAACAGCATCGCCCCGCCGCGTCCGGCGTGGGCCTCGACAGTCATGCTCAACATGCCGATGAACACGGCCAGGCGCAGGGTGGTGGTATGCATGATGTTCTCCTTGGGTTGCGGTGTCGATGGAGACATCGTGCGCCGCTGCCATCACGGCCGTATGTCAAAAAACCACGCGCGTATTTCAGCTGAAATATTTTCTTTTTCCTGTCAGTGATTCGTCAGTCACGCGACGTGCAGCTCGGCTATATTCTCGCTAGATGGTAGGCTTCAGGCCCGCCATCGAGGGATGCGGCAACGATAACGACAACACGCGCGGGCGCGCAAGGAACATCGGGGATTTCATGTTGAGAATGCTGGTATGCATGGCAGCCTTGCTGCTGAGCGGTTGTGCCTCCATCACGGGCACGCAGACGCAACCCGTTTCGATTCAGGCCACGCAGGGCAACCAGATCATCTCGGGCGCCACGTGTACCCTCACCAATGACGCGGGCCAATGGTTCGTCAAGACGCCGGGCAGTGTCACCGTCAGGAAGAGTACCGCCGACCTCTTCGTGGAATGCGCCAAGGACGGCGTGACCGGACAAGTCAAAGCCGTCTCCCGGGCCAACAACAATGTCTGGGGCAACGTCTTTGCGGGTGGGCTGATCGGCTATGCCATCGACCGCAACAGCGGTGCCGGCTTTGATTATCCCGAGACGGTCACGGTGATCCTGGGCGGCAAGCTGGGCATGATGTCCTCCTCTGGCGTGGCCGGGGTGGCACCTCCCAACGGCAGCAACGTGGGCACGGTCAGCATCGATCCAAGCCCGCCGGACGGTCGCTGGCGCGCTGTCATGTCCTGCGATGCCAATCGCTTCAACAAGGATTCACAGCCCTTCCAGGCCAATTTCAATGCCCAGGTGGACGGCAACCGCGTGATCATCAAGCGGCGCACCAAGCTCGCCGAAGAAGTCATGTCCGGCACCATCTCCGGCGAATCCCTGAGCCTGGCCGGGATGGGTTACCGGCTGGAGAACCCGGCCAATTCGTGGACCTTCAAGATCGATGGCGTCTTCATGGGCAACGGCAAGATCTACAACGGCAAAGGCGCGCAGCTGGCCAAGAATGGCACGACTGCACGCCTTTGCACGGTACTCATGATCCACACCGATGTGCCGCCCCCGGTACCACCGCAAACGACCGAGGCGGGCGTCGCGACCCTGCAGTAAGCCCCGGCCGCGATCCTTCAGCCCTTGCTGGCCCCGAAGGTCAGCCCGGCCACGAATTGCTTCTGCATCACGAAGAACAGGATCACCGAGGGCAGCGCCGCCAGGATGGAACCGGCCGAGACCAGGTTCCAGGCCGTGGTCCATTGCCCACGCAGCGCAGCCACGCCCACGGTGATGGGGGCGACGTCATCACCCTGGGTCAGCACCAGCGCCCAGAAGTAATCATTCCACACGAAGGTAAATACCAGCACCGCCAGCGCGGCCAGTGCCGGGCGGATCAGCGGCAGGACGATGCGATAGAACACGGTCCACTCGCTGGCCCCTTCGATGCGCGCCGCCTCGATCATCTCGAAGGGCAGCTGCTTGATGAAATTGCGCAGGAACAAGGTGCAGAATCCGGTCTGCATGGCGATATGGAACAGCATCATCCCGGTGATGGTGTTGAACAGGCCCAGCGACAGCGACAGGTCGCGCACCGGAATCATCAGGATCTGCTGCGGCACGAAGTTGCAGGCCACGAAGGTGGCGAACAGCACGGTGTTGCCACGGAACTGGTAAGTGGAAAGCGCAAAGCCGGCCATCGCCGCCAGCGAAATCGCACCGATCACCGAGGGAATGGTGATGAGGCAGCTGTTCCAGAAGTAATGCAGCATGGGCGAGGCGGTCAGCGCCTCGCGGTAATTCTCCAGCATGGCGAAGTCCTGCGGCCAGCCCCAGTAGTTGCCGGCCATCAGTTCATCGTTGGAGCGGATCGAGGTGACCAGCGCGGTCAGCATCGGCAGCAGCCAGATCAGCAGCGCCACCGGCAGCGAAGCCCGGTAGAGCGCGCGGTTGATCGGCTTCCATTTTTCTATCGGCATGGGGAACATGGCGATCTCTCTTTTCTCTTGAGCGTTGGGCGATGGACGTGCAGCGACGGATGATCAGCGTTCGTCGCGCAGCATGCGGCGCAGTTGATAGATGATGTAGACCAGCATGATGGCAAACAGCGTCACCGCCACGGCCGCCGAATATCCCTGGCGGTAATACTTGATGGCCTGGTCATAGGCGTAATACGCCAGCACGGTGGAGCTTTCGTAAGGACCGCCGCTGGTCATCACCGAGATCAGGTCGAAGCTGCGCAGCGCGCCGATGATGCTGACCACGAAGGCCATGAAGGTGGTTGAACGCAACTGCGGCAGGATCACGTAGCGCAGCATGCTCCAGCCCTTGGCCCCTTCCATGCGGGCGGCTTCCACCTGGTCATGGTTCAAGGCAGTGAGGCCGGTGAGGAACAGGATCATGCAATACGCGGTCTGCGGCCACAGGGCAGCGAAGATGATGCCGAAGGTGGCATAGCGCGCATCGCCCAGCACCGGCACGCCCTGGCCCAGGATCAGCGACAGCAGGCCGAAGCTGGGGTCATAGAACCAGCTGTAGATCAGCCCGACCACCACGCCCGAGAGCACGAAGGGCGCGAAGAACAGCGACTTCACCACGCGCATGCCGGCTACCTTCTGGTTCAGGTAGAGCGCGATGGCCAAGCCCATGGGCGGGGCCAGCAGGAACATGAGCAGCCACAGCACGTTGTTCTTCAAGGCCGTGTAGAAGGTCGGCGCGTGGAACAGTTCGATGTAGTTGGCCAGGCCCACGTACTTGGGAGCGGTCATGCCATCCCAGCTGAAGAAGCTGAGATAGATCGTATAGAGAATCGGGTACAGCACGTAGACCAGCGTCATCACGCAGGCCGGCGCCAGGAACCAGAAGGCGGCGCGATTGCGGCGGGCGGCACTGCGCTGCGGGCCGGAGACCGGCGTGGCAGCAGGTTGGGTCGCAGGCGGCTGCGCGGCGGATGTGGGCGCTAGCATGGCGGGGTCTCCTTCTTTTTCTGCGGGCCATCCCGCTGCTGCACGGGGCAGGCGGCATGGCCCGGATGGACTGCCTGGACCAGCCAGGCATCAACAACGACGATCAGGACTTCTTGTAGATACGCTTGCGGCTTTGTTCCAGCTCGTTGAGCACGTCATCGATCTTGGTCGGGTCGCTGACGAACTTCTGCATGCCCTTCATGCCTTCATCGGCCATTTCCTTGGTCATGTCGCGATCATAGAACTGCGAGATGCCGCCCTTGGCGTTGGAGAGGATCTCGAAGCCGATGCGCGAGATCGGATCGGCCGGGGCCGGCGACTTGCTGTTGGCCGGCAGCGAACCCAGGCCATCGGCCAGCTTGGCGCTGATGGCCGGCGTGCCGACGAAGGCGATGAAGCGGCGTGCATCGGTCTTGTTGCGCGCCTTGGCCGGGATGTGGATGGATTCGGTCGGACCTTCTTCGGCGGTCGGTACATTGGCATCGATGATGGGGAACTGGAAGTAACCCATCTCCGGTGCCAGCTTGGCCGGGAAGCCCTTGGCGATGAAGGTGCCCATGAGCATCATGGCGGCCTTGCCCTGGAACAGGAAGGGCTGGGCACCATCCAGGTCATAGGACAGGGCATTGTCGATGAAATACTTGTTGTCGATCAGGCTCTTCCAGGCGGTGTAGACCTTCTTGACGCGCGGGTCGGTGTAGGCGACGTCGCCGGCCATCACCTGCTGGTGGAAGGCGTTGCCGTTGATGCGCAGGTCGAGGTAATCGAACCAGCCGGCCAGGGTCCAGGCGTCACGGCCACCGACGGCGATGGGGGCGATGCCGGCGGCCTTGAGCTTCTTGCAGGCCTCCAGGAATTCATCCCAGCTCTTGGGTTCGGCCGCGATGCCGACCTTCTTGAACAGGTCCTTGCGATAGAACATGCCCCACGAGTAATACACGGTCGGTGCCGAGTATTGCTTGCCCTGCCAGGACGAGGCTTCCTTGGTGGAGGCGTAGGTGCTGTCCCAGCCGTTCTTCTTCCAGTCTTCGCTCAGGTCTTCCAGCAGGCCGCGGCTGGCATAGAAGGCCATGCGTTCGCCGTTGTGCCAGTTGATGATGTCCGGGGCCTGGGTCGAGAGCCAGCCCGGCAGTTGCACCTTGTAGGCTTCTTCCTCGATGAAGGAGACCTTGACGTCGACGTCCGGGTTGGCCTTCTTGAATTCATCGACCGTGGATTGCCACACGGTGCGCTGTACGGCGCCCTTGTAGGCGATGTTGACGGCCAGCGTGCCGGCCAGGGCGGCGGCGCTCCAGGCGGCGGAGGCGGCCAGGCAGCCGGCGATCACGGTCATGCGCATCATTTTCTTCATTGTTGTCTCCGAATGTTTGGTTCAGACAGTTGAAACCATTCAAACCGCTAAACAGTTTATAAAGTTTATAAAGTCTTAAAGTTCTAAAAAATTGATACGGCTGTGTCGTGGATATTCCAGGTTCTTCCAGGTTCCTGCAGGTTCTGTCGCCTGCTCATGCACGGCTGCCGCAGCCGCCGTGCTGTCTTCCAGAGTGAGGCCGGCGTGTTGCTTATCCTTGCGTGCGCGGACGATAGATCGCCACGCCTTGCGGTTCCAGCGCTGCCTGTCCGACCAGGAACTGCGCGCCGTCGGCGTGTGGCAGCGCGATCGGTGCGTCACTGTAGTTGAAGGCGAACTGCAGGCCGCTGCGCTGCTGCAGGCGCAGGCCTTCCGGCAGACGTTGCGGAGCCAGTCCGGCGGCGCGCGCCACCTGCTCGAAGTAGTGCGTGGTCAGCCCGGCGTCGAAGATGCCAGCCAGGTAGTGCGCACGCTCCTTCTGCACGATGGCCGGATGGCCGTCAGCGAAGGTGGCAATGGTCTGCAGGCCGTCGCCATCGGCTTCGATCAGGTCGCGCCAGTAGCGGGCCTGGCCTTCTTCCGTACCGAACCGTACTGTTTCGCTGACGTTGGGGCGCATCGATTCCACGCGCCATACGCGCATCGGCAGCAACTGCTGCAGCGGGCCCGGCGGCAGGGTCGAAGGAATCTGCAGCGATTTGGTCTTGGAGCCGCTGCGCGGACCGAACACCACCTGTGCGCCACTGTCTGCGATGCGGCCCGGCAGGTCGTCCGGCACGATCGGCAGCGGCGGCACCACGATCATGGCGTAGCCTTGCAGATCGGCGTTGAGCGGGACGATGTCCACATCCAGACCGAGCGAACGCAGGGTCGAGTAATAGTCGAAGGCGAAATGCGCATATTCGAAATCGATGCCCTGGAAATGGATCTCGAAGAGCCACTTGGCATCGTAGTCGAACAGCAGCGCCACCTTGCCGCGCGGCTGGGCCAAGGCACCGCTGGCATTTTCCACCGCGATGATTTCCTGGGCCACGCGTTCGGCTTCGGTGCCGCCCACGTCGAGGCGATTGTCAGGACGGTTCAGCCCGGCGTGCAATTGCTCCTGCGCGAACGGGCACTGGCGCCAGCGGAAGTAGGAGACGCAACCGGCGCCATGAGAGAAGGCTTCCCAGCTCCACAGGCGCACCATGCCCGGCAGCGGGGCCGGATTCCAGTGCGCCCAGTTCACGGGGCCTGGCTGCTGTTCCATCACCCAGAAGGGCTGGGCCGACATGCCGCGATACAGGTCATGGTTGAAGCTGGCGAAATCGGGGTGACCGGTGCGCAGCCAGCGGGCCTTGGTCTCGGCGTCGTACCACATCACTTCCAGCGCGCCCAGCGGATAGCTGTCCCAGGTCGCCACATCAAGGTCGGCGGCCACCGGATAGTGGTCGAACTCCAGGAACATCTGCATGAAGTTGTGCACCATCAGCCGGCCCGGCGAGAGCGGGCGCAGGATCTCGACCTGCATGCGGTTGTAGCGCACCACTTCGTCCGAGGCAAAGCGGCGATAGTCCAGGCGATGCGAGGGATGGGCCTCGGTGACGGTGCCGACGGGCGCATCGATCTCGTCGAAGCTGCGGTATTCCATGCTCCAGAACACGGTGCCCCAGGCGGTATTGAGCGCATCGATGCTGCCATAGCGCTGGCGCAGCCACTGGCGGAAGCGACGCTGGGCCGAGGGCGAATAGCTGACCACGGTCTGGTGGCAGCCGTATTCATTGTCCAGCTGCCAGGCGGTCACCGCCGGATGCTGGCCGTAGCGTTCGCCCAGCAGGCGCACGATGCGCTGCGATTCTTCGTAATACGAGTCAGAGGAAAAATCATAATGGCGGCGCGAACCGAAGGCGCGTTCGCGGCCGTTGGCATCCACCGCCAGCACGTCGTCATGACGGTCGATGAGCCACTTGGGCGGGGTCGCGGTCGGGGTGCACATCACCACTTCCAGGCCGTGGCTGGCCAGCACTTCGATGGCGCGGTCCAGCCAGTCCCAGCGCAGGTCGCCGGGCGAGGGCTCGATGCGGCTCCAGGCGAATTCGCCGATGCGCACCTGCTTGATGCCGAGCGCCTTCATGCGCTGGGCATCGCTTTCCCACATGGCCTCGGGCCAATGTTCGGGGTAGTAACAGACTCCCAATCGTAACGACATGATCGTGGTTCCTTAGCGGTAGTGAAGCGTCAAGAGAAGAGGGCGCGTGCGCACTGCCTGTTCAGGCTGCGGCGGCCAGGCCCGGATGAACTTGTGTGCGCGCCAGCGCCACCCCGTCCGCATCGAACAGGTAGGCGCAGCTCGGCGCGACCGACACGCGCAGGCGCTCGCCGCGCGCGATGTGGGCATCGCCCGGGGCCTTGGCCACCAGGGGCTGGCCGGCCGGTTCGTCCAGGTGCACATAGGTCTGCTCGCCCAGGCGCTCCACCAGCATCACTTCGCGGGTGATGCCGTACTGGCCCTGGCTGCCGATTTCCATGTGTTCGGGGCGCACGCCCAGGGTTACCTGCTGGCCCGGCTGCACCGGTCCCTTGGCTGCCACCAGCAGGGTTTCCTCGCTGTGCTGCAGGCGGATCAGGATGCCGTTCTCCTGCGCATTCACCACCTGCGCGGGCAGGAAGTTCATGCGCGGCGAACCGATGAAACCGGCCACGAAACGATTGCGCGGATGGTGATACAGCTCCATGGGCGCACCGACCTGGGCGATGCTGCCGAAGCGCTGGGTATCGGCGCCGGCATGCAGCAGCACGATGCGGTCGGCCAGGGTCATGGCCTCGACCTGGTCGTGCGTGACATAGACCACGCTGGCCTGTTCGAACTGGCGATGCAGGCGGGCGATCTCGATGCGGGTCTGGCTGCGCAGGGTGGCGTCCAGGTTGGAGAGCGGTTCGTCGAACAGGAACACGCCGGGACGGCGCACGATGGCGCGCCCGATGGCCACGCGCTGGCGCTGGCCGCCGGAGAGTTCCTTGGGCTTGCGCTGCAGCAGTTCTTCCAGCTGCAGGATGCGCGCCGCTTCGCGCACCTTCTGCTCGATCTCGGCCTTGGGCAGCTTGGCCAGGGTCAGACCGAAACTCATGTTTTCATACACCGTCATGTGCGGGAACAGCGCATAGCTCTGGAACACCATCGCTACCGAACGCTGCGCCGACGGCACGTCATTGACGCGCTTGCCGCCGATGAAGAGATCGCCGCTGGTGAGATCCTCCAGCCCCGCGATGCTGCGCAGGAGCGTGGACTTGCCGCAGCCGGAGGGACCCAGGAAAACACAGAATTCATGTTCGCCAATGTCGAGATCGACATTGCGGATTACCGGCGGTGCGTCGCCGTAGGCTTTTTGTGCTGCACGCAAGCTGATGCTGGCCATCACGTTTTCCTAGCAGAAATGGATTGCAGGGCAGGGCACCACGAGGCAGGTGCGGCGTCAGGTTAAGCGCTTAATCAAGTGACCCAAAAAAAAGATCGCCTGAGTTTCCTGTATGCAATCGGGGGTTGTCTCCACGTCGTTGTTCTGAGCGTGTTGCCGTGTTGGGTTGGCAAATATTTTGGTCGATCATACCCATCTTGGATGGCCTCTGCAACAACAATCCTGTAACGAAAAACTGCCAGCTTTTTGTCAGGATTGCGTTCCTCTGAAGGAGTGGGGCGCGCGTGAACAATGCGTAAATCATTTCCGCAGCGGCTGCACGACGCGTCTTCAGTTTGAGCAGCGCAACCCGCGTGTGCGCGTTGACAAGCCCGTCATAAGCGGTTTGAATGCGAGGGCTTCCAACTCCATGCACCCATGACCACCTTATCCGAAGTTGCCCGTCTGGCCGGTGTCACCTCGGCCACAGTGTCCAACGTCTTGCGCCAGCGCGGCAAGGTCGGCGAGCAGACGCGCCAGCGCGTGCTGGAGGCGGTCGCCCAGCTCGGCTATCGTCCGCACCTGACCGCACGTGCGCTGGCCGAGGGGCGTGCGCCCACGCTGGCGCTGGTGGTCTCCAGCATCGCCAACCCTTTCTATCCGGAATTCGCTCTGGCGGCCGAGCGTGCGGCGCGCGAGCGCGGCCGCTTCCTGATCGTCTGCAATACCAACGACGATCCCGACACCGGCCGCGCCTACCTCGACCAGATTGCCGGAACGCTCTCCGACGGCGTGCTCATCATGAACGCCAACCTGCCCATGGATGAACTCAAGAAGACCGAGCGGCGTGGCGCCCCGGTGGTGCTGTGCATGTGGGAAAAACCGGATGCCCCGCCCGAGCTGCCCTGCATCGCTGTGGATTTCTATGCGGCTGGCGCGACTGCCGCGCAGCACCTGCTGGGGCTCGGCCATCGTCACATCGGTGCGCTGGTCGGCAGCAAGAAGAGCGGCATTCACGCGGAACGCTATCGCGGTTTTGTCGAGGCCTGTGCCGCTGCCGGCGTCAGGCACACCTTGCAGAGTGCGCGCTACATCGGTGATACGGTCGAGGCGGGGTATCAGGCCACCATCGCGCTGTTGCGCGAGGAGCCACAGCTCACGGCCATCTTCGCCAGCAATGATCTGCCGGCACTGGGTGCGATGAACGCCATCGCCGACCTCGGGCTGAACGTGCCGCGCGATATCTCGGTAATCGGCATCACCGACATCCAGTGGGCGCGGGTCTCGCGTCCGGCGCTGACCACCGTGGCGGTGCCGACGGAAGAAGCGGCGCGCATGTCCATCGACCTGCTGCTGGCTCTGATCGAAGGCCGCAGTCCCTCACCCGTGATGCGCGTGACGGCGACACCGCAGCTGGTGCAGCGTGCTTCCACGGCGGTGCCGCGCAAGCGCAAGGCATGAGCGTGATTCAGCGCGGCTGCAGGCTGTCCAGATAGGCGCAGAACATGTCGGCCATGGCCTCGCCATAGGCGCGTATTTCCTTCTCAGGCAGCGTGCCGCGCGAAAGATGTTCGCCCGCCGTGGTGAGCGTCGTCATCATCAATTCCCCCGCGCGTTTGCGTCGCGGCGCGGACACCCCCGGCAAGGCTTCGCGCATGAACTGCGCGATGATGCCGTCCCAGTCGTGGCGCATTTCTTCAGCCTCGCGCGCATCGCGGTAGAGCGGCGCGGCATCGGCCAGCGCCATCCGTACCTGGGCCTCTTCGAATTCGCTGCGTAAAAAGGCATGCACCAGTTCGCGCAGGCGGCGTGCCGGTGGCTTGTCCGTCTCCTGCAGCAACTGGCGCACCATCTCCGTGGTCTGCTGCCATTCGTCGGCCTGCAGACGAAACAGGATGGCCGCCTTGTTGGGGAAATACTGATACACCGATCCCACACTCACGCCCGCGCGCTCGGCCACGCGTGCGGTCGTGAAACGCGGCGCACCTTCGCGCAGCAAAACCTGAACAGCAGCTTCCAGAATGGCTGCCACCAGCTCGGTGGAGCGGGCCTGTTGCGGTGTCTTGCGGAGCGTAATCTCGGGGCGGCGGGGCTTGTTCATGGGGAGAAGGGGGAAGAGGCGAAGACGTAAATGGAATGCGACTAGGAAACATGACGAATCCGTCACATACTGCCATTCGACGGAATATGACGGATTCGTCGCATTCTACTGCGCAGCGTTCCTGCCATCAACGGGACTTCCGCAACATTCCTGAGTCCACCCTTCACAAATTTCTTCGAGGTTTCCCATGAACGGAAAACAGGCAGACCCGCCTCTCTCCATCCCGCCGGCCACCGCCGCCGGCACCGGCACATCAGTCCTGCAGGCGCTTTCACCGCTGACGCTGGCCGTCTTCATCGCCTTTCTCACCATCGGCCTGCAGTTGCCGGTGCTGCCCTTGCATCTGAAGGAAGCACTGGGCATGAACGCCACCGTAGTGGGTGTGGTGGTCGGTGCGCAATTTGCAGCGGCGCTGCTCTCGCGCGCCTGGGCCGGCAACGTGGCGGATCTGCGTGGCCCCAAGTGCGCTGTCGTCGGCGGCTTCGTGGCCGCGGCGCTGTCGGGATTGATCTATCTGGCCTCTCTGCTCTGGCTGGACCAGCCGGTCATCTCGGTGGCAGTGCTGCTGGCGGGACGCGTCCTGCTGGCGCTGGGCGAGAGCCTGGTCATCACCGGCACCATGGGCTGGGGCATCGCGCTGGTCGGGCCGCAGCATGGCGGCAAGGTGATGGCCTGGCTCGGCATTGCCATCTATGCGGCCATGGCCGGCGGTGCACCGCTGGGTGTGGCCGTCAGCAAGGCCTGGGGATTTGCGGGGATTGCCGGCGTGAGCGTGCTCTTGCCGATAGTGGCGCTGCTGGCGGTCAGCCCCTTGCGTGGCGTGGCGCCCGGAGCCAGCCGCCGCACGCCCTTTTACCAGGTGCTGGGTGCCGTGTGGCAGCCTGGCCTGGGGCTGGCTTTTTCCAGCGTCGGCTTCGGCGTCATCACGGCATTCATCGCCTTGTTGTTTGCGGCACGGTCATGGGGGGATTCCTCGCTGGCCTTCACCAGCTTTGGTGTGGCGTTCATCTTGGCGCGCCTGTTCTTTGCCCATCTGCCGGATCAGGTCGGTGGCGCAAAAGTGGCGCTGGTGTGTGTGGTCATCGAGGTGTGCGGGCAGTTGCTGATCTGGCAGGCCGATAGCGCCTGGATGGCCTATGCGGGTGCGGCACTGACCGGGTTTGGCTATTCGCTGGTGTTCCCCGGATTCGGTGTGGAAGCGATGCGCCGCGCACCACCGCAGACGCGCGGTCTGGCCATGGGGGCGTATGTGGCGTTTCTTGATCTCTCCCTGGGCATCACCAGCCCGCTGGCCGGTGCGCTGGCCAGCCATGCAGGGGTACAGAGCGTGTATCTCGCGGGGGCCGTGGTGGTAGGCTTGTCGATGCTGGTGGCGCTCTCTCTGCTTTCCAAACCGCCTGCCAGTCAAGGGCGATAAGAGCTCGCTACGGACCATAAAAAAATCGCCGCTGTTTTCACAGCGGCGATTTTCGTTCCTGCGCCAGCGTCAGCAGCGGCAAGCAGCGAGCTCATGCATTGCGCGGATTGCGCCCATGCTTGCGCTGATACATGGCCTGGTCAGCCGCATGCAGCAAGGCGCTGAAATCGCACATTTCCGAAGGCGTCACGGTCGCCGCGCCCAGGCTGATCTCGATGTCGGTGTGCGGCCACTTTACGCGGGCCACGGACTGCTTGATGCGTTCCGAGACTTGCATGGCACCGGTCTCGTCGGTATCCGGCAGGATCAGCGAAAACTCGTCGCCACCGTAACGCGCCAGGAAGTCGCTGGCCCGCAACGGCGAGCGCAGCACGCGCGCCAGCTGCACCAGCAGCGCATCACCGGCCGGGTGGCCATAGGTGTCGTTGTACTGCTTGAAGTAGTCCACGTCCACCATCAGCATGGTCAGGGGACGGGCATTGCGCAGATGGCGTGTCCATTCTTCGCGCAGGCGCGAATCGAAACTGCGGCGGTTGCCGATGCCGGTCAGGGCATCGGTCATGGTCTGCTGTTCCAGTTTCTGCATGGCGCGATGGCTGTCGATCTGCGCTTCCAGCTGGCGTGCCAGTTTCTGGAAGGCATCACGTTGTGCCGGGGTCAGGGTGCGCGGTACGCGGTCCATCACGCACAGCGTGCCCAGGATGTCGCCATTGCCCGACACCAGCGGCACACCCGCATAAAAACGCACGGCCGGATTGCCGCGTGCCAGCGCACTGGTGGCAAAGCGCAGATCGCTGGACAGGTCATTGACTTCCGTGATCTGGCCCGGCGTACGTGCCGCCGTTTCGCACAGCGAGAAGTCGACAGCATTGCGCATCACCCCGGTCTGGCCGGGGAAGCGCCACCACTGGTTGCGGGCATCGCCACGGCCATTGTTGACCGACAGGTAAGGATGCTGCAGGCCGATGTCTGCGTGCAGCTGGCTGAACATGCCCATGGGCGTGCCGCAGACGCTGGAGGCCAGCGAGATGAAGTCGGACAGGGCCGGTTCCAGCCAGGCATCGGCGTCACTGTCGGTGTGCGCAAGCTCGATGCGCTGGGAGGCGTTGTCCGTCATGGCGCGATGCGCAGCTTGGGTCCGCTTGAAAATGGAGCGTTCGGGAGTGTACTGAGCGTGCAAATCTCGAATGTTCATGGCGCGATACTCGTGAGGGTTGTGTTGCGTTATGTTCGGTCGCCGTCAGCGCAGTGGACTGCAGTGGGGAGGACGGCGTGGCATAGCGGTGTGCAAGTGGAAATATTTTTCTTTTTCTTCGCCACACACCATGTTGCCCTGCGACATCAAGGTAGCAGATCGAGTTCGGAAGTAAACCGATTTGGAACATCCTCTTACAATTTATACGCGTTCGTAGCGCAAACGATGCTATTCCGATCACATACAAACAGCTTGGCTGATCATGCTGACAATTGACGATTTATTAGTCTCTTACCGGCGATATGCGACATTAGTTTTTTCGCGCTTAAATGAACATCGGACAGCACCACTTTCGCGTGTCAGCGGATTCTTATATTGCTCTGCAATATGTCGGGGGAAAGGCGACGAACGGGCGTCGCCACGCAGCGACATAACGCTGTCGCCACAGGGAGACGATTAATGCTTGCCAAGCGCGATGGTCGTAAATAAACTCTGCCGTTCCTTGTTTGATCCGATCAACGTTTTTGAAAGCAGAGATGTCGACCCAGCCCAAAGCAGGCGCAGTCCTGTTCGCCAAAGATGTAGCCCGCCTCGCCGCGTTTTATGCGCAGGTGCTGGCGGTGGTTCCCAAGCAGGCCCAGGCCGAGAAAGTAGTGATCGAAGCCGAGGATTTCCTGCTGGTGATTCATGCGATTCCGCAAGCCAGTGCAGCTACGGTGGAGATCACTTCGCCACCGGTGCTGCGCGAGAACGTGCCGGTGAAGCTGTTCCTTCCCGTGCGTTCGCTCACCCACGCCCGACTCGCCACGCAGCAGCTCGGCGGTGGCATGAAAGCGGCCGAGGCCGAATGGAGTGGTCCGGATTTCCGTGCCTGCGATGGCTTCGATCCGGAAGGCAACGTGGTGCAGTTCCGCGAATTCCTGCGCGAACCCGCACTGGCATCCTGAAGCTCGGATGAACTGACCACGCGAGGTCGCGCGGCATCACAAGAACAATATCGCGCACCTGTCGTGCACCAGCAAAAAAAGCCGCCCGGTCTGCACCGTGCGGCTTTTCGTTTTGCGGGCCGCGCCGTGATGGCGCAGGCAGGCCCGCAGCTTATTGCAGGGCGAGCTTGAAGTAGCTCTCGCGCTGCATGTCCACCACTTCCACCGTGATCTGCACCTGCAGATCCTTGGGCCAGCTCTGGTCCTTCTGGATGGCCGCGCCCAGCAGGTCGGATACCTGCTTCTTGTCTTCCAGCGTGCGGCCGGTCAGGATGGCCAGGCGCACCGCCACGAAGGCACGTTTGGCCTCCGGTGCGGTACCGACCAGGTAGTTGTCCAGACGCACGGCACGCGCCTTGATGGCGTTTTCTTCAAAGTGTCCGCTGGCCACGAGTGCCTGGTTCAGCTTGAGCAGCGTCGGTTGCACATCGAGGGCGAGATTGCCGGTGTATTCCAGTACGAGATGGGGCATGGTGTTTCCAGTCCTTGTGGGTGAGTGGAGGGATCAGCATTGAATGATGAGGGCTCAACACTGTAGGCCAAAACGAAGTCGCGTGCGATCGGGCTCACTGATGCGCCAGATAATCAGGACAAATACCCCGACAGCTTGCCCAGGTCGATGTTGCCGCCGCTGATGATGACGCCCACGCGTTTGCCCTGCAGCTGGTCCTTCAGATTGCGGGCGGCGGCAAAGCCCAGGCAGCCGGTCGGCTCGACCACCATCTTCATGCGCTCGGCAAAGAAGCGCAGGCCGGACACCAGCTCGGCATCGCTGACGGTGTGGATGTCGTCCACCAGCTGGCGAATCACGTCGAAGGTGTACTTGCCCAGATGCTGCGTCTGCGCGCCATCGGCGATGGTCTTGGGCGTATCGATATGCACGATCTGGCCCGCGCGCAGCGACTGCTGTCCATCGTTGCCGGCTTCCGGTTCGACGCCATAGATCTTGCAATCGGGAGACAGTGCCCGCGCCGCCAACGCCGCACCGGACAGCAGGCCGCCGCCGCCCAGGCAGACGAAGAGCGCATCCAGCGGACCGGTTTCCTGCAGCAGTTCGAGGGTGGCCGTGCCTTGTCCGGCCATCACGTGCGGATGATCGTAGGGCGGGATGAGCGTCATCTTGCGCTCGGCGGCCAGGCGCGCACCGATGGCCTCGCGGTCTTCGGTATAGCGGTCATACATCACCACTTCGGCACCATAGCCGCGCGTGGCGGCGACCTTCGCTGCCGGCGCATCCTCGGGCATCACGATGACGGCGGGAATGCCCAGCAATTGCGCGGCCAGCGCGGTCCCCTGCGCATGGTTGCCGGAGGAGAAGGTGATGACGCCATGCTTGCGCTGTTCGCTGTCGAACTGCGAGAGCGCATTCATGGCACCGCGGAACTTGAAAGCCCCCATGCGTTGGAAGTTCTCGCACTTGAAGAACAGCTGTGCGCCCACTTCCGCATCGGCCGTGCGCGAACGCAGGACGGGCGTTCTGTGCGCCCACGGCTTGATGCGTTCGGCGGCCAGCAGGACATCGGCGAAGCTGGGGGATTCGGTAGCGCTGGAGACGGGGATCATGAGGTTTCCTTCAAGTGGGATGGAAAGAGACAGTGACGATGCACAGGGCGGGGAGCGCGCGTGACGTCCGCGCTTACTCCTTCTCGTCGTTGTAGACGGTGGCGCGCGAGACACCCAGATGCGCGGCCACGATCTCGGCCGCGCGCCGGATATCCAGGCAGCCGGACTGGCGCAGTTCACGCATGAGCTGGCGGCGGTCTTCGGCCTTGAGGCTGCGCGGCGTAGTCGACAGCCGCGCGGCAAAGGCATCGATGCGGCTGCGCAGGCCTTCGGCACCGGCCGGCTCCAGCGTTTCAGCCACGCGCACGCCCTGGTCGATGCCACCGAACTGGCGCAGCATGCCCTGCAGCGCGCCGAACAGGGTCAGGTCAATGTTCATGCACAGCGCGGCCACGTATTTGCCATCGGCATCCTTGATGCCGATCGAGGTGCTCTTGGCCTGCCGGCCGTCGGGCAGCGTATTGGCGTAATTGGTCAGGACCTGCGGATAGCTCTCGTCGGCGATTCGCGCCAGACCCAGTTCGGTGGTGGCGTCGCCGACCTCGCGGCCGGACAGGTTGTTGTGCAGGGCGACGATGGAGTGATCCGCATCGCGCAGGTCGTGCAGTACCACTTCGCAGAAGGGAGCGAAGGTCTCGCCCAGGCCCTGCGCTACCTGTTGCAGTTGGGACAGCAACAAGGCGTGGTCGGGGCGGTCGGTTTTCTTTTTTTTGCGGGAGCGGGAGTTCATCCGATACATATTATCTAAAACTAGACGATATGTATAGATGACGTTCGTTCTGTCCTGAATCCATGCCGGAGATGAGATTCCCTGTACGGCCGATCCGGCAAAAAATGGCGGTCTGCGACAGACCCGGCGTAGCGGAATGGGCCTGCAGTGCCGCGCATGGGCGGAATCGACGAAGCGGCAGGGCGGGTATTCGCCTCGCCCGTTCGCTGAGACCAGCTTTCCCGGGGAAGCAGCAGGTCCCTCATCCTGTCTTCAACCAAAAGTTGAGAATCGCTCTGCAGCTTGGCCGATGAGCCAAGGCCGGCCGCGGCCGACTTTGGCGAGCATCACGCAAGCTGGCGGACTCAGGCCGCGATCTTGTGCACCCGCGCGAGGAAAGCCTGGGTGGCCGCCTGCGTCGGCGCATCAATCACCTGCGCCGGCGGCCCGGCCTCGACCACCACACCATCGCGCATGAAGATCACCTTGTCCGCAACCTCGCGGGCAAAGGCGATTTCATGGGTGACCAGGATCATCGTCATGCCGCGCTCGGCCAGTTGCTTGATGACGTTGAGGACCTCGCCGACCAGCTCCGGATCCAGTGCCGAGGTGGCTTCGTCGAACAGCATCACTTCCGGATCCATGGCCAGCGCCCGCGCGATGGCCACCCGCTGCTTCTGGCCGCCGGAGAGCTTCTCGGGATACATCTCCGCTTTCTCCGCCAGCCCGACCTGCGCCAGCAGTTTCATCGCCTGGGCATGGGCATGCGCCTTGGGGCGGCGCAGTACGGTGACCGGGCCTTCCATCACGTTCTGCACCACCGTCATGTGCGGGAACAGATTGAAGTGCTGGAAGACCATCCCCGTCTGGGCACGGAAGCGTGCCATGGTCCGGTCGCTCAGCTTTTCCGGCACCGTCTGGTCGAAGTCAAAACACTCGCCGCCGATCTTGATGACACCGTGATTGGGCGCGGCGAGCAGGTTCAGGCAGCGCAGCAGGGTAGATTTTCCCGAGCCCGAGGGGCCGATCAAGGCCACCACTTCGCCCTTGGCAATCTCCAGGTTGATGTCCCTCAGTACCGTCTGGTCGCCAAAGGACTTCTTCAAGCCGCGTACAGAAATCATGATGGGTTTGCTCATGGCGCTTCCTCAAGCCTTGATCTGATGCAGTTCCAGCCGCTTGGCCACCACGGTGGCCGGGAACAGGATGATGAAATACAGCACCGCCACCAGGGTATAGATCTCCAGGGGGCGATAGGTGTCGTGGGCGATCAGCTGGCCCTGGTAGACCAGGTCGGGGACGGCCAGCACCGAGAGCAAGGACGTATTCTTCAATTGCATGATGGACTGGCTCACCAGCGGCGGCGTCATGCGCCGGAAGGCCTGTGGCAGGATCAGCCGCCGCATCACCTGCCAGCGGGTCATGCCGATGGCCTGGCCCGCCTCGGTCTGCCCGGCATCGATGGAGACGATCCCGCCTCGCACGATCTCCGAGTAGAAGGCCCCGCCATACAGCGTCAACGCCAGCGCAGCCGCCATCCAGGGCGAGAGTTCGATGCCCAGCAGTACCGGTAGCGCATAGTAGAACCAGATCAGCTGCACCAGCACCGGCGTACAGCGGAACACCTCCACATAGCCGCGCAGCACACCGCACAGGGTGCGGTTGGAGGAGACCCGGCCCAGACCCACCAGCACGCCTACCAGCAGACCGGTGATGACGACCACGGCGGTGAAGAGCACCGTGGTGATGACGCCCGACACGATGATGCCGCGGTATTGCCACAGCATCCCGAAATCCCAGCTGTACATGGCCGCTCCTCAGAACTTGAGCTGCGGTGGGAAAGCGGTCGGGGGCACCTTGGCGAGATTCTGCATGTTGGCCACGATGATCTCGCGGATGCGCCCGGCCTTGCGCGATTCCTCCAGCCAGCCGTTCACTGCGGTCACGAAACTCTGATCGGCCTGCTTGCGGATGCCGATGTTGGTCGGGGCCATTTCATCCGGTGTGGGGAAGACGATGTGGCCGATGTTGGGCAGCTTCACCAGCAGCGAGGTCGACAGCAGCACCACCAGCACCTGGCAGTCGGCGCGTCCCGATTGCAGCGCCATGGTGGCCGCGGCCGAGGTCTCGAAGCGAAGGATGGTGGCCTTGGGCAGGATGCGCGTGACCAGCTGGTCGTGCGAGGAGCCGACGTCCACGGCGACTTTGATTTCAGGCTTGTTGAGATCTTCCCAGGCCTTGAACTCCAGCCCCTTGCGGGCGACCACGGTATTGATGTTGTTGTAGAGCGGATTGCTGAAATCGACCACTTCGCGGCGCTGTGGCGTGGGTGCCATCGCCAGTTGCGCATCAATCTTGTTGGTCTGCACGTCCAGCACCGCATTGCCCCAAGTGGTCTCGACCCATTCGACTTCGGCCTTGAGATAGCGCGCCAGGTCACGGCCGAAATCAGCACAGAAACCTTTCCACTCTTGCGTCACCAGATCCTTGTTGAAATAGGGGATGGCACCGTTGATGGCACCCAGGCGCAGCTTGCCGGTACGCTTGACGCGCGCCATGGTCGATTCGATATCCTGGGCGAAGACTTCCGGCAGGGTCAGTACGGCCGTGCCGGCCAGTGCCGATTGAAGGAAGTGTCTGCGTGAAATGCTCATGTGGGTCTCCTGGTAGGGTGGGTCGTGGCTCGTGCTTGCGGGGTTTCACTTGAAAAAAGACTGCGGTACAAAGCGCATTGCAGGCGGGGTCGACCTAGCGATTTTCATGCCATCCATACGCACGGCTGATCGATGCAGTACTCGCCCGGCCAGCCTCTTGCAAGAGGCTGGCCGCACCATGAACGGTCGGTGTTGCACCACGGTGAAGGCATGTGCCGGCATGGTGCTTGCTGTCTGCCTTCGTCAGGCGCGTTCTTGTCGCTATTGTCGTGGCCGCTGAGGCTGAATCCGTGAGCTGAATCTGTGAACTGCAATCTGCAAATTGCGGTTTCCCTGAAAATTATTTAAACAATTATCGTCGGGAATGAGTTGCCGTGCACGCCGCACTGCACATCGTCGCGCGCGCGGCATCAGGGTGTGTCGAGCGCCCATGCACGGCCATCATGATCGCGCACGCGCACCGTCGCCAGCCAGAGATGGACGTCTTCCACGCAGCGCACGTTGACGTTGATCTGCGCAGGAGCCGAGCGCGGGTGGCAATGAGTATGCGTGCCGCACAAGCGACAGAAGAAATGCGTGGCACGCAGGGTGCCGAAGCGGTACAGGTTCAGTGCCCGGGCGCCGGCCAGCAATTCGAAGTGGCGGGCATCGATGCGATGGTGCAGCGCGCCCTTGCGCACGCAGTAGGAGCAATTGCATTGGACCACCTCCTCGATATGGGAGAGGAAACGGAAGCGTACGGCACCGCAGTGACAGCTGGCCTGATGCAGGCGCAGGCCTGGCGCGGTGCCCCGGTCCTCCACGTCAGGATCCTGGGGGCGGGACATGGAGGACGCTCTCGAGGCGGATCAGGCGTAGACCTGACCGAAGCGGTTGGCCAGGAAATCCGGCAGGCTGATCGCCTCCTGGCTGATGAAGCCGCGCTGCGGCAGTTTGCCGAGCCGGAACAGGTCGACCGCCGTGCAGACGCCGGAAGCGGTGGTGCTCTGGATCGCACTCTCGTAGTGGCCTTCCTCATGAATGGCGAAAATCTTGCGGGTGAAGACTTCCTGGACGAACTTGTCGCCGCGCATGCCGCTGACGGTCACGAACACCAGCACCACGTCCTGCATGGTGGTGGGGACGGCCTTGCGCAGGATGTTCTTGAGCAGTTCCTGGTCGTGCTTCAGGCCCAGGTCGCTGAGCAGGAATTTCATGCGCTGCTGGTGACCGGGATAGCGCACCGATTTGTAGTCGAGATTGCGGATGCGGCCGGCCAGCGTTTCACACAGCGTGCCGAGCCCGCCGGAGGTATTGAACGCTTCATACTCCACGCCATCCAGCGAAAAATGTTCGATGTCGGCCAGCGGATCGACCGCGACCTTGACGCCGTCGCGCAGGGCTTCGCAGGGATGGCAGTACTCATTGACCAGTCCGTCCACGCTCCAGGTCAGGTTGTATTTGAGTTCGTTGGTAGGGTACTGCGGCAGCGCCCCGACGCGCATCTTGACGTCATGCACTTCGTCGAAGGAACCGGCCAGATGGTGCGCGGCGATGCCGATGAAGCCCGGTGCCAGTCCGCATTGCGGCATGAAGGCCACGGGCGCGTCGGCAGCCAGCGCGGCGATGGCCTTGGTGGCCCGCACGTCCTCGGTCAGATCGAAGTAGTGGGTGCCGGTATTGCGCGCTGCGCTGGCCACCTTCACGGCCATGTGATACGGCAGGGCGTTGATCACGATGTCGGCCGGGTGCAGCAGTGCTTCCAGCGCCCGCGCATCCGAGGAATCAACCACGGCCTTTTCGATGTTGAGCGCGCTGACGGCCTGCAGGGCCTGGGCATCGCGGTCGGCGATGGTGACGTTGTAGTCGCCGCTGTCGGACAGCAGACGTGCAATCGTTTGGCCGATGTGGCCCGAACCCAACAAGACGGTGCGCATGATGAAACTCCAGAGTGAATGAGACGAAGAGGCTGGTCTTCATTCTAGGAAGCTTCGCGGACAGAATATACGGACAATGTGTCAGAAAGCAGGGTCCGGCACTACAGAAAGTAGTGCGACTTCGTCATTCTGTCGGGTCGCCTGATCCGGAACGGCCGTTCAGCGGGTCTTGGGCGCATCGCCGCGGTCGATCTTGCGTGCCAGCACGACCGAGGTGGTGGTTTTGATGACGCCATCCATTTCGCCGATCTCGTCCAGGATGCGGTCGAGCTGCTCCGGCGTGCTCACGCGCAGCCATGCGACATAGTCGAACTCGCCGCTGACCGCGCATAGCTGATGGACTTCCGGCATGCGGTTGAAGCGCCGCACCACATCCTTGCCCGCCTTGGGCTGCAGGGTGATGCCGACATAGGCCTGCAGGCTGGAGTCGAGCACGTCGCTGCCCAGCTTCAGGGTGTAGCCGGCGATGATGCCGCTTTTTTCCAGACGCTCCACGCGCGCAATGATGGTGGTCCGCGCCAGGTCCAGCCGGCGCGCCATGTCGGCCACCGAGGCCCGCGCATTCATCTGCAATTCCGAAATGATCTGGCGATCGACATCGTCCAGCAGGTCCAGTCTGATCATGCTGTGGGCTCCAGGGAAGGGAGGAAAAAATCAGCAAACACTACAGAAAGACGAAACGGCACGTCATTACGTCAGTTTAGACCACTATTTCGACGTTCTTGCCCTTTTTTGTGTCAGCGCTCCACCCTAGACTGCGGTCTCGCTGCCGGCGAGTGCGCCGGTCCCTTCCATGCTTCACTCTTTTGCAGGTGCAGCGCACATGAAAGTCGTCGTCATCGGAGGTGGCATCATCGGCACGGCCACCGCGTACTGGCTGGCCACTCGCCACGTTGAGGTGGTGCTCATCGAACGCGAGGCCGATGTGGCCTGCCAGACCAGCGCCGGCAATGCCGGCGTGATCGCACCCGGCTATGTGACGCCGTGGGCAGCGCCGGGCATGCCGGGCAAGATCCTCAAGTATCTCTTCAAGGCCAGTTCGCCAGTGGTGTTCCGGCCGCGGATGAGTGCACGGCAATGGCGCTGGATCAGCCAGTGGCTGGGCAACTGCACGCTGGAGCGCTATCGCCGCAACAAGCTGCGCATGCAGCGCATCGCCTATTACAGCCGCGATTGCCTGCACGAGTTCCTGGCGCAGCATCCATTTGATTACGGCCGCAGCCAGGGTTATCTGCAGCTCTTTCGCAGCCGCTTCGACGAGGACATGGCGGCCCCCGCACTGGCCTTGCTGGAGGAAGCCGGCATTGCCCACCAGCGCCTGAGCGCGGCGCAATGCGTGGCGACCGAACCGGGGCTGCAGCACGCGCGCATCGAACCGCGTTCGGGCCTGTACCTGCCCGATGACGAGGCCGGGGATTGCGCGGTCTTCGCGCGCCAGTTGCGGCGCTTGTGTGAGGAGATGGGCGTGCAGTTCCGCTTCGGTACGCAGGTCAGCGGTCTGCTGGTGCAGGGTGGACAGGTGCAGGGTTTGCAGGTGAGCAGCGCAGGGCAAGCCGGGCAGTTGGCCTGCGATGCCCTGGTGGTTGCCGCCGGCGTGGACAGCCATGCCTTGCTGGCACCGCTGGGCATCCGTGTGCCGCTGTATCCGGTCAAGGGCTATTCGGCCACCATTCCCGTCCGCTTTCCCGAGGCGGCACCGCGTGCGGCAGTGATGGATGAATCCCTGAAGACGGCCATCACCCGCATGGGGGATGTGGTGCGGGTGGCCGGTACCGCCGAACTGGGCGATGACCGTCTGCAGTTGCGCGCCGCTTGCCTGCATACCTTGCGTCAGGTGATGCGTGACTGGTTTCCGCTGGCCGGCGATCTTGATGATGCGCAGTTCTGGGTCGGACGCCGTCCCATGACGCCCGATGGACCGCCCCTGCTGGGTCCCACGCCGGTCCGCAATCTGTTCCTGAACCTGGGTCACGGTTCGACCGGCTGGGCCATGTCGCTGGGCTCCGGCCGCGTCGTGGCGGACCTCATCACGGGTACCCCGCCGGCCATCGATATCGATGGCCTGACCCTGGCCCGCTATCCATGAGCAAGGCAACCCTTACCCCTACCGAAACGGAGAAAACATGACTGGTGCAGATGTCCTCGTGAAACTACTGGAAGAATACGGCGTGGAAGTGATCTTCGGCGTGCCCGGCGATACCAATGTGGCTTTCTACAAAGCCCTGAACCGGTCCGGCAAGGTGCGCCACGTGATGGCACGCGACGAGCGCTCGGCGCTCTACATGGCCGACGCCTATGCGCGCTACAGCGGCAAGCCCGGCGTGGCCGAGTGCCCCAGCGGTGCCGGTGCCATGTATTCCCTGCCCGGCATGGCCGAGGCCAACAGTTCTTCCATTCCGCTGATCCTGCTGACCAACGATATTCCCCTCAAGGGCGAAGGACGCGGCATGATCACCGAGCTGGACAACGCCAAGCTGTTCGAGCCGGTGTGCAAGCTGTCCTTCCAGGTCAAGACCACGGCCAAGATTCCGGAGGCAGTCAGGCGCGCCTTCCGGACCGCCACCTCGGGTCGTCCGGGCGCGGTGCACCTGACCTTCCCCGAAGATATCCTGGCCCACGCCTCGGCCAGTACGCCGGACGAGATTTACGCCGAGCCTGAGTGCCGGCGCTTCCCGGCCTTTCCCATGCGTCCCGATGCGGATCTGGTGCGGCAGCTGGCCGCGTTGCTCGACGCATCGCGTCGCCCAATGCTGGTGGCCGGCGGCGGCGTGATGCATTCCGATGGCGGGGCAGCCCTGCTGGCCCTGGCAGAGAAGATCGAGGCCGCCGTGGTCACCACCATCACCGGTCAGGGGGCGGTGCCGGACGAGCACCCGCTGGCGCTCGGTGTCATTGGCGACAATGGCTTCCATCCCCATGCAGCACGGGCGGTCGAGGAGAGCGATCTGCTGGTCTACCTCGGTTGCAAGATGGGATCGGTGGTCACCATCGGCTGGACCTTCCCCAGCCATCAACAGGAACGCCAGCGCGTGCAGGTCGATATCGACCCGGCGGTACTGGGCAATACCGGTCGCAACGATCTCAACATCGCCGGCGACGTCCGTTCGGTCTTGCAGGATCTGCTGCCGCTGGTGACGCAGCACGAACCGCGTGGGTGGAATGCTGAACTCAACGGCATGCGGCGTCGATTCTGGGAGCAGGCCCAAGCGGATTTGCACAGCGATGCACTGCCGCTCAAGCCCCAGCGCGTAGTCCACGAATTGAACCGCCGGCTGCCGCCGCGTGCGGTCATGGTCTCCGACGCCGGCACGCCTACGCCGCACATGACGCGCTATCTGCGCCTGCCGGGCGATGGTTCGCGGCTGGTGATTCCGCGTGCTTTCGGCGGACTGGGCTATGCGATTCCGGCGGTGGTCGGTGCCTGGCTGGCGCGGCCCGACGTGCGGCCCATCGGCCTGTTTGGCGATGGCTCCTTCTCGATGTCCTGCGGCGAACTGGAAACGCTGACCCGTCTGCAAGTGCCGGCCGTGCTGCTGCATTTCAACAATGGCTGTTTCGGATGGATCAAGGCGCTGCAGAAGCTGCACAACGATGCGCAATACCTCTCGGTCGATTTCACCCGGCTGGATGTGGCGCGTATCGCGCAGGGCTTCGGTCTCAAGGGCTTGCGCGTGGCCAATGCCGAAGAACTGGTCGCTGCACTGGATGAAGCCTTTGCCAGCGAGGGGCCGGTGCTCATCGATATCGTCTCCGAATCCATCGTCGATGAATGTCCGCCGGTCTATTCATGGATCAAGGCCATGGGCAAGGATCCGCTGGCCGTGGGTGGCGCATAGCAGGCGTTTTGCCCGGGTTTGGTTAGAATGCCGGGCATTCCTTCCGATTTTTTGCAGAGGCCCCGCATGCTTGGCATCGTCATGCTCGATACCGTTTTTCCGCGTCCCGTGGGCGATATCGGCAATCCCGCGACCTTTCCTTTCCCGGTGCGCTTGCGCAAGGTCAGCCGGGCCTCACCCCAGAAGGTGATCTTCGAACGGGCCAGCGGCATGGTGGATGACTTTGTCACTGCGGCGCAGGCCTTGCAGGCGGACGGCTGCAAGGCCATCGTGACCAGTTGCGGTTTCCTGGCGCTGCATCAGCAGACCATCGCGGCAGCGCTGGAGATTCCGTTTGCCAGTTCCAGCCTGTGCTGGTTGCCCACGCTGTATCACGCCTTCGGCGGTGCGCGCCATGTCGGCATCCTGACGGCGTCCGGTGCCAGTCTCGGTGCGGCGCATCTGGCTGCGCTGGGGGGCAGCATGGAGTCGCCCATCGTGGGCATGCCGGTGGAGTCTGAATTCGCGCGCGTCATCGTGGGCAATCAGCCCGAGGGGGATATGGATCGCGTGCATGCCGAGATGGTGGCGGCCGCCGATCAGCTGGTCGCCACGCAACCCCAGGTGCGTGCCATCCTGCTTGAATGCACCAACATGCCGCCGGTGGCGGGCCTGATCGCACAGCGCACCGGGCGTCCGGTCTTCGACCTGGTGGGACTGGCCAGGCAGATGATGGGCCTGGCACCCTGAGTGCCAAGCTGGTGAAGAGGTCCTAAGGCTTGCCCTTGGCCGGCTTGGGATAAACCTTCAGTACATCGATGGGCTGGGCATAAGGCGAACTCCAGGTCTGCTCATGCAGGGCTGCCACGCGTTGTGCCATGGCCGCGTCATGCAGCACCACTTCCAGGTTGCGCGAGTTGTCCAGATAACCGCCGGCCCAGTTGCTGGTACCGACCCAGGCCACCTTGCCATCGATGCTCATGGCCTTGGTGTGGATCACCCGGGCGAAGGGGATGAAACCGCTGCTGGCCTGCGGCAGGGTCACGATGCGGATCTCCACGTTGGGCAGCACTGCCAGGCTTTGCAGGTAGCGGATGGCGGGGGCCTCGGTGTTCCAGTTGGACACCATCAGCTTGATCTTCACGCCGCGCGTGGCCGCTGCGCGCAGGGCATCATCGATCACGGCGTAATAGGGGCGGGTGTGGTTGGGACCATAGGAGAGCGGCGCATAGTCCAGCAACTGCACCCGCACTTCCTGTTGCGCTTCTCCGATCAGGCGTACCAGTTCGCTTTGCGAATCGCCCACGCCGGGCGGGTTGTAGGCATTCGGGCTGGCCACGAGGTAATTGCCGCGCGCCACATCGGCCGGGACCACGCTGCGGTTGGTCATGACCGGGGTTTGTCCGGCGGCGATGGCCGCCTGCGCCGCCCAGTCGATCTCGAAGATGGCCTGCACCTGCGCTGCCACGGCCGGGTCGGTGATCTTCAATCCGGTTTCGTGGATGTGCGAGAACGAGCGCCAGTCGAAGTTCTGGCTGCCCACATAGGCGCTGCGGCCATCGACCACGAAATACTTGGCGTGGATGATGCCGTTGCCGGTCATGCGGGAATAATCGATCTGGCGGAATTCCAGGTTCGGGATGCGCTTGAGCTTCTCGATGGTGGCCGGGACCGACGCGAACTCGCCCTTCTTTTCCATCAGGAAGCGGATCTTCACGCCGCGCCGTGCGGCCGCCTCCAGGTGCGCCATGATGTCATCGAGCGCCTCGCCATCCTGTCCGGCCACGTAGAACTGGCCGAACACGATCTCGCGCTGTGCACTGTCGAACATTTCCTTCCACACCACGGCCGCATCGCGCAGGTCCGGCGTGGCCAGCGTGGTTTCGCGCGGCACGGTGTGGACCAGTTCGAAGCCGGGAATGGCGAATTCGGCCCGGACCGGTGTGGCCAGCGAAAGAACCAGCCCGAAGGCGGCAGCGAGACGAAGCAGAAGACGGCGTGGCGCGAGGGTCATGATGTCGGCAAGGGAGAAGTCAGTGTGGCGCTCAGGCGATGTGCAGCTTGCCCTGCGGCTGCGGGCTGTGTTGCGGCTGCGGGTTCAGGCGGCCGACGCAGGCGCGCAGCATCAGGACCTTCAGGTGATCGTTGATGCGCTCGATGCGTTCCTGGAACAGGTTGAAGAAGAACATGCCGACCACCGCAATGCCGATGCCCAGTGCCGTCGCATACAGCGCGGTACCGATGCCCTGCGACACCTGGCCCGGGTCCGACACGCCCTGCACCGCCAGTGCCTTGAAGGTATCGATGATGCCGAGGATGGTGCCGAGCAGGCCCAGCAGGGGCGCAGCGGTCACGATGGTATCGAGGATCCACAGGCGCTGCTGCACTTCGCCGCGCTTGGCAATGTAGACCGACTCGCTGAAATCTTCCAGGTCCTTCTCGGTATGCAGGTGATGCTTCTCGGCCAGGATGTCCGACACCAGGGCCAGCGGCAGGCTGGGACGGGTGGTCAATTCGGCCGGCAGTTCCTGCAGGTGCTGGACCGCGTGCGTCATGGCGCGCTCCAGGCCCGTGGCCTGGCGCATGGTGTAGCCGAAGAACAGGCCGCGTTCGACGATGACGAAAATGGCCAGCGCGGCGCACGCATACATCAGGTAGAAGGCCAGTTCGTGGAGTAGTTGCATGTTCATGCTTGCCTCTCTTGCAGTGATGGGCGGCCCGTGTTGCAGGTGCGGGCCGCCCGGTTCAGGCCGCGATCAGAAATCCGCGGTCAGGGTGACGGTGAAGGTGCGCGGGGCACCGATGTAGAGCGAAGGATCGGTGCCAGGGATGCCGTTGACCGCCACTGCGTTGGTGGTGAACTGGCTGCCGCTGCCGCCGTTGAGGTTGAGGTACTGCTTGTCGAACAGGTTGTAGACGTTCAGGCGCACGGTCGGCTTCTTCAGCCAGGTGGTGGACGCGAAGGTCATGCCGGCACCGGCGTTGAACAGGGTGTAGCCACCCAGTGCATCGTCGTTGACCAGCGTGGTGTAGCGGCGGCCGGTGTACTTGGCCTGGCCGAACACGTACCAGCCATCCTGTTGGTATTGCAGCGACAGGCCCGACAGCCAGTTCGGCGTATCCGGGAATTCCTTGCCCGAGGTCGGCAGGAACTGGGTCGAGCTGTTGCGCAGATCCTGCTTCATCTTGCTCTTGATGTAGGACAGCGAGCCGTACATCGACAGGTTGCGGGTGAAGGCGTAACCGGTTTCCAGCTCCAGGCCGTGCGAGCTGGCGTCGCCGACGTTGTAGTCGGTCTTGTTGTTGGTGTCCGGGTTGTAGGCGCTGGCGATGCGGTTGTGATAATCGATGTAGAACAGCGAACCGGACGCCATCCACTTCTCGGTGTTGTAGCGGTAGCCGAGGTCATAGTTCCAGGAGGTTTCCTTGTCCACCGGCACTTCGCGCTGGGTCGCCCCGACCAGCTGGCCGTTGACGATGGTGCCGCCCGAGAGCAGGCCGAAGTAGGAGAAGTTGCCCGGTGCCTTGAAGTTCTTGGCGGCATTGAAGAACACCGACTGCTTCTCATCGAGCTGGAAGCGCACGCCCAGGCTGGGCAGGAAGTCGGCGTAGTTCTTCTTGACCTTGTAGTAGCCGGCGCTGGAATAGCTGTTGGTGCCGCTGGTGGAACCGGTGCTCGGGTAGTTGGTGAAGTCGCGGTCGATGGAGGAGTAGCGGCCGCCGACTTGCACGTTGAGCTTGTCGTTCATCATGCTGATGCTGTCCTGCAGGAAGATCGACTGCGCCGTGCTGACGGTCATGGTGTCGCGGTACTGCAGGATGGAGCCATCGGCATTGCGCAGCCACTGGTCCGAATTGTCCTGCCACAGGTCGGCGATGTTGCCGTTGTTGTCCACGCGGCTGAAGGGACCGGTCTGCTGGTGACGGGCGCGCTCGACCCAGTAGCCGGCCAGGATGCGGTGGTTGTCCAGCTGCTGGTTGAACTTGAAGGTCACGCCCGGACGATAGGTGCGGGTGCGGCTGCCTTCGTAGGCGTAGACCGTATCGAGACGATCGCCGTCGCCGTTGACATCGCGTGCGCCGCCACCGAGCTGGCTGGCGCCGGTCACGCCGCCTTCACGCACGGTCTGCAGCTGGTTGCCGCCGGTGCCGAAGCCGTACCAGAAGTAGGGATCGATATCCAGGCTGGAGGTCGGGCTCAGCTGGAAGTGCGCATTGATGGTGCCCAGCCAGTTCTCGAAGGGATTGAGGTTGTAGGCGTAGTACGCGTTGTTGGCGATGTTGGCCGCAACGTTGGGTGCATAGGTGGTGTCGTTCTGCGCGGTACCGGCCACTGCGGGCTGGTGCTGCGGAATGGTGCTGCCGAAGTCGGCATTGCGGCCCAGTTGGGAGATCTGGGTCTTGGTCAGCGAACGGTAGTTGTTGTTGAGCTGGCGGTTGTAGAGCAGGTTGGCGTTGATGAAGCTGCCCTGGCCCAGGTCGAAGTTGGTGCCGATGTCGACGTGATCCTTGATGGCGCCGCCCGGTCCCTTGAACTTGTCGGCAGTGGTCTTGGAGTACGAGATGAAGAACTTGAACTTGTTGTCCAGCAGCTTGCCCGAGTCGAAGCGCACATAACGCTTCCACAGGCTGTTGGAGCCGAAGGCATTGGTCACGCGGATGCGCTGCTGGTCTTCCGGTGCGCAGAAGGTCATGCCGATGTTGCCGCCGGTGGCGCCCACGTGCGGGGCTTCGGTATCGGTGGAACCCTGGGTCACGAAGATGTTGCACAGGTTGTCGGGCTCGGTGTACTCCTGCGGATAGACTGCGAAGTTGCCGGAGTCGTTGACCGGTGCGCCGTTGATGGTGAAGCCCAGCTGGTCGCTGTTGAAGCCGCGCACGCGGATGTTGCCGCCGAACAGGCCCGAGCCGTCGTTGTCGTAGGTGTTCACGCCGGGCAGCAGGTTGATCATCTGGTAGGGCGTGCCGGTGGGCGATTGCTTCTCGATGTAGTCACGGTTGACCGAGCTGCGCGCCTTGGGCGAATCTTCCGCCTGGATCAGGCCGGTGGCCGCCGCCGTGCCGGCACTGGCGCTGCCGCCGCCCTGCACGGTCACGGTGCCGACGTCGGTGGTGGTGGTCTGGGCGAAGCTGAAGGCCGGCGCGCCTGCCATGAAGAGCCCGGATATCAGCAAGGACAGCCGGGTGAGTTTGCATTGCATGTCGTGTTCCCCTGGGTTTGTTGAACTGCGTGTCGAAATCGTTGCGCCCGGCGCGCGCCCTCTGCGTTCTGCAGCGAGCCGCGTCAGACGGGAATGAATTCCAGATCGGCGGTAAACCGGTGCGTGCTCTCGCCCTTGTAGCTGTCTTCCGGGAAGGGCGCGAAGGCGGCGCGATTGATGGTCTTGCGGGCGGCATCATCGAGCAGCATGGAGTTCGATGAACTCTCGATGCCGCTGTCGACCACGCTGCCATCGCGCTTCAACACGAACCACACGCGCACCTTGCCTTGCGGGCGCAGGGTGCTGGCTTCGCGTCCGGTCGGATAGCGCTTGATGCTGTTCAGATGTGCGCGCAACTGGCCGACGTAGGTCTGCTCGATGTTGGCGGTGTTGGCCGGCGGCGGCGATGGCGGGGCTACCGGCGCGGCCTGCACCGGGGGCGCGGCCGGGGCGCTGGGTTGCGGCGGCGTGGCCGGCAGGATCGGTGCGGTGGCCGAGGGCGGTGCCGGGTCCACCGGGGCCGGCGCTTGCTTGACCGGGGCCGGCTTGGCTACGGGCTTGGGCGCTTCCTGTTTCTTCGGCGGCTCGACCGGCTTGGGCTGCGGTTCCACTTGCGGCTTGGGTTGCGGCACCGGAGGCGGCGGTATTTCCGTCAGCGAGATTTGCACCGGCTGCGGATCTTCCTTGCGCTTGAGTTCGGTCACTTTCTGCACGCCGGCCAGGATCAGCACGGCCAGTACCACCAGCGAGGGCAGCGTGGCCAGCGGCTCGCGGAAACGGAAGAGGATGGGAACGTTCATCATCACTGCTTGCGGGTGGCAATCGAGATGGAATCGAAGCCGCCCTTCTTGAGCGTATCCATCACGTCGACCAGGCGCTGCACCTCCACGCCGCGGTCGCTGTTGATGATGAGATTGAGTTTCTCGCCATCCTTGCGCAGCTTGTCGAGGCGGGCGGTGAGGGCGTCCAGGGTAGTGTTCTCGCCATCGACCTGGATCACGTCTTCCTTGGCGATGGTGATGACGGCCTTGGTCTGCGGTTTCAGATCCTGGGCGGTGGACGAGCTGGGCAGCTGGGTCTTCAGGCCCAGGGCCGGAATCACGTTCAGGCTGATCAGCACGAAGAAGACCAGCAGGAACATCATCACGTCGATCATCGGGATGATCTCGACGCGGGCCTTCCGTTTTTTGGGTTCGTCCCAACTGCGCATGCCACACTCCTCGAAGCTTCGTTATACGATTTGTAGCGCTATAGTTTTTATAGCGATGCGCAGCGTAGCGAGGAAATGTGTCGTGCGTATTACACCATGCGGGTTTGCGTTAACCCGAGTGAAGAAAATGTTGCCTGGGGTTATCCGCAAGTCCGCAGTTGTGCCAGCGGCTGACGCCTGCCGGCGACAGCGTGCGGGCTGCCATCAGCGCCGTGGCAGGGGCATGCGGGGCAGCATGGACAGCAGCAGCTTGCACAGGTAGACCACGATCAGCGAGCCCGACAGATCGCCGATGGACATGACGATCAGGCCGCTCCAGAAATCCGGATAGACCCCGCGCATGACGAACCAGATCAGCTGGAACAGCGGATTGGAGAGCGCATAGAGCAGGATGCAGGCCATCAGCCGGGTGGTGTTGAGGTTGCCCAGGTTGCGCCCCAGGTCCATGCCGGAGAGAGTGAGGCGGTAGGCCAGGTAGGGGGCGCCGGCCGAGATCAGGCAGTAGCCGGCGGCGGCGATGAGGTCATGCGGGAACAGCTGATAGGTGGCCGCCGTGGCCAGCGAGCCCACCAGCAGGCCCACGCAGCCGGCCTCGGCAAAGAGCAGGGTGCAGATCAGGCGCACGCCGGCGGGCAGGTAGATCCAGGCGATGCCCTCGGTGAACTGGGTGCGCCGGAACAGCCATTCGTTGATGGAATAGAACAGGAAATAGCACAGCGCCGTGCCGGCGATGGCGGCCAGGTGGGTGCGCAGGACGGAACGATGGTCGGGCGAGGCTTGCATGGCGAGGGGAGGCTGGGACATGCGGAACGGCGCGTATGTTACCCAATGCGGCGGGGCGCTGCACCTCAACAATTTTCATCAGTGTGGCGCGCCAGCCTCGCAAATCAACGCGCAAACGGGCCCGATGGACGAATTGCTGCCGGCCAAGACGGTAAAGTTTGCACTTTCCGGCAGGCCCGGCGTATGATTCGCTATCAATTCTGGAACGATGTCGCGCGCGCGTGTTACGCGCGCTCCGTACGTAACGCGTTCCTGACTTGCAAGACAACAACCAACACCATTGCCATATGGGTAAAAACAAGCGGCCGGCGGATATCTACCTGAGATTTCTGCAACTGGCCGAAGCACTCCGGGGATTGCCGTCACTGGCTACGCTGGATCCGCTCGAAGACCGGATCCTGGCTTTCATCGCCCGTGCCGGCCAAGACCAACAGCGGCTGTCGGTGCGCGACCTGATGGCGCAAAGCGAATTCGGCTCGCCCGCGATGCTGCATGCGCGCCTGAAATCCATGCGCGAGAAGGGCTGGATCGTGCTGGCCGATACCGAAGATCCGCGCCGCAAGCAGGTCGAGCTGAGCCAGGCTGCCTGGCTGCATTTCGACAAGCTCTCCAAGTGCCTGGTGCAGGCCACGCGCGACAAGTAATCTCCCCCGTCATACGGCTGTCATGCTGCGGACATACCGGGCCGTTAATCTCACGGCCTCGCTGCGGCGCTGACTGCCTGCCGCCTTGCAGCTCATTGTCCCGGATGGTTTCGATGCGACTGCTTTCCCTTTTTTCTTCCCGCGCCGCTTTCCTGTGTTCACTGTTGCTGGGCGCCTGCGCCTTGTCGGCCAGTCCGGCTCAGGCCGCCGATCCCCACAAGCTGTGGGAAATCACCAGCCAGCAATGCCTGCCCAACATGCAGTCCACCGGCCAGCCGCAGCCATGCGTGATGGTCGATCTGGCGCGCGGCTTCGTGGTGCTCAAGGATCTGGTCGGTCCCGCGCAATACCTGCTCATGCCGACCCGTCGCCTGACCGGCATCGAAAGTCCGGAGTTGCTGGCGCCGGATGCGCCCAACTACTGGGCTTATGCATGGGAGCAGCGCGGGCGTGTGGCGCAGGCCCTGGGCCGTCCGCTCTCCGATGAACAGCTGGGCATTGAAATCAATTCGGCGGCCGGCCGTTCGCAATTGCACCTGCATCTGCACATCGATTGCATGCGCCGCGATGTGGCTGCCAGCCTCGACGATCACCGGGGTGACCCTTTGCAGCAATGGCTGCCGTGGTATTTCGAAGGCCATCGCTACTGGGTCATGCGCCTGCCCGCCGATGCGCTGGCGCAGCACGACCCCTTCAAGCTGGCCGCTGCCCGCAGCGCCTATGCGGCCGACAACATGGCCTCGCAGTCACTGCTGCTGACCGGGGCGCGTTTTGCCGATGGCAGCACCGGCTTCTTCCTGGTCAACATGCCGGTCAACTTCGACCGCGAGGAACAGGGCAGTGCCGAAGTGCTGATGGATCACGACTGCCGCTGGTAAGCCGGCACATTCACTCGGCGAATTCGCGCACCAGCGTATCGAACACCAGCCGCAGGCGCGGCGGCACCGGTCCGCGTTGCGGGCGGTAGAGGTACATGTCCCAGGGATCGGGTTCGTGATCAGTCATGACGGGGACCAGCCGTCCTGCCGCGATGTCGTCCTCGCACAGGAAACCGGCGATCTGGCCGATGGCCACGCCACTTCTCACCAATAAATATTCGCCCTCGGAATCATCGCAGAGGAAGCGGGCATGATCGGCCATCCACTGATTCTCCTGCGCGAACAGCCAGGGCCAGGGGCGGCCCGTGCCGCGGTCCAGCATGGCGGTGCAGGGCAGGGCGCGCAGGGCCTCGGTGTCCTCCGGGGCCCCATGGCGGCGCAGGAAGCGCGGCGTGGCCACCACGTAGAAGCGCACCTTGCCCAGACGCCGCACCACGAAGCGGTTGTCCGGCACGGTGCCGACGCGGATGCCGATGTCGATCTTCTCTCCCACCACGTCGGCGCGCTGATCGGTCAGGCGCAGGTCGAAGCGCAAGCCGGGATGCGCCTGCGCCAGTCGCTCCACGATGGGCAGCAGGCGGCTGCGTCCCAGCGCCGACGGTGCGGCCAGGCGCACCAGTCCGCTCATCTCGTCGGCCGGGCTGGCGGCCTCCGTTTCGAAGAGTCCATCCAGATCACGCAGGCTTTCGCGTGCGCGTTCGGCGAGCGCTTCGCCGAAACTGGTGATGCGCACCTGGCGCGTATTGCGATGGAACAGCATCTCGCCCTGCAGGCGCTCCAGTTCCTGGATGGCGCGGGTGACGGCTTGCGGTGAAATGCCGAGCCGGATCGCGGCTTCCTTGAAGCTGCCGGTATCGGCGGCAGCACAGAAGATGCGCAGCATCTCCAGTCGGTTGAGCATGATGATTCCTGAAAATGGAATTCTGTAATCTTATCATTTCCATTGTTTGGCATAGTGGCGGCACCCATAATCCTTCCATCGACACGCAGCAACCGCAAGCCAACCCCATCACTGGAAAGGATTCATCATGAGCAACAACATCAAGGACAAAGTCGTCGTCATCACCGGTGCCAGCAGCGGCCTGGGCGAAACCACCGCGCGCCACCTGGCTTCCCTGGGCGCCAAGCTGGTACTGGGTGCGCGCCGCACCGATCGTCTGGAAAAACTGGTGGCCGACATCACCGCCGCCGGTGGCCAGGCCATCGCCGTGACCACCGACGTGGCGCGCCGTGACGACGTGGAAGCCCTGGTCGCCAAGGGTGAGCAGCACTTCGGCCGCATCGACGTGCTGGTCAACAATGCCGGCATCATGCCGCTGGCCCCGATGGCCAAGCTCAAGGTCGAAGAGTGGGACCGCATGATCGACGTCAACGTCAAGGGCGTGCTTTATGGCGTAGCCGCCGCGCTGCCGCGCTTCGCTGCGCAGGGCTCGGGCCACATCATCAATGTGTCGTCGGTGGCGGGCATCAAGGTCTTCGCCGGCATGGGCACGGTCTACAGCGCCACCAAGTTCGCGGTGCGCGCCCTGACCGAAGGCCTGCGCGCCGAAGCACCGGACGGTGTGCGCACTACCATCATCTCCCCGGGGGCGGTGGATTCCGAACTGAAGACCCACAGCAGCGACCAGGAGACCTCGGAAGCCCTGCTGGCCTGGTATGAGGCCAACCAGATTCCGGCCGATTCGGTGGCGCGTGCGATTGCCTATGCCATCGAGCAGCCGGCCAATGTGGATATCAGCGAAGTGGTGCTGCGTCCGGTGGCGCAGGAATTCTAAGTTTTCCACAGCGTTTTCAGCCGGTTCGATCTGACGGCACCGCCGGGCAGCCCTGCCCGGCGGTGCCGTTTTTCGTTGGCTTGTCATCCTGCCATTGCCGAGTCGGCAATGATTTCACGGCGGCATGTTGTTTGCTTCAAACGCCGCCGTGACGCCGTGCAGACAAGCACCGTCCTTTTCTATATGATTGCCGACCCAAAAAGAAGGAGTGATCGATGGCGAACGCGTGCGGTGTTGATTTCGGCACCTCCAATTCCACGGTCGGCTGGATGCGTCCGCAGGCCGGGGATTCCCTGCTGCTGCCGCTGGAAGACGGCAAGGCCACGCTGCCTTCGGTGGTGTTCTTCAATGCCGACGAGAACAGCTTCAGCTATGGCCGCGCCGGCCTGGGCGAATACCTGGCCGGCTACGAAGGCCGGCTGATGCGCTCACTGAAGAGCTTGCTCGGTTCCGGCGCCATCGATGGCCAGACGGAAGTGGGCGGCCGGGCGCTGCCCTATCGCGGCCTGCTTTCGCAGTTCATCGGCGAGCTCAAGCAGCGCGCCGAACGCGCTGCCGGTACCTCGTTCTCCAAGGTGGTGCTGGGCCGTCCGGTGCACTTCGTCGATGAGGATGCGGCCGCCGACCAGCTGGCCCAGGATACGCTGGAAGAGATTGCGCGCGATGTCGGTTTCAAGGACATCGCCTTCCAGTTCGAACCGATTGCGGCCGCCTTCGATTACGAGTCGCGCATCGACAAGGAAGAGCTGGTACTCATCGTCGACATCGGCGGCGGTACCTCCGACTTCTCGCTGGTGCGTCTCTCGCCCGAGCGCGCTGCGCGCAGCGAGCGGCGCGAGGACATCCTGGCCAATGGCGGCGTGCACATCGGCGGCACCGACTTCGACAAGTATTTCAGCCTGGCCTGCGTGATGCCGCTGCTGGGCCTGGGCGGCCGCCTGCAGGGCAATGCCGAGATCCCCTCCAGCTATTACTTCAACCTGGCCACCTGGCACACCATCAACCAGCTCTACACCCGCAAGGCCTGGCAGCAACTGCAGGACGTGGCGCGCGAAGTGGCCGACCGCGAGCGCTTTGCGCGCCTGCTGGACGTGGTCGAGCAGCGTTGCGGCCACTGGCTGGCGCTGCAGGTGGAGGCGGGCAAGATCGCGCTCTCCAGCGCCGAGCAGACCCTGCTGGACCTGGACCGCCTGCGCCAGCCGGAGCAATTGCCGCTCCTGCGCAGCGACTTCAACGGTGCCGTCGATCACCTGGTGCAATCGGTGGAGCAGACCGTGCTGGCGCTGTTGCAGCAGGCCGGCCTGCGCGCCGACGACATCGATAGCGTGTTCTTCACCGGCGGCTCCAGCGGCGTGCGCCTGCTGCGCGAACGCATCAGTGCGCTGGCACCGCAGGCGCGGCATGTGGAAGGCGACCTGTTCGGCAGCATCGGCAGCGGCCTGGCCATCGACGCTGCGCGCAAGTTCGGCTGACGCCGCAGCAGGGCCTGGCTGCTATACAATGCGGCGACCCGGTCCGGATCGCGTGGGTTTGAGGCGATATGAAGCAAATCGCCCGCCACGGCTTCGCGGCCGCCCGCATTGAACTGCCTCGCCGATCTGCCCCGCACCGACATGAAACCTTCTGCCGAATCCTTCGTGCGCCGCGTGCGCAGCAAACTCGACGAACTCTCCAGTACCGAACGCCAGCTGGCCGACTTCCTGCTGGAGTTTCCGGGCGAGCTGGCCAGCTATGCCGGCAACGAGCTGGCGCAACTGGCGGGCGTGTCGCCTTCGACCGTGAGCCGCTTCATCCGCCGCGTCGGATATGAGAGCTACGAGGAAGCGCGCCGCCACGTGCGCGAGGAACAGGAGACCGGCTCCCCGCTGTTCCACGCCAGCAGCTCCGGCGCTGCGCGCCAGGTACGCTCGGTGGCGGCGCACTTCCAGCAATCCCAGCAGAACCTGGCGGCGACCTTCGAGCGCCTGTCCGACGCCACCCTGGCCGAGATCGCCCGCGCCATCGTCAACGCGCCCCAGGTGCTGATCTTCGGCAGCCGCAGCAGTCAGGCCTTTGCGCTCTACCTGCGCTGGCAGATCATCCAGGTCTTGCCGCGCGTGACCTGCCTGCCGGGGCCGGGCGAGACCCTCGCGGAATACACTGCCGGTCTGTCCGAGCGCGATTGCGTGATCGTCTTCGGCACGCGCCGCCAGACCGGGCAGATGGACCGCCTGCTGGAGGCCGCCACGCGCGCCGGATCTTATCTGCTCTACATCAGCGACCAGGCCTCGGCCGACTATGCCCTGGCCACCTGGTCGCTGCAGGCACATTGCCGCGGCCCCGGCTCGCTGGACAATCATGTTGGCGTGATGGCGCTGTGTGATCTCTTGTCCACCCTCGTGATCGAAGCCAGTGGTGCGGCCGGACGCAAGCGGCTGGCGGCAGTGGAGCAGGAGCATGAGGAACTGGGCGACTTCGAGTGAGTTGCCGGGGCGGAATGCTGGACGATTGCCCTCTTTCAATATTGAAATCATGATTTCAGGTTCTTCAATTTTCTGACTCCCGATTTTCATGCGTGCCGCCCCTTGCCGGTGCGGCGACCGTGCTGTCCGCCCTTTTGCGGCGCATGCCGGGCGTTCCCGGCCGGTCATTTCCTCCTGAAATCCTGATTTCATCCCTCCCAAATGGCTGGCACGCAGATTGCTAATGCTGCTGCATGAGTGAAATCTCAATTTCAATAGACAATATATATTGAAATCTGGCTTTCATTTCTGGGCATGCTGGACTACAGTAGTTTCACGGCCGCAAGGTCAGGTCGCCGTGGTCTCACCGCCTCGCATCACCCGATGCACATACCGAGCAGCACTCATTGGACCTTCCAACGCAAGAGGAGCAGACCATGGCCGGACCCACACTTTCATCGCCCGACCTGCCGCACTCGCCGCGCGTGGCCGAACTGGACGGCGCGCTGGACAAGATCGGGGTGACCCGTTCGCATCACACCATCATCTTCCTGATCCTGATCGGCTGCCTGTTCGACGCCTTCGAACAGAACGCCATCGGCCTGGTCGGCCCGCTGCTCAAGCAGCAGTGGGGCCTGACGGCGACCGACATCGGCCTGCTCAATACGGTCACCTTCGCCAGCGCCGCCATCGGCCGCATCGTCTCAGGTCTGGTGGCCGACCGCTACGGCCGGCGCGTCATGCTGAGCCTGGACCTGCTGCTGTTCACGCTGGGGGCCGGCATCTGCGCGCTGGCACCGGACCTGACGGTCATGGCCGTGGGCCGTGCCATCGTCGGTTTCGGTCTCGGTGGCGAGATCGCCATTGCGGTCACCATGCTGGCCGAGTTCTGTTCCAGCAAGTTCCGCGGCACCGCCGTGGGCCTGGTCAATGTGGGCGCGGGCGGCATGGGCAATTTCCTGGCACCGGCCTTCGGCCTGCTGGTGTTTACCCTCTTTCCCGGTGAAAACAGCTGGCGCTGGCTGTTCTTCTGCCTGATGCTGCCGGCGCTGCTGGGGGCCTTCTATAGGCGCTACATTCCGGAGACGCCGCGTTTCCTGCTCTCCCGCAACAAGATCGCCGAAGCCAATCAGGTGCTGGCGCGGCTGGCCAGCGGCAAGCTCTCCGGCCCGGCGCCGCAAGGCCGTGACTGGATCAGCGACGATGGCAGCCGCCAGCAGGCCGCACCGGCCAAGGTGCGCTCCATGGAAATCTTCCAGGGCGCGCTGGCGCGGCGCACGCTGCCGCTGTGCATCGCCATCTGGATGACCTATGGCGCGCAGATTTCGGTGCTCACGCTCATGCCGACCATTCTGGTGAGCCTGGGCTACACCATCTCCAAGAGCCTGCTGTTCACCATGGTCATGCAGAGCGGCAGCCTGCTGGGGGCGATTGCCGCTTCGGTGTTCGGATTCCATCTGCCGCGCAAGCGCGTGCTGACCGCCGGTGCGATCTGCGCCTGCCTGGCGGCGCTGGCCATCGGCTTCCTGGCCAAGAGCATCGTACTGATCCTGGCGGCGGGTGCGGTGTTCCAGTTCTTCGTGCTGCTGCTCAACACCACCATCTGGATCTTCGCGCCCGAGCTGTATCCGACCCGCGTGCGCGCCTTCGGCACCGCTTTCATCCTCGCCACCGGCACCGCGGCGGGGGCCCTGATGCCGCTGGTGGCCGGACGCCTGTTCGATGCCTTCGGGCTGGCGGGCGTGTTTGGCATGATCGCCGCCATGTACGGCATCTTCACCGTGGCCATCCGCACCGTGCCCGAGACCTATGGCAAGTCGCCCGATGCACCGCTGGAGGAGACTGCGCCGGATGCAGGGGTGCCGGCGGTCGTTGCACGTAGTTGATTTCCTTTTTCATGAGTCTGGCATGCCGCATATCCTGTTGATCAATCCCAATTCCTCCCAGGCCACCACCGAGATGATGGTGGCCATTGCCCGCACCTCGCTGCCAGCGGGATATGCCCTCAGCGGCGTGAGCGCGCGGCAGGGGCCGGAGATGATCGTCAATGCCGTGGAACTGGCGGCGGCGGGCGCGGAGGTCGAGCGCAACTGGCGCGAAGGCGGACGGCACAGCGTCGGGTGCATCATCAGCGCCTTTGGCGATCCTGGCATCGAGCGCCTGCGTGCGCTCGATGGCCGGCCTGTCGCCGGGCTGTGTGAAGCGTCGATGCTGGAAGCAGCCGACGGAGGCCGCCGCTTCGGTGTGGCCACCGTCACGCCGGAGCTGGCTGATGTGATTGGTGAAAAAGCGCAGCAGGCGGGTGTCGGTGCGCTCTACACCGGTATCCGCCTGACCGCCGGTGATCCGCGCGCGCTGGCGGCCGATCCGCAGGCACTGGAAGAGGCGCTGGCGCAAGCCGTGCGCGCCTGCGTGGAGCGCGATGGTGCCGAGGCGGTGGTGATTGGCGGCGGTCCTTTGGGGCAGGCGGCGATGGCATTGGCGCAGCGGTTTTCGGTGCCGGTGATCGCGCCGATTCCGGCGGCCGTACGCTACTTGCTAAAGGCCTTGCAAGCCATGGAAGCAGCCGCCTGAATCTTGAAGCCGTTGATTGCGGCATCACCCACCGTTCGTCCTGAGTAGACCCGCGAGGGTCGTATCGAAGGCGTGGCTACGGTAACAAGGCAGGTGCGCCTTCGATACGCCGCGCTGCGGCTACTCAGGTCGAACGGCAGGTTTGGTGCGACATCTTCATAGCATCGCCAGCGGCTGCTTGCGCCGTGGCGGTGGAAAGGCCGCGTCCAGCTCACTGTAGTCATTTTCGTTCAGATGCAGCGCCAGGCAGGCCCGGTTGGCCTCCACGTGGGCGACATCAGCCGCCTTGGGAATGGCGATCACCCCCGGACGCCGCAACACCCATGCCAGCGCCACCTGCGCCGGTGTCACGCCGTGGCGCTGCGCGACCGCCTTCAGGGCCGCCTGCTTGAGGATGCGTCCTTGCTCGATGGGCGAATAGGCCATCACGGCCACGCCGCTTTGTTCGGCCTGCGGCAGCAGGTCATATTCGATCCCCCGGCGCGAGAGGTTGTACAGCACCTGGTTGCACAGCACCTGTTCGCCACCGGGCGCATCGGCCAGCTCGTCCATGTCGTCGGTGTCGAGATTGCTGACGCCCCATCCGCGAATTTTTCCCTGCGCCATCAGGGTCTCCATGCCAGCGATGGTGGCCGAAAGCGGATGCGATCCGCGCCAGTGCAGCAGGTAGAGATCCAGGTGATCGGTGCCCAGGCGCTTGAGGCTGGCCTCGCAGGCGGCGATGGTGCCGCGTTCGCTGGCGTTGTGCGGCAACACCTTGCTGACCAGATAGACCTGTTCGCGGCGGCCGGCGATGGCTTTGCCGACCACGCGTTCGGACTGGCCATCGGCATACATCTCGGCGGTATCGATCAGCGTCATGCCCAGGTCGATGCCGGCCTGCAGGGCGCGTACCTCGGCGCTGGCGGCCGCGGCGGACTCGCCCATGTTCCAGGTGCCCTGGCCCAGGGCCGGGACTTGCGCGCCATTGCGCAGGGTGATCATTGGAATGGGCTGCATGCGGGACTCCTTCATCGGTAGCGGGAAATCATTAGAACGCATTTTGGGCATCGGTTCATCGCGCCCGGTTTATTTCCTCTATTCATGCAGTCATGCTGTGTGGCAACGTCCGGCGGGGCGCGCCGATTGTGGGCACGGGCAACTGGTGGCATGATCGCAGCCAATCAAAAAGGGAATCGGGGGAAAAGTCCATGTTGCGTCGTTTGCGTACCGCCTTCGCCAAGTACTGGGCGCGCTGGCTGCTGGCGCTGTTGCTGATCGGCCTGGCCGAGGCGGTGGTGGTGGGCCTGCTGCCCAATCGCGTGGTCGAGCGCATGGACCTGTTCTTCTATGACTTGCGCATGCGCGTGGCCAAACCGGCACTGGATCCGCGCATCGTCATCGTCGATATCGACGAGCGCAGCATCAACGAGCTGGGCCGCTGGCCCTGGAGCCGCGACCTGGTGGCCAAGCTGGTGGAGCAGATGACGCAGGCCTACCAGGCGCAGTCGGTCGGTTTCGACGTGGTCTTCGCCGAGCCCGACACCACCTCCGGCTATGGCCGTCTGGAAGACCTGGCGCGCGGACCGTTGAAGGACGTGCCGCAACTGGCACAGCAATTGCGCCTGCTCAAGCCGCAGATGGATTACGACGCACGCCTGGCCGCTGCCCTGCAGGGCCAGCCGGTGGTGATGGGCTATGCCTTCTCCAATGAGGGCGGGGCCGTGATCAAGGGGCAGTTGCCGCCGCCCGCCTTCAGCGTGGCCGCGTTGGGCGGGCGCGATGTGGAGGTGGTACGCTGGCGCGCCTATGGTGCCAACCTGCCGCAGCTGCAAGCGGCAGCGCGTGCCGGCGGCTTCTTCAATCCGGTGCCCGATGATGACGGGCTGATTCGCACGGTTTCGCTGCTGGCGCGGCATGGCGACAACTTCTACGAGTCGCTGGCCCTGGCGACGGCCCGGGTGGCGGTCGATGGCAAGCGCATCAAGCCGGTCTTCCTGACCGGCGCGGATGGACTGCTGGGGAACCAGAAGGAGACCTACGACGCGCTCGCCGCCATCGCCGTGGAAGCGCGTCCGCAGCCGCTGATCATTCCGGTGGAGCGCGGGCTGACCACGCTGGTGACCTATCGCGGGCGTGGCGGTCCGCAGGGCGGTGCCTATCGTTATGTACCGGCAGTGGACGTGATCCGTGGCACCTATCCGCACGACAAGCTGGATGGCCGCATCATGCTGGTCGGGACCACCGTGCCTGGCCTGAACGACCTGCGGGCCACGCCCGTCAGTCCGGTCTATCCCGGGGTGGAGATCCACGCCAACCTGATCGCATCCATCATCGATGATGATTTCAAGACCCGCCCCGATTTCGCGGCGGGCTATGACGGCCTGCAGGTGGCGCTGGCCGGCCTGCTGCTGGGTTTGATGTTGCCCGCGCTGGGGCCGCTGGCCTCGGTGCTGCTGTCGCTGGGGACGGCGGCCGCTTTGGGTGGACTCAACTACTGGCTCTATGACAACGCCGGCCTGGTGCTGCCGCTGGCGTCGTCGCTGCTGCTGGTGGCGCTGCTGTTCATCAGCAATCTGGCCTGGGGCTACCTGTTCGAATATCGCAACCGCAAGGCCATCGTCAACCTGTTCGGCGAATACGTGGCTCCCGAACTGGTGGCCGAAATGGCGGCCAATCCGGCCAGCTACAACATGGAAGGCGAGATCCGCGAACTGACCGTGATGTTTTCCGACGTGCGCGGGTTCACCACCATCTCCGAAAGCCTGCAGCCCAACGAGCTGCGTGAATACATCAACATGTATCTCACGGCCATGTCCGAAGATATCCGTGGCAATCGCGGCACGCTCGACAAGTACATCGGCGACGCCGTGATGGCCTTCTGGGGCGCGCCCCTGGATGTGCCTGATCACGCCGCCCGCGCGGTGGCCACGGCATTGAAGATGCAGCAGACCACGCTGCTGCTCAACGAGGAATTCACGCGCCGCAACTGGCCGCCGCTGAAGATCGGCATCGGCTTGAACAGCGGCCAGATGCGCGTGGGCGACATGGGCTCGCGCATCCGCAAGGCCTATACGGTGATGGGCGATGCGGTCAATTTGTCCTCGCGCCTGGAGTCGATCACCAAGGTCTACGGGGTGGGGGTGCTGGTCGGTGATGCCACGCGCCAGGCCGCGCCGCAGTTCGCCTATCGCGAATTGGACCGGGTGCGGGTGAAGGGCAAGAACGAACCCGTGCCGATCTTCGAGCCGCTGGCCGTCGAGAGCGAACTCGATGCCGGGCTGCGCGCGGAAGTCGAGCAATGGCATGCGGCGCTGGCGCTGGTGCGCGCGCTGCGCTGGGAGGAGGCGCAGGCCGCCATCGAAGCGCTGCAGGCCGCGCACGCGCGGGGACTTTATGCGCTCTACCTGGAGCGTATTGCGCACTATCGCCAGTCGCCGCCGCCGGCCGATTGGGATGGCGTGACGACCTTCGATACCAAATAAAGAGACCTGGTCAGTCCGCCGCATTTTCCCTGGGGAAATCAGCGCGGTGTGATCGCCGCGTGACGTGTTTTGCACAAACGTTCTCATCCGCTGGCACTTCACGAAAATCTTTGCATGCTGAAACCGCAAATCATTTCCGAGCGGCAATCAAGTGCTGTGCAATCAGCCGCAAACGCCCGCTGGAAGCGGTTTTTCAGCGATTCTTGTCGACGCGGTCAGGACTAGTCAGTATACTTTACAAGCATCAAGAGTGATGTTGCCTGGCAAGGCGGCGTCGCTGCCGGACGCGATTGATCCCTCCTCCAAGAAGTGGAATATCGGTGTCCGGGCGCATCTGCTTCAGGGGTTCCTTTTCGTCTTGTTGTTCGCTTCCGTGGTCCGGGTACCTGCGTGCCGGCCACGCATTGCGTCCGCGCGATCCATGTGCTGACGTCAGTGCAGGCGGCTGGCCGGATGGGAGGGTGGCAGTGACAGCGTGGCTTGCCGCCGCGCTGCGCAACAAGAAAACTGGGAGGGCTCGCCGGGGGGCGGGTCACAGAGACGATGAAACGATGCTTTGGGCATTCTCTGATGGGGATGGCGCTGCTGGGCAGCGCCGTCGCCGCGTGGGCGCAGCCGCAGCCGGCACCACAGGCTTCAGCCGTGGCGGCGGGCAGCGCGCCAGTCCGCAACGACGAACGATTCGACATCACGCGCTTCGCGGTGGAGGGCAACACCTTGCTGACCCAGGCCAGGGTCGACGAAGCGGTCACGCCTTTCCGCGGCCCCGGCCGCGTCTATGGCGACATCCAGCAGGCGCTGGAAGCCCTGGAGAACGCCTATCGCAGTACCGGGTATACCGCCGTGCAGGTCAGCGTGCCGGAGCAGGAGCTGACCGGCGGCGTAGTGCGCCTGCAGGTGGTCGAGACGGTGGTGGGCAAGGTGGTGGTGAGCGACAACCGCCATTTCAGCGAGCAGAACATCCGCGCCAGCATTCCGCAGCTGGTGGAGGGCAGTGCCCCCAACCTGCGGCGCATTTCCGAATCGGTGCAACTGGCCAACGACAACCCGGCCAAGCAGGTCAACGTCACGCTCACCGCCTCCGAATCCACCAACCAGATCGATGCGGCCATCACGGTCAAGGATGACAATCCCCTGCGCGTGATGCTCAACGTCGACAACAGCGGCAACCGGGATACCGGGCAATGGCGCTCCGGCGTGGCCGTGCAGCACTCCAACCTGTTCAACCGCGACCATGTGGCCACGGTGGCCTACACCACCTCGCCCGACAGTCCCTCGGGGGCCAAGGTCGACCTGTATTCGCTGGGTTATCGTCTGCCCATGTATGGGCTGGGTGACAGCCTCGATTTCATCTACGGCAAATCCAACGTCACCTCGGGCCAGACCCTGGCCGTCAACTCCACGCTCAACATCACCGGCCGCGGCGAAATCTACGCGCTGCGCTGGAACCACTACTTTGCCCGCAGCGGCGAGTGGAGCAGCAAGCTGGTCTTCGGTGCCGACTACAAGAAGGTCGATTCCAGCTGCAACATCAATGGCGGCCTGCTCAGTGGCGCTTCGCTCAATACCTGCCTGCCGTATTCCACATTGCCGCTGTCGGTGAGCTACAGCGCCCAGCAACAGGGCGTGGGACAGGTGCTGGACTACAACCTCGGCATCGCCCGCAACATGGCCACCGGCGAGGCGCGCCGCAACGACGCGCTGCAGGTGACGGACCGTTATTCGCTCTTCACCGGTTCGCGCCAGTCGATGGACAATTTCATCATCGTGCGGGGCGGTGCAAGCTGGTTCAAGGTCTTCCAGAATGACTGGCAGGTACGCCTGGCCAGCAGCTTGCAGGTCTCTCCCCATGCGCTGCCGCCGGTGGAACAGTTCGGTCTGGCCGGGGCCAATACCGTGCGCGGCTTCACCGAGCGCGCGGTGGCCGCCGACAGCGGTGCTGTGGTCAATGCCGAACTCTATACCCCGGATCTGCTGGTCAAGAGCGAGGCGCGCGGCAACCTGCGTCTGCTGGGTTTTTTCGATGCCGCGCGCGGTGCCAACAACAACGTGACCGCGGCGTCGACGGTGCCGTCGACGCTCACGCTGGCCAGCTTCGGCGCCGGGCTGCGCTATACGCTGGGACGTGACTTCAGCTTGCGCCTGGATGTGGCGCGGGTTCTGCTCAACGGCAATTCCGTCACCGAACAGCGGGGCGATCTCAACGCCCACCTGAGTGCCATCCTGGGGTTCTGACATGACATCACCATCCACTCCCGCACCAGCCCCGGTTCCGCCGGCCATCGAACTGCTGCCGCCCTCGATCACGGTACGCGTCGGCAAGCGCCGCCTGACGCTTTCCTGGCGCGCGCGCAAGCCCTTGCCGCTGCTGCTGTCGCGTCTGTTGCAGCGTGCGTGGAAGCGGGCGCTCGCGCCCGGGTTGCGACTGTCGCTGGCCGCCGCCGCCGTGTGTGGCGCGTGGCAGGCCCCGGCGCTGGCCGCCGCGCCTGCGCCCGGTACCTTGCCCACCGGCTGGAGCGTGGCCAATGGCAATCTCAGCTTCAGCCAGAACGGCAACACGCTCAACATCAACCAGTTGTCGCCGCAGGCCATTGCCCGCTTCGCCTCGTTCAGCATCGGTGCAGATGCGGCGGTCAACGTGGCCCAGCCGAGTTCGTCCGCCGCCTTGCTGGCCAAGGTAACCGGTGCCGACATCTCGCAGATCTACGGCAAGCTCTCGGCCAATGGCACGGTGGTGCTGTACAACCCCAATGGCGTGGTGATCGGCCCCGGCGGTACGGTGGATGCCGCCCGCTTCATCGCGACCTCCCTGGCCATCAGCGACAACGACTTCCTGGCCGGCCGTCTCAATTTCATCAAGGACGGCAATGCCGGCCTGGTGGACAACCAGGGCAAGATCAGTTCGGCCACCGGCGGCAGCGTCTACCTGATTGGCGGCAGCGTGTCCAACAGCGGCATCATCACCAGCCCGCAGGGCGAGGTCATCCTCGCAGCCGGCCAGACCGTGACGCTGGCCGATACCGCCACCCCGGGCGTGACCGTGAACGTGACCGGCAGTGCCGGCAACGTCACCAACCTCGGCACCATCACCGCCGAAGCCGGGCGCATCGGCGTGGCGGCGGGCCTCATCACGAATGGCGGGGTCATCAATGCCTCCAGCGTGGTACGCGAGGGCGGACGCATCTTCCTGCGCGCCTCGGGCAACCTGACCACCACGGCCAGTTCCAGCATCAGTGCCGATGGCACCAAGGGCGGCAATGTCACGCTGTATGCCGCCAATGCCGCCTTCATCGATGGCGATGTGTCGGCGCTGGGCGCGCCAGGGCAGGGTGGATTTGTGGATACATCCGGGCTGAAACGGCTGGATGTGGTGAAGGTGCCGAAGGTCGGGACGGGCGGGACGTGGCTCATCGATCCGCATGATCTGGAGGTGGTGCCCAACACCACAACGAACGTCAGCTTCGATGGCTGTTCGTCCTACGCGGTCACCTCCACCGATAGTGGCGCGACGATTTCGGCGGCGACCATTTCCAATCAGCTCAGCAATGGTGTCAGCGTCAGCCTGACCACCGGCGATAGCGATGGCGTGGGCGGCAACATCACCGTCTCCGCCAACATCACCAAGAGCGGCGGCGCGGACAGCACACTGACGCTCAACTCCGCCAACAACATCAGCATCCGGGCCAACATCATCAGCGAGAGCGGACGGCTTGGGCTGACCCTCAACAGCGGCTATGTGCAGTCATCGCAAGAGAGTTTCTCGGAAGCCCGCATCATGGACGCGATCAAGCCGCGCAATCTGAGTACCATCGACAATGGCGCGCGGATCGTGCTCAATGGTGGCTCGCTGACGGTGACCGATAATTCCGGTAACGGGGATCTGCTCATCAACAATGGCACGGTCAACCTTGGCAGCGGCAACCTCTACGCCGCAGCAGTGCGCGTCAACAGCGCCGGAACGCTCACGCTCAACGGCGGCGGGGGCAATATCAGTTCGCTCACCAACAACGGTACCGTCAGTGTCGCCTCCAACGGTGAGGGCAGATTGTGGGTCGGTAGCGATGGCATCACCAACAACGGTACGCTCAACATCAGCGGTCGCGTCAACTCCAGTGGTGATGTGACCAACAATGCCAATGCCACGCTGGTACTCAATGGTGACGCTGCCGTGTTGAACGTCACCGGCAATGCCAGTGTGAGCAACTATGGCACCCTGACGATGGCCGGCGGCAATGTCAGCGCGAGCTACATCCGCAACGAGGCCAACGGGACCATGTCGGGCAATGGTACGTTGTCGGTCAGTGGGTCGTTTACCAATGACGGTATCCTCGCACCGGGTGGCGACGGGACAGTGGGGCGTCTGGCTTTGCGGGCAACCGGCGACCCCAGCGATGCCAGCTTCAGCCAGGGCGATACCGGAAAAATGCTGATCGATATCGCAGGTGCCAGCGACGGCAGTTATGACGTGATCGAATTGACCGGATTCTCTTCGACCAGGCTGGACGGCAGCCTCAAGACCCGTCTGCTGGGCGGCTACTCACCCGCTGGCGAAGTGAGCATCAATGCCATCAACATCAGCGGTACTTCGTCACCGACTGGCTACTTCCGCTCCGTGACCGGGGATATCGTCACGGCGGGCGGACAGGAGAAAATGTTCAAGGCGGTCTACGGTGACAACGGCCTGGCGAACCTCTCCCTGCGCGGTGCCGAGACCTTCACTTATCAGCAGTACGGCTATTCGGAAGGTGGCTGGGAGGACCGCCACAACTGGGTCAGCAACGCGACCGTGGGCAACGTGTCCACCTACATGCCGACCCAGATCGATACCGTGGTGATCTCGGGCAACCAGACCGTGAGACATGACAGTGTTGACGATACCATCGCCAATCTGCAGATCGCTGCGGGATCCCAGCTCAACCAGCGCGGCGGTACGCTGACGGTACGCAACAGCACCAGCAACAACGGGACGATCAGCGTCAACCGCATGAGTGGCTCGAACAACAGCATCGCTGCCCTGGTGCTCAATGGCACCACCAGCGGAAACGGCACGCTCAATATCGGCAGCACGGACTTCATCAACGGCGAGACGGTCCTGCTCAACGGAACAGTCACCTTGGCCAATGCCGCCCAGTCCAACATGACGGCGGAGCTGGTCGCCGGCAACCTGACCCTGGGCGGCGATGTCCGCCTGTCCAATCTGACCGTGTCCAACGGCACCGTGACCGGCAACGTCGGCTCGCGCCTGGTCGTGGCTGATGCCTTCAGCCAGACCGGCGGCAACCTGACCCTGGCTGATGCCGCGCTGTCGCAGGCTACCGGCTCGCTGGCCATCGGCAACATCACCGCCAACAATCTGGTGCTGCAGGCTGCCAATGGCAACCTTACCCAGAGCACCGGCACCTCGATGCGGGTGAAGTCGCAATTGATCGCCTCGGCCAGCAGCGGCATCACCTTCAACAACAGCGGCAACCAGATTGCCGGCTTTGCCGCCAACAACAGCGGCACTGGTGACATCACGTTGAAGAACGCGCTCAACACCAGCGATGCCAGCGCGGTCAGCATCAACGGTGTGACCACCACGCGCGGCAACATCAGCATCGACAACACGGGCGGTGTGGTCACTTCGGCCATCGGCACCCGCGCCAGCTTCCTCGGCAGCCTGCCCAGCAATGCCAATGGCACGGCCATCAGTACCGACAGCAAGCTGGCCACCTTGGGGATCAACAGCACCGGCCAGCTCAAGAGCAGCAACGGTTCGGTCAGCGTGGTCACGCACAGCCCGCTGACCATCGGTTCGGGGGGCGTCAGCGCCACCGGAACCATTACCCTGACCGCCAGCGCCTCGTCGGGCAGCAACGACACGCTGACGGTCAATGGCGTGCTGGTTTCCACTGGCGGCAACATCACGCTGTCGGCGGGCGATTCGATGACCATCAACGCCAATATCTCCACCTCGCCGCCGGGCGTGGCGCTGCTGTCGGTGGATTCCGGCCAGGTGATCGGTTACGCCCAGGGCGTCACCATCGTCGACGCCAACGGGACGCGCACGCCGGTAGCGGCCAGCTCCAGCAGTTCCAGTTCCAGTTCCAGTTCCAACTCCAGCAGTACCAGCAGCAGCGCGTCCAACAGCCAGACCGCGCTGGCCGTGCAGCAGCAACAGAACCAGCAGAGCCGTGACCTGCAGGCCAGCCTGAACAACGCCCAGCTCACCGATACCGTGCCCGCCACCAGCGGCAATGTCGTACAGCAGACCGGCACCGCCACCCAGACCGTGGGCGGTACGACGGACCACTTTGGCGACGAAGGCGATGACCGCAAGCAGGCCAAGAAGCCGCTGCCGATGTGTACCTGATAACCGGATGATGTGATCTTCATGAATTCCTTCAAGCAAACTCCGCCGGCCTCGGTCCGGCGTCCCCTGGCCGGGTTGGCCCTGGCGCTGCTGCTTCTGCTGGCGGTGGCATCTGCCTTCGCCCAGTCGCAGCCGGTGGTCGGCCAGGTCACCCATCTGTCGGGTGTGCTCAGCGTGCGCCATGCGGACGGTGCACGCGTGGTGCTGTCGGTGAAGTCGGCGATCCTGCAAGGCGATACGCTCATCACCGAGCGCGAGACCTATGCCCGCGTGAAGTTCGTCGACAACGGCGAGATCGTGCTGCGGCCGGGTTCCGAGGTGGCGGTGAGCAAATACCTCTATGACGAGAAGGAACCCAAGAATGATGCCGTGGCCATCGGCCTGGTCAAGGGCGGGCTGCGGGCGGTGACCGGGCTGGTCGGCAAGCGCAATCATGATGCCGTCAATTTCGATACGCCCACGGCCACCATCGGCATCCGCGGCACCCACTTCGGTGCCCTGTACTGCCAGGACGATTGCGCCGGCGTGCCGACCCCGAGCGGGCAGCCGCCGGCCAATGGCCTGCATGTGGATGTGGTGACCGGGGCCATCCAGGTCACCAACCCGAGCGGATCGCAACTCTACAGCGCCGGCCAGTTCGGCTTCGTCCCCTCGATCTCGCAGCCGCCGGTGATCGTGCCGCCGGCACAGGGCGTGACAGTGACGATGCCGCCGGCCATCAGCAGCAATGGCAACACCGGGACGCAGAAGATCGGCGCGGCCAAGCTGGATGCCTGCGTGACCCAGTAAGGCGGGAGCGGCTGGCGGTAGATCAAGAGAAAAGGCACCGGCTCTGGAGCGCGGTGCCTTTGTCGTTGAGGGCGGGATGGATCAGAAGTCGAGCACGGTGCCCGTGGCCAGCATGCGCGGCTGGTGTGCGCTGTTGCCGGCCTTGATCTCGGCGGCGATCTCGTCCAGCTGCCCGGGTTTGGCGTGCGTGACCAGCACCTCGGGCCGGCCTTGCAGCTGTTGCAGTTCTTCCAGCAGCAGGCTGGGGCACAGGTGCTTGGACAGCAGCGCCAGTTCACGGTCGCGATTGGCGAACGCGGCCTCGATGATGAGGTAGCGCAATTGTCCGATGCGATTGAGCGCTTCCCACAGCGGCGGGCAGAGACAGGTATCGCCGCTGAAGGCCAGTGACGACCCGCTCACATGATTGCGCAGCTGGTAGCCGACCGCCGGCACCGTGTGCGCCGCAGGCAGCGGCGTGATGCTGCGCTGGCCCAGTTGCACCGGCTGGCCAGGCTCGACCGTGGCAAAGCGCAGGAAGGGTTGCTCGGGGGTTGGGATGACGCTGAAGTCGGGCCAGATATGCCAGTTGAAGATGTGCTTGCGGATGATCTCCATGGTCGCGGCCGTCGCGTGCATGGTCAGCGGCGTGCTGCGCATGTCGCCCACGCTGTCGATCATCAGCGGCAGGCAGGCGATGTGATCCAGGTGCGCATGGGTGATGAAGACGTGATCGATCTGCGCCAGCCGCGTCAGCGGCAGGTCGCCTACGCCAGTACCGGCGTCGATCAGGATGTCGTCATCGATGAGCAGGGAGGTGGTGCGCATGCCATTGCCACCGATGCCCCCACTGCAGCCCAGGATTTCTACACGCATTGTGATTGCCGCTCATAGAGTTGTGGGTTCCGGCCCTGCCGCACGGGTTGAGAGGGAACCTTGTTGTCGCCCGGAAACCCCTTTCCGGACTGGCTTTTCGGACGATGTGGCAAATTATGCAACATAGGTGGATGGTAAGGGATACGGCTCATCAGCGCAATCGGGAGATCCCTGACTGCGGTCGCGGCCACGGGGTGTCGGTTGCGGTCGCCGGCAAGCGCAGAATTGGCGGCCAAATCCCCTCAAGCTCGCTGCAAGACGGCGTGCGCTGCCGGTCTAGAATCGCGATGATGCCGAAAAAGCATCCGCCAGAAGTGCGTCGGCATTGCCCTTGCGCAATGATCGCGCCGTGTCCGTCCGCCAACGCTTCAGGGAGTCGCATGTTGCCAGCAGTCCACCCAGCAGCCCACACCTGCCAGACCGTCCAGTGCCTGCACTGCGGCGGACGGGAGAGGGCGGCATGAACGTCCCGGCCAGCATGCATGATCTCGCCCCCACGACCGGCGAGCACCGCGACATTGCCTATCGCCTGGAACGGCTGACCGAGCTGTGTCGCGAGCTGGGCAGCCAGCGCGACATTCCGCTGTTGCTGGAGCGCATCCTGCTCACCGCTCGCGACATCACGCGCGCCGATGGCGGCACGCTGTACCGCACCACCGACCATGGCGACGCGCTGCGCTTCGACATCTCCGTCAACCAGACCCTCAAGATGCACCAGGGCGGCAGCAGTGGCCGGGCCGTCTCGATTCCCGATATCGCCCTGACGCTCCCCGATGGCCAGCCCAACCTGGCGGCGGTCGCCGCCTATGCGGCCAACACCCGGGAGTCGGTCAACATTCCCGATGTCTACCAGGCCAGCGGCTTCAACTTCAACGGCATGCGCCTGTTCGACGAGAAGTATGGCTACCGCTCGAAGTCCATCCTGACCGTGCCGATGCAGGATCATGAGGGGGAACTGGTGGGGGTGTTGCAGCTCATCAATGCCATCGATCCCGACAGTGGCGTGCCGGTCCCCTTCTCGGAGACCGACCAGCGCTTCATCGAGGCCCTGGCCTCGCAGGCCGCCATGGCGATGACCAACCAGCAGTTGATCGCGCGCCTGGAGAACTTGTTCGAAAGCCTGATCAAGCTCATCAACATCGGCATCGGCGAAAAGTCGCCGCACACCGGCCGCCACTGCGAGCAGGTACCGCAACTGGCCATGATGCTGGCCGAGGCTGCTCACAACACCACCGAAGGCCCGCTGGCCGATTTCCGCATGACCGACGCCGATCGTCGCGAACTGTGGCTGGCGGCGCTGCTGCACGACTGCGGCAAGATCGGTACGCCCAGCCACATCGTGGAAAAAGCGACCAAGCTGGAAACCATCTTCGATCGCATCCACCTGATCGATACCCGATTCGAAGTGCTCAAGCGCGATGCCCAGATCCGCGTGCTGCAGGAGAAGCTGGCGCTGGGTGCCGCGCTCACGCCGGAGCGTTCTGCCGAGCTGGACGCCGGCCTGCAGGCCGAGTTTCTGCAGATGGAGGATGAGCGCGCCTTCCTGCGCAGGATCAACTACGGCAACGAAGGCATGCGCGCCGAAGACCAGCAGCGCGTGCTGGATATCGCCGAACGCAGCTGGCGCGGTCCCGACGGCCAGATCCGCAAGCTGCTCGATGAGGAAGAGGCCGGCAACCTGCGCATCCGTGCGGGGACGCTCAACGATGCCGAACGCGCCATCATCAACAACCACATCGTCATCACCATCAAGATGCTGGAGTCCCTGCCGTGGCCCAAGCAGCTGGCCCGCGTCACCGAATTCGCCGGCGGCCACCACGAGCGCATGGATGGCAAGGGCTATCCCAAGGGACTGACACGCGAGCAGATGTCGGTGCAGGCGCGCATCATGGCGGTGGCCGACATCTTCGAAGCCGTGACCGCCGCTGACCGTCCCTACAAGCGCGGCAATACCCTCAACGAGGCGGTCGATATCCTGGCCGGCTTCAAGGCGCGCAATCACATCGATCCGGATATCTTCGACCTGTTCGTGCGCGAACGCATCTACGAAAAGTATGCCGAGCAATTCATGCATCCCAGCCAGATCGACCCGGTCGACCTGTCGCGTATCCCCGGCCATGGCGGCTGAAAGCGCGACGGCATCGCCAAGCTGGGTTATGCTGATGGCTTCATAAAGTCTCCCTTCATTGAAGACGCTGAGCGCACTGCGCGGCAGCGCATCGAGGAAAAGCATCACGTGTCCCAGGCAGTAACCCGATCGTCCGTTCCTTCCAGCCCGCCCGCCAGTTTCCTGCGCCGTCATTGGCGCGGCGATTATTCGCTGGGCCGTTCCTACTGGCTGCATACCGTCCTCCTGACTTCGCTGGTGCCGGCGCTGGCCATCTCGGTACTGGCGCGGCTGACCAATGACATGCCGGCGCGCTACGGCATGGCCGGCGTGCTGGGTATCGCCGCCTTCAGCTACCTGGCCTGGACCTGGGGCGTGTGGGGCTGCTGGCGCTCGGCCAGCAAGCACGTGGCACGCGGCGGACGGCGCTGGGCCGAGGTGGTGGTCAAGTTCCTGATCGTGTGCGGTGCCATCAGCATGGTCACCAGTACCTGGCGGGCCGCGCATTCCGTGCGCGAACAGCTCGAGATCGCCCTGGGCAAACAGCTCGGGCCACCGGTGGTGTACCAGGTGCGGGTGGATGGCAAGTCGGTCCTGCTGCAAGGGGGGATGAACGACGGCGCGGCCGATGGGCTGGATGCCATCCTGCAGCAGCATCCTGGCGTGCAGACGGTGGTCCTGTATTCGGCCGGTGGCTGGGTGCGCGAAGGCAAGCTGGTGGGCGAGGTGATCCGCCGCCGCCGGCTCAATACCTATGTCGAGCAGGAGTGCTCGTCCTCCTGCACGCTGGCCTTCCTGGCGGGACGTGACCGCGCGATGGATCCGCGTGCGCACATCGGTTTCCATACGCTCTATACGGTCGGCGGCGATGATCGCATCAACAAGAGTTTCGACCGCAAGCTGACCTTCGATACCTACGGCAAGCTGGGTCTGCCGCATGACTTCATCGAACGCATTGCCGATACCCCGGCGGCGCAGAGCTGGTATCCGGAGCTGGGCCAGCTGCTGCAGGCAGGTGTGCTGACGCGTCTGGCACCGGGCGGCGAGACCGCGCAACTGGCCACCATCGCCACCTCGCGCGACGTGCTGGAGGCGGAATTCAAGAAGGGGGCGCTGTTCGACATCATGGCCCGTTACCACCCCGCCGATTTTGCCCGCACCATCGACCTGGCCTGGGCCAAGGTACAGGCGCGGGCGTCGGACGCCGAGATCCTGGCCGTAGGCCGCGAGCAGGTCGGCCTGTTGAGCCGGCGGCTGCTGCCGATTGCCTCTGATGCATCACTGGCCGAATTCCAGCAATTGCTGCTGGACGAAGCCGTGGCCTTGCGCGGCATCAGCGCGGCGGCCTGCACCGAGCTGATCTATCCGCGTTCGCGCGCGGACGCGGCGGCCGGGCGCGAGGCGCCGCAAGCGGCCTTGCCGCAGGAATTCGCCAATCGCGAACAGGTGATGACGCAGCGCCTGCTGCGTGACGCCGATCCGGCCAATGCCGGCCGCTACAGCTTGGCCGAGCGCACGCGCGTGATGCGCAAGGCACTCGCGCCGCTGACCCAGGAACAACTGAAATTGCTGTCTTCGCCCCTGCGCCGCCAGGCTGACCCGGACGCTACCTGCGACGCCTCCATTGCCTATCTGCGCGCAGTCATGCAGTTGCCGGCGGAGGAACGGCGGGTGGCCCTGCGCGTGCTCTACTCACGCAGCTGACACGCTCCTCATGGCCGATCTCCCAAGCTCCCGCCCCGCCTTCACGTGGTCTCCCGGTGAGCGGCGTGCTGCTGCCGTGCGCGGCTTGGGCTGGTCGGGCGAGGTGCAGTGCGTGCTGCTCTCGCTGGCCAAGCCGTATGATCTTCCTGCCCTGCGGCGTGCGGTCCTGCACGCCCTGGGCGCATCCGAACGAGGTTCTCCATGAGCATCACGCCCCCGCCGCGCATCCTGGTCGTCGATGATGACCAGGCCTTGCGTCAATTGCTGGTCGACTACCTGAGCGGCCACGGACTGATCGTGGACAGCGCCGCCACCGGTGCCCAGGCGCAGGCTGCCGTGCAGGCCACGCAGTACGACATGGTGCTGCTCGACCTCGGTCTGCCCGATGTCGATGGTGCCGAACTGGCGCGCGGCTGGCGGGCTGCGGGTGGCTTGTCCATCATCTGCGTGACCGGCCGCAATGAGGAGGCCGACATGGTCATGGGCCTGGAACTGGGCGCGGATGACTACATCACCAAGCCCTTCTCGCCGCGCGAAGTGCTGGCACGCATGCGCGCGGTGCTGCGGCGCGCCGCGGCGCAGGCTGCACCGGCCGCTCCTGTGACGCGCGGCCGGCATCCGCGGGCCTATCGCTTCGCCGGCTGGGAGCTCAACCTCAATACGCGCCGGCTGACTGCGCCGGACCAGCGCCAGGTCAGCCTGACCAATGCCGAATTCAGCCTGCTGGTGGCGTTCCTGGGCGCACCGGGCCGCATCATTTCGCGCGAACACTTGCTGGAAAGCACGCGCGCCTTCGACGAAGTCTATGATCGCGCCATCGATGTGCAGATCCTGCGCCTGCGCCGCAAGCTCGAAGCCGACCCCAAGCATCCGACCCTGCTGCGTACCGAGCGCGGGGCCGGCTATCTTCTGGATACCGAGATCGAGGTGATCTGGAGCTAGGGCCTGTTCACATTTAATCTGCGAGATGCGTTGCCCCCAGAAGGCGGGCTGGCAAGGCGCGCGTTGGGGCTGGTGGTGGTGCCACCAGCCCTGACGTGCAACGCGGCCAGCGCGCCTTCTGGGGGCAACCCTCCGGGAGAGGCCGCCAAGCGTCGCCTGCCGTTGTTGCAGCTCCTTGCCGTGGCACCA
>Ga0105238_10000104_pt1 | contig 94726 bp, 83 predicted proteins | sample KBSC34metaG_FD_81526 | JGI IMG/M metagenome (GOLD analysis project Ga0105238, IMG submission 81526) | Corn rhizosphere microbial communities from Kellogg Biological Station, Michigan, USA - KBS C3-4 metaG | ecosystem: Host-associated > Plants > Roots > Rhizosphere > Soil | place: Michigan, USA...
CTCGGCCTGGCGTACGTAGACGCAGTTGATGTGCTTGGGAATGACGTTGCGGATGGTTTCCAGCAGCTTCACCTTGCCGGCGGCTTCCAGTTCGGATTCCAGCTCATAGGCCTTGTCGAAGTGGTCTTCGATGGCGCGCTTGTTGCGGCCGGTGATGAAGATCATTTCGGTAATGCCTGCTTCCACCGCTTCTTCAACGGCGTACTGGATCAGCGGCTTGTCGACGATGGGCAGCATTTCCTTGGGCTGGGCCTTGGTGGCAGGAAGGAAGCGGCTGCCGAGGCCGGCGACGGGGAAAACGGCTTTGGTGATTTTTTTCATGGTAAGTCCAGGTTTGGTTGAGTGAAGGGCGTGACACCCTATGGCACACAATGCAGGCTTGCTAGCGACTTGCGCCTCCTCACGCCTGTCTGTTGTTCTTGATCATCTTCATCTGCAAAAACGCGCGGCAACCCTGAAACAGGGGCGCGACGCCGGGGAATGCGTGGCTCAATGCATGCGCCGCAGTCTCCAGCAGGGAAGCACGCGGCTGACGGCGCGTTGCCGGTACAGCGGCCGCTGCCTGCTCATCCACCAGCGCGATGCGCTGCGGCAGGCTGCCTTCGTTCAGTTGGTCCAGCACCGAAGCCAGCTGCGGTGCCTTCATCGAAATCTGATGCAGCATCTCGGCCGACTCGCGGGCGTAGCGGGCATAGTGTTCGACGAAATCAGCGCTCTCGGCGGCCTGCGGTGCAGTGCCGAAGGTGTTCAGCGCGAAGGCATTGGCAAAGACGGGTGACGGACGGGCACTGGTTTCGGTGGCGGACATGATGGCGGCTCTCTTGGAAATCGGGCTGGCGAATGCGGTATTGGTCAGGCGCGGCGGCAAGCGATGGAGGCTGTGTTCGATGCTGCACTGCGCTTATGTGCAGCAAGAGTAAAAAAACTCGCGCTTCCTCTCTATAGGAATGCCGCCTTTTGCGATGTAGGAAAAGAGGAAGGCGCGGCCATGACCGCTTTGCGCGCCGCAAACCAGCGCGGCCTGGCGCTGATCGGCTCAACAGCGCCACATGCCGGGCTTGTCCTACAAGGAAATGGGCCGCTGTCCGATACCTTGCCGACGCGCGCTTTTCTATCATCACCTCATCTGTTGAGCAGAGCGCTTGCAGAGAACAGGAAGCAAGAGGAAGCCCCTGCATTGCACGGTTTCCGACATCAACCCAAGAACGACAGAACGATTGAAAGGGAACATCATGGAACACGGACTCATCGCATGGCTGATCATTGGTGCCGTTGCCGGCTGGCTGGCCGGTGTGCTGGTCAAGGGTGGCGGCTTCGGTCTGCTGGCTGACATCCTCATCGGTATCGTCGGTGCCGTCATCGGTGGCTGGCTCGCCGGCCTGCTGGGCATCGCCGTGGGTGGCGGCATCCTGGCCTCCATCGTCACCGCGACGCTGGGTGCCATCGTGCTGCTGGTGATCGTGCGCGCCTTCCGGCGAGCCTGACCAGGCCTGCACGCGGCCACGCCTGAAGGGGCGCGGCCGGTGTTTCTGCCCTGACCGAATGCGTCCGTGCCTTGGCCCGGACGCGTTTTGCTTTTCGGCAAGTAGCTTCATGCGTCAGCGGCACCCGCGCATCGCCGTGGCCCGCAAAGCCCCGTGAACAGTGCCTCGTGGCAAGCTTTCTGCAAGAATCTTCATATCGATGCTGCAGCGCGCCATCCTGGCGTTACAATGTCCGGGACGTTGAAAAAAGATCAAGTAGCGAAGTGGCCGTGCCACCTCGTTTCCTCAGATATCCATTCATCCAGAACAAACCTATGAGTAGCGTCAATCCCCTTGCCGGCAAGCGTGCCGCACCCTCAGCCCTGGTGAACCTGCCGGTGCTGCTGTCGAACTACTACAGCCTGCGTCCTGATGTGGCCGAAGCCAGCCACCGTGTGGCGTTCGGTACCTCGGGCCATCGCGGCAACGCCAATCTGCACAGCTTCAACGAATGGCACGTGCTGGCCATTACCCAGGCTATCTGCGACTACCGCAAGGAGCAGGGCTTCAAGGGGCCGCTGTTCCTGGGCATCGATACCCACGCCCTGTCGGAACCGGCCTGGCACAGCGCGCTGGAAGTGCTGGCCGCCAATGAAGTGGTGACCATGCTGGCCGCGGGCAGCCCCTATGCGCCCACGCCAGCCGTCTCGCACGCGATCCTCACGCACAACCGCGTGCACCGCGACAAGCTGGCCGATGGCATCGTGGTCACGCCCTCGCACAACCCGCCGGACAATGGCGGTTTCAAGTACAACATGCCCAATGGCGGTCCCTCGGATTCCAACGTCACCAGCTGGATCGAGAAGCGCGCCAATGGCTATCTGGAGCAGAAGCTGGAAGGCGTGCGCCGCATCAGCTTCGAGAAGGCCCTGAAGGCCGAGACCACGCGCCGCTACGACTATCTCGACAACTACGTGGGCGATCTGCCCAACATCATCGACCTGGGGGCCATCTCGGCGGCCAACGTCAAGATCGGGGTGGATCCGCTGGGTGGTGCCGGCCTGCATTACTGGTCGGCCATCGCCGATCGCTACAAGCTCAACCTGGAAGTGGTCAACACCGATGTCGATGCCAGCTTCCGCTTCGTGCCGCTGGACTGGGACGCGCAGATCCGCATGGATCCGTCCTCGCCCTATGCCATGAGCGAGCTGATCGCCCTGAAGGACCGCTTCGACGTCGCCATGGCCTGCGACACCGACCATGACCGCCACGGCATCGTCGCCAAAAGCACCGGCCTGCTGCCGGCCAACGACTACCTGTCGGTGGCGGTGTATTACCTGTTCCGCCATCGTCCGGCCTGGCGTGCTGACGCGGCCGTGGGCAAGACCCTGGTGTCGAGCCAGATGATCAATCGCGTGGCCGATCACCTGGGCCGCAAGCTGCTGGAGATGCCGGTCGGTTTCAAGTGGTTCGTCGATGGCCTGTACGACGGCAGCCTGGGCTTCGGTTGCGAGGAAAGCGCCGGCGCCTCCTTCGTGCGTTTCGACGGCCAGCCCTGGAGCACCGACAAGGACGGCATCACTGCCGCCTTGCTGGCCGCCGAGATGACCGCCCGCACCGGCAATGATCCCGGCCAGATCTACCAGGACCTGACCCGCCAGCTGGGTGCGCCCGTCAATGGCCGCAAGGAAGCCGCCGCCACGCCGGAGCAGAAGGCGCGCCTGTCCAAACTGTCGCCGCAGGATGTGACGTCGACCGAGCTGGCCGGCGAGACCATCCGCGAGGTGATGACGACCGCACCGGCCAACGGCAAGCCCTTCGGCGGCTTGAAGATCGTCACCGACAATGGCTGGTTCGCGGCCCGTCCTTCCGGCACCGAGAGCATCTACAAGATCTATGGCGAGAGCTTCCGCGACCAGGCGCATCTGGACCGCATCTTCGCCGAAGCGCAAGAAATCGTGACGCGCGCGCTCAAGGCCAGCTGAATGCGCTGACGTCTTGCATTGCGCACGCCGATGACGCCGCCACCCCTTTGGGGCTGGCGGCGTTTTTTTCCGGCCTTCCTACAGGCGAATGGGCCGATGTCTGGCTGAGGGCAGGGCAGGGGCTTCGTAAGATGAAGTATTGTTTGTCACCTTGTCAGGAGGACCGCCATGAACCTGCCTCGTCCGGATCTCGCTGCAGAGTCCGCTGCAGCGCAGGGCGCGCGAGCACCGGAAACACCGGCAGCCGCACTGCTGCGTCCACCCGGCACGCCGCCTGCGCCGTCAGGCGCACCCGCGCCGGATCACATCGTGGCCGATCCCGGCCATGTCGTTGAACCCGACGGCACCGAAGACCCGCTGGCCAATGCCGATGATGGCTTGCTGCCCATGCTGCCGGCACGGCCCGGCGACCACCCGACCCCTTTACCCTCAGAGGAGAACACCATGCACAAGCCCCAGGACACCCCACCAGTCGAGGTTCCGCCGCTGGATCCGACGCCGCCCCAGGACCCGATTCCCCATCAGAACCCGATGGCCGGCCAGCGTTGAGCTCGCCTGCCGGATTCGTCATCAGGATTGCCCTGCCCGAGGAGGTATGTTTGTACCATTCCCTGCACACCCCGCAAGAAACCCCGCCGGCCAACGAGCCCAACCTGCCGCCGCCGGCACTGCCCGATGATGAGCCGGTGCCGGTGCAAGATCCGCCCGACAATCCCCGGCCTTCCGACAAGCCTTTGCGCATGTAAGGAGCTGTCGTTGAGCGCGCTTGCGAGGCAGGCGCGCCATTCCACCGGTACGCTTCCTGCCGCCGGTCGCGACCTTGCTTTTTGCTTTTTCGTTCATCTCTTGCCAGCTATTGAGCGTGCAACATGCGGTTGCGCGGCCATTGCGACTGCGCACTGTCCTTTTCTTTCATATCGCCCCGAAACCGCCGTGATCTCGGCCCTCACCGGCACCGCTGCAGTGTTCCATCCCGCCTGCGATTCTTTCGCGTTGATTGAGACTTTTCTCGTTCAAGCCGCTTTGCATTTGTGAAAGCATCTGCTTTTTGCGGAGACCGCAGATGAATTGAGCAGGACTGCCACCTCCGCCGTCCTTGTCAGGAGTGGCACCTTGTATCCCTATCCTCCGCAGTCCATGGGTTTTCCCGCTGGCCGCCGCCACACCGTGCTGGCGGCGCTTCCTCTGCATGTGCTGGTACGCCTGCAGCCAAGCGGCAGCAGCACCGCCCGGGTGCTGTGCGAACCGGTCAAGGCCGGGCCGGCTGCCGGTGCGCAGGCCATGGTGCTCTACCTGTCTCCCTTTGATGCGCATCTCGATGCGCTCTGGCTGGGTCTGGCCGTGGAGGATTACCAGGTACTGCCGGTGGCGTCCTTTTCCCCCGATGAACTGGTGGCGCGTCATCAGGGCCACTTGCCGTACTGCCTGCATCTGGCATGGGGCGCGCACGATGGCCGCATCGCCGTGCGCGCGCAGGGCGATCTGGTGCGGCTGTCGTCGGCGCGCGTGGCCCAGGTGTCGGCGAGCATCGACAGCATCCCGCTGGACATCGGACTGGCCGATCTCGAATGCCACGCCCGGCTATGGGAGTGTGCCGGTCTCTACGCCCATGCGGAGACAGCGGCCCGGCTGGAACAACTGAACCCGCAGCAGCGCCACCGGCATGCCGAGCGGGCCATGGAGCGCATCCCGGGCCGCACTGAACCGGGCCGGGAAATCAACCAGATCGCGCTGTATGACGCCGAATCGGCGCAATGGCACTTCGTCGCCCTCGATTTTCTTGCCGAGATGGTCGCCGGGCCGCGCTGAGGCCGTCGCGATCCGACATCGGCCTCTCGGTGTTGTCGCCGGGCGCACAACAGGGCGCACGCCGTCCGTGGCAAGTGACTTGTTCCTACTCATTGAGAGTTTTCTGATATCCATGGCATTGCCCTTCTGCAACCATGGTGGCCGGTTGTGTTTCTGCTGCAGCCGATCTGATCCGCCGTCTGTTGAAGGAGCTGTCAATGATTTGCTTCCTTGCCCATGCCTCTCCCTGGAAGAAGAGCGCGCTGCGCTGCCTGCCCTTGGTCCTGCTGTTCGTCTGTCTGGCGGCGCTGCCCGGTCCGCCATCGCCGCCCGAAGAAGTGCTGGCCAGTTGCCTGGCCGTAGACCATTTTCCCCTCAGCCGGGTCAGCATCGATCCGGTCGCAGGGCGGGTCGAGGTGATGGAAAGCGGCCCGGCATCCCCCTACAGCCTGTATCTGCCCGATGGCGACAATCGCCAGTGGCGCATCGGTTATGCCAGCGGCAAGCCCCCGGGACGTGACTATCTGTTCGTCAATTCCCATCGCGGCTACCTTGACCGCGCCATCGGCCTGTCACCGGAGCGCGCGCCCCGGCTGTCCCGCCCGCAAAAGGCCTCGTTTGCCGTGCTGGGCTTCCTGGGGGAACGCTACCTGTGCCTGATGGAAGTGCACGGGCACGGTCCCCGGTCCGGCCAGCGCTCGGTGTACGTGGCGCGCATTCCCACCCGCATGGGGGCGGAAATGAGCCTGTATTACAAGCTGGCGGCTTCGCCTGCCTTGCCGCAACTGCCGGCTGCTTCCTCCAGTGCTTCCCCCTCATCCTCCTCACCGCTCCAGCCCGCCTTGCCCCGCTGAAGTTGCCGCCAGCCCGGCACAAGCTGACAATGCCGGTTGCCCAAGCCCGCCCCCGCCTTTATACTTCGCCACTTAGCATTGCTTCTGGTATTCCTGTGCGCAGCCGCGCCCGGAATTGAAACGGGAAGCCGGTGCGGCCGGTGCCACAGCATCGGGCCAAAGCCGGCGCTGCCCCCGCAACGGTAAGCGAGGAAGGACACGCACTACGCCACTGTGCCCCGCGCATGGGAAGGCGCCTGTCCCGAAGCCCAGGCTTCCCCTCGCCAGCCCGGAGACCGGCCCGAGGCAAGTTCTTGAATGCATCGCGGAGGGCGATCATGCGGAAAGCTTCCATCATTTCCCGCTGGTGTGAACCGGTGCCGTCAGCCGACGGCGGGATTGTGCTTGGGCGCTCGCCGTGTGGCTTCCTTCGTTTCATCCACCCGCCAAGGAAAGCGCATGTCCACTCCCTCCGGTCTCAACACCCGTCACACCGCTGATTCTTCCTCTTCCAGCCACGCCGGCAGCCAGGTCTGGCGCGACCGCATCGCGCCCTCGCTGCTGGCCTTCGCGCTGGGTGTGGCGCTGATCTACGGCGCCGGCTTCGCCTCCAAGGTCGAGCTGCACAATGCCGCCCACGATGGCCGCCACTCGGCCGGTTTCCCTTGCCACTGAGGAGCGGACGATGAACTGGACCGTGTTCCGGCGCATGGCGTCGGCTGTGGTGGTGGCAGGCGCTTTATCAGGCGTGCTGCTGTCGGGCGTGCAGCAATTCCAGGTCGAAAAGATCATCCTCAAGGCAGAGGAATATGAAAAGGCCGGCGAATCGGCGGCCCCCGCGGCCGATGACCACGCCCACGAACCCGCCGCCCAGGCGGCTGCGCACGAGCACTCGCATGCGAGCGCGCATGAGCACGAACACGCGCATGACGCCAATGCCTGGGAGCCGGCTGACGGCGCCGAGCGCACCGGCTACACCGTGCTGGCCAACGTCAGCATGGCGGTCGGTTTCGCCCTGATGCTGGTGGCGGCCTTTGCCCTGAGCGGACGCCAGATCAGCTGGCGCAGCGGTCTGCTGTGGGGCCTGGCCGGTTATGGCGTGTTCTTCGTTGCGCCCTCGCTGGGCTTGCCGCCGGAAGTCCCCGGTACCCTGGCCGCACCGCTGCAGGCGCGCCAGCTCTGGTGGGTGATGACCGCCGCCATGACGGCGGCCAGCCTGGGCCTGTTCGTCTTCACCCGTGGCTGGCTGTGGAAGCTGGCTGGCGTGCTGCTGCTGGTGGTGCCGCATTTCATCGGCGCTCCGCAGCCGGAAGTGCATGGCAGCGTGGCACCGGAAGAACTGGCACAGGCCTTCATCCGCGCCACGGCGGCGGCCAATGCCGTGTTCTGGCTGGCGCTGGGCGGGCTGACCGGTTTCTTCTATCGCCGCTTCGGCTGATGGATCGGCCCTGACGGGCCCCTGTCCGGCGTTGCTGCGCCGGGGAAAGTAAAGCATCAAAGCCATGAGAACTCATCATCGTCACGTGCTCATGTGCGTGGGTCCGCGTTGTACCGACAACGGCGTGCTGGCCGAAGCCATGTTCGGCGTGCTGGGCGAGCAGATCGACGCCCGCCCCGAGCTGCGCGTCAAGCGTACCCGTACCCACTGCATGGTGGCCTGCAAGGCGCAGGCCCCGGTGGTGGTGGTCTATCCAGAGGGCGTGTGGTATCGCTGCGAGGATGCCGCCGCCATCGAGCGCGTGGTGGTGGAGCATCTGGAAGGCGGACGCGAAGTGAGCGACCTGGTCTTCCATCGCCTGGGCAGCGGCGATGTGTTGCCGGAAGCGGAGGTCTCCGATGCATGATCCCGTGGCTCGCATCGTCCTGCTGACGCATGCCCCGACCGACCTGGCGCTGCTGGCCGCTGCGCGCGGGCAGTTGCCGGCGGATTTCCCCGCCGTCGCGGGCTACGACCTGCAAGCCCTGCAATCCGGCACCGATGAGCAGGGTCAGCCGTTGCGCACGCTGGCGACCCTGCTGCGCGCGGAGCTGGCCAGCGCGCAGGTGATCGTGATGCGCGTGCTCGGACGGCTGGGTGCCGTGGCCGGTTTTCCTGAATTGCTGCGGTCCGCGCGCGCCGAAGGGCGGCAACTGATCGTGCTGTCCGGTACCGGCGAGCCCGATGCGGAACTGGCCGCGGCTTCCACTGCCGCACCTGACGTGCAACAGCAGGCGCTGGCGTATTTCAACGGCGGCGGCAGCGTCAACCTGGCGCAGCTGCTGCGCTGCCTGTCGGATCGCCTGCTGCTGAGCGGCTACGGCTACGAGCCCGCGCAGGCCTTGCCCGAACACGGTCTCTACCATCCCGACCTCGAACAGGACGCCCGCCTCGACGACTGGCTGGCCCTGCGCGCACAGGCCCCGGCGGGCAAGCCGGCGGTGGGCATCATCTTCTACCGGGCGCATTGGCTCTCGGGCAATACCGCCTTCATCGATGCGCTGGTGGCGGCGCTGGAGGCGCGCGGCATGGATGTGCTGCCGGTGTTTACTTCCTCGCTGCGGGTGTCGGCCAGCAGTGGGGCGGCGCTGCCGCCTGCGCTGGCGTATTTCGCCGAGGGCCGGGTCGATCTCATCATCAACACCACCAGCTTCGCCATGGGCGAGATTACGGCCGGCGGCATCACGCCGGCGGGCTGGTCGGTCTCGGTGCTGGAGCAGTTGAACCGCCCGGTGCTGCAGGCCATCACCAGCGGCATGACGCAGGACCAGTGGCAGCATTCCACGCGCGGCATGAATCCGCTGGATGCGGCCATGAACGTGGTCCTGCCCGAATTCGACGGCCGCATCATCGGGGTGCCGCTGTCCTTCAAGCACACCAGTGAAGCGGGCGTGGTGCAGTACCAGGCCCTGCCGGACCGCGTGCGCCGCATCGCCGGGCTGGCGCAGCGGCTGGTGCGCCTGCGCTGCACGCCCAATGCGCAAAAGCGCATCGCCTTCATCTTCACCAATTCCAGCAGCAAGGCCGCGCAGATCGGCAATGCCGTGGGGCTGGATGCGCCCGAGTCGCTCATGGCCGTGCTGCGCGCACTGGCAGCAGATGGCTATGCCATCGGCGATCTGCCCGACACCGGTACGGCCCTGATCCACGAACTGGTGGACCGCTGCTCCTACGACGACATCCTGCTCACGGAAGACCAGCTGCGCCGTGCTGCCACGCGCATTCCGGCGGCGCGCTATGCGCAATGGTTTGCCGCCTTGCCCGCCGCCTTGCAGGCCAGGATGCAGCGCCAATGGGGCGCCGCGCCCGGCGAGGCTTACGTGCACGACCAGCATCTGGTGATCGCCGGACTCGACCTCGGCAATGCCTTCGTGGCCCTGCAACCGCCGCGCGGCTACGGCATGGACCCGGACGCCATCTACCACCAGCCCGACCTGCCGCCCACGCATCACTACTACGCGCTGTACCGCTGGCTGGATGAAGAATGGGGCGCGGATGCCATCGTCCACGTCGGCAAGCACGGCACCCTGGAGTGGTTGCCGGGCAAGGGCGTGGGCCTGTCTGAAGAATGCTTCCCGGACGCCTTGCTGGGCGACGTGCCGCTGTTCTATCCCTTCATCATCAACGATCCCGGCGAAGGTTCGCAGGCCAAGCGCCGCGCCCATGCCGTGGTGGTGGACCACCTGACGCCGCCCATGACCACCGCCGACAGCTACGGCGCGCTGGCCCAGCTCACTCAGCTGGTGGACGAGTATTACCAGGTCGAGGTGCTCGATCCGGCCAAGCTGCCGCTGCTGCAGCAGCAGATCTGGGAGCTGGTACGGCAGACCAATCTGGATACGGACCTGCAGTACAAGCTGCTGCATCATGACCACGATCATGACCATGAGCACGGTCACGATCATGGCCATCACCATCATCATCATGGACATCATCATCACGATGACCATCACCATCATCACGACCATGACCATGCGCACGATGACGGCGCGCTGCCGCACGCGCTGAGCGAACTGGATGGCGCCGGTGTGGCGCACCTGATCGAGGACCTCGACGGCTACCTGTGCGAACTGGGCGCCGCCCAGATCCGCGACGGCCTGCACATCCTCGGCCGCATGCCCGATGCGCAGCAATTGCCGGACATGCTGGTGGCCCTGACGCGCCTGCCCAACCAGGACCTGCCGGGCCTGCAAGAGGAAGTGGCGCGGCTCTTCGGCCTGTCGCTGGACATGCTGCTGGAACACAAGGGCCGTCGCCTCAACATCGACGATGCGCTCTCCCGCACGGCCGGGCGCGCCATCGTCACCCGCGCCGATGCGCTCGAAGCCATCGATGCGCTGTGTCTGTCGCTGATGCAGGCCCTGCAGCAGCAAGGCTTTGCAGTGCAGGCCATCGAGGGCGTGATCCAGGCCTTGTTTGCCCCCTTGTTCAGCGCCCCCGCCGAAGAAAAGCCGCGCCTGCAACCGACCCTGCAAAAAAGTGCGGGCAGCGTGCTCGGCGGCATGCGCGCCATGGCGCGACCGGCCGCGCCGGTCAAGCGCGCAGCACCGGCTGCTGCCATCAAGGCTACCGACACCAGCGCAGTGCGCCGCATCCTCAGCTTCGCCTGCGAGCAGCTGGTGCCGCGCCTGCAGCGTACCGATGAGGAAATCGGCAACCTGCTCAACGGCCTGCGCGGTGGCTACATTCCGGCCGGACCCAGCGGTTCGCCCACGCGCGGCATGGCGCATATTCTCCCGACCGGGCGCAATTTCTATTCCGTGGATCCCCGCAGCGTACCTTCGCAATCGGCCTGGCGCGTGGGCCAGCAACTGGCGCGCGAAGTGCTGGAGCGCCATCACCGCGAGAGCGGCGACTATCCCGAGAGTGTGGCCATCAGTATCTGGGGCACCAGCGCCATGCGGACCCATGGCGACGATGTGGCGCAGATCCTGTCATTGATGGGCGCGCAGCCGGTCTGGCGCGAAGGCAACCGGCAGGTGGCCGGGGTCGAACTGATCCCGCTGGATCAATTGCAGCGTCCGCGCATCGACGTGACCACGCGCATCAGCGGCTTCTTCCGCGATGCCTTCCCGCAGCTGATCGAACTGATTGACGATGCCGTGCAACTGGCCATCGCCGCCGATGAGCCGGAAGACATGAACTTCGTGCGCAAGCACTACCTGCGCGATCTGCAGCAGGCCATGCAGGGCGGACTGGGCCAGGCCGAGGCGGCGGCGCAGGCGTCCTATCGCGTCTTCGGGGCCAAGCCCGGCAGCTACGGCGCAGGCATCCTGCCCCTGATCCAGGAAAAGAACTGGCAGGACCAGGCCGATTTTGCCGAAGCCTACATCAACTGGGGCGGCTACGCCTACGGCCGCAAGGTGCAGGGCGCGGACCAGCGCGAGGCCTTCCGCCAGCGTCTCTCGGGTGTGCAGGTGGCCTTGCACAACCAGGACAACCGCGAACACGACATCTTCGACAGCGACGATTACCTGCAATATCACGGCGGCATGATCGCCACCATCCGCGCCTTGTCCGGCCAGCAGCCGCGCCACTATTTCGGTGACAGCCACGACCCGCAGCGCGCTGCCGTGCGCGACCTGAAGGAAGAAACCTTGCGCGTCTTCCGCGCCCGCGTGGTCAATCCCAAGTGGCTGGCAAGCATCCGCCGCCATGGCTACAAGGGCGGCCTGGAACTGACGGCTACCGTCGATTACCTGTTCGGCTACGATGCCACTGCGCAAGTGATGGAAGACTGGATGTACCAGCAACTGGCCGAGACCTATGGTTTCGACCCGGCCATGCGCGAGTTCCTGGAGCAGGCCAATCCCTGGGCCCAGAACGCCATCGCCGAGCGCCTGCTGGAAGCCGCCAGCCGTGGCATGTGGCAGACACCTGCAGTACAGACCATCGAACAGTTGCGCTCACTGTACCTGCACAGTGAAGCCCTGCTGGAAGCACGCGGTGAAACCGTGCGCGGCAGTGAACACACCAAGGACATGCAATGACGGCGTTCAATGCCTATCCCTTCGCGGCCATTGTCGGCCAGCCGCTGCTGAAGCAGGCGCTGCTGCTGTGTGCGGTCGACCCCGGCATCGGTGGCGTGCTGGTGCGCGGCGACAAGGGCACGGCCAAGAGTACCGCTGCCCGTGGGCTGAGCCAGGTACTGCCACCGATCACCCTGACCGAAGGCTGTGCATTCCACTGCGCACCGGGCCAGCCGGCCAGTGCCTGTACAGTTTGCAATACAGACCCGGTACAGAGCCAGGACACCGTACCCTTCGTGACCTTGCCACTTGGCGCCACCGAAGACCGCGTGCTCGGTTCGCTCGACCTGCAGCAGGCGCTTCAAGGTGGCCAGCGCGCGTTCCAGCCCGGTCTGCTGGCAGCGGCCCATCGCGGCATCCTCTACATCGATGAAGTCAATTTGCTGGCCGACCATCTGGTCGATGTGCTGCTGGATGTGGCCGCCATGGGCGTCAATTCAGTGCAGCGCGAGGGCATCTCGATCAGCCATCCGGCGCGCTTTACGCTGATCGGCACCATGAACCTGGAAGAGGGCGATCTGCGGCCGCAATTGCTGGACCGCTTCGGCCTCATGGTGGAAGTGAGCGCACCAACCGACAAGACCGTGCGGGCCGAGGTAGTGCGCCGACGCATCGCCTTCGAGACCGATCCCGCCGCCTTTGCCCAGCGCTGGCAGCCGCAGCAGGACGCCTTGCTTGCGCAGGTGGCCGAGGCCCAGCGACTGCTGCCGGACGTGGTGCTGGACGATGCCATGCTGGAGCTGATCAGCCATCTCTGCTGCGAGTTCGAAGTGGCCAGCCTGCGGGCCGACATCGTCATGCACAAGACCGCCCGCGCCATCGCCGCCCTGCAGGCCCGCACGCGGGTCACACCGGACGATGTACGCGAGGCCGCCTTGCTGGTGCTGCCGCATCGCCGCCGCCGCAAGCCCTTCGAGCAGACCGGCATGGACGAGGACAAGCTGGATGACCTGGTCGACCAGGCGCGCCAGCCGGAGCCGCCGCCGCAAGCTGAACATGGCGATACCCGGGGCGAAGATGCGGGGGAGACGCCTCCCTCCGATGAGCCGCAGCAGGAACAGGAGCAGGAAGGCGAGGGCGGACAACAGACCTTCGCAGTTGCCGCAGCGGGTACGGCCCGCAGAATCAGCGTGGCTGCCACGCCGCAAGCCGCCGCCAATGCAGCCAGCGGCCGCCGCAGTACCGTGGCTGATGCCAACCGGGGCAGCGCCGTGCGCGCCGTGCCCGATGCGAATCCTGACCGCTTGGCCATCGGTGCCACCCTGCGCAGTGCCGCAGTGCGCGGCGCACTGGCGGGCGAGACGGACGGGCCCCTCACCGTCACGCGCGACGACCTGCATCGCCAGGTCCGCAGCGGACGGGGGGCCAACCTGATCGTCTTCGTGGTCGATGCTTCCGGCTCCATGGCCGCACAACGGCGTATGGAAGCGGTCAAGGGCGCGGTGCTTGCGCTGCTGACCGATGCTTATCAGCGCCGCGATCAACTGGCCGTGATCGCCTTCCGTGGCGAGCAGGCGCAATTGCTGCTGGCCCCGACCCGTAGCGCCGATCTGGCCGAGCAGGGCTTGCGCGAACTGCCTACTGGTGGCCGCACGCCATTGCCGCATGCGCTGCAACTGGCGGCACAAGTGCTGCAGCAAGCCGCCCACCACGGCGCGCAGGAAGCCCCCCCGCTGCTGGTGATCCTCTCCGACGGCAAGGCCAACGTCAGCCTGCCCGGCAGCAGCGGCGACCCTTGGACCGAAACCCTGCAAGCCGCACAGACGCTGGCCGCACAGGGTGTGCCGGCCCTGGTGCTGGACACCGAAGCCGGTTACCTGCGCCTGGGCCGTGCGGCCCAGTTGGCCGAGGCGCTGGGTGCGCCTTGCCTGACCCTCGAACAATTGACCGGCGACGCTCTGGCGTTGACCGTGCGCGCGCAACTGGGCGCGCGCTGATAAAGGAAAACACATGATCATCTGCATCGGTGCCGGACCCGGCGACCATTCCTACCTGACGATGCGCGGCGCGGAACTGATCCGCAATGCGGACGTGGTGGCCGGCTTCAATGCCGTGGTCGATGTGGTCAAGGACCTCATCCCCGCCAGCGCGCAGGTCGTGCTGATGGGTTATCGCGACCAGGTCGCCAAGCTCGACGAAGTCGCCGCCCTGCATCACGCAGGCAAGCGCTGCGTGGTGGTCTTCATGGGCGATATCCATTTCAGCGGTTTCCAGTACCTGGAGCGCGTGGAGCGTGCCTGCGGCCACCGCGTGGAAACCCTGCCGGGCATTTCCTCGGCGCAGATCCTCGCTTCCAGGGCGCGGGTGTGCTTTGATGAAACGACCTTCATCACCTTCCACCGGCGCGGCGATCTGGAGCCTTTCAAGCGCCATCTGGTGAACGTATTGAACGATGGACGCAATGCCATCGTCATCCCTTGTCCGTGGGATGCGGCGCGCTCCTTCATGCCGCGTCACATTGCGACTTATCTGCTGCAGCAGGGCGTCAATCCCGACCATCCCACGGAAGTCTGGGAAAACCTGACCCGGGGCGATGCCGAGTGGCACGGCAAGCTGGCCGATTGTGCCGACAAGGAATTCAGCGACATGAGCATCATGCTCATCCGCACCTTGACGCCCATGGACAGCCAGATCGAACCGCCGCCGGAGAAGGTGGCAGCGGGAGCCCCGGCATGAGCGCCACGCGCCAATCGGCCGTCGTGATCGCCGGCCACGGCAGCCGCGATCCCGATGCCCTGCGGGAATTCGAGGCACTGGTGGCGCTGGTGCGGGATCGTGCCGAGGGCCGCATCGTGCGCCATGGCTATCTGGAATTTGCCGCGCCTACGATCTCCGAAGCGGCCGCTGCCTGCGTGGCCGACGGCGCCACCGAAGTGGCGGTGGTGCCCGGCGTGCTGCTGGGCGCGCGCCATGCCAAGAACGACATGCCGGCCGAACTGCTGGCCCTGGCCCGCGATTATCCGCAGGTCGATTTCCATTTCGGCGCGCCCATGGACTTGCACCCACTGCTGCTGCAACTGGTGCAGCAGCGCGTGGTGGAAGCCGAAGCTGGTTCTGAAGAGATCATCCATCGCCAGGATGCCTGCCTGGTGCTGGTCGGCCGTGGTACCACCGACCCGGACGCCAATGGCGAGATCGCCAAGCTGGCGCGCATGGTGCAGGAAGGCATGGGCTTTGGCGGCGTCAAGGTTTGCTTCTCGGGCACGGCCACGCCGCTGGTGCGGGACGGCTTGTCCCAGGCCGCTGGCGAAGGCTGGCAGCGTCTGGTGGTGTTGCCGTTCTTCCTCTTCGATGGCGTGCTGGTCAAGCGTATCTACGCTGCTGCCGATGAACTGGCACAGCGCGAGCGAGGCGTGGAAGTGCTCAAGGCCGCCTATCTGGGCGTGCATGCGCACGTGGCCGATGTGATGCTGGAACGCGCGCGTGATGCCGCTGAAGGCCGTGCGGCCATGAACTGCACGCTCTGCAAGTACCGGGTGCAGATCGTCGGCTTCGAGCAGCAGGTCGGCGAGCCGCAGCGCGCGCATCACCTGCAGGTGCGCGATCTGTCCGCGCGCGAGCAGCTGGCGCAGGCGACGGCAGGCACGGCCCCTTACGTGCCCCATCCCATCGAAGCGGAAAGTATGGAGATCATCCAGGCCGGACGCGACTGGAGCGGCTTCCCGCCCGATCACCTGACGGTCTTGCAGCGCCTGGTCCACACCAGCGGCGATTTCGCCGTGGCTGATGAAATCTATTTTTCCGCCGGTGCCGTACAGGCCGGCATGAAGGCCTTGCTGCGCACCAAGCGGGTAGTAACGGATGTGACGATGGTCCAAACGGGTCTCAAGCGCGCCGTGCTGGAACAGCTTGGCGTGGAAACATGGTGCGGCGTGCACGATCCTGAATCGCACCTGATGGCGCAGAACCTGGGCATGACCCGCTCGGCCGCCGGTATCCGCCGCGCCTGGCAAAAGTTCGGCAACGACATGGTGCTGGCCATCGGTGATGCACCGACGGCCATCACCGAGGCGGTGCGCCTGATCCGCGAACACGGCTGGCGGCCGCAACTGGTGATCGGCTTGCCGGTCGGCTTTGTCGGCACGCGCGAGAGCAAGGATGAACTGCGCCGCTGCCTGCAGGTGCCGCGCATCACCAACAGCGGCACGCGCGGCGGCTCGCCCTGGGCGGCCAGCGTGGTCAATGCACTGATGATCGATGCCATCGCCTGGCTGGTCGCGCAGGAAGCGCAGAGCGAAGGCGTGCAGTGAACGAGGCCAACGGCGAGCTGCAGCGGGCCGAGTACGACCTGTCCGTGCTGGCGCCCAATGGCCTGCGGCGCGGACGCAGTACCGGCAGTTGCGCCACCGCTGCGGTGCGTGCGGCCTTGTATCGCTTGCTGGCGGGCATGACGGTGCAGCAGACCGAAGTGAGCCTGCCCGATGGCCTGCATTACCTGAGTGTGCCGATCCAGTCGGTGAGCATGATCGATGCCGATACCGCGCAGGCGGAAGTGCTCAAGGATGGCGGCGATGATCCCGACAATACGCACGGCGCGACCATTGTGGCGCAGGTGCGGCGCAATGCCGGGGGCGAGGTTCACTTCTTCGCCGGAGAGGGCGTCGGCACGGCCACCATGCCGGGCTTGCGGGTAGCCGTCGGCGAGCCGGCCATCAACCCGGTGCCGCGTGCCATGATGCGGGCGGCCGTGGCGGAGGTGCTGGCGGAGCTGTTGCCCGGTGCGCAGGGATGGGGCTTCGACCTCACCATCGGCTGTCGCGAAGGTCTCTCGATTGCGCCCAAGACTTTCAATCCCAAGCTGGGCATCGTCGGCGGCATTTCCATCCTGGGCACCTCGGGCATTGTGGAACCGATGTCGATGGCCTCGTGGATCGCCTCGATCGAGGTCTACATCCGCGTGGCCTTGGCCGCCTGTGCGCCGGGCGATGCGGTGGCCTACCTGCCGGGCAAGATCGGCCGCGTCTTCGTGGCACAGACGCTGGGCCTGCCCGACAAGCGCAGCGTGCAGATCGCCAATTTCCTCGGCGATGCGCTGGACTTCACGCAAAAGGCGCTGGCCGAAGAGGGACGCACGCTGCCGCTGCTGTGGCTGGCGGGGCATCCGGGCAAACTGGCCAAGGTGCTGGATGGCGTCTGGGATACACACTCCAGCAAGAGCAACATGGCCATGCAGGGCGTGGCCCGCGTGGCCGAAGAAATGAACGCGGCAGGGCAGGGCGTCTGGTTTGACGCCGCCCTGCTGCAGCAGATGAAGGAAGCCAATACGGTGGAAGCAATCATAGAACTGGTGCGCCAGCAGGATGCCGCGTTGTCGCGCCGCCTCTGGTGCGAGATCGAAGCCCGCATTGCGGCGCTCACCCAGGCGCGCGTGCCGGCGGTAGAACGCATCGCAGTGCGGCTGTTCGATCTGGATGGACAGCAACTGGGAGAGGGCGCATGAGCGGTCGTCTCACAGGGATCGGTGTCGGCCCCGGTCCGGCCGGCTATCTGCCGCTGGCGGCGCTCACTGCGCTGTGCTCGGCCGACGTGATCTACATTCCGCGTGCGCGTGGCGCGGACTTGTCGGTGGCCCTGCAATGCCTGGAAGGCGTGGAGTTCGACCGCAGCCGCCTGTGCGAGATCGAATTCAACATGGATCCGGACCGCCAGGTCCTGCAGGAACATTACGCGCAACTGGGACAGCAATTGGCGGCGCAACTGCGCCAGGGCTTGCAGGTGGTGTATCTCACCATCGGTGACGCGCTGACCTATTCCACCTATGGCTATGTGCTGGCGGCCGTGCGTGACCTGTATCCCGAGTGTGATTGCGTGACGCTGCCCGGCATCACCAGCTACGCCGCTGCCGCAGCCGCGCTGGAATGGCCGCTGGGGGTGGGCAAGGAGCGCACGCTGATCCTGCCGTGTCCGGAAGACGCCGCCACCCTGCGCACCGAGATCGAAGGCCATGACATCGTCGTGTTGATGAAGGTAGGCGCGCGCCTGCCCTGGGTGCTGGCCTTGCTGCGCGAGATGGGCATCGCCCAGCATTGCGGCTTTGCCCGCCGCATCGGTCTGGAAGGTGAAGTGCTGGCCACAGACCTCACCGCGCTGGATGCGGCAGAAGCGAGCGGCTATCTCGCCGTGCTGCTGATCCGCAAGACGGCCCAGGCGCAGCGCCATCGTGCGCCCGAAGAGAATTCGAAAGGAAATGCATGAAAGTTTATTTCGTCGGGGCCGGCCCCGGTGCGGCCGACCTCATCACCCTGCGCGGTGCGCGCCTGCTGGGCCAGGTGCGCATGGTGCTGTATGCCGGTTCGCTGGTGCCGACTGCCTTGCTGGAGCATTGCCACCCCGAGGCCGAGATCATCGATACCGCCGCTCTCGATCTGGAGCAGCAGCAAGCCTGCTACGTGCGTGCGCAGGAGCAGGGCATCGACGTGGTGCGACTGCATTCGGGCGATCCCGCCATCTACGGCGCGACTGCCGAGCAGATGCGCCGCCTCGATGCGCTGGGCATTGCCTATGAAGTGGTGCCGGGCGTGTCGTCCTTCACCGCTGCGGCAGCGGCGGTGTCGGCTGAACTGACCAAGCCGGAGGTGTCGCAGAGCGTGATCCTGACGCGGGTATCGGGACGTGCTTCAGCCGTGCCGGAATCGGAATCGATCGCTTCGCTGGCGGCACATCGCGCGACCATGTGCATCTTCCTCTCCGGCCCGCACCTCAAGAAGATCGTCAACGACCTGCTGCTGCACTATCCGCCGGAAACGCCCGTGACCCTGGTCTATCGTGCGACATGGCCGGAGCAGCGCATCTACCAGGGCTCGCTCGACAAGGTGCTGGAAGAGAACAAGCGCGGCGAGTGGAACCTGACCACCATGATGCTGGTGGGTGCCGCCCTGAACAAGGAACAGGTCGCCGAATCCAGTCTCTACTCCAAGGATTTCACGCATCTCTTCCGCGTGGTCAAGAAGAACAAGGACGCCGCATGAATCCCCCCGTCGCCCCGGCTGAACTCGGCCTGTGGCCGGTGCGTGCCGAGGCGGCGGCGCTGGCTCTTTACCTGCAGGACAGGCTGGGCGGCGAGCTGTATCAGCCGTGGCTGCAGGCCGAGGGCGGACTGTCGCAGCGGCAGCAGTTTGCGCTGGCCTATCGCCGCCATCGTCAATGGATCATGATCGGCGCCACCGGCATTGCCGTGCGCTTCCTGGACGGCCTGCCGCAGGACAAGCACAGCGATCCGGCACTGGTGGTGGTCGATGAGGTGGCCCGTTTTGCCATCGCCTTGCTGGCCGGACATGAAGGCGGGGCCAACGGACTGGCCTACCGCGTAGCGCAACTGACGGGGGCGCAGCCGGTGGTGACGACCGCCACGGAAGCGGTCAAGCCGCTGGTACTGGGCATCGGATGCCGCAAGCTGGCCTCGGCGGAGCAGATTGCCCTTGCCGTGTCGCAGGCGCTGGCGCTGTGCCCCGGCGCGTCACTGGCCCAGGTGCGTGAAGTGGCCACCATCGACATGAAGGCGCAAGAGCCGGGCCTGCTGGCCTTTTGCGCCACCCATGACTTGCCGCTGCGCGTGATTGCACGCGAGCAGATCGCCCAGCGCGCCTGGGTCGGCAAGCCCTCGGAGTGGGTGCGCCAGAATGTCGGCGTGGATGGCGTCTGCGAACCGGCGGCCTTGATCGCCAGCCCGCGTGGCCGTCTGTTGCTGGGCAAGACCGCGCTGGACGGGGTGACCGTGGCCGTGGTGGATGACGCCGATGCTTGGCGGACATTCAAAGACAAGCTGTAAAACATGGAAAGTATGCAGATGGAAGCCGTCAAGAAAAAAGGCGTATTGAACCTGGTCTCCGTAGGCCCCGGTTTCGAAGAGATGATCATCCCGCGCGCCATCGAGGCCTTGCGCGATAGTGAGGTCATCGTCGCCTACGAGTTGTACCTGCGCTGGATCGCATCGCACATCGAGGGCAAGGAAATCCACACGCCGCCGCTCACGCAAGAGCGCGAGCGCGCCTTGCTGGCCATCGAGCAGGCCCGCGCCGGACGCCGCGTGGCGCTCATCTCCAGCGGCGACATCGGCATCTACGCCATGGCCGCGCTGGCCTTCGACGACATGCGCGAGGACGATACCTACGAGGTCAACGTCATTCCCGGCGTGACCTCGGCCAATGCCTGCGCTTCGCTGCTGGGGTCGCCGCTGTCGCATGACTTCGCCACGCTGTCGCTGTCGAACCTGCTGTGCCCGTGGTCATGGATCGAGCAGCGCGCCAGCCACATCGCCCAGGCCGACCTGGCCTGCGTGCTCTACAACGTGCAGAGTGCCGGGCGGCAGGAGGGCGTCTATCGCATCCTGCAGCTGATGCTGCAACACAAGGCCCCGCACACCCTGTGCGGCGTGGTGCGCAACGCCTATCGGCCGGGCCAGCAGGTGTCCATTCATCGCCTGGACGAATTGCCGGGCCTGCAGTTCGACATGCTGACCTCGATCGTCATCGGCAACCGCTTTACCCAGCGCAAGCGCGACTGGATCTTTACCCCGCGCGGCTACAACGACTGGAGCGAAGAATCGCAGGCCGCTGAAGTCGCGCAACTGCCGCCGCAGGCGGTGTGGGTCTTTGCCGGTACCAGCGATGGCAATCTGGTGGCACGCGAGCTGGCCGGGCAGGGCGAGCGGGTGGTGATCTCCACGGCGACCGCTTATGGCGGCGAACTGGCCAGCCAGGATTGTCCGGGGGCCCACGTCTGGTCCGGCCGCCAGGGTGTGGAAGCGCGCCGCCAGGCCTTGCGCGAGAGCCAGGCGCGCGTGCTGGTGGATGCCACGCATCCGTTTGCGGTGCAGATGTCGCAGCAACTCATGACACTGGCCAAGGAGTTGGCGATACCGTATCTGCGCTACGAACGTGCTAGCGACCTGGTCGCCGATGATCCGCACGCCTGCGCCGACATGGAAGAAGCCGCCACCCGCTCCATCGCCATGGGCCGCCGCATCTTCCTGGCCACCGGCTCCAAGGACCTGGGCAGCTTCCTGCAGGCGCCCGGTGCGGCCGACAAGCAATGGTTCGCCCGCGTCACCGCCGATCCGGACTTCATCAGGCGCGCGCTGGAACTGGGCTTGCCGCGCGCCCACCTGTGCGCCATGCAGGGACCGTTCTCGCAGGCCTTCAATGAAGCGCTGTGGCGGGATTGGGGCATCGACTGCGTGGTCACCAAGGATTCGGGCGAGGCCGGTGGCTATCGGGCCAAGGTGGAGGCGGCGCGCGCCTTGGGCATCCCGTTGTTGACGGTGCGCCGGCCAGCACTGGCCTATCCGCAGGTGGCTCTTGATGTGCCGACCCTGCAGGCGCAACTGGCAGCATTGGCCGGGGGCTGAAGATGGCCAGCGTCGTCTCTACCTTGCCGCCGCCATTGCCGCCGATACCGGTCACCGTGGTGACGGGTTTCCTCGGTGCCGGCAAGACGACCTTGCTGCGCGGGCTGGTCCAGCGTCGCCAGTCGCGCCGCCTGGCCTTGCTCATCAATGAATTCGGCGAAGTGGCCATCGATGGCGACCTGCTGCGTGCCGAAGGGGATGCGCAGGGTCACGTACAGATCCAGGATTTCGCCCACGGCCTCATCGCCTATGGCGACGATGAACATTTCGTCCCCGCCATGCTGGCCCTGGCCGCACGGCGGGCACAGATCGATCACGTACTCATCGAGACGTCCGGCCTGGCCCTGCCCAGTGCCGTCATGGAAGTGCTGCAATCGCCGGAACTGGCCCCGCACTTCGTGCTCGATGCCACGCTGGCCGTGGTCGACACGCCGCTGCTGCTGGAAGAAGCCTTTGCCAGCGGTGATGCCGTACGCGATGCGACGGCGCAGCTGTTCCGCCAGCAGCTGGAATGCGCCGACGTGGTGGTGTTGAACAAGATCGATGGCATGGAAGAAGCGCCGCTGCTGCAGGCCGAGGAGACCGTGCGCGCATTGGCACCGAACGTGCGTTTCCTGGAGCTGGCCTATGGAGCGAGGCTGGACATCCGTCTCGCACTCGGCTTGCGCCTGCACCAGGCAGGCAGTACCGTGCATCACCATTACACGCCGGTCGGCATGCCGGGCGAACGCGCCAGCGTGGCAGCGGACCAGTGGCGCTTCAATGGCCATGCACACTCCGGGCTGGGCGCGCACAGCCATGGCTTGTCCACCCACAAGCATTTCCATGAGCAGGACCCCGGCTGGCAATCCTTTACGCTGCGCAGCCAGGCAGCGCAGGCGCCGGAGTCCCTGCGCCGTGCCGTGGTGGCCGTGGCGCTGGACCAGCCCATCCTGCGCACCAAGGGTTTCATCGCCACCGGCGAGGGCAGCACGCAATTGCTGCAAGCCGTGCGTGCGCGCGCCGTCGTGGCCAGTGCGCAGGGTGGCAAGAGCGCGGGAGGCTCGGAGCTGGTCTTCATCGGCTACCACCCCAGTCGCGCGCGCGTGGCGCAGTTGCTGTCGTCGTTGACCGGCACCGAATGGATTTGATTTTGTTGCAGCACCAGGAAAGAACCTCACCATGAAAACCGATCCCGAATCGCACAAGCGCATGACCCAGCGTCACAAGGAGGGCTTCGAAAAGAAGAAGGCCGCCGCCCAGAAGGAAAAAGGTCTCCTGATCGTCAACACCGGCACCGGCAAGGGCAAGTCCAGCGCCGCCTTCGGCATGGGCATGCGCATTCTCGGCCACGGCATGAAGCTGGGCGTGGTGCAGTTCATCAAGGGCGCGCTCTACAGCGCCGAGCGCGACTTTCTCGGCGGGCACGCCAACTGTGACTTCCATGTCGTCGGCGCAGGCTACACCTGGGATACCCAGGACCGCGACGCCGACATGCGCACCGCCGCACACGGCTGGGCCGAGGCCGTGCGCATGATCGAGGATCCGAGTTACGACATGGTGATCCTGGATGAACTCAACATCGTCCTGAAATACCAGTACCTCGATCTGGAGGAGGTGCTGCGTGTCTTCGCGGCGCGCCGCGAGATGCTGCACATCGTCGTCACCGGCCGCCATGCGCCTGAGGCCTTGATTGAACAGGCCGACCTGGTCAGCGAGATGCGCCCGCTGAAACATCCCTACAAGGAGCAGGGCGTGAAGGCGCAGAAAGGCGTGGAGTTCTGATGTCTGCCCCTCAATATCGTTGCCCGGCCCTGTTCATCTCGGCCCCGGCCTCGGGCCACGGCAAGACCACCATCACCGCCGCCCTGGCACGCTTGTATCGCCACCAGGGCAAGCGGGTGCGGGTGTTCAAGACCGGCCCGGATTTCCTCGATCCGATGGTGCTGCAGCAGGCCAGCGGCCAGCCGGTCGCCAACCTCGACCTGTGGCTGGGCGGGGAGGATCACTGCCGCCGCCAGGTGGCACTGGCCGCCGCCGAATCCGATGTGCTGCTGGTGGAGGGCGTGATGGGCCTCTTCGATGGCGAGCCCAGCAGTGCCGACCTGGCGCAGTTGCTGGGCATTCCCATCGTGGCCGTCATCAATGCGCGCGGTATGGGCCAGACCATCGGCGCGCTGGCGCAAGGCTTGCTGGCCTATCGTCCCGAGCTGAAGTTCGCCGGGGTGCTGGCCAATGGCGTGGCCAGTCCGCGCCATGCGCAGATGCTGCGCCAGGGCTTGCAGAATGCACGGCCTTCGGTGCCGCTGCTGACCGGCTTGCAGCGCGACATGCAATTCGCCTTGCCGGAGCGCCACCTGGGCCTGGTGGCTGCGCCCGAGATCGCCGATCTGGATGCGCGCCTGGATGCCGTGGCCGAAAGAATGTCCGCTACTTCACTGGCCAATCTGCCTCCGGAAGTGGACTTCGGTACGCCCCCGCCGGAACGCGCATTCCCGCGCCTGCTGGAGGGCAAGACCATCGCCGTGGCGCGCGATCTGGCGTTTTCCTTCATCTACCCCGCCAACCTCGATCTGCTGGCGCTCATGGGGGCCAGCGTGACCTTCTTTTCGCCGCTGGCCGATGAAGCGGTCCCGGAGTGCGATGCGGTCTGGCTGCCGGGCGGTTATCCGGAACTGCACCTGCCAGCCTTGCAGGCCGCGCAACGCACCCAATCCAGCCTGCGCGCCCATGCCGGGGCCGGCAAGCCGCTCTATGCGGAATGCGGCGGCATGCTGTTCCTGCTGGAGACAGTGATTGCCGGTGACGGCAGCAGCGGCCAGCTGTGCGGCATCCTGCCCGGCCAGGCCACGGTGCAGCCGCGCCTGCAGGGACTGGGTTACCAGACCTTGCAGCTTAACCTGCCCGGCGCAGTCGGCGAGCATCTGCGCTGCCACACCTTCCACTATTCGCGTGCGGTGGTCGGAGCGGAGTTCATTGCGCGCGGCGAGCGTCTCTTCGATTCGTCCGAAGGGGAGGTCGTCTATCGCCGTGGCAAGGTCACGGCCAGCTATTTGCACGCCTATTTCCGCTCAGCACCGCGTACGGTGGCAGCGCTGCTGGGAGGGGCGGCTTCATGAGCGAGGGCGTCTCTCACCGCTATCCGCAGGCGCAGATCGATGCGGTCTACCGCGTCATTCGCGAGCGGCGCGACATGCGCCATTTCCTGCCCGATGCGGTCGCGCCTGAACTGCTGGAACGCCTGCTGCAGGCGGCCCATCACGGTCCCAGTGTGGGCTTCATGCAGCCGTGGCGTTTCATTCGCATCCGCAGCCAGGCGCTGCGCCAGCAGATCCATGCCCTGGTGGAGCAGGAACGCATCGCCACTGCCCGCGCACTGGATCAGCGCGAAGACGAATTCATGCGCCTGAAGGTAGAAGGCATTCGCGAGTGTGGCGAGGTGCTCGTTGCCGCACTGATGGATCAGCGCGAGACCCATATCTTCGGTCGCCGCACCTTGCCGCAGATGGACCTGGCCTCGCTGTCCTGCGCGCTGCAGAACATGTGGCTGGCCGCCCGTGCGGAAGGGCTGGGGATGGGCTGGGTATCGCTGTTTGAACCGGCGGCACTGGCGCAATTGCTGCATCTGCCTGAGGGTGCCGAACCGGTAGCGGTGCTGTGCCTGGGCCACGTGCCCGCATTCTATGACAAGCCCATGCTGGAGCAGGAGCAATGGGCCACTCGCCAACGTTTGCAGGACCTGGTCTTCGAAGACTGCTGGCCCGTGCAAGGAGAACCGAAAGCATGACGACCCCAAGCTCTACCCGGCATCGCAGCCTCATCTTCGGCGGCGCCCGCAGCGGCAAGAGTGCCCACGCGGAGCGCCTGGCCCTGGCAGCGGCGCAGTCCGGTCCGCAGGAGATCGTCTATCTGGCCACCGCCAATCGCGCCGCCAGCCGCGACGATGCCGAGATGCAGGAACGCATCGCCCATCACCAGCAGCGCCGCCGCGCGCTGGGCGGCCACTGGAGCACCGTGGAAGAACCGCTGGCATTGGGTCAGGCGCTGCGCAGCCTGAGCCGGCCCGAGTCCGTGGTGCTGGTCGACTGCCTCACCGTCTGGCTGGCCAACCTGCTCTTCGCCGAGGGCGTGGACTATCCGGAGGTAGGGCCGATCACGCCGCCGCTGGCCTTCACGCAGCAGCGCGTGGATTTCCTGCGCGCCTTGCAGGAAGTGCAGGGCACCGTGATCCTGGTCTCCAATGAAGTGGGCATGGGCATCGTGCCGCAGGGGGCGATCTCGCGCTGGTTTGTTGACGAGGCGGGCCGCTTGAACCAGGCTGTGGCCGCGCTTTGCGAACGCGTGCAATGGGTGGCGGCCGGCCTGCCGCTGACCTTCAAGGACCACCCATGCTGAGCGGGCTGTCGTGGCCCGCGCTGGCCGCACTGATGGCGCTGGGCATCGCGCTGGACCTGCTGCTGGGCGAGGCGCGGCGCTGGCATCCGCTGGTCGGCTTCGGCAACCTGGCCAAGCGCATCGAGGGCACACTCAATCACGCTCCCGCGCTGCGTCTGCGCGGCGTGCTGGCCTGGTGCCTGGCGGTGTTGCCGCCGGTGCTGGCTTGCGCCTGGATCATTGCCGTATTGCCGGGATGGCTGGCCGCGCTGGCGCATGCGGCGCTGCTGTATTTCTGCATCGGCCTGCGCAGCCTGCGCGAACATACGCTGCCGATTGCCCAGGCGCTGGCGCAAGGCGATCTGCCTCTGGCACGGCGGCTGACCTCGTACATCGTCAGCCGGGATACGCGTGAGTCCGGGGAGGCCGAACTGGCCAAGGCGGGCGTTGAATCCCTGCTGGAGAATGGCAACGATGCCGTCTTCGGCACCTTGTTCTGGTTTCTGGTGGCGGGAGGTCCCGGGGCGTTGCTGTTCCGGCTGGCCAATACGCTGGACGCCATGTGGGGCTATCGCAATGCGCGTTTCCTGTATTTTGGCTGGTCTGCCGCCCGCATCGATGATGTCCTCAACTGGCTGCCTGCACGCCTGACCGCGTTCTCCTACGCGTGGCTGGGGCAACGTCGTCAGGCCTTGGATTGCTGGAAAGCGCAGGCACCCGCATGGAGCAGCCCCAATGCCGGCCCCGTGATGGCTGCCGGTGCCGGTGCGCTGGGCCTGGCCCTGGGCGGACCTGCCATCTACGACGGTGAAATCGAAGAGCGCCCGCCGCTGGGACGCGGCCTGCCGCCGCAAGGGCCGGACATCGTGCGCGCCTGGCGTCTGGTGGCGATGAGCACGGCGCTGTGGTTCGCCGTTGTCTGTGCGCTGGCGCTGCTGAGTTTGGCTACCGGAACGGGAGCGCACGATGCTTGAACACGGCGGCAATCTCAACGACGCGGCACGCCATTATGGCCGTCCGCGCATTGACTGGCTGGACCTCTCCACCGGCATCAATCCGCGTCCTTACCCGGCCCCGGCACCTGCGCCCGATGCATGGCATCGCCTGCCCGAACCTTCGCACGCGCTGGAACAGGCCGCCTGCGCGTATTACGGGGCGCCCCGTCTGCTGGCCGTGGCGGGCACGCAAGCGGCGATACAGGCATTGCCGCAACTGCGCCTGCAACAGCAAGGCCGACCGGCACAGGTGGTGGTCGCGGCCCCCATCTATGCCGAACACGCCCACTGCTGGCGGCGTGCAGGGCATGCCGTGCGGGAGGTGCCCTATGACGATCTGGATGAGGCGGTCCGTGAGTCGCGCTGCGAGGTGCTGGTCCTGTGCAATCCCAACAACCCGACCGGTGCCATGGTGGCACCGGAGGATGTATTGCGCTGGTCGACGCTGCTGGCCGCACGCGGTGGCTGGCTGGTGGTCGATGAGGCCTTTGGCGATACCGTGCAAGGCCGCAGCGTGGCCGCCCACAGCGACCAGCCGGGCCTGATCGTGCTGCGGTCGGTCGGCAAGTTTTTTGGCCTGGCCGGTTTGCGGCTGGGTTTCGTGGGGGCTGCGCCCGCCGTGCTGGAGGCGCTGGCCGACTGGCTCGGTCCCTGGTCCATCAGCGGCCCGGCCCAGGAGATCGGCAGTGCCGCGCTGTGTGATCGACCGTGGCAGGCCGCCACGCTGCAGACCTTGCTGGCCGAAGGCGAACGCCTGCATGCGCTGCTGGCGCAGCACGGTATTCGCGCCGGTGGTACGGCGCTGTTCCAGTGGTGGCCCGAGCCGAGAGCGCAGGCGTTTCATGAAGCGATGGCGCGTGCCGGCATCTGGGTGCGCCTCTTCACGCGCGGCGCCGGTGGCATTCGGCTCGGCCTGCCGCCGGATGAAGCGGGCTGGACGCGTCTGCAAGATGCATTGAACACATGGAGCCAACGTGGCTGAGTTTCCCTTCCATACCTTGATGATCCAGGGCACCACGTCGGATGCCGGCAAGAGCACCTTGGCCGCTGCGCTGTGTCGCCTGCTGAAGAAGGATGGTATCGGCGTCGCCCCCTTCAAGCCGCAGAACATGGCCCTGAACAGCGCCGTCACCAGCGACGGTGGCGAGATCGGACGGGCCCAGGCCCTGCAGGCCCAGGCCGCCGGCATCGCGCCCCACACCGATATGAACCCGGTGCTGCTGAAACCTTCCAGCGATACCGGCGCTCAGGTCATCGTGCATGGCAAGGTGCGCGCGGATATGAACGCCCGTGACTATCACCGCTACAAGACCGAAGCCATGCAGGCCGTGCTGCAATCCTACGAGCGCCTGCGCACGCAATATGCCTGCGTGATCGTGGAAGGGGCGGGCAGTCCGGCCGAGATCAACCTGCGCGCGCGCGACATCGCCAACATGGGCTTTGCGGAAGCGGTCGATTGCCCGGTCATCATCGTGGCCGACATCGACCGGGGCGGCGTCTTCGCCCATCTTACCGGCACCCTCGATTGCCTTTCCGAGAGTGAGCGCGAGCGCGTGATCGGCTTCGTCATCAATCGTTTTCGGGGCGATATCAGTCTTTTGCAGGGCGGCCTGGATTGGCTCGAAGCCCGCACCGGCAAGCCCGTGCTGGCGGTGCTGCCTTACCTGCACGGACTGCATCTCGATGCCGAGGATGCGGTGGCGGCCACGCAGGAGAGCAAGGGCGATTTCCGCATCGTGGTGCCGGTCTTCCCGCGCATCAGCAATCACACCGACTTTGACGCGCTGCGCGCCCATCCCGGTGTGGACCTGCGTTTCATCGGGCCCGGTCAGCCGGTGCCGCCCGCCGATCTCATCATCCTGCCCGGCAGCAAGAACACGCGCGGTGACCTGCGCTGGCTGCGGGAACATGGCTGGGACACGGCCATCGCGCGGCACCTGCGCTATGGCGGCAAGCTGATCGGCATCTGCGGCGGCTTCCAGATGTTAGGGGAGAGCGTGGACGATCCGCATGGTGTGGAAGGTGCGCCCGGCAGCAGTGCCGGCCTCGGCTTGCTGCCCATGCGTACCGAATTGACGCGTGAGAAGAAACTGCTTCAGGTGGTCGGCCAATGCGCCTTCGCTGAGACGGCTGCATCGGTCAGTGGCTACGAGATCCACATGGGCGTGTCCTCCGGCCCGGCGCTGGGGCGTCCTGCGTTCGTGATCGACGGGCGCGGCGAGGGTGCGCAATCGGAAGATGGTCAGATCCTGGGCAGCTACCTGCATGGCATGTTCGATACGCCGCAAGCCTTCGGTGCGCTGCTGGCCTGGGCCGGACTGGCGGGAACGGAGCCGGTGGATCTGGACGCGCTGCGCGAAACAAGTCTGGAGCGTCTGGCCGAATCCTGCCGGCCCTTGTATGACGCCCTGCAGCGGGTGCCGACGCGGTTTGCGCTGAAGTAATACGGCAGGCCAGGCGCACGTCTGATTGCCTGGCGCTGCCGGAGGGGTGGCTTGCTAACGCAAGGTGTACATCAAGGTGCCATAGCCGGTCTGATCGTAACCACCGCTGTTGGGTCCGTAGTCGCCGCCGCCTCCCTCCGGCCGCACCTTCTCGGCGAAGCGTTGCACGGCGGGCGCGGGCAGGCCTTTGAGCACCACATAGTGCTGGTACAGCAGTTCCCAGATCGGACGCAGTTCGCCACGGCCTGTGGGTGAGATGGTCTCCTGCGTCACGTCGCTGTTGTGATAAGGCGTGAAGGGAACGGTATCGCCCAGGTTGTAGCGCGCCACATATTCGGCACCGCGCAGCAGCCGGTTATTCTCGTACCCGAACAGGTCATCACCCTGGTTCCAGGCCATCTGGCAGAACGCGCCGGCAAGGGCCAGGTCCAGCAGGCTGTGTCCCTGGTCGCGGCCGCTTTCCTGGATCTGGCCAAGACCGTCGGGATAGAGCGTCCAGACCAGATTGTTGATGGCACCATTGCCGGCTCCCTGCTTGAAGTAGCGGACGGCTTCCTGGTAGAGATCGTGGCGATCGGCCAGGATCCCGATCGCCATCATCGAACTCATGTTGGCGAGGTCCCAGTTGGCCCAGTAGTGATCGATGCGGGCCCCATTGTGGCGGGTGAGGAAGTCGTGATTCATCGGGTAGAAGACCCGCAGCATCATGTCCTTGAACGCGTTGAAGCCGCCGCCGGGCCAATGTGGATAGTCGCGCAGCAGTTCTCCCGCGTTGGCCAGCTGGTAGCCATAGATGCCCGATGCCAAAAAACGGTCCGAACTGCCTTCGATGGCTTGCAAGGTGCTGGCCCATGCGTCAAGCAGGAGCGTCGCGCGCGCGGCATAGCGATCGTCGCCGCTGATTTTCCAGCGCAGGGCCAGGGCATAGGCTGCGGCCGCATCGTTGAAGAGGCGGCTGTAGTTTTCTGCATGTCCGGCTCCATCCTTGCCGCGATAGATCACGGGGACCGCCGCCGGCTGCCAGTCGAGGCCGGCGTGGCGGTTGCCGGTGAGGCGCTGCCAGCCTGCAGTCCAGGGCTGATCCATGGCGGCCAGGCGGGTCTTGATCCGGGTGAAATCGGCGGTGGTGTGCAGGCCGCCTGGATGAACGAAGGCGCTGCCTTCGGCCACCGCCAGCGGCGTGCATCCCGCGCACAGGCAGAGCAAGGCGGTACGCAGTGTGGTTCGGGTGGTCTGCAAGAAAATTGTCAGCATGGTGTGCACGTGAAGTGGCGACAGTGGAGTGTCCTGCAAAGCCTGGCATCACTGAACCGGGCTCGTCTTCTGACTGCGTAACGTTGGCCGGGTTCAGCTCAGATCACAGGCGTTTCACTTGCCTTGTCCTGTGACCGGTGGCCTGCCCCGGTGTCACGGTACAGCGTGTCAGCCAAAGAAAATCCCGGCCTTGCGGGCCGGGATGCGGTTGGGGGAGTGGCGGATGAGAATCAGGCCAGGGCTTCCTTGGCGGCTTCTTCCGGGGTGAGGCCATCGTAGTAGAGGTCAGTGAACCATTCGACCTGCTCCTCGATGTGCTCTTGTGCCTGGTCCAGCGTGGCACCGCCCTTGACCAGGAATTGCTCGACTTCGGTACACCATTGGATCAGGGCTTCGGTTTCCGGGTCCAGTTTCTCTTTCTTGGGCATGTTGACTCCTTTGCTTCGGTGATGGTTGCGGCTTGCATTCGATGCTACTGGGCCACGACCTGGTTTCTGCCGCCTCGCTTGGCGGCATAGAGCGCATTATCCGCCCGATCCAGCAAGGAGGAAACACTCTCTTCAGGATCGAAGCACGCCACCCCCAGGCTCGCCGTTACCGAATTCACTACGGGGAAGTGCGCACCTGCAATGGCCTGGCGCAACTTTTCGGCCAGCAGTCGTGCTTCTTCCAGCCGTCCGTTGCGGACGATCACCAGAAATTCTTCGCCGCCCCAGCGGCCGGCAATATCGACATTGCGGGTGTTGTCGCGCAGGATCGCGGCCACCTGTCTGAGTACGTCATCGCCCACCAAATGGCCGTGACCGTCGTTGACCGACTTGAAATGGTCAATGTCGAGCAGGATGACGGAGAACGGGATGGCATAACGCTGTGCCTGTCCCTGACAGTCCTTGAGCATGTGATCGAGTCGCATGCGGTTGCAGAGTTGGGTCAGGGTGTCGGTAACGGCCAGTTTCTTCAACTCGGCATGAGCGCTCTCCAGTTCATCGGTAACACCACGGATGAAGCGGGTCAGGCGTGCCGCCATAACGATCTGCTTCTTCTTGAAGGGATCGCGCGCACTGACTTCCGCCTTGGTGCCGATTTGAGGATCGCGGTTCTGCGATAGCGCTTCCTCTCCCTCGCGTAGCGTCACGGCCACCAGCGTTGCGTTTCGCGCGTTGAGCTTGCGGTTACCATGGTATTCCCCGTAGGTATAGAAGCCGAAGGTAGGCGCAATGCGCTGCAGGGGCAAGGTCTCGATATCGGTATCCTGCTGCATCAGCAGCCGGCGCACGCAGCACGAGTAAAGGAAGATTGCCTGTGGCGAGCTCTGCGCGACGCCTTCGTGCAGTTGATGCACATTGGCGGTGATCTGATCGAGGTCCCCGAAGCCGAGCCGGAAGGTTTCCCCTTCCTTGATATCGGCTGCGAAGCCAAGTGCTCCATTCGCCGAGACACGTGCCGGCGCTCGTGCCAGCAGGTCACCATCGCGCTCTATCATGAGCGGAAACGCCAGGGCATTGACGAAAAAGTCTTCGTCGTCCTCCAGATCCAGGTAATGCCGGTAGATATCGAAGGCAGGCTTGTCTTCAATGGTATGGACCACGGTACCTTGCGCCGAGGTGATCCGCATGGGACGGCTCAATGGCTGCCAGCCAAGATAGTCCTGCGACGCGATGTGCAGGTCATCGCCGCAAAAGACGACAGCGATCATGCCGGATCGATAGAACTGTTCACCGTGGAAGATGAATGAATTCTCCAGCGTCGCGTAATCTCCCGCGCCACCGCCGAAGAACAGGATGTCCCGATCGTCGGCTTCAAGATGGTGCAGCAGGGTGGCGGTCTCCATGCTCAGAGGAGTGGTCAACAGCAGCACTCCCTTGACCTTCTCTGCGCTTGCTTCCAGCCGCCGTGTAAGATCCTGCGCCACCGTGGGCTCCCCGCCCCGCTGACATTCGCAGGCAATGGCGGTGACTGACGAGCGTGTGAAGAAGGTAAATCCGATGACGGTCTTGTAGGTCAGCAAGCGGCCACCGGCGATTTCGCCCACGGAGGTTGATCCCACTACCACTGCTTGCGGAAGGACCCTGTGCAGGAGGGCGAGGATATCCCGGAGCGCATCCGCATTGGTCTCGGCAGAGTAGATCTGCACCAGGAGGGCAGAGCACGTTGCTTGCGCTTGCCTGAAGTCCTGTGCATCCAGTGCTTGTTGCAAGCCGTCCGGATCGGAATAGGTGTGGGAAATATGGGAAATCAAGTCTTCATCTCGCTCAGTGGCATCACTTTAACCAAGTGCACTACCGCAGTCTGCGGTAGTGGTCTTGAAGGGGACTTCAATTACCGGAAGATGATAGCCCAATGACATACGAAGGAGGCGCCAGAATGCCTTCCGGTGATGTTGTGTGAGTATCTTGTGGTTGGCTGGCAGCGGTTCAGGTTGCAAAAAAATCCCGGCCTTGCGGACCGGGATGAAATGGGGGGAGTGGTGTACGGGAATCAGGACAAGGCTGCCGTTTCCATCAGCAGTGTCTGGCAGTGTCTGTTTGCTGGACGCGGTGGCTCCTTGGCGTCGCCGATGATGGATGCAGGCGTCCCGCGCCAGGACAGTGCGAAGCGGACAGTCATGGGAAATTTCTTGCCGGCATTGACCTCAAGACTGGCTCCACAGTATTTCATCGCCGGGCGCTTGCCCGGCGCCGGTGCCGGCGGCGGCAGGTGATGGTGCGGGCGCGCTGGTTTTCACGTGTGGCGAGGGATTCCTCTCCTGCTTCAACTTGAACAGGCTGACGGCTTGCTCCAGTTGTACGGACTGGTCACGCAGGGACTGGGAGGCCGCAGTGGCTTCTTCGACCAGGGCGGCATTTTGCTGGGTGGCATCATCCATCTGGGTAATGGCCTGTTTGACCTGCTCGATGCCTGCGCTCTGCTCCAGACTGGCCGCACTGATTTCGCCGATCACGTCCGTGACCCGGCGCACGCTGCGAACGACCTCCGCCATCGTCTTGCCCGCTTCAGCGACCAGCCGGCTACCTTCACCGACACTGCTGACCGAATCATCAATGAGCAGCTTGATTTCTTTTGCGGCAGCGGCACTGCGCTGCGCCAATGCACGCACCTCCGATGCGACCACTGCAAAGCCACGTCCTTGTTCGCCGGCGCGGGCCGCTTCGACAGCCGCATTGAGCGCCAGGATATTGGTCTGGAAAGCGATACCATCAATGACGCTGATGATATCGACGATCTTCAGGGACGAATCATTGATGGCCTCCATGGTCGCCACCACCTTGTTCACTACGGCACCGCCCTGAGCGGCAACCGTTGAGGCCGAGACTGCCAGCTGGTTGCCTTGCTGGGCATTGTCGGCGTTCTGCCTGACGGCCGCCGCCAGCTGCACCATGGCTGACGTGGTTTCTTCCAGTGAGCTGGCCTGTTGCTCGGTGCGAGAGGACAGATCCAGATTGCCGTTGGCGATTTCGGACGAGGCTTTGGCGATGGTGGTGACGCCACCGCGCACGTCGCCGACGATCCCGGCCAGGCTGTCACGCATGTTGCGCATGGCGAACAGCAGGCTGGCGCGGTCGGTTTCCTTGATCCTTACCTCGGTAGCCAGGTTGCCTTCGGCAATGGCCTTCGCCACGGCCGCCGCATAGGCGGGTTCACCACCCAGTTGAAGCAGCAGATTGCGTACCAGCCACAACCCTCCTGTCAGTACCAGCAAGGCGACCGCCAGTGTCGCGCCGAAGGAAAACTGGCGCGTCGATGCCGCTTCGTTCTGTTGGAATTCAACCTTGTGCTGCGCGGCGAGAGCCTGCTTCTGCTTCAGATCGCCCAAGGTGGAAAAGGTCTTGTCAGCATTGTCCTTGACTTCGGCACGATTGATTTCGCCGGCACCCTTCATGTCACCACTCTGCACCGCTTGTACCTGATGTTCCATTCCCTTGCGCATGGCGAGGTACGAAGTTTGCAATGTGTCGATTTGACCCGCAGTGGCCGGCGAGGATGCCCTGCGCAAATCATCTATCAACTGATCCACCTGCCGGAAGCGGGACGTGTTTTGCTCCTTCCATGCGGCAACGGAGGAGGGATCACCGATAGCGATCATGCGCAGGATGTTGATGTCGACGCGCGTGAGCAAGCCATCGATCTGGCCAATGATGGACGCCGCCTGGTAGTCCCGTTCGTAGAGCTCCTGCATATCGTTGGCAATCGCGGCCTGGCGGCTGATCAGGTAGGAGCTCAGTGCAGCGAAGCAGCAGATGGAGGTGAGAATGAGCGCTAGCAGTTTGCGCTTGATGGTCCAGCCGGACATGGAATTCCTTTCTTGTTTGTTTTGTTCAGGTGATGCGCGCGATCACGGCGATGGAGGCCGGGGCAGGGCGAATTGGGAGAGGATGCCCCCGGCCTGGTTCATGAAGACATGGGGATGCATGGCCATCAACAGTTCAAGCTGGATTAGCAGGCGTGGAGATGCGGGAAGGTCCTTGCACTCCCCCGACTCCGCACGCCAGACCATGCGGTTGATGAATCCGATCGCGCCCAGTTCTCGCAAGAGTCTCAGCCCCTCCTGATATGAATGTGCGTCCTTGACCGGATCGAAGTTGCGTTCGAGGATGGCCAGGACTTCGTCTTCTAGCCGCTCCTTGATCTCATGCGTGAGGTGTTCAGTGATTTTCTGAAAAATGGTGTTGAGGCCATGAAGCGATGTCGTCAGCTCGGTGACGTTGGTGAGCAACTCGTCCAGGCTCTGCTTGAGCGCTTCTTCTTCACGGCCTTTTCCCGATTCCATTGTCGACAAGCTCCATTGCTCATGTTTCATCATTTGGACGGTAGCCCTGTTGTGGTTCAGCCAGTCCATTTCACAGGCGAACGCCTCAAGGAGACGATCAGATGCTAGTCTTGCGTACTCGCATATTTAAAACAATGCATCTTCAGAAAAACACTGTGTTCAATTATGGAAACACCAATCAGCCTGGATTTATTGAGTACGTTCGTCGCGGTGGCCGAACTCAGGAGCTTCTCCCGCGCTGCCGAACAACTGGGGGTGGCCAAGGGAACGGTAAGCCGTGCAATCACTGCGCTGGAGCAATCGCTGGGGACCGAGCTGCTGCACCGAAGCACCCATCGCGTCGATCTTTCTACGGCTGGTCTCGCCCTGTACCACCGCGCGCGTGAGCCGGTGGACTTGTTGCGCAGAGCGGTACAGTCATTGCCGGAACGCGACGAGACGCCCTCCGGCTTGCTCAAGATCCTGGTGGTATGTGACTTTGCCGAGATTCTCTTGCCTGCGGCGCTGGCAGCGTTTTCTCAAAGGTTTCCACGGGTGCGCTTCGATGTCCGGGTTGCCGGACCATTTGTAGACTGGGGCAAGGAGAACTTTGATATCGGTATAGCGGTAGTGACCGGACCGCTCAGGGATTGCAATCTCAAACTTCGCAAGCTGGGGCGATCTACGGCAGGCTTCTACGCTTCCCCTGGTTATCTCAGCCGACGAGGAAAGCCCAGGAATCTGGAGGATGTGGAGCATTCCTGGATCGTGCATCCTGAGGTGGTCCGGCGCTACCGGATGAACCCTGAGCACGTGTCGTTTCAGATCGATGATTTCCTGATCGCGCGCGAGCTGCTCATCAGCGGAGCCGGCATCGGACTGTTGCCGGGCTTCGTGGCCCGCGCGCCCTTGCGTGCCGGATTGCTGGAACGGGTGCCGGTGAAGAAGGAATTCCAGCCACTGCACGGCGACTGGGCGCTGCTTTATTCGGGCAACGGGCCGATATCGAAGAAGGTCATCGCCTTCCGTGATTTCCTGTGCGAGGTGGTGGGCATCGATTGACGCGAGGGTTCACTGCAACAGCTGGCTAGCACTGCTTGCGGTCAGGCTGCTGGCCAGCACCGCCGCCGCCGATCTCGTCTCCACCCCCAGCTTCACGAAGATATGTTCCAGGTGCTTGTTGACGGTACGCGGACTCATGCCGAGGATCTCGGCGATGTCGCGGTTGGTCTTGCCCTTGCCCAGCCAGAGCAGGACGTCGCTTTCGCGCGGCGTCAGGCGCGCGCCTTCCAGAGTGGCCGGCAGGGCCATGAGCTCTTCGCCACGCTGCGCCGAGCCGGCGATCTTCTCCTCCAGCACCAGGCTCACGCCATGCCCTTGGCCCGGGCCGGAGAGCGTGATGTGCAGCTCATCCTGCTGCTGGCGCACGATCAGCGGCGGCACATGATCCAGGCTCTCGCCCTGGCGCTGCCGTACCAGCTGCTCGTTGAGCCAGACCTGCAAGGGCCCGGGCAGCTTGTGACTGGCCGGTGCCGCCGCCGGGCCATAGTATTTTTCCAGCCACAGTGAGGCCTTGCTGGTCTGCCACATCGGCAAGCCATTGCCACCCAGCACGATCACCGCATGTGCCGCATGTTCCAGCATGCCGCGCGTCTGCGTCATCATGCGCGCAGTGCGGATATGCGCACCGATGCGCGCCACCACCTCCTGCGGACGGATCGGCTTGGTCACGTAGTCGATGCCGCCGACCTCGAAGCCGCGCACCACATGTTCGGTCTCCGACAGGCCCGTCATGAACACCACCGGCACATGCGCTACGCGCTTGACCTGCTTGATGCGGCGACAGGTCTCGAAGCCATCGATGCCGGGCATCATCGCATCCAGCAGGATCAGGTCGGGCGTGATGTGATCCAGCCGCTCCAGCGCCGCCAGGCCGTCGGTGGCGACCAGCACGATGTGGCCGCTCTCATCGAGCGCATCGGACAACATGGCCAGGTTGTCGGGCATGTCATCGACGATCAGTACCACGTGTCTATCGAACGTCGTTGAGATCATGTCGGATCAGCTCCTTGATGCGGGTGACGTATTCATTCAATCGGAATTGCTTGACCAGCTGCCGCAGCTCGGTGGTGAAGGGCAGGTAGGCCGGCTGTTGGCGCTCCATGGCGTCGAGCTGGCGCAGGATTTCCTTGGCGTAGCCGATGCTGCCCAGTTCGAGCAGGGCGGCCAGCTTGTCTTGCGGTGGCACCAGCATCAGGGCCTGTGGCGCCGCAGATGGCGGTGGCACTTCTGCCGGCACAGCAGGAAGGATGCTCGCCACCCAATCCAGTTGCAGATGCTGGCGGATCTTGCCCAGCAATTCGTGATACGAGACCGGCTTGACCACGAAGTCATTGACCAGCGGCGGTTCGTTGCGCTCATGCAGGTTCTCGAAGGCATTGGCCGAGACCAGCAGGATGGGCAATTGCGCAAGTCCGCGTGCGCGGATGGCGCGGGCCACCGTCCAGCCATCCATCTGCGGCATGGCAATGTCCAGCAGGATCAGGTCTGGTACTTCGCGTCCCAATCGCTCCATGCAGGCGAGCCCGCTGTCGGCTTCGCTCACCACGAATCCCAGCGGCATGAGCATGTCCCTGAGCAGTCGTCGCTGCGAGGCCTGGTCGTCCACCACCAGGATGTGGCGAGAAGGACCCGTGTAGCCCGACATCTGGTCTTCCAGCTTGATGCGCGGGCGCGGGACGTGTACTTCAGGCAGGTAGATCTTGAGATGGAAACTGCTGCCGTGGCCGACCCTGCTCTGCACGCTCAGTTCGCCGCCCATGATGTGGACCAGCATGCGGCTGATGGCCAAGCCCAGGCCGGTGCCGATGTCCTCGCGCAGATTGGCGGCGCTGCTGCGCTCGAAGGGCAGGAAGATGCGTTCCAGGTCCTCGTCGGCAATGCCGATGCCGCTGTCGATCACATCGAAATACGCGATCTCGCGGGCGTAGCGCAGCTTGAGCGTGACGCCGCCGTGATCGGTGAATTTCACCGCATTGCCCAGCAGGTTGATGAGGATCTGGCGCAGCCGCTTCTGGTCCGCGTGCACGATCTGCGGCAGGCGTCCCGATTTCTCGAAGCGGAAGTGCAGTCCCTTCTGTTCGGCCTGTGGCGCGAACATGCCGACGATCTGTTCCAGGAAGGCTTCCAGCGCCAGCTCGTCCGAGGCCAGGCGCATCTTGCCGGCTTCGATCTTGGCGATGTCGAGCAGGCCATCGATGAGACTCAACAGGTGTTCGCCGCTGCGGCGGATGATGGCGATGGCTTCCTTGCGGGCCGGCGGGATGGTGGCGTCCACGTGCAGGATCTGGGCATAGCCGAGGATGCTGTTCAAGGGCGTGCGCAGTTCGTGGCTCATGCCGGCCACGAAGCGGCTCTTGGCCAGGTTGGCCGATTCGGCGGCTTCCTTGGCGCGCTGCAGTTCGGCATCGGTCTGCTTGTGGGCCTCGATTTCCTGCAGCAGCAGATTGGTCTGGCGCTCCGATTCTTCCTGGGCGACGGCCCGGCTCTCGTTGGTCAGCACCAGCCACCAGGCACCGACGCCAACCACTACCAGCAGCAGGCAGAACAGCTTGATGAAGACGCCCCGCAATGAATCCGGTGCGGACAAGCTCAGCCCGGAAAGATCGGCCATCTGCTGGAAATACAGCATCCACAACACGATGGCCAGCCCGCCGGCCAACAGCCCGAAGACACTCAGGTAATGCCCGATACGCGTATTGAGCTTGAGTGCGAAGCGCGCCGGGATCAGCTGGCGCAGCGTATGAAGAATCTGATTGGGCAGGCGTGCGCGGGGCGTCTTGCAGCGGTCCTTGCAGCGTGCGTCGAGTGAACAGCACAGCGAACAGATGGCCCCCTGGTAGGCTGGACAATGCGCCATGTCCGGCGTCTCGAACGCATTGCCACAGATCACGCAATCCAGTACCGAGTGCGCCTGTCCGGGTGTGACGGGCCGATAGTTCTGCTCGGACAGCGTATCGCGCCGCGCGATGTAGTAGCGGCTGCCGGTGGCCAGCGCGATCAGCGGCGCCGTCACCAGCGCCGTCCCCAATGCGATGAAGGGGGCCATCGCGGCAATGGTCTTGCCCAGCACGCCCGACATGGCCAGCGTGGAGAGCAGGGTGGCAATCACCATTGAACCGACACCAACGGGATTCACGTCATACAGGTGAGCGCGCTTGAATTCGATGTGCGCCGGGCTCAGGCGCAGCGGCTTGTTGATGACCAGATCGGCCACTACGGCCCCGATCCAGGAGATGGCCACCAGGCTGTAGAGCGCCAGCACGTGTTCCAGCGCATTGAACACACCCAGCTCCATGAGCAGCACCGCGATCAGTACATTGAACACCAGCCACACCACGCGCCCCGGATGGCTGTGCGTGAGGCGCGCAAAGAAATTGGACCAGGCCAGCGAGCCGGCATAGGCATTGGTGACATTGATCTTGATCTGCGACACCACCACGAACAGCACCACCGCTCCCAGCGCAAAGGCCGGATTGCCGAACACGTACTGATAGCCGATCAGGTACATCTGGGTTGGCTCCACGGCCCGCGCCATCGGCACTTCATGCTGGATGGCGAGGAATGCCAGCAGCGTGCCGCCCAGCATCTTGGCCCCGCCCAGCAGGATCCAGCCGGGCCCGGCCAGCAGCAGGGCGCTCCACCAGCGGCCGCGATTGGCGGCAGTCTTCTGCGGAAGGAAGCGCAGGAAGTCCACCTGTTCCCCCACTTGCGCAATGAGCGAGAATGCCACCGTGGCGGCCGCGCCGAAGAGCGTGAGGTTGAAGGAGCTGCCTTCTTCGGCACGGCCCGCGAAGCTCATCAGGTTCGACAGTGCCTCCGGTTCCTTGTACAGCACGCAGGCATAGGGCAGCACCAGCAGCACCAGCCACAGCGGCTGGGTCCACATCTGCAGCCGGTTGATGAGGGTGATGCCGTAGGCCACCATGGGGATGATGATGAGCGAACAGAGCACATAGCCATACACCAGCGGCAGGCCGAAATAGATCTCGATGGCCTGCGCCATGATGGCCGCTTCCAGCGCGAAGAAGATGAAGGTGAAGCTGGCGTAGATCAGCGAGGTGATGGTCGAGCCGATGTAGCCGAAGCCGGCGCCGCGCGTGAGCAGGTCCATGTCCACCCCGTAGCGTGCCGCGTAATAGCTGATGGGCAGGCCGGTCGCGAAGAACAGCACCATCACGCAGATGATGGCCCAGAAGGCATTGGTGAAGCCATAGCTCAGGGTGATGGCCCCGCTGATGGCTTCCAGCGCCAGGAAGGAGGTGGCCCCCAGCGCCGTGTTGGCCAGCCGGAATTCGGACCAGCGGCGAAAGGACAGCGGCGTGTAGCGCAGCGCGTAGTCTTCCAGTGTCTCGTTGGCGACCCAGGTGTTGTAGTCGCGCCGGACCTTGACGATGCGTTGAGTGGCGGGATGGGTCACGTTGGCTCTTGGTGGGGTCGGGGGTTCCGGTGGGTCATGTCCGTCAGCGCCTTGTCAGTGTGCTGCAGCGCAGGCTGACTGCCCGGCTCGTGTTTATGTCCAAGCAATTTTCAAACCATTCGGGGCAAGAGGGCATACGTCAAATGACGTAGATGCCTGTCTGCATGACATGAGAATTCACCAAGAAAAGGCAGCCGGCATGGACGCCGTCGCCGCATCCCGACGCCCTGCACGCAAAGTGCGCACCAACAGCAGGCAAGCCATGGGCAAAAGCTGTGCAGGCCGGCGGGCCGCACCAGCAGGGGGCTTACGTCAAACAACGTATTGTTGCGCTGCACCTGCGAACCTATTCTGCGGCTCAGAACGAAGCGCCGGAACCGTGTGATGGAAGGGGTTTCCCGAGCTGCGCCACTGCCGGGGCAGTGACTTGTCCGGTCTTCGTTTCACCGCTTGCATGACGCCACGATGGCCCAGACCGAGTCCAACAACAACGCCCGAAAGGAGTACCGCATGTCGCATTCCTCGTCTTCCAATCCTCCCTCGCTCCCGCGCCGCAAGATCCTCATGGGCCTGGCCGCCGGGGCGGCAGCAGCGGCCCTGCCGGGCATGGCCTCGGCCCAGCAGTATCCGACCGCCAAGGTCAATACCACCAAGCTGGCCATCACCGATACCGAAGTCACGGTCGGCCAGCTGCACTCGGCCACCGGCACCATGGCCATCAGCGAAACCGGTTCGATCCAGGCCGAGCGCCTGGCCATCGACCAGATCAATGCCATGGGCGGCATCCTCGGCCGCAAGATCAAGATCATCCAGGAAGACGGTGCCAGCGACTGGCCGACCTTCGCCGAAAAGGCCAAGAAGCTGCTGGAAAACGACCGCGTGGCTGCCGTCTTCGGCTGCTGGACGTCGGCCTCGCGCAAGGCGGTGCTGCCGGTGTTCGAGAAGGACAACGGCCTGCTGTATTACCCGACCTTCTATGAAGGCCTGGAGCAATCCAAGAACGTGTTCTATACCGGGCAGGAGGCGACGCAACAGGTGCTGGCAGGCCTGAACTGGGTGGCCAAGGAAAAGAAGGCCAAGACCTTCTTCCTGGTCGGCTCGGACTACATCTGGCCGCGTACTTCCAACAAGATCGCCCGCAAGCACATCGAGAACGTGCTCAAGGGTTCGGTGGTGGGCGAGGAATACTACCCGCTGGGCAATACGCAATTCGGTTCGCTCATCAACAAGATCAAGCTCAAGAAGCCGGACGTGATTTTCGCCGACGTGGTTGGTGGCTCCAACGTCGCCTTCTACAAGCAGCTGAAGGCCGCCGGTGTGACCGCCAAGACCCAGAACCTGCTGACCATTTCGGTCACCGAGGATGAAATGCTGGGCATCGGCGGCGAGAACGTGGAAGGCTTCTTCGCCTCGATGAAATATTTCCAGAGCCTGGACAACGCCAACAACAAGAAATTCGTGGCCGAATTCAAGGCCAAGTTCGGTGCCAATTCGGTCATCGGCGACGTCACCCAGGCAGCCTATCTCGGCCCCTGGCTGTGGAAGGCTGCCGTGGAAAAGGCCGGCAGCTTCGATGTCGACAAGGTGGTGGCCGCTTCGCCCGGCATCGAACTCAAGACCGCGCCCGAAGGCTACGTCAAGGTTCATGAAAACCATCACCTGTGGAGCAAGACCCGCATCGGCGAGGCGCAGAAGGACGGCCAGTTCAAGGTGGTCTACGAGTCCGAACTGATCGAGCCGAATCCCTTCCCCAAGGGCTACCAGTAAGGCGTTCCGGCCGGTGCCGCGCCGGCCCTTCGTGCAGCAAAGCGGCGGCGTCTGTAGTGACATGCGGGCGCTGCCGCCCATTTCTCCAATTGGCAACTCTGCCCCGTCGGGAGTCATCATGGTTTCTCTATCCGAATTCGGCGCCATCTTCGCCATGCAGGGCTTCAACGGCCTTTCGGTTTTCTGCGTGCTGCTGCTGATGGCGCTGGGCCTGGCCATCATCTTCGGGCAGATGGGCGTGATCAACATGGCCCACGGTGAATTCCTCACCATCGGTGCCTACATCACCTACCTGCTGTCGCACCTGACCACCACCTATGCGCCGGCCTTGCAGCCGTTCTATTTCTTCGTGGCCATCGTGCTGTCCTTCGCCGTGGCCTATGGCGTGGGTTATCTCACCGAGCTGCTGCTCATCAGCCGTCTCTACAAGCGTCCGCTCGATACTTTGCTGGCGACCTGGGGCCTGTCGCTGGCGATGCAGCAGACCTTCCGTTCCATCTTCGGCGCCAAGGAAGTCAGCGCCACCTTGCCGGACTGGCTCATGGGTTCCTTCAAGCCGACCGATGCCATCGACATCCCCTTGAACGGTCTCTTCATGATGGGCCTCACGGTGCTGCTCACCGGTGCCATCTTCGTATTGCTGTTCCGTTCACGCTGGGGCTTGCAGGTGCGGGCAACCATGCAGAACCGTGTCATGAGCGGGGCCGTGGGCATCAATACCCGCAAGGTCGACCGCACCACCTTTGCACTCGGCTGCGGGGTCGCCGGCGTGGCCGGTGCGGCTTTCACCACCATCGGCTCCACCGGCCCGACCAGCGGATCGCTCTACATCGTCGATACCTTCCTGGTAGTGGTTTTCGGTGGCGCGCAAAGCCTCATCGGCACCATCGCCTCGGCCTTCTCGATTGCACAGACGCAGTCCACGGCGGAATTCTTCCTGACTGGTTCCATGGCCAAGGTGCTGACCTTGTCGGCGGTGATCCTGATCCTGATGCTGCGTCCGCAAGGGCTGTTCTCGGCGAAGGTGCGCAAATGAATCTGAAACATGGCCACTTCCGATCCAACTACATGAGCGAGGTCCGATGATGAATGCAGCCTATGAAAAACTGCTGGGCGGGCGCTCCGGTGCGCTTGGCCTGCTGGTGATGGCGGTACTGCTGCTGGTGGTGTTTCCGCTGACAATGGACATGTTCCGTCTCAACCTGGTGGGCAAATACCTGTCCTACGCCTTCGTGGCCGTGGGCCTGGTGCTGTGCTGGGGCTACGGCGGCATCCTCAGCCTGGGGCAGGGCGTGTTCTTCGGCCTGGGCGGCTATTGCATGGCCATGTTCCTCAAGCTCGAAGCCTCGGACCCCATCAGCACCAAAATCCAGTCCACGCCGGGCATCCCCGACTTCATGGACTGGAACCAGATCACCGCCTTGCCGGCCATGTGGGAGCCCTTCCATAGTTTTGCCTTCACGATTCTTGCCGTGCTGGTGGTGCCGACCGCGCTGGCCATGCTGATCGGGCTGGCGATGTTCAAGCGCCGCGTTGGGGATGTGTATTTCTCCATCGTCACGCAAGCCATTGCGGCCATCCTGTCCATCCTCATCATCGGCCAGCAGGGACTGACCGGCGGCGTCAATGGCATCACCGACCTCAAGACTTTGATGGGCTGGGATATCCGCACCGACCATGCCAAGCTGGTGCTGTATTTCGTCAATGCGGGATTGCTGTTCGGCTGCATCCTGTTCGGCCGCTACGTGCTCGGTTCCAAGCTGGGCCGCCTGCTGGTGGCCATGCGCGACAAGGAAGAACGGGTGCGCTTCTCCGGCTATGACGTAGCCAGCTTCAAGGTCTTCGTCTTCTGTGCGGCGGCCATGTTCTCGGCTATCGGCGGGGCCATGTTCACGCTGCAGGTGGGCTTCATGTCGCCGTCCTTCGTCGGTATCGTGCCCTCCATCGAAATGGTGATCTTTGCTGCAGTGGGTGGCCGCATGTCGCTGCTGGGCGCGGTGTACGGAACGCTGCTGGTGAATTTTGGCAAAACCTACTTCTCCGAAACCTTCCCCGAATTGTGGCTGTTCCTGATGGGCGGTCTCTTCATCGCAGTGGTGATGTATTTCCCCAATGGCCTGGCCGGGCTCTGGCAGACCCAGGGCAAGCGCCTGATGGACAAGCTGCGCGGTCAATCCAAGCCGGTAGCACCCGTTGCTGCAGAAGCCGCCAAGCCGGTTTCCCGAGCATCCACCCCTGAACCCAAGCGCGATGGCATCGAGCCGGGCGCGACCCTGGAGGCCAGCAAATGAGCGAGAACGCCATCGGTTTCGAATCGGATGCCCATCCGGTCCTGGCCATCGAAGACCTGACCGTGTCTTTCGACGGGTTCAAGGCAGTCGACAAGCTCAATCTTTACGTGCAGCGCAATGAGGTGCGCGTGGTGATCGGCCCCAACGGCGCAGGCAAGACCACGGTGCTGGACCTGATCTGCGGCAAGACCCGCGCTACCTCCGGCAGCATCAAGTTCAACAACCACGAGCTGACCAAGATGAGCGAGCACGCCATCGTACGGGTGGGCGTCGGGCGCAAGTTCCAGACCCCGTCCATCTACGAGAACCTCTCCGTATTCGAGAACCTGGAGATGTCCTTCCCGCGTGGCCGCAAGGTGTTCGGTGCGCTGACCTTCAAGCGTTCGCCGGACGTGGTGGCGCGCGTGGAAGCGGTGGCCGCCGAGATCTTCCTGGACCAACAGCTGCATACGCAAGCCGACTTGCTCTCGCACGGCCAGAAGCAGTGGCTGGAGATCGGCATGCTGCTGATGCAGGAGCCGGAGCTCTTGATGCTGGATGAACCGGTGGCCGGCATGAGCGTGTCCGAACGCGAAAAGACCGCCGAGCTGCTGGGCCGCATCAGCCAGGGCCGCTCGGTGGTAGTGATCGAGCACGACATGGATTTCGTCAAGAGCATCGCCCACAAGGTCACCGTGCTGCACCAGGGAAAAATCCTGGCTGAGGGCAGCATGGAGAAGGTGCAGTCCGATCCCAAGGTGATCGATGTCTATCTCGGTCACTGAACTTTCCTCACCCTCGGAGCCTGCCATGTTCAAAGTCTCGCAACTCGCCTCCGGCTACGGCCAGAGCAAGGTCATCCACGATGTCGATCTGTCGGTGGCCAAGGAAGAAATCGTCGCCGTCATGGGCCGCAACGGCATGGGCAAGACCACGCTTTTCAAGACCCTGATGGGCATCCTGCCGCTGCGCGGCGGCAGCATCAGCATCGATGGCGTCGAACTCGGTGGCCTGGAAAGCCACCAGCGCGTCGAGCGTGGCGTGGCCTACGTGCCGCAGGGGCGCATGATCTTTTCGCACATGACGGTGCTGGAAAACATCCAGACCGGCTTGCCCGCATCGGCCAAGGGCAAGGTGCCCGATGAACTGTATTCGCTGTTCCCGGTGCTGTATGACATGCGCACCCGCAAGGGCGGCAATCTGTCCGGCGGACAGCAGCAGCAACTGGCCATTGCGCGCGCACTGGCGACCAACCCGCGCGTGCTGCTGCTGGATGAACCGACCGAAGGGATACAGCCTTCCATCATCAAGGACATCGCCAAAAGCCTCAAGGAAATCCGCAAGATCCGTGCGCTCACCATCGTGGTGTCGGAGCAGGTGCTGAGCTTCACGCTGGAGATTGCGGACCGTTTCCTGGTCATCGACAAGGGCCGCTTCGTCTACGAGGACACGCGCGAGAACGTCGATGCGCCCACCATCAGCAAGTATCTGTCGGTCTGATCCGACCGTCTTTTCAGAGGAGCAAGCCCATGCGACACGGAGACATTTCAGCCAGCCGGGACGCCGTCGGCGTAGCCGTGGTGAACTACAAGATGCCACGCCTGCATACTCGCGGCGAGGTGCTGGAGAACGCCAGGAAGATCGCCGCCATGCTGGTCGGCATGAAGCAGGGATTGCCGGGGCTGGACCTGGTGGTGTTTCCCGAGTATTCCACCCACGGCATCATGTATGACCGTGAAGAAATGTTCGAGACCGCCGCCACCATCCCCGGCGACGAGACCGCCATCTTTTCCGAAGCCTGCCGCATCGCCGGCGTGTGGGGCGTCTTTTCGCTGACCGGCGAGCGCCATGAGGAGCATCCGCGCAAGGTGCCCTACAACACGCTCATCCTCATCAACGACCAGGGCGAGATCGTGCAGAAGTATCGCAAGATCATGCCGTGGACGCCCATCGAGGGCTGGTATCCGGGCGATACCACCTACGTCTGCGACGGCCCCAAGGGCTTGAAGATCAGCCTCATCATCTGTGATGACGGCAACTATCCCGAGATCTGGCGCGACTGCGCCATGAAGGGTGCGGAACTGGTGGTGCGCTGCCAGGGCTACATGTATCCGGCCAAGGAACAGCAGATCATGGTCTCCAAGGCCATGGCCTGGATGAACAACCTGTATGTGGCCGTGGCCAATGCATCGGGGTTCGATGGCGTCTATTCCTACTTCGGCCATTCGGCCATCGTCGGCTTCGATGGCCGCACGCTGGGCGAGTGCGGCACCGAGGAGATGGGCATCCAGTATGCCGAACTGTCGGTCTCGGCCATCCGCGATGCACGCCGCAACTGGCAGTCGCAAAACCACCTCTACAAGCTCCTGCATCGCGGCTACACCGGCAAGATCAATTCGGGCGAATCGCCGGCGGGCGTGGCCGAGTGTCCTTTCGACTTTTATCGCACCTGGGTCAACGACCCGCAGGCTGCGCGCGCCCAGGTCGAGGCATTGACGCGCAACAGTGCCGGTACGCCCGAATGCCCGATGCCGGGGATTCCCACCGAGCCGGCAGCCTGAGGCCGAAGGCGCAAGGCCTCATCACACATCCACCACCAAGGAGATCGCATGCAACACTTCAAGATCAAGCCCGGCGTCCCGCTGGCAGAGCAGGCTGAACTGGGTCACAACCGCTGGCACCCGGACCTGCCGTTCCTGGCCTCGGTCAAGCCGGGTGAATCCATCCTGATCGAGTCGCTGGACTTCCTCGACGCGCAGATCCAGGACACCGACGATGTCTCCGACGTCAAGAACGTCGATCTCACCCGCGCCCATCCGCTGACCGGTCCCTTCCATGTCGAGGGTGCAGAGCCGGGCGACCTGCTGGTGATCGACCTGCTGGACATCAAGCCGGTGACCCCGGTCGGTTTCTCGGGCGTGTTTGCCAAGGAAAACGGCGGCGGCTTCCTGGCCGATTATTTCCCCGAAGCCGACAAGGCGATCTGGGACCTGAAGGGCTTGTATGCCACCTCGCGCCATATTCCGGGCGTGCGCATCGCAGGCCTGACCCACCCTGGTCTGATGGGTTGCCTGCCGTCCCACGATCTGCTGGCTGAGTGGAATCGCCGGGAAGCGCCGCTGGCCGCCAAGGGGCTGGCGCAACCACCGAACCCCAGCACTGCCGTCTTGCGCGGCCTGACCGGTGCGAAATTCGACGAGATGGCCAAGGTCGCCGCCCGCACCGTGCCGCCGCGCGAGCACGGCGGCAACACCGACATCAAGGACCTGTCGGCAGGCACCCGCATCTTCTTCCCGGTGTACGTGAAGGGCGCGGGTTTCTCGATGGGGGACCTGCACTTCTCGCAGGGTGATGGCGAGATCGGTTTCTGCGGCGCCATCGAGATGGATGGCGTGAGCCACGTCGGCTTCGACCTCATCAAGGGCGGCATGGCCAAGTACAACATCACCTCGCCCATCTTCATGCCCAGCATCGTCAAGCCACATTACGAGCAGTGGCTGACCTTCGAAGGCATCAGCGTGGAAAACGGCGTGAACTACTACCTCGATGCCACCGTGGCCTATCGCCAGGCTTGCCTGAAGGCCATCGACTACCTGACCCACTTCGGCTACACCGGCAGCCAGGCCTATATGCTGTTGACGGCAGCGCCGGTGGAAGGGCGTATCGGCGGCATCGTCGACATTCCCAACTGCGCCTGCACCGTGGCCTTGCCGACCTCCATCTTCGATCAGGACATCACGCCCAAGGGCATGCTCAACGACAAATCCTATTGGGGCCGCAAAGCCTAGCGATCAACGCAGTGACGTGTGTGTTCCCGGCCGGGCGCAGGCCTGGCCGGGTTTTTTGTGATACCCGATTGGTGAAGGAGTCCCCATGCCCTTGTATGACATTCGTTGCAGCCACTGCGAAGGCATCTTCGAACGCCTGATTCCCTTGCAGGGATTGCACGGCCAGACTTGCTGTCCCTATTGCAAAGAGGAGACGGCCGCCTCACCCATGCCCACGGGCGGTCATGTCGGCTTGCAGGTCAAGCATCGCTGGCAGCCGCGCAACGGTGCCGAGCAACTGGCCGGGCAGGGGGCGACCGGGCCGGGCACCCATGCAGGGGCAGGCCGCAGCAGCGTGCTGCACAACTGCAAGGGACACAGCTGCAGTATCTGCGCGACCTGAGGGGCAAGCTGGCGGTGGCAGGATCAGGCCAACAGGCGAGCAGCCAATAGCAGCAGGCCCAGGCTGGCGAGGAAGCCGAACAAGGCGATCAGGTCGACATCCTGCGCCTGTACGCGCCAGTGGCCTGCGCGCAGCGGCCGCCAGCGCGGATAGCGGCCCAGGGTAATGAGCTTGAGCAGGCCGCAGCCGATCAGATAGAACACGATATTGAAGGCCAGGTGGCGCAACAGGCCCAGCAGCAGACTGATGAATGTGTCCAATGGAGCTCCTTACTCCAGCATGGCATCCAGCCCGGCAGAGAGTTCGCCCAATGAGGGCATGGCGCGCTCGGCCTTGTCGGGATCGTGCTTCACCAGCACCGGCATCCAGGCCGGATCCACGCCCAGCTTCTTGCCCACGGCCACCGGATAGGTGGCCAGTGCGGCTTCGTCATCCAGTGACAGCACGGTCACGCGCGCGGCCCACGCGCCCAGGTGTACCCAGGCAGCGGCGCGGTCGAGCCGGCCCGCCGCCAGCGGATCAGGCACCGAGCGCAGTGCCGTGACCAGCGCTTCAGGGAAATTCCAGATCGCCGCCAGTTCGGCCGAGACATCGGCGTAGTGAAAGCCCCAGGTCTGCTTTTCCCTTTCGGCGCGGTCGGCGTCGAGCACGTTGCATTGCTTGTCCAGCGGGGCGACTGTCGCGGCGGCCACCGCATGCAGTTGCAACTGGCCGATGCCATGCATCATGCCGACGGTGAAGACAGCGTCGCCATTGTCTTCGCCGTGGATGCCGGCGTGCATGGACAGCCAGCGCGCTGCCACGGCGGTGTAGAGGGTATGTCGCCAGAACTGCGGCAGCTCCATGCCGCGCGTGCTCTTGAAAGCCGCCACCATGCCATTGCCCAGCACCAGATTGCGCACCATGATGAAACCCAGCATGCGCAGCGCATCATCGACCGTGCCGATGGTGCGCGAAGCGTGGAAGAACGCCGAGTTCGCCAGTCGCAGCAGTTTGGCGGTGAGCGTCGGGTCGGCCGCGATCTGGTGGGCGATATCCTGGGCCGAGACTTCCTCGCTGTTGAAGCTGGTCATCAGCTGCTGCACGACCTTGGGGATGGTCGGCAGCTTGCCGGGCTGGTCTACCAGGCTCTTGAGCTCCATGACAGTTCCTCCATGCAATGGTTTGTGTGGTTTTTGCAGGCAATTCCGGGAATTGCGGTTCCATTGTCGCAGAGTTCGGACGATTTGCTGACGATCCAGGTCAGTATGATGGAAGTCTTACTTGACCGGAGTGCACCCATGGCAAGCCGCAAGACGTCCGACCTCCATCCCCCTGAGCAGCCCGTCGCGCCCGCTGCGGCCTGGGGGGATGTACCGAATTATGTGCAGGATTGCGTACAGCGCAGTTTCCTTTTCCTCGATACCTTGCTCGACCGTGGCAATGACTACCTGGAGCATCTGGAGCAGGGCACGCCGCCGCTCCTGAAATTCGATCACGAACTGGTGCTGGACGGTCACGACCTGCCGCAGCCCTGCAATTACGCCTTGCTGCGCCTGCAACCGCCGCCGGGCCTGCCGGTCGATCCGCAGGCACGACCGGTGGTGGTGGTCGATCCGCGCGCCGGACACGGCCCCGGTATTGGCGGCTTCAAGTTCGATTCGGAAGTGGGCATGGCGATGAAGGCCGGGCATACCGTGTATTTCGTCACTTTCCGGCCCGAGCCCGAGGAGGGCCAGACGCTGGTCACCGTGATGAATGCGGAGGCGCGCTTCCTCGAAGAAGTGATACGCCGCCATCCGCAATGCCCGGCCAAGCCGGTAGTGATCGGCAATTGCCAGGCCGGCTGGGCCATGATGACGCTCGATGCCGTGCGGCCCGAACTGTTCGGACCGCTGATGATGGTCGGTGCCCCGGCCTCCTACTGGGCCGGCAGCTCCACGCTCAATCCCATGCGCTACAGCGGTGCCAACCTCGGCGGGACCTGGCTGGCCTCGCTGGCCGCCGATCTCGGGGCCGACCGCTTCGATGGCGCCTATCTGGTCGAGAACTTCGAGAAGCTCAATCCGGCCAATACCTTCTGGAGCAAGTATTACAACCTCTGGGCCGGAGTCGACCAGGAGGCAGCGCGTTTCCTGGAATTCGAACGCTGGTGGGGCGGTTTCTTCCGCATGACCGGGGCCGAGATCGAGGCCATCACCGAGAATCTGTTCGTGGGCAACAAGCTGGCGCGCGGAGAGCTGGAGGTCAAGGGCAGGGCAGTCAATCTGCGCGACATCACGGCGCCCATCGTGGTCTTCGCCTCCTGGGGCGACAACATCACGCCGCCGCCGCAGGCGTTGAACTGGATCATCGATGTCTGGGGCGACGAGCGCGCCATCGCCGCCGCCGGCCGCACCATCATCTACGTGCTGCACGAGAGCGTGGGCCATCTGGGCATCTTCGTGGGCGGTTCGGTGGCGCTCAAGGAACACGACCAGCTGGTCAGCTCGCTGGACGTCATCGAGAGCCTGCCACCAGGGCTCTACGAAATGAAGCTGGAACGCAAGGACGGCCGCGCGACCCAGCGCTGGGATGCGCTGGAGCCGGGTGACTACACGGTGCACTACGAGCACCGCACCATGGAAGACCTGCGCAAGCTCAATCCCGAGGGCCGCGAAGAAGAGTCGCTGTTCTCGACCATCAGCCAGTGGTCGCAACTCAATGCGCAGTGGTACAAGACCTGGGTCCGGCCCTGGGTGCGCATGACGGCGACCCGCGATAGCGCCAATGCTCTGATGCGCATGAATCCCTTGCGCATGCAGCGGCAACTGTTCTCGGACAAGCATCCGGCCGCCGCCTTCATCCGCCAGCAGGCCGCTACCGCGCGCGCGCAACGGGTACAGCTGGATCCCGAGCATCCGCTGAAGCAATACGAACGCCGCATGGCGCAGAAGATCACCGACGAGCTCAATGCCTGGCGCGACCAGCGCGATGCCCGCACGGTACGGGTGACGCGCCAGCTGTTCGGTCCGACCGGACTGGGTGCCTGGCTGCCGCCGCGCGAGCCGGATGCCGAACTCGCCCAGCGCTGGGCGCAGCAGGAGCTGGGAAGCTACCGTGATACGGTCATCGGCCAGATTGCCGACGGCGGTTTTGCCGAAGCGGTTTGCCGGATCGTCATCGCCGGCATGGTCTCCATCGGTGCGTTCGAACGGCGCAGCCTGCGTCTGGCCAGGCTGCTGGCGCAACTGCCGAACATGCATGCCAGCGTGTCGCCCCAGACCAACTGGGTGCAACTGTTGAAGGAGCAAGCGCGTATTACGGCGGTGGCCCCGGTGGAGGCACTCAACGCACTCGGGCAGATGCTGCCCGATGCGGCCTCGCGCGAGCGCGCGCTGGCGCTGGCAGCGGCGGTGATGATGATCGAACCGACGCTGGCCAATCCGCGCTCGGAAATCATCGAACTGCTGGTCGGAACGCTGGAGGTTGATCCCGATCGCGTGATTGCGCTGGCCCGCAAGCTGACCAAGGCCATTGGTGAAGACGGTGATGCGCTGACCTTGCCGTCGTCTGATGAGGAACCGGCGCGACCGGCCGCAGCACCGCGCAAGCGGGCGGCACGCCCGCCTGCGCCCGTGGCCAAGCCGGCCAAGGCGAGTGCGCCGCCAAAGCCGGTCAACAGCGCGCCTTCGGCCAAGCCTGCCAGCGCCAAGGCCAAGACCTCTGCCAAGGCAACGAAGTCTGCGCCTGTCGCCAAAGCCACGGGGACCGCCAAGACCACCAGGAGCGGCGCACCGGCGCGCACGCGCTCCAAGCGCAGTTGAAATGCTCAAGGCCGGGGTTCACGTTGCCCCGGTCGGATGGTCGTCATGGCTTGCCGAAAGTCCCGGCGGGCAGGTTCCACATGGTCTGCTCGCTGGTGGACAAGGCCACCGCGCCACCCGCCAGTGCCGCACGCGCATCGTCTGCATTGCAGACGAAGCCCGACGCGACGATGGGCGGAAGCACGGCGCGGTCCGCCGGCTTGAGTTGCGTGAGCATCGGTGCCGGCATCAGTTGCACCAGGTTGGGTTCGCTCTGTTCGAGCGCCTTCAGGCTGCGCGGCCAGGTGGTGCGATCGGTCACGAATACCTTCTGCATGGTGATCATGCCGGCCCGGCTTGCCCGCAGCAGCGTGGCCACCCGCGTTGACACCAGCGACGGTACGCCCAGGGCGACCAGATAATCGATGGCGGCCTTGTCCTGCGCCAGTCCTTCACAGGTATCCACATTGAGCATCAGGAACTTGCCCGCATCCCGGACACGGGTGCTGAGCGCCTGCAACTCACGCAACTCCACGTTGGCAACGATGCCGACTTCAGCGGCGCTGGCGAGAAAGGCTGGCAGGTGCTGGGTTCCATAGACCGCTGCCATGACCGGATGCCGCCTGAGCCTGGCTTGCAGGGAGCGGTCGTCAGGGGAGGCGGGCGGGGAGGCCGGCGCGGCGGCGGCGCGTGCCGGGGAACGAGGGGGAGAGGGAGAGCGCATGCAAGGTTCCAGAGTGAAAAAAGAGAAGCAAGAAAGAAAGGCGAATGGAAAACACGCGGCTAGCGTGTGTTTTCCTGGCGCACATGGTCCAGCTCGGCACATAGCCGTGCCTGCCACTGGGCACGGCGGCGGGCCCGCTCGGCGCAGTCGATGCGTGGCTTGAAGACGGCCTGTAGCCGCGTTCGGGCGCAGGCTTGCGGCAAGTCGTCCCACAGCAGGCCGTGGCTGCCGGCCAGGAAAGCGATGCCGCGCAGACTGGCGTGGGCGCTCTGATGGGTGCGGCAGGTGGTTACGCCCGACAGGTCGGCTTGCAGTTGCAGCAGCAGGTCGCTGCTGGCCAGCGTACCGCCGCTCATGATCCGCGAGACCGGTAGTCCGGCCGTGTCGGCGCTGGCACTGACGCACGCGGTCACCGATTGCGCGATTCCCTCCACCAGCGCATGTGCCACTTCGGCGCGGCCCGTGGCCAGCGACAGCCCCTGCAGGGCTGCTCGCGCTGCGGGTTGGCGTTGCGGTGACTGCATCCCGGCCAGCGCCGGCAGGAAGCTGACGCCGCCGGCCGAACTCACGCTGGCCGCCAGGGCCAGCAGCTGGCGCGCATCCGGAAACCAGCGCAGGCGCTGGCAGGCCCAGGTGAGGGCGGCACCGGTGGTGGCGGTGTAGCTTTCGAGGGCGAAGTGGGAGACGCCGTTCTGACGCCTGGCGGTGACTACTACGCTGGCCTCGGCAGTGCTGTCGGCTGGGGCGAGTGCAGCGCGCGGGCCGACCAGCACGTCGATGAAGCTGCCGGTGCCGTGCTGACACAGCGCCTGGCCGGGTTCCAGGCAGCCCTGCCCGATGGCAGCGGCCAACTGATCTCCGGCGCAGGCGCGAATCGGCAGGGCGGCGCCGAGTACGGCAGCGTCGCTGCGGCCGTAGTCGTCGGCATCCTGGCACAGCGCTGGCAGCAGCGTGGCGGGGAAGCCGAGCGCCTCCAGCCAGTCCAGCGCATACGCATGCGCGTCCAGCACGTAGGCATTGCAGGCCGTGGCATTGGTCGCGCTGGTAGCCAGCAGGCGGCGGCCGCTCAGTTGCCACAGCAGCCAGGTGTCAATGCCGCCAAAGCCCAGCCGTCCTTGCGCCCAGGCACGCGCCACGCGCGGCTGATGGCGCAGCAGATGGGCCGCCCAGAGGTAGGGCGAGCGGCTGCCGACCGGTCGCCCCAGACGCGGTCGCAGCCGCTGATCCCAGTGCGGTGCCAGTGCCGCCAGTTCGGCCGCGTGCCGGCTGTCCTGCCAGGACAGTGCCGGTGCCAGCGGTTCTCCGCTCACGGTATCCCACACCACGGCGCTGGCGCGCTGGTTGCACAGGCCGATGGCGCGCACCCGCAGTCCCTTCTGGCGCGCCTGCTGCAGGCTGGCGCGGCACGCGGTGAGGGTCTGCTGCCAGATCAGGGCCGCATCCTGTTCCACCACGCCGCTGCGCGCGGAGTGCGTGCGCAAGGGGCGTCGGTGCAGGCAGGAGACCAGGCCATCGGCCGTCACGATCGCCGCGCGTGTGCTGGAGCTGCCAGCGTCGATGGCGAGGATCCCGTCACGGCTGTTCATGGCGGCTTCTGTCGACAGGAACGGGCGCACTGCTGGCGGTGGCGTGGCCGGAGCGGTAGGGGCGGGAGTCAATCAAGGCGGCGACATCGTCGATGTCGCGCAAGGGGACTGCGGTGTGCACAGGGCTCTCCTGAAGTTGACTGCAAGAGGCCTGCGCACTGCGCGCGTGAAGAGACCATCTTGCAGATGGTCTCTTGTGTGAATTATCTGCCGGGCAATTCTATGAGCCCGGCGACGGGCTTGTCAACGACCGCAAAAGGGGGCGCGGCAGCCGATCTCGCCTGTTTTCAGGGGCGTTCACCCCTTGCCAGACGTGCCCGGACGTGGGCCACGATCTGCGGCAGGTCGGCCACCGAATCGATCACGTAGTGCGCGCCGGCGGCGTGCAGGCGTGTTTCGGCGTGTGTCTTCAGACTCTCGATTTCCTCGGGCGGCGAGGCGTCCAGTTCGGCCCGCGTGAGCCCCACTTCATTGCCCGAAAGGGAGAGGCCAACGCTCCACATGCCGGCGCGAATGCCTTCCTCGATCCCCGGTACCGTATCGTCGACCTTGATGCAACAGGCCACGTCATCGATCTGCAGCGCCAGCACGTTGGCCAGCGCCATGTAGGGGCCCGGACGGCCACCGGCCTCCAGTTCGTCTCCTGCCACCACGTGGTCGGGGCGCAGGCCTTCCTCGGCCGCCATCGGCAGCAGCACATCCAGCACCTGGCGCGGATAGCCGGAGCAGGAACCGATTTTGAGACCCTGGCCGCGCAGCCAGGCCAGCACCTGCGCCGCGCCCGCGATGGGCTGCGAATACTGACCGACCTTGGCGATCTGCATTGGCATGAAGTGGGCATAGATGGCATCGATATCCGCCTCCGTAGGGGCATGGCCAGTGCGTTGCTGCCATTGCGCCGCCAGCGAAGGCTCCTCCAGCAGCAGACGGATGTGTTGCCACTTGGATAATCCCATGGGCCCCCGCGCCTGTTGCAGCGTCAGAGCGATGCCGAAGCTCTCGAAGGCATCCACGAAGATCTGCGTCGGTGCCAGCGAACCGAAATCGACCAGTGTGCCCGCCCAGTCGAAGATGACGGCTTGCAGGGTGCGGCCGGGGCCGGAGGCGGGGATCATGGATTCTCCTTGGAAATGCAGTGACGATGGCGGACAAGCAGGCAAGGCAGGCCTGTGAAGGTGGCCGCCGGGATGGAGGAAGAGCTTAACCCCTGTTTGTGACGGGCTTGTTATCGATATAATCCATGAAATTGGATGATACTATTGATAGGATCTATAGATGACACCCTCCCAACTACGCGCTTTCCTGGCCGTGGCGCGCCATCGTGGCTTTTCGGCGGCGGCCCGGGCGCTGGGCGTGAGCCAGCCCACGCTGACGACCCAGGTGCAATCGCTGGAGCGCGAGCACAACGTGGAGCTGTTTTTCCGCCGGGGCCGGCGCGTGGATCTGTCCGAAACCGCCCAGCGACTGTTGCCGATCGCCCAGAACATCGCAGAACTGGAGCTCGATGCGTTGAACCTGCTGGTCAATTCGGGCGCGCTGCACGTAGGCCATCTGCGCATCGGTGCAGTCGGTCCTTTCCACGTGATCGAGATGGTCGATGCTTATCGCGCCCGCTATCCCAAGGTCGAACTGTCAATCAAGCTGGGCAATTCGGCGCAGTCGCTGGCCGACCTGGCCAATTACGTGACCGATGTGGCGGTGCTGGCCAGCTTCAATGATGATGCGCGCTTTCATTCTGTTCCTTATGCTGATCACGCGGTGGTGCTGTTCGCCCATCGCAGCCATCCGTTCTACCAGCGCGAGGCGGTGTCGTTGGCCGAACTGGACCAGCAGCCGCTGATCATGCGGGAGCAAGGTTCTACCACGCGGCTGGCGCTGGAGCAGGCCTTGCAGCAGGCCGGTGCGCAGCCGCAGGTGGTCATGGAAATCGGCAGTCGTGAAGCGTTGCGCGAGGCGGTGGCGCGGGGCCTGGGCTTGGGGGCCGTGTCCGAGGCAGAGTTCATTCCGGATGAACGTTTCCGGATGGTGCGCATCGCGGGGGATCCGGTGTCCACGCATACCTACGTCTATTGCCTGGCCGAGCGCCGCGAAGGGCGCCTGGTCGGTTCCTTCATGAAGATCGCCCAGCGCGCCTGACACCCCGGCCACTGTCGCGGAGGCTTTGGCTTATCATTACGGATTGTTCATTTTCTGACCAGGAAGCGCGACCGTGATCAAGCCCATCGCCATGTTGACACTGAAGGATCATGCAGAAAGCGCCGATCCGGCCACCACGCTGCCGCGCCAAGTGCGTCAGTACGTGAATCATGCGTTCTGAGGCCGGCATGAGTCTGTCCGTTACTGACATCTTCCCGCAGGGGAATCCGTATCTGGAAGCACTGGGCGTGGAGGTGCTGGAATACGGCAATGACCGTGCCGTCATGGCACTGAAGCTCAAGCCCGAGTTCATGAACAGCTGGCATGTGGCCCAGGGTGGCATCAGCATGACCTTGCTGGACGTTGCCATGGGCCTGTCGGCTCGCGCCGGCGCTCCCGATGCCAAATCCTCCGCGACCGTCGAGATGAGCACCAGTTTCCTGCAGCCTGCCGGGCACGCAGGGGACACCATCATCGCGCGCGGCCACACTTATCACCGCTCCACCACCATGTGCTTCTGCCAGGCCGAACTGTTCAACGGCGATCGCCTGGTGGCCAAGGCCATGGGCACCTTCAAGCTGATTCGCCGCCTGGATATCTCGCGCAAGCTGGATCAGGAGTGAGCGGAGCACGCTGTTCTTTTTTTTGCAGGAAGTCCACCATGAAAATCACCACCGGCAGCTGGGAGCAGCTGCGTGCGCAGGCCCAGCCGATTCGCTTCGAGGTCTTTGTCGATGAACAGAAGGTACCCGCCGAGATCGAGCTCGATGAGATGGACCCGCATTGCGTACACGCCGTGGCCTATGACGATGCTGGCCAGCCGCTGGCGACCGGCCGCTTGCTGCCGGACGGGCACATCGGCCGCATGGCCGTGCGCAAGGCCGGGCGCGGCCAAGGCGTGGGCGGCGCCGTCTTGCAGGCCTTGATTGCCGCGGCTCGTGCACGCGGTGACGCCGAAGTCATCCTCAATGCCCAGGTGCATGCCGAGGGCTTCTACCAGCGCCATGGTTTCGCCCGCGAGGGTGAGCAATTCATGGAAGCCGGCATCCCCCACATCACCATGCGCGCGCGACTGCAAGGGTCGGCCGCTTGATCGTCCTGCTCAAGCTTGCGAGGCCGGCGGCGGCATTGCCGGACGGCTCTCGTCCAGTCTGAAGTAGCACAGCTGGGCGGTCAGTTCGCGCGCCCGTTCGGCCACCAGTTCCGCAGTGGTGGCCAGTTCCTCGGAGGCGGCCGCGTTGCGCTGGGTGGTGTCATTGAGCTGCATCACCGCCGAACCGATTTCCTGCACACCTTCCTCCTGCAGGCGCGCCGACAGTGTGATCTTGTTGATCTGCTGCGAGGCTTCACGGATGCCGTTGAGCGTACCGGCGGCCAGGCGCTGGCTGGTGGCCTCAGCCAATTCCACGCTTTGCTCTGCAATCACGCTGATCTCCTGCGCGCTGCCTTGGCTGCGCTCGGCCAGCTTGCGGATTTCAGCTGCCACCACGGAGAATCCGCGACCGTGTTCTCCTGCGCGCGCCGCCTCGATGGCGGCGTTCAAGGCCAGCAGATTGGTCTGGTAGGCGATGTCGTCGATCACCCCGACCTGGCGCGCGATGCCGCGCATGGCCGCCACCGTGCTCTGGACGGCCGCGCCGCTCTGGTCGGCATCGGCAGCAGCGTTCAGGGCGATCTGGTCGGTGCGGCGGGCATGTTCTCCGGTCTGCTGGATGGCCAGGCTGATGTTGCTGATGGCGCTGTGTACTTCTTCCACGGCGGCCGCCTGCTCGTTGGAAGCGCTCGCCAGGTCCTGGGCGGTGGCATTGAGCTGGCGGGCGGAGTCGCCCAGGGCCTGAGTCAGAAGCGTGACGCCGCGCAGGATGTCGGTGAGCCGTTCGCGCATGCCTTGCATCGCGTACAGCAGGCTGCTGCGGTCCCGGCGGCGCAGGGTGACCGCCACGCCCAGATTGCCTTCGGCGATCTGATGCACGATGTGGGCGGCGTAATCCGGCTCTCCACCCAGCTGGCGGCGCAGGCTGATCATGATCCACAGCGCAATGGCCACGCCGATGGCCAGCGCCAGTCCGGCGATCTGCAGGTTGTGGGTGCGCAGTTGCCGATAGTCCTCCAACGCCGCTTCATAAGAGGTGCGCGTAAAACTTTCCTGCAACTGGCCCAGGGCGGCCAGCTGCGTCGCCAGGCCGGCCAGCTCGCTGGTCAGCGGGGTCCAGCGGCGGTTGGCCTGCAGCGGCTCGTTGCTGCGCAACAGGTCCAGCACCACGGCGCGCTCGGCAACGTAGCGCCGCCAGCTCTGCTCGAAGCGTTCCGCCTCGGTCTGCTCCTGGGGCTCCAGCCGCGTCGCCCGGTAAGCTTGCCAGCCTTGCTCGAAGGTCGCATCCAGCGCGGGGATGCGCTCCAGCAGGGGCTTGATGCGATCGCTGCTGGTACCGTTGCTGTCGTCAATGGCGGGGGCGGGCAGGTTGGCCATCATCAGGGCGCGGCCCATGACGTCGCGGTTCAGGTAGAGCGCATCGCGCACCCGGGCAATGTGGATCAGCGCCATGGTGCGGTCTTCATAGACGTAGCGCAGCTTGTCGTTGCTGGAGGCCATGCCCTGTATGTCGCGCCAGGCCAGCAGGACTACGCTGCCGCACAGTACCGCCACCAGGATGGCCAGGCGGGCAGTGACCGTCAGTTTTCGTTGCACGATGTTTTCCTTGTAAGTGCCGACTGCATCCGGAGAAAAAATGAACCGTTCAGTCCGGCACAGAATATAGCGAATTTTGTTGCTATGCAGAATGAAGAATAAAGCAGTTTGCGTGCCTCTTTAGTGACGCTATGTGGTTTCCCACAATACCCGCCCGGAAATGACTGCGAGATACTTGCGGCCGAACCGGGGAGGGGGAGTTCTCCCGGACAAACAATAAGTACCCGCCAGAACGGACGACGATCCGACAACGGCAGGCGGCAGGTCTCCACGGACCCGCCGGTCATCCATGTTTCAAGGAGAAAGCACTATGTCGGCGCAAAAACCGCCCCTTTACAAGTCCCTGTATTTCCAGGTCCTGTGTGCCATCGTGATCGGTATCGCGCTGGGTCACTTCTATCCGTCTACCGGTGAAGCCATGAAGCCGCTGGGCGATGGCTTCGTCAAGTTGATCAAGATGATCATCGCGCCGGTCATCTTCTGTACCGTCGTCATCGGCATCGCCGGCATGGAAGACATGAAGAAGGTCGGCAAGACCGGCGGCCTGGCCCTGCTGTATTTCGAAGTCGTGAGCACCGTGGCGCTGGTCATCGGCCTGTTGCTGGTGAACTTCCTGCAGCCTGGCGTGGGCATGAACGTCGATCCGGCTTCGCTGGATACCAAGAGCATCGCCGCCTACACCGCCCCGGGCAAGATGGGTTCGGTGACCGACTTCGTGCTGGGCATCATCCCCACCAGCATGGTGGACGCCTTTGCCAAGGGTGACGTGCTGCAGGTGTTGCTGGTGGCCGTTCTGTTCGGCTTCGCGCTGCACAAGTTCGGCGGCCGCGGTACGCTGGTGTTCGATTTCATCGAAAAGATCTCGCACGTGCTGTTCTCGGTGGTGGGCGCGATCATGAAGGTGGCCCCGATCGGTGCCTTCGGCGCGATGTCCTTCACCATCGGCAAGTACGGCGTGGGTTCGCTGTTCTCGCTGGCCAAACTGATGGGTACCTTCTACCTGACCTGCCTGCTGTTCATCTTCGTGGTGCTGGGCATCATCACCCGCCTGCACGGCTTCTCGATCTGGAAGTTCGTCAAGTACATCAAGGAAGAACTGCTGATCGTGCTGGGCACCTCGTCCTCGGAATCGGTGCTGCCGCGCATGCTGGCCAAGATGGAAAACGCCGGTGCCAAGAAGACCGTGGTCGGCCTGGTGATCCCGACGGGTTACTCCTTCAACCTGGACGGCACCGCGATCTATCTGACCATGGCAGCCGTGTTCATCGCCCAGGCGACCAACACCCCCATGACTTTCGTGCAGGAACTGACGCTCCTGGGCGTGCTGCTGCTGACCTCCAAGGGTGCAGCCGGCATCACGGGTTCGGGCTTCATCGTGCTGGCGGCGACGCTGTCGGCCGTGGGCCACGTGCCGGTGGCCGGCCTGGCGCTGATCCTGGGTATCGACCGCTTCATGTCGGAAGCTCGCGCACTGACCAACACCATCGGTAACGGCGTGGCCACCCTGGTGGTCGCCAAGTGGAGCGGTGAACTGGACAGCGAACGCCTGACCAAGGTCTTGAACAACGAGACCGTGGAAGACGCACAAGCACCTGAAGCCGTCCTGGATCGTACCGAAGCCAAGATGCATCACTAAGCAGGGAGGCGGGAAGCACTCCCGCACCCATTGCCTCGTCGGCCCCATCCTCGCGTCTTAGTTGGCGTGGCGATGGGGCCGAAGTCCTTTTGGCGTACCTTGTTGATGGGCGGCGCGGGGGAATGAGGGCATCAGATATGTGGCTTCAAAGGACGGCACGATAGCCCGAGGCACATCAGGAAGTCCCGCAGGGCAGCGGGATAGAGAACGCAGGCGTCGTAGAGGGCTGTGAAGGGGGAATGCCTCATTCGTATCCCATTCCCAATTCCTGGGCCTGTTGCGCGAGTTCGTCCAGGGCTTCTGTGCTGATTCGTCGGCGCTCTTGCTTGTAGCGCATCAGGTCGGCAAATTTCACGCGCCGATGCTTGCCTGCGCGATGGAATGGGATCAGGCCATCTTCCAGCAGCTTGACGAAATGCGGGCGCGAGACGTTGAGCAGGTCCGCCGCTTCTTGTGTGGTCAGCTCGGCGTGTACCGGGACCACGTTGACTGCATTGCCGTCGGCAAGCTCGGCAAGGATCTGCACCAGCAGGCGCAAGGCCGAGGTGGGCAGTTCGACGGCATGCGGGCAGTTGTGTTCATCGAAGATCTGGATGCGCTGGGTATCGAGCTTGGTGCTCAGATAGGCGGCCAGTGCACGCTGGCCTTTGACGGCGATCTCGACTTCCTTGGCGGCGGGGAGGGACATGTTGGAGGCAGCGGACATGGTCATGAAGGGTCTCGGCGGAAAAGATGATCTGGACTGGTCTGAGTATCGTATTCGAAACATTCGAAAATCGCAATAAACGAAAAGATAATCCTTGCAACTATCTTGTCCGTCCGTATCTTCAAGGCCGCACCGCCTGCATCACGAAATCCACGAACGCCCGCACCCGCGCCGACAGATGGCGATTGTGCGGATACAGGATGGAGAAACGCCGGGTACGATGCCCGGCCGACTGCAGTACTTCTACCAGCTCGCCCCGTTGCAAGGCGGCTTGCGCGATGAAGTGATAGATCTGGAACAGGCCCCCGCCGGCAATGGCCCAGTTGACGCAGCCCAGTACGTCGTCATGGATGCGCTGCCGGCTCCGGAAATGAAAATCCATGTCGCGCCCTTGTCCGTCCTTGAAGATCCACGGCATCGCGCGCCCGGTGCTGGGGAGGATGAACTGGATGCAGTCGTGTTGTTTCAGCGCTTCCACGCTGTCGGGCGTGCCGCGCCGGGCCAGATAGGAGGGGGACGCAAAGACGCCCAGCGTGGCATCCTCCAGCGTGTGTGCGATCAGCCGCGAATCCTGCGGCACGCCCAGGCGGATCGCCAGGTCATAGCCCTCTTCGACGAAATCGATGACGCGGTTCGCAATGCTCAATTCCACCTCGATCTGCGGAAACGCCGCCTGGAAACGCGGCAGCAACGGCAGCAGCCGATAGTGCGCATAAGGCGTGCCGACGCTGATGCGCAGCGGGCCGCTGGGCACTTTTTGCTGGCCGGTGAGGATGCGTTCGGCCTCGGCGATCTGTTCCAGCGCCTGGCGGCACTGCTCGTGATACAGCTCGCCCTCGCGGGTCAGCCGGATCTGGCGCGTGGTCCGGGCGAACAGCCGTACGCCCAGACGAGCTTCCAGCCGGCTGATGGAACGGCTCACCGAGGCCGGCGTCAGGCCCAGCGCCTCGGCGGCGGCCGTGAAGCTGCCCAGTTCGGCGGCTTTGCAGAACAGTTCGATGCTGCCTAGCTGGACGGGATCGAAGTTGCGCATTTGTTCAATGGTGTAATGAATGAATTGATAGGAATGGAGTTTATCTTTGTTTGTGATGGGAATACAGTGATCGGCAGTCTGGCAATGCCGCTTTGCTGCAGATGCCGTCCCTCCCTCGTGAAGAAAGGAACACCATGAAGAAGCCCAACATCCTGATGATCGTCACCTCCAGCAGCCGCATGGGTGACACCGACAAGCCCACCGGCCTGTGGGCCGAAGAGCTGGCAGCCCCGTACTACGCCCTGGTGGATGCCGGTGCCTCGGTAGTCATCGCCTCCACCGCCGGTGGCAAGACGCCGATCGATCCGGGCAGCCTCAAGCCGCAAGGCCAGAACGATGCCATCGTCGAACGCATGCTGGCCGATGCGGAACTGCAGCAGCGCATCGCGGCCACGCGTGCGCTGGGCGAGATCGAAGTCGGCGCGTTTGATGCGGTGTTCTTCCCCGGTGGCCATGGCACCATGTGGGACCTGCCCACCGATGCCAACGTCAAGAAGACCGTCGAGAGCGCCTATGCCGCCGGCAAGTTCATTGCTTCAGTCTGCCACGGTGCCGCTGGCCTGGTGTCGGCCGTGAAGGCCGATGGCAAGCCGATGGTGGCTGGCAAGCGTGTCAATTCCTTCACAGATGCTGAAGAGCGCGAAGTGGGACTGGCCGAGGTCGTGCCCTTCCTGCTGGAGAGCCGTCTGCGTGAACTGGGTGCCGTCTTTGAGGGGACCGACAACTGGCAGGTGTTTGCCATCCGTGACGGCCAGCTGATCACCGGCCAGAATCCGCAGTCTTCCGAGCGCGTGGCTGAAATGTTGTTGGAAGCGCTGGAACTGGGTGCCTGATTTTTCCTGTAGTCTGCTGGTTGAAAGGCTCGTCCCATGCGGGGCGGGCCTTTATTTTTCCGTGCCGACGATGCCCTTGACGAACCAGCGCTGCGCCGCCACCACGAACACGGCGGGGATCACGATGGCCACCAGGGCCGCCGCCATCAGCAGGTTCCACTGCGGCATCTGCCCGCTTTCCACCGGCAGGAAGCTGGCCAGCGCGAGGGTGATGGTGCGCATCTGGTCATGGCTGGTGATGACCAGGGGCCACATGTAGTCTTTCCAGGTATTGATGAAGACGATGGATCCCAGCGCCGCAAAATTGGTCTTCGACAGCGGCAGGAGGATATCTACGTAGAAGCGCCACGGCCCGGTCCCGTCGATGCGCGCCGCTTCCACCAGTTCGGGCGGGATGGTGCGGTAGAACTGCAGAAACAGGAAGGTTCCCGTGGCGGACGCCACCAACGGCAAGGACAGGCCTGCATAGGTATTGATCAGGCTGATCGACGGCACCGCATGCTGTCCGCTCAGGCCCAGCGCCTGCAACAGGCTGCGCAGCGGTTCGAACAAATCAGAGGCCGCTGCATAGGTCGGGACGATGCGTACTTCCAGCGGCAGCAGCAGGGCACTGAACAGCAAGACCAGGATCAGGCCCCGGCAGCGCGGCTGGAAGTAGGTCACTGCAAAAGCCGTGACCGAGGACAGCAGCAGCTTGCCGGTCACCACCAGGGCGGCCACCAGCAGACTGTTGAAGAGATAGCGCCACAGGTCGATGCGCTGCGCCACTTCGCGCAGATTGTCCGGCAGCGCGGTGCCTGGCATGAGCGGCATGCCCTGGCTGATCCACTGCTGGCTGGAGACGCTGGCCGAGCACAGGATCAGGTACAGCGGCCCCAAGGCCAGCACTACGCCCAGCCCCAGGATGCAGTAGGCCAGCGCGGTCATGCGCGGATGGCGCTCTACCATCGTCCTGCTCCCTGGCGGAAGAAGCGCAGCTGCAACACCGTGAGCGCCACGATGAACAGCATCAGGATCACCGACAAGGCCGATGAGCCCGAGAGGTCCAGCCCGATGAAGCCATCCGAATAGATCTGATAGGCCAGGATCGCCGTGCTGCGGCCGGGTCCGCCCTGGGTCAGTGCGTCCACCAGCCCGAAGCCGTGGGTAAAGGCCTCGATCACGTTGAGGACACCGGCCAGCAGCAGTGCCGGTGCGATCATCGGCAACTGGATATCCATGAAGCGCCGCCACGGGCCAGCCCCATCGATGGCGGCGGCTCCCGTCAGATCGGCGGGAATCCGCTGCAAGGCGGCAGAGAACAGGATGAAGTTCAGCGGCACCTGGGTCCAGGCGAAGGCCGCGATCAGTACCAGCATGGCTTGCTGGCCAGCCAGATGGGGGGCCCACAGGCCCGGCCAGAGGTGGTTGAGAAAAGCCAGCAAACCGGTAACCGGATTGATCAAGACCTTCAGCACGATACCGACCACTACCCCGGCCACGGCATAGGGCCAGATGAAGATGCTGCGCAGCAGGCGCTTGGCGCGCACATCCAGTTCCAGGCAGGCCGCCAGTGCCAGGGCGAGGGTCACGGCCAGCAGGGTACTGCCGGCCGTGAAGACCAGCGTGGCGCGCAGGGAGGCATAGAAGCCGTCATCGGTGAGGATGCGCAGGTAGTTGTCCAGTCCGACGAAGCGCGAACCGTTGCCGAAGGGACGTACCAGATAGAAGGACCAGGCGATCGCCTTGACGGCCGGCCACAGGAAGAACAGAAACACGATCAGCATCTGCGGCGCGGCCAGCAGCAGGGGGAACCAGCGGGCAGGGAAGGCGGGGCGGGTATCCATGATGTGTGCTAGCGCTGCGGTGCAGGGGAATCGGCAGGGGCATAGGTGAGGCGGAAACGCTGCAGCAAGGCATCTCCCCGCCGGCGCGCCTTGGCCAGGGCACTCGCCATGTCCTGCTGGCCGGCCAGTGCGGTCTGCACCTGCTCGGTCCAGGCCAGCCGCAGCTGCGGGAAGAAGCCCAGGCGCGGTCCGACTCCTGGCTGGCCAGCGTTCGCATCCAGCGAATGAATGCCCGCCACCACCGAGGCCGGATAGTGCCCCGCATCGTACATGATCTGGGCTGCCACCTGGCGGGTAACGGGCAGGTAACCGGTCTGCCGCACCAGCAGACGCTGGTTCTGCGGTTGCTGCAGATAGGCGATGAAGGCCGCCACGGCCGCATAGACCTGGTCGTCAAATCCCTTCATCACCCACAGCGAGGCGCCGCCGGGTACGCTGTTGTGGCGCGCGCTCCCGGCATGCACCGGCAGCGGCAGTACTGCCAGTCCGGGCAGGCCGCTGCGCGCCACGGCATGCCAGGCGCTGGTGGAGTCGAGCAGCATGGCGCATTCCCCGGTAGTGAAGGCCAGGGTATGACGCCCGGTGCGGGTGGCGGCGGCTTCCACCAGCAGGTGCTGCTGATGCCAGCGCTGTACCTGCTGCATGAAGCGCAGATGCAGTCCCTGGTCGAACAGATAGTGGGTGGCCAGGCTCCGGTGGCCGTTGTCTTGGTCGGCCAGCGGTGCGCCCTCGATGGTGCTGACCTGCTCCAGCAGGATCCAGGGATTGAAGTCGCTCACCAGCGGACAGGTCTGGCCAGCCGCGCGCAACTGCCGTGCGGCCTGCTCCAGTTCACTCCAGGTGGCGGGCAGGGTGTTGATGCCGGCCTGCTGCAGCCTGGAAGTGTTCAGGTACAGAACAGCGGTGGAGACATTGAAGGGCAGGGAATCAAACTGCCCCTTGGCATCGGTGTAATAGCTGCGGATCGCGGGCAGGTAATCCTGCCAGTCCACGTGGTAGCCATGCGCGGCCATCAACTGGTGGACCGGCACGATGGCTCCGCTCAGCATCATGTCCAGCGTGCCGACATCGTAGATTTCCACCAGCGCAGGTTGTTGCGCGGCGCGATAGGCGGCGATGGTCTTCTGCATGGTCTGCTCATAGGAGCCGGGCGTGACACAACGTACCTGATGCTGCCTTTGGGCGGCATTGAAGCCCGCGCATAGTTGCCGAACGGCCTGGGCCATGGGACCGCTGTGACTGCTCCAGAATTCGAAGCTGGCCGACTGCGCGCGCGGCACCGCCAAGACCAGCAGCAATGCCATGCAGTGCCGGAAGAGAGTGAGGCGGCAGCGTGCGCGGCCTTGACGGGCAGGATGTTTCACATGACCGGGCGGGTACTGTCGCGGATCACCAGGTGCGTCGAGAACATCTTCTGCACCAGGGCCGCCTGGGCGGCGGCCGCATCACCGGACTGGTTGCGCTGCTCCTGGCGCAGCTCGATGCGTTCCAGCAGCAGCTTCACGGCAAACTCGCACATCTCCAGCATGGGCGCGTCCACGCTGGTGAGGGACGGGATGCTGAAGTCGGCATAGCGCATGTTGTCGAAGCCCACCACGCTGATCTCTTGCGGCACCTTCACGCCAAGGTCGTAGAGCGCCTTGAGCGCGCCCAGCGCCATGCGGTCATTGCCGAGGAAGATGGCGTCCGGACGCTCGGACTGGTGACAGAGCTGGGCGGCCGCGCGATAGCCGCTTTCCAGAGACCAGTCACCGGTGACCAACCATTCCGGGCGCGGGGTCAGACCACATTTTTCCAGTCCGTCGAGATAACCGAAATAGCGCGCTTCGCTGGAAGTGGGCACGCCTTCTTCGCGCGATTTTCCCTGTTCGTGATCCTTTTGCGGCCCGGTCACCAGGGCGATGCGGCGGCAGCCGGTGCGATAGAGGTGTTCGACCACGGCCAGCCCGGCCTGCCGGTCCGATTGCACGACGTGGTGACAAGCCGGATCGGCCATGCCATAGACCACGCAGGGGTAGCCCAGCCGATGCAATTCACTCACCACCGGATTGCCGGCGCGATTGACCATGGCAATCATGCCGTCGATGCGTCCGGCCAGGAACAGGTCGCGCACATAGACCAGCGAGGCTTCGTCTTCGCGCATCAGATTGCGTTGCAGGAGCGTATAGCCGGCGCGATCGGCTGCGCGGGTGAGGGTCTGTACCACGTTGTGATAGTGGGTGTCCTGGGTGCGCTCGGAGCGTTCGTCGTAGGACGAGCCATTGAACATCACGCAGGCCAGCGTGCGCGTGGAAATGTTGCGCAGCGAGCGGGCGGCCACGTTGGGGATGAAATTGAGCGAATCGATGGCCGCTTGCACCAGCTCGCGCGTCCTCGGGGCGACTTTCTCCGGGTGGTTCAGCACCAGCGAGACGGTCTGGAAACTGACACCGGCCGCCTTGGCGACATCCTTGATGGTGAGGCGACTCATGAACGGGGCGGTTGGCGCAAGCGCAGCGAGGACGGGGTGGGGCGGAGCAGGCAAGTCATGTCAGGTCGGCGTCGGGTTGCAGCGGCGCAAGAGCGTGCCGCGCTGCGCAATCATATATGACGCCATGCACAACCGGGCTGGGTAGCCGCCAAAAAATGTTTTTGCGACAAGCGCATCGGATGTAATCACGAGGTCACAAATCTTCGAGAAAATACGAGTCTATTAGAACGTTCTAATGTAAAGCAACTGAAACAAAGTTGCCAAAAAAGAATAATGGCAGGGACTTATTGTAAAGACTGCCATTTTTTTCTTTCTGAAATTAGAACGTTCTATAAATGATAGCCCGCTTCGCATCCCGCCGCCATGGCTGATCCGGATGCGCACGCCTTCTCGCCACGACTTGATTTTCAGGGGAATACCATGTCTTACCGCAGTGGAAGTCCGCAGTACCGACGTTTGTCTTTGATGAGCCTGGCGATGCTGTCGGTGCTGCCGCTGCTGGCGCGGGCAGCCGATGACGCCGCCCCGCCTGCTGCCACGGCCCAGGCCGATGGCGTGCCGGCAGCCCAGGATGGGAGCGTCAAGCGCCTCGACAGCGTGGTGGTCACGCGCAAGCGCAGCCAGACCAGTGCGGCGGTGGCCGGCAAGCAGGTGGAAGAGCGTGTGATGGACAGCGTGACCCGCGAGCAGGTGGAGCGCCTGCCGGATTCCACGGTGACCGATGTGGTCAAGCGCGTGGCTGGCGTATCGGTCAGTTTCAACCCGGACAATGTGAACGGTCGAGACAAGGCCCAGTTCATCGCCATTCGCGGTCTCGATGGCAGCTACAACAACGTCACCATCAACGGTGCGCCGCTGGCCTCGGTCGACCAGACCACCCGCAGCGCCCGTACCAACATGCTGCCGGCCTCCATGGTCAAGGAAGTGCAGGTCTTCAAGACCTGGACTCCCGACATGGATCCCAATGCGGTCGGCGGCTCGGTCAACATCGTCAGCCGCAGCGCCTTCGATAACGGCGGCAAACCCATGTTCAGCGCCACCGGTGCCCTCGGCCACGCCGGCGGCAGCGGCAAGGTAGCCTCGGGCGCGGAGGGCCTGGCCAAGAAGTCGGATGTCACCTTCAGCAACACCTTTGGTCCGGACAATCGCTTCGGCTACGTGATCTCGGCCAATTTCGAGAAGGAAAACACGGTCTCGATCGGTCACATGACCACCGACAACATCTTCTACAACTACTACAACGCCAACGGCAGCATCGCCAATCCGGCGGCATCCGGCGGGCCCAACACCGGCAACGGTTTCCCGGTGCCGCAGCAGTTCAAGTACTGGCAGCACCTCAAGAACAGCGAGACCAGCGGCTTCAATGCCAAGCTGGAAGGGCGTTTCACCCCGGATGTCTACGGCTTCCTGGGCTTTGGCTACAACAGCGATTCCACCCACATCCTGCGCAATGAAACCTTCATCGACGACAGCCGCAGCACCGGCAACAATCCGGTCCTGAACCAGACCGCCACCAGCGGGCAGTTCGCGCGCGGCGAGGCCGAAGCCGGCTATGCTGCCTCCACCATCAAGCGCACCACATCGGCCCTGCAGGGCGGTCTGGACTGGAAGCTGGACGACAGCCAGGTGCTCTCGCTGCGTTCTTCCTACTCGCAAGCCCAGCACCGCGAGCCGCGCGAGCTGGCCAAGTACATCTTCGCCAACTTCGCCTATCCGGGGGCGGGATCGGCACCGGTCCTGAGCGGCACCAATGCGCTGGGCATGAGCTACAACACCTCCGGTTTCGAGCCTTCGGTCGCACTGAACAATCCTTCCAACTTCACCAACCTGAACAACTGGCAGGCTTATTACTGGCGCAAGGAGATGGTCAGCATCGATGATCAGGTCGGCGACGTGAAGCTGGATTACCGCTGGAACATGGACCAGGACGCACGTGGCTTGGGGGCGGGTGTGGGTGTGGATTACCGCCGCCTGGAGCACAGCTATGACTACGTCAACAACCAGTACTTCCCGACCTCGGGCGGACTGACGCTGGCCGGCAATGGTTCGGTATCCGGCACCATCATGCCCTATAGCGGCGGCTTGCCCTTCATCCTGGTCAACGGTGTCCAGGCCTGGCAGCAGTTCGCGGCCAACCAGGGACAGATCGCCGCCAGCAGCGCCAACAGCGTCAACAGCCTGCAGAGCAATTACTCGCACAGTGAACAGACCGCCGCGCTGTATGCGATGGGGTCCTACCGGACCGATCGCTGGAGCGCATTGTTCGGCCTGCGCCAGGACAATACGAATCTTTCCACCACCGGCAATGTGCGCAACGTCAGCAATGGCAGCACCACCTGGGTGTCGCAGACCAAGGATTCCAGCTACAACTATCTGCTGCCGGCAGCGTCGCTGGTCTTCAGCGCCACCGATGCCGTCAAGCTGAAGCTGGCGGCGAGCCAGACCATCGGCCGTCCCAACTACGATGCCTATGCGCCCAACACCACGATCAGCCAGAACACCGATGGCTCGGTCACCGTGACCCAGGGCAATCCTGACATCAAGCCGCGCGAATCGACCAACCTCGATGCCTCGGCCGAGTGGTACCTGCCAAATTCCAGCCTGGTGTCGCTGGCGGTGTTCAACAAGAAGATCAAGAACGAGATCTACACCCTTTCCAGCCAGGGCACTCTGTTCTACAACGGCGCGACCCGGGCGGCCTCGATCACCCAGCCGGTCAATGCCTCCAGCTCGCGTATCAACGGCGTGGAACTGAGCTACGTGCAGAGTTCGCTGGGCTGGATCAGCCCGGCCCTGCAAGGCCTGGGCTTCAGCGCCAACCTGAGTTTCCTGGACGGCCGGCTCAACGCCGCCACCAGCAATGGCGGTACGCGCACCATCCAGAACCTGGTCAACCAGCCCGACCAGATCCGCAACCTCACCGTGTTCTACAACTACCAGAAGCTGGATCTTTCGGCCGCCTACAACTGGACCGGCCGCAGCCTGCGCCTGGTCGACGCCAGCCTGCCCAGCCAGGATGTCTACTGGCAAGCCCGCAAGCAGATCGACCTGCAGGCCCGTTACGACCTGGGCGGTGGCTGGCGCGCCTTTGCCGAGGTGGCCAACCTGACCAATTCGCCGGTGACCAGCGTGACCGGTCCCAACAAGGACCAGCTCAAGGACACCTTCTCCATGGGCCGGATGATCTGGCTCGGAGTGAACTACAGCCCCAAGAACCTGTGATGCCCTGTTTCGTTTGACTCACCCTTTGTACCTCCCCCCTGTAAGGAAACGCCATGTCCAATCTTGAACAACTCCTGGAACTGAGCCGCCAATCGATGGGCATCATTCCCGTCCTGGCCCTGTTGCTGCTGGTCGTGCTGGCCGTCTCGGTCGAGCGCTTCATCTTCTTTGCCCGCTGCCTGCCGTCGGGCAAGCAGATCGACCAGGCGCTGCTGCGCGCCGATCACCGCAGCGATGCCGCCTTGCAGGAGATCGCCCAGCGCTATCGCAACACGGTCTTCGGCCCGACCCTGCATGCGGCCGTGGAGTCGCGTGCACTGGCCTCGGGCGAGGCCATGGATCGTTACATCGACGAGGCCATCGTACGCACCATGCCCGAACTGGATCGCGCACTGTGGCTGCTGGGTGCGGCCATTACGCTGGGCCCGCTGATCGGCCTGCTCGGTACCATCATCGGCATCACCGAATCCTTCAACGTGCTGGGCACCGCCGGCAGCAGCAGCGGGGCGGTCACCAACGGGATCGGCCACTCCTTGCTGGCCACGGGCTGTGGCTTGCTGGTGGCCATCGCCGGGGTGGCGGCCAATAGTTACTTCTCCAAGCGAGTGCGCCTGGCGCTGCTGGAGCTGGATCTGATCAAGCTGGTCTTCATCAAGCAGCACTGTCTGCTGGAAGAATCCATCGTGGTGCGTCAGGCCGGAGAGTCGCCAGCCGCCGGGCAGGGCAAGCCCGTCATCAAGCGCGCCGCCGAGGTCGTCTATGCCGGAGCCGCATCATGAGCCGCACCCGCTACCTGCAGTCGGATGAGCCGCATATCGAGATCATCCCGATGATCGACATCATGATGTTTCTGCTCATTTTCTTCATGGTGACGATGCTCAAGATGATCGATGTGAGCGGACTCAAGATCAACGTTCCGCAAGCCGCCAGTGCCGCCACGCTGCCCAGCAAGTCGCTCACCATCGTGGTGGACAAGACGGGGGCCATGTTCTTCGAAGGCAAGCCGGTCGAGCATGATGCGCTGGTTGACCAACTGAAAGAGCGCGCCCGGACCGCCAAGCTGGAAGTGCTGGTGGCGGGCGACAAGGATGTATCACTGGAAAACCTGCTGCACGTGATGGATGTGGCCCGCGCTGCCGGGGTCGAAGACATCGGCATTGCGGCCAAGCATTGAGGTGGATATGCGTCATTCCATGACCCTGCCGCGGTCCGCCGCGCCGTCATCTTCCTGGCAGGATCAGCCACCCGCCGTACCCGCCGGCAGCGCCCTGCGCTGGCCGCTGGCGGTCGGCGTGGCGGTGGCGGTCGAGTGCGCCATCGTGCTGCTGGCCTGGCCCAAGGCACAGGTGCCCGAACCTCCGCCCGAACCGGTCAAGGTGATGAAGCTGGTGAGCATTGCCGAGGCACCGCCGTTGCCTGCGCCCACACCGCCGACACCGGTACCTCCGACGCCCAGGCCGCCGCCCAAACCGGTCCCGCCCAAGCCAGCGCCCACGCCGAAGCCGGCTCCGGTGGTGCCCGCACCGAGCGCGCCGTCTCAGGAAGTGCCAGCCCCGGTGTCTCCCAGTCAGCCTGCCCCTGCTGCCGCTGCGCCCAGTACGCCGCCGGCGCCGGCGGCGCCTGCGCCCAAGGCCCAGCCCGGCGAGGTACGGCGCGGTCTGGTGCCGCTGAAGCGGGTTGAGCCGGACTACCCGCCCAAAGCCCTGGCCAGCAATACCGATTGTGTGGTGGTTGCCCCGCCGACCATCGAGAAGGATGGCTCGGTCAGCGCCGTGCAGATCGTGCGCGCGCAGCCGTCCAAGCTGTTCGACCAGGCCGCGACCAAGGCGTTGATGCAATGGAAGTTCTCACGCACCGATGAGCCGGTGCTGGGTGAGGTCGAACTGCGCTTCAGTCTGAACTGAGCGTAACAATACGAAGATTGCGAGATTCGCCGATGAACAGAAAATCCCCCGGCCGCCGCCATTTCCTCAAGAATGCTGCCCGCACCGGCAGCGCGGCGCTGGCACTGACGGCCTTGCCAGCCAGCATCCGCAAGGCGCTGGCAGTGGCTCCCTCGTCACCGACCGGCACCATCAAGGATGTGAAACACGTGGTGATCCTGATGCAGGAGAACCGGTCCTTCGATCATTATTTCGGCTGTCTGAAGGGCGTGCGCGGCTTCGCTGATCCTATCCCGCGTCCCTTGCCGGACGGCAGTCCGGTGTTTCACCAGCGCGATCCGCAGGGCCGGCTGGTGCTGCCGTATCGCATGGAGATGGCCACCACCAGTGCCGGGCGCGCCGGCGGCAATCTGCCGCATGCCTGGAAGGATCAGCACGCGGCCTGGAACCGGGGCGACTATGACAAGTGGATCGAGGCCAAGAAGGACACCGTGACCATGGCCTACTTCACGCGCGAAGACCTGCCTTTCCACTACGCGCTGGCCGATGCCTTCACCATTTGCGATGCCTATCACTGCTCGGTGCTGGGGTCGACCAATCCCAATCGCTTTCACATGATGAGCGGCGGCATCGACCTGCAGGGCAGGGCAGGTGGACCCATGACCTTCCAGCCGCGTACCGGCAGCTGGTCCGGGGTGCCGGGTGAGCGCCGCAACGGTGCCGACAGCTTCCGCTGGACCACCTATCCGGAGCGGCTGGAGCAGCATGGCGTGTCGTGGAAGGTGTACCAGGGGACCGATGACCTGCACAAGGACCACGGCGACTATCCGAGCGACTTCAACGTGCTGCAGTATTTCTTCGCGCAGTACCAGAATGCCGCGCCGGAGTCGCCGCTGTGGCAGAAGGCCTGCAGCAAGTTCACGCTGGCCGACCTGGCGCGTGATGTCAACGGCGGCACGCTACCGCAGGTATCCTGGCTGATGCCGCCCAAGCTCAGTTGCGAGCATCCCGACCGCACCCCCGGCTACGGCGCGCATTACATCAGCCAGGTGCTGGACATCCTCACCGCCAATCCGGCGCTGTGGAGCAGCACCGTACTGCTGGTGAACTACGACGAGAACGATGGCTTCTTCGACCACGTGGCACCGCCCACGCCGCCGCTGCATGGGGGGCAGGGCCAGTCGACGGTAGAGGTCAGCGGCGAATTCCATCGGCTGGGCGACTATGTCAATCCGGCCGATGACCTGCCCGCCGGGCTGGGGGCGCGGGTGCCGATGATGGTGATCTCGCCCTGGTCCAAGGGCGGCTATGTGTGCTCGGAAGTGTTCGACCATACCTCGGTCATCCGTTTCCTGGAGCAGATCTTCGATGTGCACGAACCCAACATCAGCCCATGGCGGCGCGCGGTGTGCGGGGATCTGACCTCGGCCTTCGATTTCAGTCGCCGCGACGTCGCCAGTCCGGTCTTGCCCGACACCTCGGCCTATCGCGCGCTGTCGGATGCGCAGGCCCGCCTGCCCGCACCCGTTGCGCCTGCCAGTCCGATGATGCCGCAGCAGGAGCGCGGCATGCGGCCGGCGCGGGCCTTGCCGTATGTGCTGGCGGTGGATGACCGTCCGCTGCCGCAGGGGGGCGCTCTGCAGCTGGAGTTCCTTAACCCGGGCAAGGCGGGTGTGGTCTATCAGGTGTATGCCCGTCAGGAGAGCGAACGCTATCAGACCTTCACCGTACAGCCGGGCAAGTCGCTGACGGCGCAATGGGGTGGTGTCGGGCCGGCGGGGGTCTACGACCTGAAGGTGTACGGCCCCAACGGTTTCCTGCGCGAGCTGCGCGGCAGCCTGGACGCTGGCGGCGATGCCGGGCCGGTAGTGCAGGTGCGCCATGACGGCGAGCGTGGCGAGCTGGTACTGGCCTTGTCCAATCCGGGTGCGCAAGCCGTGCGCCTGGTGCTGCGGGATCAGGCCTACGGGCAGCCTGCGCGTACGGCTGCGCTGGCACCGGGGCAGTCGGCCACGCTGCGATGGCCGCTGCAAAACAGTCACCACTGGTACGACCTGCTGGTCCAGAGCGAGGACAGGCCAGGTTTTGCGCGCCGCCTGGCGGGCCATGTGGAGACCGGGCGTCCGTCCTTTTTCGTCACCTAGTCATTTCTTCATGGGTCATTTCAGGATGGCCCATTTTTACATTCATTCATCTACCAGGAAGTTTTCATGCATTCTCTTGGCCGTTTTCTCCTCACCTGTACCTTTTGCCTGCTCATGGATCAAGCTCTCGCACAAGCAGCACCCCTTGCCTGGCGTCAGTCGGCGCTGACCACCGCGACCGGCCCGGTGCTGGTGTCCTCGCACCGTAGCTGCTGGACTGAAACCTCGGAGAATTCGCTCGATGGCATCCGTCGCTGCATCGCCGAAGGCATCGATATCGGAGAAATCGACGTCCGCACCACGCGCGATGGCGCGTTGGTGCTGATGCACGATAAGACCGTGGATCGGACGACCAACGGACATGGCGCGGTGGCCGATCTCACGCTGGCCGAGATTCAGGCCTTGCAGCTGTATGCGCGCGGCGGTGGCAAAGGCGCGTCCCTGACCGCGCGCCGGGTGCCTACGCTGCAAGAAGCGCTGGCTGCGGCGCGCGGGCGCATCCTGCTCAATCTGGATGTGAAGGCGGCGGACATCGGGCCGATGGTGGCGGCGATCCTGGAGACGGATACTGCGCGCGACGTGCTGCTGAACATCAATGCGGGTGTCGATGCACAGCAGGTGGCTTGGGCGCGTTCGCTGGGCATTGCCGTGCAGACGCTGTATTTCGATGAAAAGACCGGAGCATCAGCGCGCAGCGGGCAATTGCAAACCATGGCCCGGCAGGAGCCGACGGTGTTGCAGATCATCTTCCGTGATCCCGCCGTAGTCAGCGAGGCAGTTCAGGCGATCGGGCGCAGGCCGGTACGCCTGCTAGTCAACACCATGGCGATCGACATCGACAGCGGACGGCCCATGGACCTGGCCGGACCTTACCTCGATACGGTGGCGGTGGTTCATCCCGAGCAAGTGTGGGGCAAGCTCATCGCCAGCGGGGTGAGCATCATTCAGACCGATGAACCGCAGCGATTGCTGGCGTGGTTGAAGCGCAAGAAGTTGCGTTGAGAGCGGCACCGGCCGGCGGGAGCAATCCCGTTGGCCCGGTATCGCCGTGTATGGACGAAAAAAAAGCCCACGACCTTGCGGTGTGGGCTTCAATCCAATTCTTTAGGAGGAAATTGGAGGAGACAGGTGCAACTTTACTGCTCCGCACCAAATTCAGCCAATTTATCTTTCGTATATCAGATATTCGTTTTGCTTATTTCTCGATGGGCTCATGTGAAGCCGCATTATCAGGCCGGGCCCGTGTTTTCACCCTGCAGCCCTTCTTCTGGTGAAGCTTCCTGCACACGTGGTTTGCACGGAATCTTGCAAGCCTTGTCCGTGGCTGGCTCGGCACTATATTGCATTGCCATAGGATCGACCACGTGCTCGGTCAGCACCGGCTCACCGACGATGGGCACGCGCAGCACCGTCGAGCAGCGCGTGCCGTAATCCGGGGAGCGAATGAAGATGGGCGAGAGCATGCGCTCCTTCTCCAGCCCCACCCCGGTATCGGGCAAGCGGCAATCATTGGCGCGGGTGCCATCAGTGAGCATCTCGAAGAAGGTCTCTTCCGGCGCTCCCTGGCACAGCAGGCTGGCGAATTGGGCCTTGGCGCGGGTCAGCTTGGGCCAGGGGGTGTCGAGCAAGGCGTTGGAGACGCCGTAGACGCCATACTCCAGAGGCTGTCCGTTGCGCGGATCTTCCTGCCCCCGATTGGAATACCACACCATCGTTTCCCGGTTGCCCAGCAGCAGGTTGAAGCCGTTGTAGCGTTGCGCTTGCGGTTCGATCTGGCGCAAGTAGGCTTGCGGATCAAGGTCGCTGGCCAGATAGTCGGCCACCAGTTGCCCGCGCGTGGGCGCATCGGCCCGTCGCTCCGAAGGCGCGCGCACATTGGTGAGCGCCGCAAAACGTCCGTCCCGGGTCACGCCCAGCCAGGTACCGCCGCCTTGCAGATCGCGCCCGGCGTAAATGTGGGGATGGTCGTTCCACCAGCCGGCATCGGCGGCGGGGCGGGCATAGAATTCGTCCCGGTTGGCCGCCAGGATCAGCGGCATGCCGGGGATCACTTTCCAGGCGAAGATGATCAGGCACATGGCGCGACATCCTCGAAGTGCTCGACGTGGCGTTCGCCGCTGATGAGCGCCGCTGCGCCGGAATCTGCCAGCGCGCGGTCCAGGGTCCGGGTGAAGTCCTCAGCGGAAGCGGGCAGGATGCCCTGGTAGATTTCCATCCAGGTCTGCAAGCCGTCTTGTTCGCCGGGACGCCGCTTGAGCGCGCCGGCGATGCCCAGGCGCGCTTGCAGCATGGCTTGCACGCCCTTGATCTTGCCGAACAGGGTGGTCGCGTGCGCGCTGTCGACCCGATAGTAAATGTAGAGATCCATGGATACGTCCCTATGGCTGCGGTGTGGCTCGGGCGACGCGCCGCTTACTGCGGATCGGCCAGCTCATAGGGAAGGGCGTGGAAATGCAGGGCCGGGCCATCGGCGGCACCAAGATGAACGGCATCCTCGGCAGCGGCCAGTTTCATTTCCACCAGAGCCAGTGCGTGCTCCGCATCCAGCGCCTCGGCATTGACCACCATGCCGCAGGGCTGCCCCGGATCGGCGGCAGCGAAGACTTCTTGCCCGGCGCGTGCCTCGGCGCTGGCAATGGTGGCCAGCATGGTACGGCGCTTGAGCTTGCCCAGGTACTGGCTGCGCGCCACGATTTCCTGGCCGGGATAGCAGCCCTTCTTGAAGTTGACGCCCCCGATCAGTTCGAAATTGATCATCTGCGGGACAAACTGCTCCTGCGTGGCTTGCACGATCCCCGGCACGCCCGCACGGATCTCCGACAGCCGCCAGGCCAGGCTGGCCGTCGGGGTCAGATGCTGAGACAGCTTGGGCCAGGCGGCGGTGAGGATGTCGACCGGCGCGATCCACTGGTAGCGCGGGCTGCCGGCGGCATCGGCCAGGCGGATCAGGGTGCCGTGGCTGTTGTCGATCTTGGCGTAGGGGGCCGCCGGCAAGACCGGGAACCATTCAGCAAGGGCATTGGCCGTGGCCGGGCCGACCAGGCCAAGCACGGCACGTTCGGCACTGGCATCGGCCAGTTTTGCCTTGGCACGCATCACGAACATCTGCAAACGCTTCTGGATCGCCGGCTGCAGGCTGCGCGGCAGTTGCAGCCAGATGGCCTGCTCGTCGCGCCACATCAGGAAGGTCGCCAGCAGACGGCCCTTGGGCGAGCAATAGCCGGCCAGGCGGGCCGCACTGCTGTCGAGCTGTTGCACATCATTGGTGAGCTGCCCATGCAGGAAGCTGGCGGCGTCCTCGCCGGTGGCTGTGATCAGGCCCAGGCTGGTGAGCGGGGCCATGAAGCTTTCCAGGCTTTGCGGTGCCGGGGCGGTCGGGCCAAAGCCCGTGATGTCGCCACTCTCGGCGTCGAACTGGGCGCCTTGTTGCGCCAGAAAGTCACGCCAGCCGGAGGGCGAAGAAGTCATGTCTGTCATAAAGGAAATCTTTTACGGATTACGTCTTGCCGGGTCGGTCGGTCCGGCAAATTAGGCAACTGTCGTGCCAGCGATTATCATTGATGCCTCGATTATAGTGATCTCCGAAAAATCGCGTCGGAGCAACAAGGATTTCGCCTCTGGTATGAAGAAGTTATTTGTGACATTGCTGGTGCTGGCAGCCTTGGTGGCGGGGGCAGGCGTCTATTGGTCCAAGCAGCCCATCGTGGAGCCGAACGGACAAGTGATTGCCTTCACCATCACGCCGGGCGCAGGCGTCAACGGCGCTGCCCAGCAGATTGCCGCCGCCGGGGTGCCGGTCAATCCGGACCTGTTTGCGCTGTATGCGCGCCTGTCCGGCGAAGGCGGCCGGATCAAGGCCGGCAGCTATGAAATCAAGCCCGGCTACACGCCGCAGCGCCTGCTGTTGCAACTGGTGCGCGGGGAATTCGCCCAGGAAGCGCTGACCGTCATCGAAGGCTGGACCTTCAAGCAGATGCGCAAAGCCATCGCCGACCAGCCCGCTCTCAAGCACGATACCGCCACCTGGACCGACCAGCAGATCCTGGCCAAGCTGACCAACGAATACACCTATCCGGAAGGCCTGTTCTTCCCCGATACCTACCTCTTCGCCAAGGGGGCCAGCGATATGCAGGTCTACAAACAGGCCTTCGCCCTCATGAGCAAGAAGCTCAACGAAGCCTGGGCGCGGCGCGACCTGTCGCTGCCGTACCGTACGCCTTATGAGGCGCTGACCATGGCTTCCATCGTCGAGAAGGAGACCGGGCAGAAATCCGAGCGCGGCATGGTGGCCGGGGTTTTCGTCAATCGCCTGCGCACCGGCATGCTGCTGCAGACCGATCCGACCGTGATTTATGGCATGGGCGACCGTTACCAGGGCAAGATCCGCAAAGTCGACCTGCTCACCGACACCCCGTACAACACCTACACGCGCGCCGGGCTGCCGCCCACGCCGATTGCCTTGCCCGGCGCCGCTTCGTTGGCGGCCGCCTTGAACCCGGACAAGACCGAAGCCTTATACTTCGTGGCGCGCGGGGATGGCACCAGCCATTTCTCCAGCAACCTGAACGAACACAACCAGGCCGTGAACCGCTACCAGCGTTGAGCCGGTCTTCCTTTTACCGTTTTATTCATTGAGTAGCGATACCTTCATGGCATCAGGCAAATTCATCACCTTCGAAGGCATCGACGGCGCTGGCAAGTCGACCCACATTCCTTTCGTGACCCAACTGCTGCGCGAGCGCGGCATGACTGTGGTCGCCACCCGTGAACCCGGCGGCACCGACCTGGGCGAACGCCTGCGCGAGCTGGTCCTGCATCACAAGATGCATCTGGAAACCGAGGCCCTGCTGATGTTCGCCTCGCGCCGCGAGCATCTGGCCCAGGTCATCGAGCCGGCCCTGGCGCGCGGCGACTGGGTCATCTCGGATCGTTTTACCGATGCCACCTTCGCCTATCAGGGCGGTGGCCGCAAGCTGGCGCTGGACAAGCTGGACAGCCTCGAACAGTGGGTCCATCCCCATCTGCAACCGGATCTGACGCTGCTCTTCGATGTGCCGCTGGAAGTGGCGCGGGCGCGGCTGGATGCCGAACGCGCGTTGGACAAGTTCGAGCAGGAGAAAGCCGATTTCTTCGCCAATACCCGCGCCGAATACTTGCGCCGCGCCGCGCAGTTCCCGCAGCGTTTCCGCCTGATCGATTCCACGCGTCCCATTCCGGTGATCCAGGAAGAACTGCGCGCCATCGTGGCAGCGCTGTGAGGGAGGCTGCATGTCCGTGACTTCTTCCGACGTATTGCTGCCCTGGCAGGGCGAGAGCTGGCGTCAGTTGCAGCAACTGCGTGAGCGCCTGCCGCATGCGCTGCTGTTCTATGGCGCGGCCGGTACTGGCAAAACGCAGTTTGTCGAAGCCTTCGCCAAGTCCCTGCTGTGCGAATCGCCCACGCCAGAGGCTCATGCCTGCGGCGTATGTGCCTCCTGCAACTGGTTCTCGCAATCGAATCATCCTGACTACCGGCGCGTGCGCCCTGAAGTACTGGACGATGAGACCGCCGAAGACGAGGCAGGTGAAGAAAAGAAAACCACCAAGGCCAGCAAGGCCCCCTCCAAGGACATCAAGATCGACCAGATCCGTGCGCTGGCCGATTTCATGAACGTTTCGACCCACCGCTCGGGCTTGCGGGTGGTGATGCTGTATCCGGCCGAAGCGCTCAACACCGCCGCCGCCAATGCCTTGCTCAAGACGCTGGAAGAGCCGCCGCCGGGCACCATGTTCCTGCTGCTGTCCAATCGCCTGGACCGCCTGCTGCCGACCATTCTGTCGCGCTGCCGCAAGTTCGCCCTGACCGCGCCCGGCCATGACGAAGCGCTGGCCTGGCTCAAGCAGCAGGGCGTCAAGGATGCCGATGCCTGGCTGGCCGAGCAGGGCGGGGCACCGCTGGCCGCGCTGGAAGCCGCCCAGGGCGAGGGCCGTGATGCCCTGGATGAATTGCTGCGCCACCTGGCCCAGCCCGGCGTGGACGGCGCCTTGCGCGCTGCCGACAAGCTGCAGAAAACGCCGGCCGCCGACCTGGTCGGCTGGGTACAGCGCTGGCTGTATGATTTGCTGTCGCTGAAGTCGGCCGGGGTGGTGCGCTACTACCCGCGGTATGGCAAGGAACTGGGGCGTCTGGCCGAGCGGGTCGATGCGCTGGCCGTGTCCAAGGCCTTGCGCGGCATGGGCGATCGCCGCGCCATTGCGGATCACCCCTTGTCGGCCAAGCTGTTCATTGAGGAAATGCTGATCGATTACGCGCGCTTGTTCGATTGACGCCGCGTCGACCAGGCCGGGCCTGCGGCAAATCGCCGCGCCTGGGGGGGAAGCGGCGTGCCGGACCGTATAATTCCGGCATGATGTCGCTGACCTCCTTCTTCATTCCCGTCTCCGAGCAGATGAACCAGCCGCAGCACCTGCTGCTGTCGCGGCTGTTCTGGCTGCGTTGGGCCATGGTAGCGGGCGAGCTGCTGGTGCTGGCCGGGGCGCATGCCTGGCTGCATATCGCCTTGCCCTTGCCGGCGCTGCTGGCCTTGATCGGCCTGCAGGCCCTCATCAACGCTGCTACCTGGCTGCGCATGCGCTGGGCGCGGCCGGCCGAGCAGGCCGAACTGTTCATGCAATTGTTGCTGGATGTGGCGGTATTGACGGCGCTGCTGTATTTTTCGGGCGGTTCGACCAACCCCTTCGTTTCCTTCTACCTGCCGGCACTGGCGGCAGGCGCTGCCACGCTGGCCTGGCCCTACGCCTTGCTGCTGGCCCTGTGTGCGCTGGGATGCTATTCGGGGCTGGTGTACTTTTACCAGCCGCTGCACATCCACGACCACGGGCAGGCGATGGCCTATCACCTGGCCGGGATGTGGATCAACTTCTCGATCTCGGCCTTGCTCATCACCTGGTTCGTCAGCCGCATCGCAGCGGCCGTGCGCTTGCGCGATGGCCAGCTGGCACAGGCCCGCGAGCGCCAGCTGCAGAGCCATCGCATCGTCGCTCTCGGCACCCAGGCTGCCGGTGCCGCCCATGCGCTCAATACACCGCTGTCCACGGTAGCAGTGATCGCTGGCGAAATGCGCCGCGACATGGCCAGCAATCCCGCGCTGGCGGCCTATGAGGAAGACGTGCGGGTGGTCGAGGAACAGATCGCCGTCTGCAAGGCCGCATTGGAAAACATGCGGCTCGACGCCGATGCCCAGTTGCGCAATGAAGACAGCGCGCCCATCACGCCCTGGCTCACCAGCCTGCTGGAAGGCTGGCGGCTGCGCCATCCGGCCGTGTTGCTGGCGGCTGAGGTGCATCAGCCGGGCTGGAAGGCCAGCCAGTTGCAGGACCTGTCGCAGATCCTGCTGACCTTGCTGGACAATGCGGCCCATGCCGTGCGCGGCCTCGGCCACCAGGGCGAAATCCGCATCCGCCTGGCACCGGCCGAGGCGGGCGAGGGCGCACCTGCCGCCTCCGGCAAGCCGGGGCGCACCATGGCGATCATCGAGGTCTCCGACAATGGCGCCGGCATCAGCCCGGAACTGTTGCAGCGCCTGGGCCACGGGCCGGTGGCCAGCAGTTCGGGCGGTTCCGGCATCGGACTGATGCTGGCCACTGCCAGTGCCACCCACCTGGGCGGCAAGCTGAAGCTGCGTTCTTCGCCGGGGCAGGGCACGGTCGCGCAGTTGCGCTTCCCCCTGGTCTGAACCGCCATCCTTCATTCTTCTGGTTTTACGGATATCCCCATGAGTGCCGCCTTCCTGATCCTCGATGACAATGACGTCTTTGCCAGCACGCTGGCACGTTCGCTGGCACGGCGCGGCTTTCGTGCCGTCGTCGCCCATACCGGCGAAGAGGCCCTGGAGGCCGCACGTCGCGAGCGTTTCGACTACGTCACCATTGACCTGCAGCTGGAAAAGGATTCCGGCCTGCAATGGGTCGGGCCGCTGCGGCAGGCGCTGCCGGAGGCGCGCCTGCTGGTGCTGACCGGCTATGCCAGCATCGCCACCACGGTGCAGGCCATCAAGTCCGGCGCAGATAACTACCTGGCCAAGCCGGCCAATGTGGATTCCATCCTCTCGGCGCTGTCGTACGTGGCCGAAGGCGAGGCAGTCGATGAGCCCGTATTGCCGGTGGAAGACGCATCGCCACTGTCGCTGGAACGTCTGGAATGGGAGCACATCCAGCGCGTGCTGGCCGAGCATGAAGGCAATATTTCCTCCACCGCACGGGCGCTGAACATGCACCGCCGCACCCTGCAGCGCAAGCTGGCCAAGCGGCCGGTAGCACGCTGAGCCGACATCGCGGGGCTCTGTAACGAAAGGTAAGCGCCCGGCAAGCAGGGGCGACAGCCTGTCGGCATGGCTTTACAATAGCGGCCATGTATATCGATTCCCATTGCCACATCAATTTTCCCGACCTGGCGGCGCGCTTGCCCGAGATCTTCGGCAAGATGGCTGACAACCAGGTCAGCCATGCCCTGTGCGTCTCGGTCGACCTGCCGGATTTCCCGCAGGTGCTGGCCCTGGCCGAACAATATCCCAACGTCTACGCCTCGGTCGGCGTGCATCCGGACTACGAAGACACGCCCGAGCCGACGCTCGACGAGCTGATCCGCCTGGCGGACCATCCGCGCATCGTGGCCATCGGTGAAACCGGGCTGGATTACTACCGCCTTCAGGGTGACCTGGAGTGGCAGCGTGAACGCTTCCGTACCCATATCCGCGCCTCTCGGGCGACTGGCAAGCCGCTCATCATCCACACCCGCTCAGCATCGGAAGACACCATCCGCATCCTGCAGGAAGAGGGTGCCAGCCCGCAGGCGGGCGGCGTGGCAGGGGTCATGCATTGCTTCACGGAATCACAGGCGGTGGCCGATGCGGCCATTGAACTGGGTTTCTACATTTCCTTCTCCGGCATCGTCACCTTCAAGTCGGCCAAGGACCTGCAGCAAGTCGCCCGCACCATTCCGCTGGAGCGCATGCTGATCGAAACCGATTCGCCCTACCTGGCACCGGTTCCGTTCCGGGGCAAGACCAACGAGCCAGGTTACGTGCGCCATGTCGGTGAATTCATCGCCGACCTGCGCGGCATCAGCGCGGCCGAAGTGGCGCGCCAGACCTCTGACAATTTCTTCAAGCTGTTCGGAATCAAGCCATGACCCTGCTGGAAAAGCTGCGCGCCCGCTTCGGCGGCATCGGCCGTATCGTCCTTTATACCTCGCTGCTGTTGCCGGGGGCCGCCCGCGCGGGTGCGTATGAAGATTATTTCCAGGCCATCCGCATGGACAATGTCTATTTCCTCAAGCAGTTGATGCAGCGCGGCATGGGGCCCAACCTGATCGAGCCCAAGCGCGGCTATACCGGCCTGATGCTGGCCATCCGTGAAGATTCGATGAAGGCTTTCGACGTGCTGGTCAATGCGCCCGATGTGAACCTGGAAGCCCAGGCCACCAACGGCGACACACCGCTGATGCTGGCCTCCTTCTACGGCAATATCCCGGTGGTCAAGCTGTTGCTGGCGCGCGAGGTCGAAGTCAACCGTCCCGGCTGGACCGCCCTGCATTACGCCGCCATCAATGGCAGCTCCGAGATCGTCAAGCTGCTGCTGGATGCCTCGGCCTATGTCGATGCCGAGTCCCCCGATGACAAGATGACGCCGGTCATGCTGGCCGCCATGCGCGGCCGCGTTGCGGCAGTGGAAGTGCTGCGCGACAACGGCGCTGACCTCACGCTCAAGAACAAGGATGGCTTGACTGCCATGGACCTGGCCCGCCGCTACGGGCAGGAGGGCGTGATCGACGTGCTCAACGTCAAACCGCGCCAGTAAGCCGCACATTCGGTCCTGCAAAAGGAAACGTCCCGGCCACCTCACGGTGGACCGGGACGTTTTACATGGTCGGCTGCTTCAGCGCACCAGGATCTGCGGACCGACGTCCTTGATGTCCTTGGTACCGGTCAGCGCCATGCTGACGTCGAGTTCCTTGCGCATGATTTCCAGCATCTGCGACACGCCATCGCCGCCCATGGCGCCCAGGCTGTAGAGGAAGGCGCGGCCGATCATGGTGCCGCGTGCGCCCAGGGCGACCGCCTTCAACACATCCTGGCCGGAGCGGATGCCGCCGTCGAACCAGACTTCGATCTGGTCGCCCACGGCTTCGGCAATGGCGGGCAGGGCTTCGATGGAGGACATGGCCCCATCGAGCTGGCGGCCACCGTGGTTGGAGACCACGATGGCATCGGCACCGCTTTGCACGGCCAGTTTGGCATCTTCCACATCGAGGATGCCCTTCAGAATCAGCTTGCCGCCCCATTGCTGCTTGATCCAGGCGACATCTTCCCAGTTCAGGGTCGGGTCGAACTGGCTGGCGGTCCACTTGGACAGTGTCTGCACGCCGCCGGCACCTTCACCGCCCTTGATGTGGCCGGCCAGGTTGCCGAAGGTCTTGCGGCCGCCCAGTGCACGCAGCGCCCAGCCGGGCTTGCTGGCCAGGTCGAGCAGGGTGTCGAGGGTCAGCTTGGGGGGCACGGACATGCCGTTTTTCAGGTCCTTGTGACGCTGGCCGAGGATCTGCAGGTCCAGCGTCAGTACCAGGGCCGAGCACTTGGCGGCCTTGGCGCGGTCGATCAGGGACTGCACGAAGCCACGGTCGCGCATCACGTAGAGCTGGAACCAGAAGGGTTTCGTGGTCACGCTGGCCACGTCCTCGATGGAGCAGATGCTCATCGTGGAGAGGGTGAAGGGGATGCCGAATTTCTCGGCCGCGATGGCACCCAGCATCTCGCCATTGGCCCATTGCATGCCGGTCAGGCCGGTCGGGGCGATGGCCACCGGCATGGTCACGTCGTGGCCGATCATGGTGCTGCGGGTGCTGCGCTCATCGACATTGATGGCAACGCGCTGGCGCAGCTTCAAGGCGGCCAGATCCCTGGTGTTGGCGCGATAGGTGCTCTCGGTGTAGGAGCCGCTGTCGGCGTAATCGTAAAAAGCCTTGGGAACGCGCTTCTTGGCCAGCAGGCGGAAGTCTTCGACACAGGTCATGACCGGCATGGTGTTTTCTCCGTTGTTATGGTGGGCGGCCAGGGCCGCCTTGTGTTGGGCTTGCAGACACGAACCGGAATCGGGCTGCGGACAAAAGGACTGCAGAATGCCCGTTATGCTAGTGCATACCCGCTGGGCATGGGGTGAATCCCTTTGCCGCCATCCATGAAAATTTTACGGTCAGGCCGCCAGCAGCCGCGCCGCCGCCATGCCGCTGCGCACCGCGCCTTCCAGCGTGGCAGGGTAGTCACCTGCCACATAATCTCCGGCCAGTGCCAGTCCGGCAGGCATGCCGGTATTGTCGGGCCGTTGCAGGCCGGGCGTGCAGGCGAAGGTGGCGCGTTTTTCAGTGATGATGCGGCTCCAGCCGGGCGTGGCCAGGGCCGCGTCGCCGAAGTCGTTCGCCAGTTGGCGCGTAATGCCCGCGCTCAGTGCCGCATGGCCATCGGCGATGGCCTGGCCGGCCGCGCTGACGACGACGGCCAGCAAGCCCGCATCGCCGCCCAATTGCCCGCGATCAAAGACGAACTGGCCCCAGGCCTGGCGTTGCGGATCATCGGCCAGCGCCAGGAAGGGAGCCGGCAGGCGCACGCCAGACGGGTATTGCAGGTAGCAGGTGGTGATCGGTTCGTGTTCCAGTGCCTGCAGGAGCGCCGTGTCATGCAGGCCTTCCAGCAACTGTGCGGCGGCGTCGGGGCCGGTGGCCAGCACCACCCCGGCGAATTCGCCCAGGCTTTCCCCCGCGCGGTCTTCCAGCCGCCAGTTGCCCTCGTCATTGCCGGGCATCAGGCTCGCAATGGCCACGCCTGTCTGCACCAGACCGCCGCGCTTGCCCAGATAGGCCGCGGCCGCATCGGGTAGCAATGCGCTCAGGTCAACGCGCGGGATCAGCATGTCGGAGGCGGCGCGGCGCGCGCCCAGGCTGTCGCGCAAGACGTTCAGGAAGACTTGCGCCGAAGCCCGTTCCGGCGCGGTATTGAGCGCGGCGATGCACAGCGGACGCCACATCAGCCGGATCAGGCGCGCGGTCTGCTCATAACGTTCCAGCAGTTCGGCCACGCTGCAATCCTGATGCAGCTGCCAGCCCATCCAGCGCGCCGTGGTGGAAAAGCGCGCCAGCGCCATCTTGTCTTCGCGTTGCAATCCCTTGGCCCGCAGCAGCGCCACGGCCACATGCCAGGGGGCCGGCAGGCGGGGTGCCACGAAATCCATGCCCTCGGCCCCCGTGGCCAGCGGATAGCGCATCTGCAAGGGCAGGCGCAGCAAGGCGCTGGCCGGATCGACGCCGATCTGCTTCATCAGCGCCAGCGTGGAACGATAGGCCCCGAGCAGGATGTGCTGGCCATTGTCGAGCGTGCGCTCGTCCAGTTCTACCCGGCGCGCGCGGCCGCCCAGCGTACGGGCAGCTTCGAACAGGCTCACGCGATGGCCGCCGGCGGCCAGCGCCACGGCAGCAGCGCACCCGGCCCAGCCGGCACCGATGACGGCGTAGTGACGCGGGGCGTTCATCGGGAGCACACCTGTTCAGCCGAAGACATAGGTCTTCCAGGCCAGCCAGAGCTTGCGGATGGGGGTGAGCGAGATGCGCTGGTTGAGCACGTGGTAGCCATCGCGCGTGATCTCGTCCAGCAGGGTGCGATAGATGGCGGCCATCATCAGGCCGGGGCGCTGGGCGCGGCGGTCTTCCTTGGGCAGCAGGGCGAAGGCTTCGTCATAGACCGCCTGGGCGCGCTCGACCTGGAACTTCATCAGTGCCTCGAAGCGCTCGCTGTGGCGGGCGTTGAGGATGTCGGCAGCAGTGACGTTGAATTGCTGCAATTCATTGACGGGCAGGTAGATGCGGCCCTTGCGGCCATCCTCGCCGACATCGCGGATGATGTTGGTGAGCTGGAAGGCCAGCCCCAGCTTTTCGGCAAAGAGCAGGGTGCCGGGCTGGGTATGGCCGAAGATGCTGGCCGAGAGCACCCCTACCACCCCGGCCACATGCCAGCAGTAGCGCTGCAGGCCGGGGTAGTCGAGGTAGCGGGTCTGGTCCAGGTCCATTTCCATGCCATCGATGATGGCTTGCAGGTGTTCGCCCTTGAGCTGGTAGGTTGCCACGTGCGGATGCAGGGCCTTGGTGACCGGGTGCGTGGGCTGGCCTTCGAGCATGGCGGCGATTTCCTTGCGCCACCACATGAGCTTGGTGCGGGCCACCATGGCGTCCTCGATTTCATCGACGGTATCGTCGACCTCGCGGCAAAAGGCGTACAGCGCCGTGATCGCCAGCCGGCGCTGCGGCGGCAGGAACAGGAAGCTGTAATAAAAACTGGAACCGCTGGCGGCGGCCTTCTGCTGGCAGTATTCGTCTGGAGACATGGATGCGTGGCGGGCGGTTGAAGCATTGGGGCAGGCAGCCAAATGGCCCCCTGCGGCAAAGGCGCTATGCTAGCCGAGTGCGCCCGGCAGGGCAAATGCCGGCTGCCGTTGACCCGGCCTTGAAACGGGGCCTGAAACCCGTCTATTGCGGCCCCCGGCGTTGTCCATTAAGCTCGGGTCAAGCGCATCCCGGAAAAACAAATTCACATGACATCAAATCCGGATGAATTCTGCCGTTAATCTAACCAGACGTGGCGCTGCAGCGGTCAACCCCGCTTGCAGCGCGGCACATCGGCAACCCCGGCCATCGACGATGGCCCCCTGGAGGCTGGAGACAATATGGACAGACTGGAAATCTTTCGCAATATCGCCTCGCAGGCTGGTCGCGGCGAGCTGGTATTCCCGGCCAACGTCAGCGCCTCGCTGAAGCTGCAAAAGGCCCTGGCCGACCCGGAATGCCATCTGGAGCTGGCCGCCAAGCTGGTGATGGCCGAACCGCTGGTCTCGGCACGCACCGTGGCCATTGCCAATTCGGCGGCCTACAACCGTTCCGGCGGCGAGATCAACAACGTGCGGGCGGCCGTGATGCGGCTGGGCTTCCGCACCTTGAACACCATCACGACCTCGGTGATCGTGCGCCAGTTGGGGCGTACCATCAACAATCCCGGGATGCGCATCAAGTCGGCCCAGCTGTGGGAGCACTGCGCCCACGTGGCGGCCACCGCCTACGTGCTGACTTCCAAGCTGACCAAGGCCGATCCGGAAACGGCGATGTTTGCCGGCATCGTGCATGAAGTGGGTGGTTTCTACCTGCTCTCGCGCACGGATGATTTCCCCGGCCTGCTCGACGGCGGCACCGAGGACTGGATGGAGTACGGGGAGAAGATGATCGGCCGTGCCGTGCTCAAGAAGCTGGGTGTGCCGCAGCCGGTGGTCGATGCCATCGAATCCCTGTGGCACGGCGTGCGGGTACTGCCGCCCCAGACCATCGGCGACGTGCTGCTGCTGGCCAAGGAATTGTCGCCGGTGCCTTCGCCACTGGCGCGCACTGCGGTGGCCGAAGCCGGCGTCGGCGGCGAGAGCCTGGTGGATGACTATATCGGGGACCGTTCGCTGCGCGAGATGCTGGATGATTCCGAAGAACAGATCCGCACCCTGACCGCTGCCTTGCTGGTCTGAACCAGTACGCGACCGTTTCTTGTTGAAGCCCCGCCTGGCCAATGTGCCGGGCGGGGCTTTTTCATTCCGGCTGCGGTTTATCGGGTCAGGCCGCGCCAGCCGATGATGAGCCAGTCCGGCTTGCCCAGCTTGGGGCGCTGGCGGAAGACATCGCCTTGCACCGCCTCGATGCGCTCCAGGATGCGCAGTCCGCCGTGGACCACCATGCGCAGTTCCATTCCGATACGGCCCGGCAGGCGGTGCGCCAGCGGGGCACCGGAAAGCATCAGTTCCCGCGCCCGCGTGACCTCGAACTGCATCAGTTGCTGCCAGCGCTGGTCGCTGCAGGCTTGGGCGATGTCGTTTTCATTGATCCCGAAGCGCTCCAGGTCCTCGAGTGGCAGGTAGATGCGCGTCTTTTGCCAGTCGATGGCGACGTCTTGCCAGAAGTTGATGAGTTGCAAGGCGCTGCAGATGGCCGCCGAATCCTGGAGATTTTCTTCATTTGCCTCACCGTACAGGTGAAGCATCAGGGTTCCTACCGGGTTCGCAGACCGGCGGCAGTAGTCCAGCAGGTCCGAATAATGGGGGTAACGGGTGGTCACCACATCCTGGCGGAAGGCCGAGAGCAGGTCGCGGAAGGGTTGCAGCGGCAGGGCATGGCCGGCGATGATCTGCTGCAGCCGCTTGAAGATCGGATGCGTGCAGGGCAACTGCTGCTCGATCAGGTCGAGCTGCGCGTCGTAGGCATGCAGCGCGGCCAGCCGCTCTTCGGGCCGGGCGTCGCCTTCATCGGCGATGTCGTCGGCGCTGCGGGCGAAGGCATAGATGGCCGTGACGGCCGGGCGCAGACGCGCCGGCAGCAGCAGCGAGGCAACGGGGAAGTTCTCGTAGTGATCGACGGCCATGGGGCGCGCGACTCAGTCGAACTTGTCCTTGAGCAGCGCCTCGATGGTGGCGATGCGGGTTTCGACCGTCTCCAGCAAGGCCTTGGGCATGGTGCCGCCGGCGTTCAACTGCGCGGCCAGCGAGCGGGCGATACCCATGGCGCCTTCGGTGAACTGCTTGCCATCCTTGGACAGCACGGCCGCAGCCGTGAAAAGGGTGGAGAACAGGATCTGGTCAGCGGTATTGTTCTCGATGAACTTGTTGAGCAAGGCGTTGTGGCTTTGCTTGAGTGCGTCGAATTCTTCCTGGGTGGGCATGGCGGGTCCTCGCTGGATGGCGCGGCTGGTGCAGGAAAGGTTCGCGCACCAGCCAGCAAAGGCGCGGATTGTAGCAGTTCAGCACGCCGCTGCGCGCAGGCGGTGTGCAATCGGCCCCGGGGCACGTGGATCGTGAAAAAAAAGCCGGGAAATGAAGTTTTCTCCGGGAGCCCCTTGCCGCCGCCCGCCGGGGGCAGCAGCCTACTGAGCTGGTGAAGCAATTTGCAAAAAAACGGAAGCCGGCAGCGAGGTCTGATTCGCTACCGGCTTGCCTGGGGCCTGCCGTTCAATGCGCAATGGCCCCAATCGGTCCCTCCATCAATGGCTGACCGCCAGCAAGACCTTGCCGTCGCCTCCTTGTGCCTGCGCCCAGGTAGTCTGGGTCGCCGCCGGCGGGGCGAAGCTGGCCATGGCTTGCACCAGCTTTTCGACATCGGTGTCCAGCAAGGATTTGCCATCGGCGGTCTTGATGCGCTCGATGTGGTTGTCGGTCGTCCCGGCCGCGCCCGCGTACCAGTCCTTCACCGTCACCTGGTCGTTCGTGCCGAGCACTTTGATGCGCAGGTCCTGGCCGGCCTTGCTGAACCATAGATTGTCCTGCCGGGCGTCGGTGAAGCTGAGCGTGTCGACATTGCCCTTGGTGGCATCGTGGTCGTAAACCGCATCCTGGCCGTCGCCCTTGGCGAAGCGATAGGTATCGTTGCCGGCCCCGCCGATGAGCAGGTCATTGCCCTTGCCGCCTGTGAGGACATTGTCTCCGCCATTGCCGACCAGGATGTTGTCGAGGTCGTTGCCGGTGGCGTTGAGGTTCTGGTTGAACAGTTTGACCGCCTGGTCGGTCGTCAGGGTATCGACCCAGGCGACATCGCAGGCACTGCGCAATCGTTGGATCGTCACGAAGCGGCTCATGTCATCGCGGATCCCGCGCCCGGAGTCCGCAATGTAGAAGCCGGTGATGTCGCCCGTATCGGCCGCACAGGCTACCCCGGTGACGGTGATGCTGTGATTGGCCGCCAGCTGATCCCCGGACGGGCCATTCCACAGGATGCTGGCATTGACGCCCAGGATCACTGCGCGGCCTTCCTTGATGCTTTGGGCAACTGCCTTTTCATCGAACTCCTGGGTGACCGTGGAGGCGAATCCGAAATCCTTGAGCAGAGCCCGTTGGTCGCTGGTGCGGGTAGCGCCGCGATGCTCCGGCTGCGGGTTGGTGGTGTCGCACAGGTCCTCCAGGATGGCACGGCTGACCACGTCCTTTTCGCTGGCGGGCCGTCCGCCCAGCGCGGTGGTATTGGCCACGGCAGTTTCACCGCAGGTACCCTGATAGCCCGGTACCGCATCACCCTGGTCGTAGTCCAGCTGGTAGGACTTGGGCATGCCGTAGACCAGTACCTGCACCCCGTTGACGACGGCGCTCTGGGGCTTGGTGGCGTCAAGCAGGACCAGGTTCTCGACGTTCGCGGAGAGGGTGGTGCTTGCGGTCGCATAGACGGTATCGATGCCTTCGCCTGCGTGCTCGACGACGCGGTCACCCGCGTTGTCGACGTAGTAGCTGTCATCGCCCTTGCCGCCGAGCATGGTGTCGGCGCCGCCCAGGCCATCGAGGACGTTGTTGCGGTCGTTGCCGGTGAGACGGTTGTCCTGCGTGTTGCCGGTCACATCCAGGTTGTCTGCGTCCAGCGCCCGATCCTTCTTGTCATCGTCCAGAAAGATGTGCTTCCTGACTTTCACGCCCGGCAGCTTGTGCTGCGAGCCTTCGTCATCGCCGAACGGGGCCGGTGCAACGAAGTGCTCCAGATGCCGGGCGGCAAGGAGGGAGTTGCCTCCCGTGGCGTCGCCGGTCACGCCAGGCTTGACGGTCGGGGTCAGTCCGTGCCCGGACCGCGCGGCCTCTGCCGCTGCCTGATCCAGCGTGGCACCGGCCGTGCCATTGGCCCGGTTGAAGGGCTTGATGGCCTCGTTGGTGGTGATGGTGACGCACCCGCTGGCATTGGTGCAATCGCGCATCGTCTGCAAGCTGACGTAGCGGCAAGTGTCACCCGGCAGCCCCCGGCCGGAATCGGTGATGTAGAAACCATCCACCTCCCCGCTTTGTGCGCCGTAGCCGACACCGATGATGGCGATCATGTGATCGGTCATGCCGACATTTTTCGGGATGTTCTTGGCCCAGATCCTGCTGCCATTGACGCTGACGATGACACCCTTGCCCTTGATGATGTCCCGGGCCACAGCGTTTTCATCAAAACCTTGGGCCAGTGTCGAGGCCAGGCCGAACTCCTTGAGCAGGACCAGCTGGTTGTCCACGCTGATGCTGCCGCGCTTTTCGGGGTCTTTGCTGGTGGTATCGCACAGCTTTTCGGCGATGGCCTTGTTGACCACGTCCTTTTCCGTCACGGACATGCCGGCGATGGTGGCCAGGTTGGCGATGCAGACTTCGCCCGACGTGCCCTCATAGCGGGCGACTGCGTCCCCCTGGTAGTTGTCGAGATCGTGGAATGCAAAGGGATTGCCATAGGTCAGTACATCCGGGCCGGTGATCTGCTGGTGTTGCGGCTTGGCCGGATCGGCCATCCGGGGGTCGTCAGGCAATGCCAGCTTCTTGATCGCATTGACGGTATAGAAGACCGAGCAGCCGAACTGGAAGTGCGCGGCCTTGTCCAGTTCGCTCAGTGAAACGTAGCGCGCGGCATCACTGGGCCAGCCCCGTCCGGTGTCAACGATATAGAAGCCTTGCAGGGCACCGGTATCAGCCGCATAGACAGCGCCGGTCAGGTTGACCATGTGGTTGACGTTGATCAGGTCAAGCAATGCCTTGTTTGGATTGGCCCCCCAGAGCTGATAGTTGTTCACGCCGATGAGCACGCCTTTGCCCTCCTTGATGAGGGCGGCCAGCTTGTTGGGATCGTAGTTGGTCATGGTCTCGACGGGCATGCCAAAGCTTTCCAGCAGCTGGCGCTGCTGCCCCGAGAGGGTGCCGCCGCGCAAGTGAGGATCGGAGCTGTTGGTGTCGCACCAGCCGTTGTCGATGGCCCGTTGGACGACGTCTTTTTCGCTGACCTCCCGGCCGGCGATGGTGAGCAGATTGGCGATGCTGGTTTCCGTGCAGGTGCCTTGGTAGCCCGGGACGGCATCGCCCTGGGTATAGTCCAGATCTTGGTAGGACTTCGGGTTGCCGTAGACCAGCACGTCCTTGCCATCGATCTTGTCGCGCTGGGCTGACATGGTCGTGGGGGCTGGCAGTTTTTCCGGGGTGGTCGGCTTGAGGTTGGAGGGCGCTGGTATCTGCAGGGGGGCTGGTGCCGGCGCAGCGGGGGCAGGCTTGCTGCTCACTGCTGCAGGAGGAGCGGCGACGGCGCCTGGCGGGGTGACAACCTGCCGCGGCGAGACCGGGGTCGATGCCGGGA
>Ga0105238_10000106_pt1 | contig 91792 bp, 59 predicted proteins | sample KBSC34metaG_FD_81526 | JGI IMG/M metagenome (GOLD analysis project Ga0105238, IMG submission 81526) | Corn rhizosphere microbial communities from Kellogg Biological Station, Michigan, USA - KBS C3-4 metaG | ecosystem: Host-associated > Plants > Roots > Rhizosphere > Soil | place: Michigan, USA...
CTTCCGTGTGATAGTGAGCGTGCCAGCGCATCACGTGAGTATGTGTCAGCCAGCGGAAGAAGGCCGACAAATCGTCGTCTGCGATGGGGCGGACAACGAAGTGCCAGTGATTCGGCAGCAGGCAATAGGCCAGAATGGGTAACGGGACCATCTGATGCGCCTCGCCAAGGACTCGCTCAAATGCTTCGTAGTCCTCCGGCTTTTCAAAGAGCGGCAACCGTGCCACGGCTCGATTGAGCACGTGGAAACAAGTTCCGCCAGGGCAAAGGCGAGGTCGACGCGGCATGCCGTCAGCTTACCGCGATCGACCCTCGAAACCAATGAGCTGCGTCCCCTTTGTCTGCCCGCAATATCAAAGTGGACGGCCCCTTCTAGCCAGCCGTAGCCTTTTCTACTATAGATCCCATCCAAAACCCTCATCAGGATCTATATTTACAGGGTTCGACGCATCAGCCGGGGGCAATCCACAGCAAAAGCCAATTGACATCTGCGTCTTTTTCTTGCATTGAATTAAGAAGATCGCAAGACAGCCAAGGGCGATTGGGAAAACCGGAACTGCAATAGGAAATGTAGTCGTCGAAACATTCTGCGAATCTATGGTATTCACGCATCTCATGCCGGGGCATTCAACGGACAATTTGCATCTGGCATAGTATTTCGCTCGCTGGAACACGTCAAATAGCAGTCGATCAACATCTCCAGGAACAACTCCATTACAACCACCGGGAATAAGTGGGTTGAACAAAACTGGTCCGAAACGCTTGCACCCGCTAATCTCATTTTCGATCGATCCGCAGACGCCTGTTGGTATGAAGGGGAATGTCACTCTCACCCCTCCTCCCGGAAGACCAGGATTGATTGGAAGATTCGGCCTGTACTCACATGCTACCGTGACCGCAGTTCCGTACGGATCGACGCCGCGTGGAACAAAATATGCGGCATAGCAATTGCTTCCGTCATTATATACTTCAGGATCTCGCGATAAGAAGCGGCCAGCGAGTGAATCAAAGAAGCGATTTCGAAAGAGATGCATATGAGTGAGGCTGTCGAATCGCTGTCCAGTGAATAAGATGTTGCTATCGACCGCAGACGACGCAAGAATCGTGGACATGTTGCCAGTGAGGAATGTTGGCCAACCGAATTCTGTATAAAAGTATCGCTCTTGCGCCGAAGCAGCAGTGCTCACGACCGCGATCGTGTTCCAGAGAGCGTCTTGTGCCCCATAGAATCGCTCATTCAGTCCACCGCCGCCAGTATTATCGCGATCTCGGAGTACAAAATCGTCAACGTACCGCAGGCCCCATACATGCTGCCGCTCGGCAATCGATGAAGAAGCAACCCGCTCTTCGACGGATTGCCAGGTTGAAGTGAAATAATAGTGCCGGATCTCGGAAGGCACACCTGCGGAGTAACTGAGTCGTTGAGCGCGGCAGTTTTTTGCGTCATAGATATTCTGTTGGATCGATTGCCCAGTAGTGGCGTCTGTGATCAAGATCAGCCGATTCCAAGCGTCGTACGTCGCATGGTAACCGCTGGTGGGTAACGCTGGCTGCGGAAGGGTGGTCATATTTCCCGCAGTGTCATAGGCCGGCGTCACCCATGATGAACCCGTCGTGGTCGAAATACTGGTGATTTCGTTGACCGGATTGCTGGTTCTCGACTGCACTGTCGACCAGGAGCCACCTGAGGAAGCTTCGCGAAATCCTGACCAATTGTTGGTGGAGTCCAGAGTCCAACATTGTTCGAAAATCGTTGCGGTGAGGGCAGTCATACTGCCGTTAAGCGTTCCTCGCTGCATGTCCTTTAGACGATTAAGCCCATCAAAGGAGTAAAGTTCGTCGAAGGCTTTGCCGAGTGATGTCGCGACGGCATCTTGCCTCCAAAGGCGATTGCTGGCGCGGTCGTAGCCGTATTTGAGGCGTGCCACGTCCGTTGCGCTACCGTAATTGTACCACCGGCAGTCCTTAACTCGACCGAACAGATCCCATCCGGAGTAGATGTCACCGGTCGTCGGATCATTTGTTCCTGTCAAGCTGACAAGTGTGTATTCCGCGCTTGGTTGTGCATAATCGACGATCACGAACTGAGCAGTGCCGATGTACGAATAGTCGGTAAGATGGGTGGTGCCGTCATTGTCAATCAAGCTGCCGATACGGCTCAGTGAGTCATTGATCCCGCCGGACGTTCCGTAACTGTAAGTGAGAGTCCTTCCGTTTGGATAAGTCATCGTGGTGGGACGGATTGTGTTTGATGACCCGCTGGCGTATCCATACTGCACCTTCGGTGTTGTTGATGTATTTACCGCACCACTGTGGCTCTGATAGTCAGTGGTCAATCGGCCGAAGGTGTTGTATTGGAGCCGGCGATCATTGACTATCGTTCCGCTTCCGACCGTGGCACTGCTGTAACTTGTGCTCGTCGCCACCATTCCGCGTACTTCGTAGGTCGTCGAGAGACGCAAGACCGAGTTGTCAACACCTGTTCCCACTGTCGTCACACAGTCGTGGGCGGACCGTCCCAATAGATCGAAGAGAAAAGTGTGGACGCACCCCCGCTGATCCGTCAGGGTCGTCTTTTCTCCCTGACGATTGTAGGTGTAGTTGACGGCATCGCTTCCGCTCACAGAATCAGGGAAAGAGACCGATCTTAGCAACTGACTCGACGCGATGTTTGAATTACTGAGCGTCGTTCCATATGTCCAGGTCGTCGTCTGATTACCTGTCTGTGAATTCACTGCAGTCATTGTGGCTTGCAGACCGTCTGCTGTGTAGGTGTATTGCGTTACGACATTCGTGTCGTCCGATTTCGCGCAGCCTCCGCCAGATGACGAGCTGCTAGAGGAGCTGCTTGAGGTCTTGTAGTTCTGGGTGACGGTGCTCTGGCGCCCCACAGCGTCATACGTCAGGACGGTGACTGTGCCCGCCGGGTCCGTCGTCGTCGTAACGTTACCCGCATTGTCAAAGCCCGTGGAATTGACCAGAATCGAGTCGGATCGAGTTGGGCATGTGGACGAACGACTCAACGTACTGCCGCCATTGGTGCCGTAATCGGCACTGTTCACTTGACGGCCAGTGGCATCTGGATATTCAGCCCGATAGATGACGCGCGCCTTCGGAGTGACGCTTGGATTCTGCAGCGGGCCGGTTTGCGTCGAAGTTGCATTGTGGTAACGCATCCGATTCGTTGATTGAATCACGTTGTCATCGGCATCATAGGTCGTCTCAGTCTGCTCCATGACGGTGTTGTTTGTGACTGAACCGGCATCCGAGTAGCTGGAATCGGGACCATACGCAGCATACTGGATAGCAGCGCGTCCCAAGCTATCGAATGCCGATTTTGAGAACAGTTGAGATCCTGCCGGGAACGATTTGATGACGTTACCGCTCGAGTCATACCAGGTATTGTCAGTCAACGAGTTTCCGACGATACCGGTGCTTGGATCGACGGCATACTGGATTGATTGGTAGATTCGACTGCGATCGTCCCACTTCGTCGACTTCCGATCGATCAGGTTTCCAATCGTCGCCCCACTGCTTCGGGACGAACTACTGGACGAAGGACCGAACGGACCGATGGTGTCGTAGCGTTCGGTCATGTAGACTCGGTCTAAGTTGTCGAAATAAGTGACTGCGTAGTAGTCAACCTCACCGTCCGTTGCAATAGTGCGATCGCGGAAGTCGTAGTACACTGATGTGGTTCGGGTCGTCGTCGCGTCAACCTGCTGAAGCAGTGCCGTCAGATTGCCATCACCGCCTGCAACGTTGCTGTCATAGACGTTGGTCGTCACAAGAACCATATTGTTGCCAACTGCGCCGCCGCCCGTCGGGTCGGTTTCGGTAGCCCCCGTGTCATTGGTTCCGATGTACGTGCCAATGACGTTTCCACGGGCATCATAGACCAGATCCGTAATCGTTCCCCCCGGACTGACAGTACGATTTCTCCATTTCATCGAAGTATAGCCGAAGTCGGATTCGTCGTAGTTCGTGCCCGAGGAACCTGTTCCGGTGGCCGGGATCAGCTTGTAGACCCGCTGCGAAGCGGCCAGGCAACAGTCGGTGTACTGGTTCGTGGCCCAGCGAGTGTAGGTCGACTGCGGGAACGCTGCGGATCCTGATCCTGCTGCCGTAATGATCTCCGGCAGGGAGCCCGATGTCGTTGATGAGGCTGCCTGAATCTGCTCGTTGACCCGACCGGAAGCATCCATTTTTGTGATCGAGACGGGATTGACGAGGGTATAGGTGTAACTCGGAGATGATCCTGTGGCATAGCCCTGTGCTGTGTACGTGGCGTGGTTGGCGTCGTCGAAATAGCTCCATGCCGCGGTGCGGATCGTTGTCGCCGTGCCATTCAGATCGATCGTATGGCTGGGCCGCAGCGATTGCGTCTGGCGCCCCAGCGTATCGAACGAGAAGTCCGTCACGACGTTAAGGCCACCACCCGACGGAGTGGACCAGCCAGCGGGCGTGTCAGGATAGGACGCGGTGTTGACATCCTTTACCAGTTGAGAAACGGCTCCCGTTGGAACGTCGTATGCTTTGCGTGTGATAAATCCACGTTCGTCCATCGCCCAGGTCAGATTGCCATAAACATCAAAATACTCGCGGCGAGTGTCGGCCACCCCCGATCCGTTTTGACTGGTGGCGATGACCGGAAGGGTGGTGGTCTTCTGCTGAATCGCGCAACTCCCTGGGTAGAACGTGTAGGCATAGCTTGTGATGATCTGGCGCGTGTTTCCATTCGCGGTGCTCCCAGAATTGCTGGAAGAACTTGAAGAGCTCGACGAGGTTGTCGAGCCATCATCGGGATACTCGATCAACTTCGATAAGAAGTAGAGCGTGACACTCAGGGCCGCGGCCGACGACGAGCTGGAACCCAACGAGCTTGAGGAACGCGATGACGAACTAGAAAACGCAACCGACTCTGCACAACTGATGTACTGGTACTGTCGAATGATGATTGGTAGTCCGAGCGTTCCGTTTTGGACTAATTCTCCGGTGACTCGCTTGCTGGCTGAATCAATTGTGTAGGTCCTGATCAAACCCGACGCATTGTTCAGGTATTGCGCCGTGGTTCCTGACCAATTCACGAGATCTGCTTTGGTTTCATCAAAACCGGTGACCGCGGAAGGTTGCGCTTCGAATACCAACTGCCCCGTCGAGTTGTATTTCGAATAGGTCAGCCATTGACTCGACCCGGATTTGAAGACTTTCAGCATCGTCTGGCCGGCGTAATTGCAGTACAGAATGTTCTGATTCCCATCGGGCTGAGTCTCGATCGTTTTTGTAGCCCAACTGTTATAGCCCTGGGAATTGTTGCTGGTCGTGTAGCTGAAAGAGAACGTCTGAGAACCAGAGCGGACAATTTCGCTGGACACTTGACCGCTGGCGTTATAGGCGTAGAAATAGTCCGCGAACATCGACAACTGAGCGTCCGACGCGGTTGTTGGCGTGTAGCCAGCGGCGACCATGCGATCGTAAGAACCGGGCAGCAGGACGTACTTCAGTTTGTGAAGCGGAGCATTCGCTGAACTGCTCGACGAAGAACTTGAGGAACTCGATGACGATCCAGACGTCGGAGGCACGAAGGCGTAGTATCGGTAGTACGTTGTCCCTGTGCTCACCCACGCGCCGCTGACCCAGTTCTGTGTTGCGACCGTCTGCAGATCTCGCCCGCTTCCATTGGAACCTCCTGCCGAATAGTAGGTATAGGTCGCACCTTGCACGTTGGCCCAAGTACTGCCGCCGTCTGTGCTGCGCCGCAGCGTCACCGATGTCAGACTCGCCATGGCAGATGTCGGATCATCGTATGTGTACAGAAATGATTCGATCGTTGTCGTACCGCTTGATGTGTAGCTTCGTCGCACTTCGGAAATGTTGAAGCCGTTCGCCGCTGTCGAAGTTACAGACAGGGTGTTGCCGGCCGCATCCTTGCGACTCACAAGTGCGCCCATATTGGAATAGGTCGTCACCACTCCGGTCGTGGTGGTATGCCGATAGACCTGGCTGCCGGAGTCAAAGATCAGCGAGTCGGTTGCTCCATATCGCGGAACATAGGCTCCGTTAACCCAGTCGAACCATTTCACGTTTTCGGGGGTTCCCATCAAAACCACGAGGCTGCTGGGAGGCGCAGTCAGGCCGCCACCATTGAGGACCAGGTACGTCCATTCGGCAATCTGCCAGTTCCAGCCATTTCCCAAGTTGAGGGAAGAACTGAGGCGGCTCGAAAAACTTCGAGTATGTCCCCAGGGAAGTCCAAATCCCTCGCTCTGTAGGTCTGAAGCAGAAAGAACAAGCTCGCCCGTGGCGTATCGAATGGGAGCCTGGCTGAGGGCAGCACACGCAGTGCACGTGGGAGGAGTGGGGCATGGACCCTTTGCGTTATAGACAACGATTGTGATCGTAAAATCGTAGGAGTGTGGAGTGCAGCAATTTCCCGAAAGACCAAATTCGAAGCATCCACAAAACGTTCCGTTCACGGCCGATGTGTTTGTGCAACTGCCATGGGAGCCGATTGTGCACCCTGTTGACGACGAGACCGACAATGTGGGGCCACCCAGGCTATTCGTGTACGTTAACGTGACGATACCCCCAGCGATGTTGGCTGTACCAACCCACTGTTCTGGATTGCTTCCAGCGACAAAGCTTAATTTCGCAGTCCCATCCCAGGCCGCACAGTATTTGGGTAGACCGTTGAACGTGTCGGTGGTGGGAACAGGACTGATGACGGCGTTCAGGATGATGTCAGAGTTTGCCATGAGCTAATTCCTAAGCTAAAGCGTGATGTTTGCCGTCATCGATAACAGGCAATGACGGCGGTGAGTAACTTGCGATGATGCGCGCACTCTGTGCGCACCGGTTTCGTTGATGGGCTGCGGGCCACCTTGCGAGCGATACGCCGTCAGAGTGACGGGATCGTCTCAAAGACACTTCGGACAATCTGTGTTGTCGAGATACCGGGGACGAAGCCGGCGACGACAACTTGGCCACCGTAGGCTTCGATGACCTCGTGACCCACGACTTCGTTTGCAGTCTGTCCTTTCACCAGGATTTCGGGACGAAGTCGATGAAGAAGTTCATGTGGCGTTGGTTCGTCAAAAACGAGAACGTGAGCAACGCACTCCAGGCCGGCGAGCATGGCGGCTCGATCGGTCTGAGTAATGACGGGGCGCCCAGTTCCCTTGAGTCGACGTACGCTATCATCACTGTTGATCGCGACGATCAGGACATCACCCATGTCGGCTGCTGCTTTCAGGCAGCTTAGATGTCCAACATGAAGCAGATCAAAACAGCCGTTCGTCAGGACGACAGTTTTGCCTTCCCGCCGATACCGTTCACGGAGGCCCTGTAAGTCATCAAGACTTACGATCTTGCTGCATTCTGGTTCAGTGGAATTCCGGATTGCCGATCGGATTTCGGAACGTGCAATCGGCGCGACACCCAATCGTGCAATTTGCAATCCTGATGCGAGGTTTGCCAGGCGGACCGCCTTGCACAAATCATCTTGCGATACGGACGAAGGCGGAAGAGGTTCCTCGGGCTTTTCGGACGGAAACGATGATCCACTCGTCCAAGTGTTGCACTTGGAATGCACATCGGCCAGGACCAAGCCTAACATCGCGAGGGCAGTATCGCCGGCCCCTGTGATGTCGCAGATTCCTTTGGTCATAACGGAAAACAGCTGGCTTGGTTCGTTTCGCTGAGAGAGCACCATGCCGTCTTGATCGAGAGTGACCACTGCAGCTTCGAGGTGCAATGAACGACAAAGCTGCTCGCCAGCTCGTTTGCCTGCCGCAATTGAGTCAATTTTGCAGCCGAGTGCATTCCCTGCTTCAGTTCGATTCGGCTTGATGAGTGTTGCATCGCGGTACCGCTCGTAACCCGAACTACGAGCAGGGTCCACGAGGACTGGGATCTGTCTAGATCGTGCGGAGCGAATAACCTCCCTTACCAGGACGGAGTCACGTTCGTCGACCTGATCTGAACCTTTGCCCGATACACTGGTGAGATGGTTCTGTTCGTCAGCACGGCGTGCTGATTCTGGCGGTTGAGATGAGCAGCAGACTCCTTTGGCATAGTCAGAGATGAGAACGGCGTCAAATTCGTCGAGTCGCTTGACGATCAGGTCAACAAGCTGAAGGTCCAGTGACTCTGGCAGTTGCCGATCCGACTCCTCATCCACACGAATGATCTGCTGGAGATGCTTTCCTTCAGCACGCCCAAGAAATCGCTCCTTTGTGGTCGTTGGTCGCAGTTCATCGCAAACAACAAGGGTTGCATCAATTCCAGTCTCATCCAGCAATCGACGAAGCACTCGGCCGTTGGAATCGTCGCCGATTACTCCCGCCAAGGCGACGTCGGCATCGAGCGCACGCAACAGTCCTGCCACGCTGGCCGCCCCGCCCAGGCGGACATCATGCGTATCGGCCTTGAGCACCAAGACCGGCGCTTCCGGGCTGATGCGTTCCGCATCCCCCCACGTATAGCGATCAAGAATCAGATCTCCGATAACCAGTATTCGTGGATGGCCGATCGCATCCCACGTTTCAATTAAGTCATTCACGACACGGCGCTCCTCTCCAGCACGAGAAAGCCTGTCAGGCTGTTGTCGATGTATCTGCGTTGGAACTCCGGGTGCTCGCTCGTGAATGTATCGCAGGCCTGGCGTACAGTTGCGATACTGTCGTAGTCGTCGACCAGGATGCGATTCGTGGAAAGTGCTGCCAGTCGTAGATCTGACAGGCATCCCGCAAACGAGTGATCGCCATCGACATAAATCAAATCTGCCTCAGGCAGACGTTTAATCGCCTGCGAGTTCGTCAGCAGGATTTGAAAATTGAAGTCTCTAAGGAGCTCGCGGGCATGTTGCCAAAGGCCTTTGCGGCCATTGTGCGTATTGATCAGACGTTCATCCTCGTCAGCATCAATTCCCAGCAGGGATGCATCGGGATTTGCCAGAAGCTGCGAGAATGCGGAGTACCCGGCACGGACTCCAATCTCAATCACGCGTTTCGGCTTCCATTCCTCCGCCAATCCATAAAGCGAATAATAATATGGAGCTAATGTCTCAAGTTCGGGGATATCCTTTGGATGTAAGACAGATGCGAGTCGATCACGAAACTCCGCGAAGGGGGCCGCTTCCGAGAGCGGTGCCCGCGGAGTGACTCGCGCATATTGAGAGTTGTGGAATTCGCCGCCGTTCTGTTGCCGGTCCACATTCTGCATCGCGTCCTGCCGATTGAAGATGTTCTTCAAGCGACTGTTCGACTCGTGAACTTCAGGCTGAAGGCGCGATGAGACACTCCCGTTTGCTCTTTGAGAGTCCCTCGCGCAGTATTGAGGATTGGCCAGCCAGAAATTTCCCAATTCGCCATCACGCAGGATTGTCAGATTCCAATCCGAAAACCGCTCCGCAACCAAAGCATCAAATGCTGCGCGGCCATGGTATTCGCCAATGATTAATCCGATGCGGTCCAGGGAGGGTGTTTTCCCGAGGATGGAAAACTCGCTGCCTTCGCAGTCCAATTTCAGCACATCGATCCTGTCGAGTCCGTGCATCTGCATCAGGTCTTCCAAGGTCAACGTTCGGATCGTGCGAAAGTCCGCCCAGTACTCTGTCGGCATGGCGTCACCAGGACGATCGGTGATCTGGCGCTGCGCAACACGCTGCTGCAGGTCGGACCGATCGATGACCGTACTTCCGCCTGTTGAAACACAGTTCTCGTAGACTGCATTGAGCAAGGCCACGTTCGGTTCGTAGGTGATGGCGGCTTGGATGACGATCGCGAAGTCGCCCGCATTTCTCTGCAGGACTGGAATGTTTTCCGGGCAACACTCAGCAACAAAAATCTGTGCCGCCGGCAATCGTTGGTGGAACCGCTTCGCAAAGCAGCCGATGTGCCCCCCGACGTCAACCACGACCAGCTCGGAGTCGGAAATCCGCACGTCGTTGTGCGCCTGGCGGTTGACCGTGGCGTGTCCATTTTCGGTGAACTTGGGTGACTCGGCTGTTTCGGCCGCAGGCTGCAACCAGGGTAGTTCTGCAATTTTGTCAATTTGGTATGAATCGTCTTCGGCGATATCTTTGACGACGACCAGATCCTGTTCGCCGTTGTCGTCTCGAACCCAAAAGCCCCGTGTGAAGATCAACCCAGTTGAATTGGCGGGTGGAGCGATTCTTGATCGAACGGCGACCCGTAACGCATCCGCCAAGTCGCGGTAGGTTTGATATCGGTAGTGATTGCGGAAGTACGTTTCTCCGGTCGGTCGATCACCACGAATCCGTTCGGCGTGATCGACGGGCACAAGATGAGTGACATTGTCGGCGTGACCGAAATAGTGCAACGGGTGATGATGTGTCCACACGCCAATCGTCGGAGTTGTCGTCGCCCCCGCCACATGCAGCGGGCCACTATCCACGCCAATCATCAGTGTCGACAGTTCAATGAGTGCTGCCAGCGCTTCGGCATCACCCGTTCCCGTTCCACGCCACAGTTCTTCATTCGTGTCCGGGCAATAAATCCGCGCCGGTTCACCACCAGGCGAAGGTGCCACAAGGGGAGTTCGATTGTCCCAGTCAAGGATGATCGGGGTGAAACCCGCTTGAAGAATGTCCTCACACTGGTTGCGGACCAATTCCGCTGGCAGATTCTTGAACTCTCCCGAAGTGTTACCCTCGTAGTGGATCAAAACCGCGGGATATCGTCCGTTCAGTCCGGGACCTGTCGCACAGACTCGTTCGAGGTACTTTCGGGCAAGCAGTATTGCTGACTCGCTGCGTTGGATCGAATACCGACACAAATCGGGATCGGGCGTGATACCAAAATCTTCACGCAGGCTTCGTTCGGCTTTGGTGCTGGGCGAATCACTGAAACTTGAATGGCATTCGTGCCAGTCGAGGTGGAATCGCTGATTATACTGACAACAGGGGACTGCATCCCGTCCTTGGACATAGACTCTATTGCACAAGCCATGAAACGCCGAATGCTTTCCGACAAGCGTCGAGACTTCGACATCCCAGCTTGACCTGTATCGTTGCAGGTGTTGTAGAACAGTTGTCAGCTGCACGGCATCACCTAGGCCGTGTCGGAATTCGATCAAAACTTTCATGGAATCATTCTCTTTATTGAAGTAAGGACTAAGACACTCAAGAAAAACGACAACGAAGCACGATTGCGGGACATCGCCGATCTGGGCGATGTCACTCATTTCCTGCAGTAAAGACGCCATCAGCGACAGAGTTCATCCTTGCTTCGCTGCGACGAACCAACCCCACTGATATTCAGCAAAGAAGCTGTCTGGATGATTCCTTAAGGCTGCGTCCCATTGATTCGTATCCAGGCTCCATCCGGCGTTCGTGAGTTGTTCTTCCCACCACGTGGTTGGTTTGAGGCAAATATGCGAGGGTTCTTCCTGGGGATGTCGACCGCCAGCCATCGCGCAAGAGTCGGTTTCATAGGCACAGTAAAATCGGCCGCCCGGCTTCAGCACGCGGCGGAGTTCCCGCAAGATGTGTGGGACCAGATCGGGAATCCAATGCTCGGCGACCACGCATGAGTGCAGCCAGTCGTATGTCTCGTCAGGCACATGATGCAGGTTGACGGCATCAGTGGTCGACAGCCGATCGGCCATGTCCGGCCATTGCCGCCGCCCCATTTGAATCAAATACTCACTGCAATCGATGCCGTCGACGTCAGCTCCTGCCTGCCACAGTCCTCGCAGCATGGAGCCACACGCGCAACCGACATCCAGGACGCGGCGATCTTGTAGCTTAAGTGCATCGACAATCCAGGTTCCATAACGCCGCTGCCATAGACCATATGACAGCAGATTCAGCCCATTACTCTTGTTTCGCTCGAAGTATTCTGCACCATATGCACGGGAATGATAGGTCGCACTCAACGCATGTGACTGGGCATCCAATGGATTTAGTAATGGCTTTGTTGCAAACACGGCGAGTGCCTTTCAGGTAATTGGAATATTTGTCGGGAATAACGCATCAGAACCGTTCCAAACGACACTTTTCATCCGCCAATAGCGTTCATAGCGATCTCACAAACATTCGGACTTAATCGCAGCGCGAAAGATGGCGAGTTCTGAACTGGTGACGTACACCCGGTCGCCGGCATCGCAGGCAAGTTTGCTGGCGGAACCTGGAATGTGGTTCCAATCGATTCCATTCCAACAGTGAATCGAGTGAGCCCCATCAGGTGAGACTCCTGGGCTCAGGCAGAGCACAGATCCTTCGGGGCCAATTGCGATCTCTTTCGCAAGACCTGGAAGCAGTTCCCAACCCTCACCGCTTCGACGAAAAATCTGGCCTGCCGAGTTCAAAATCCATGGTTCGCCTGCAGGATCGACCGCAATCTTGACGGCGGCACCTTCGACCCGGATCCAATCGGTTCCGTTCCAGTGATGAACAGATCCGCCGCCTGGAGCCACTTCCTCGACTCCAATGCACCATACCGAGCCATTGCTTCCAACTGCGATTTCACGAGCGAATCCCGGCCTCGAAATCCAATCGCCGTTGAACAGAGACAGAATTTGATGATTACGTTTGATGATCCAAGGCTGGCCATCGACGCCCGCCGCAATTCGACCTGCGTATCCCTCGATGCGCTCCCAGTGATCGCTTTGCCAATGATGAATGGAATATCCATCGGTCGATTCGGTGACGCCGAGGCACCAGAATTCGCCGGCCGTTGACACCGAGATTTCACGGGCAAGCCCGGGCAGCTGTTCCCACCGCGGTGAGCCCGGCACTAATCCCGCCGAAGCCGAATCGTGGGAGGCAGTTTGAAACGCAGTCTGCGGTGACGGCGACTCGTGAGCTCCGTTCTGGCTAAGAGTTCCGAACGACAATACTCCTCCTTGCGCATACAATTCGACGCGTCGAATCACGTCTTCCGGTGTGATCATGTCCAGGCATCTGGGGATTCGCAGCCCGGGTGTCACCTGGACGGGTTGTTCGCACAGTTCTTCGCGATCCTTCACATCACCGTCGCCGGCAGGCTGGCATCGTGACTTCCAGCAACCGCCATCAAGGCAACACAAGAGAGCCCCGACAGTGGTCAGGTACTGATGGTGCGGATAGGCTTCCCAATGCGTTGGTTCGCGCCCCCCTGCCAGGACGACGCACGGTCGATGTTTCGCCCGGCCGGGCCGTGTTTCGACTGCCGCGGCCAGGTGCATGGCGAATGTGACTGGACAAATGACGCCTTCGGCGTGATACATCAGGTTGACGAACTGACGAGTACTCGTTTTTCCAATCAGATTCGTGACGCCGGTCAGTGGCAGATGCCAGTGCCCCGATTCACCTACCTGCACAAAATGGATTGTTCCCTGAAAATGGTCGACCACCTTTTGATAACTCGCGGGGTTCCACCATTTGGCCGTAAAGTCGTACTTGCCACCCGCAACGATGATCCAGTACCGATCGGGTAACGGATGGCCATCGAGTGGAACGGATCGCTTTTCGGACGGACTGAGATGGATATCGCCTTTGAATTGCGTGACAGGAATCTTCACGCCCAATCGTTCTTCCAGGTACTGCGGATAGCCATGCAGAAAGTGGTAGGGACGTTGATTGCTGTGATGAATCAATGGATAGTGCATGTCGAGCGTCTCGACATCGGCCGCCCCTTCCTGAAGGTGCGTGATGAAGGGATTGTTCTCCCAGAGAGCATCGGCCGATGTTCGCACGTCTGTCTCGAATTGTCCGGGATGACTGGCATGCAGATCACGGACGGCAGCCGTGAGCATCACGATATCGCCAGGCGACTGGAATGAGCGCAAAATGAGCCGGCGCACCGCTGGACTCCCAAGACTAGTGTTAGTAGAAGAGTCGATCGTGCGTAGGCATATGCCATTCAGCGACGACGCTCAATAAATAGTAATACGTATCTATTGTGAGTGCTTAGTGAAGTGATGCGACAAAGCGCACAAGCAATAAGCAGTTCACTTAAACAAGGAATGGAAAGCGGGAGCAAGGCATCGCGACCTGTCTCAACGCGGTGACTTGTGGTACCTTGGCGTGAGCCCGTGCCCGTTTTTCGACAGACACTGCGACAAGGAAGGCTCGACGATCCGGATGATCAACAGTCGCCACCGACGAACGCCGATGTTGGATGCACGTGACGTACCTGCATCAACAACCGAGCGTGCGGCTTTATGGCCGTTCAGCGAGAGAGACAAGGCGCACCCGTCGCGACCCATTTGCGATCGCGCATGGTGGAACGCCGTGTGGTACTGGGTTCAACTAGAGTGTTGTGGTGACCGGGGCGAAGTGATTCGCCAAACAATCGCAGGACGGAAAGCCCTGAATGTCGCGACGCGATCAAAGGTACTGAAACGCATTTCGGAAGAAATCGTTTCAGCAGCGCGTCACCCAGCATTAATGAGTGCCACAGTTGTGGTAAGGCCGATGATATCCAAACAGATTTCGGCTGTCAAGAGCGTGTTCTCTAAAAATAAGAGCCGTTCTCTTTAAATGCAATCCCTCAGAGTGAAACTCGAATGTCTTACTTACAAGGCAATGGCATGCCCAAGAAAAGTCGTGGTCGACCGCGCGAAACGACGGCAACCGTTTCACAGCAAAGAGTGCTGGACGCTTACCAGGACTATTTGTCCCGGAAGGGAAAGGCGCCAACCTACCGTGAGCTGGCCGAGAGTTTGGATCTGCCTGTGTCCGCCGTCTACAAGGCGATCAGTCGTCTGGAGCGGAATGGATACCTGGTGCGGACCGCTGGCAAGCGACGCAGCATCGAGGTCGTGAAGTCGGCGAGTGACCTTGAATCTTCATTGGCAGACGTGCCCCTCGTTGGACAGGTAGCTGCTGGTCAACCCGTTCTCGCCCCTGAAAATATCCAGGGCCATGTTCAGGTCGATCGTGCGATCGTGAAGTCGGGAACCCATTTCGCGCTGAAGGTCAAAGGCACGAGCATGACCGATGCGGGAATCAAATCGGGTGACGTGGTGATCGTCCGACAGCAGGTTCTGGCCGACCACCGGGATATTGTCGTGGTACTGCTGAACAACGAATCGACGCTCAAGCGATTGTATTCCAGAGACGGGGCAGTAAAGCTGCTGCCGGAGAACCAGCGTCTTCGACCAATCGAAGTGAAAGTCGAAGATGACTTCAGGATCGTCGGCAAGGTTGTCACTGTTCTCCATCGCTAGTGCGTGTCGCACGGACGTGTCGCGTTGAAACATGGGTTAGACGCGATGGATTTAGGCTCGCGAGATGCCACACTTAAATAGAGCGCTCTAAAGACGGATGGTTGGGGATGCACGTGAATGTCTTCCGTGGCGTTGTGATCGGCTAACGAAAAAAGCGGCAGGGGTCGATCATCGACGCCTGCCGCTTCATCAGTCTGGCAACGCGAACCTGCCGCTGACCCGTCCCTGGTCACAACAGATCGTTATCCGGACGATTCATCTATGTTCTTCACGCCAATTGTTTTTTCCGACCGACGAGGGTCCGGATGCGTTCGGCCAGCAATGCTGAGTCGAATGGTTTCCGGAAGGTCTCGTTGAACGGGGTACGGTCAAAACCGCTGGCCGTGTCGTCATCGCTCAGTAGCGCCACAAGCACGGCGTCTGCATATTCGTTGTTCTTACGCAGGTTTTGCGCGATCAACGTTGCTTCGTGCCGTCCCATGCCGAAATCGATCACCACACAATCCGGATGCAGCGATTCCGCTTGAATGCCAGCTTCAAATCCACTGGTGGCGGATTCGATTTTGTAATCCTCGGGGGGCATCAAGTCGAGAATCTGGCCGCGGACGTTCGGGTCGACTCCCACGAGGAGCAGTTTGCCCATCGCTTCGTCTTCCAGTTCGCCCAGGGGCATCCCATGTTCCTTAAGGAACCGAATCAGGTGCTCGCGTGGGATGCGACGGTCTTGTGATCCCGGAATGCGGTAGCCCCGCAGACGACCGGAATCAAACCATTTGCTAACCGTGCGGGGTGCAACCTTGCAGATCTTTGCTACCTGTCCAGTAGTGAAGATCGTTCTCATCGCGGGCTCTCCAATCACTAGATAGTTCTCACACAGAAGGGCGTCGCGACCCTCCGGATCTTCACCCTCAAACGTGTTGACGTGGTTCGGGTGCCGAGTTTGGGGCTCGTCACCGTCACCGCCGATTGCTCGGAGCCGTCTCATTCGACAGGAGAAATGGGGTGGCAACAGGCCAGACTCATTTCTCATGGCGATAGTCGTTACGCATCGGGCATCGGCGGGTAAATCGACTTGATCCCTGGTCGACCTACCCGTGGAGGGAGGGAATACACGTTCCCTGGTGCAGAGTTTCTATCTCTGTGAGAAAAACCTGATTGTCCTACCCCCCAGACGATTCCGCTGTGTCACTCGCAAATTCCGGATCAATCGCCATCCGGAGTTTGTTCGTTCGCACCGCTGCAAACCGTCTAGCTATTTGAATCGTCTTTTCAGGATTCGCTCTTGACATGTTTTGTCCAAGAAGTTTGCGATCCGTGTTCTGAACTTCATTTCCCCTGGCAAGTCACCGGCGATTCTCAGAAAACTCCCGTTGGATTACCGAAATTGACGCCGACTCCGCCAGAACGCCTAAAGCACGCCTCAACGGACGTAAGAGTTGTGATCAAAGAGCCTCGACGAACGATTCCAACAGTCGGTGGTGACATGCCGTTCACGGCTGCCGTGGGACCTCCGTTCGCACGGATTCAAGTTCGCAATCGCTGATTTCGCCTCAGTTCGACACGGCAAACGGGCTGATTTCTCGCGGATTCCGTGCGCGACCGGCACACTATTGTAGGCGCGTTAATCAAGTGAAATACGGTCAGCGAAACGTCCGCGATGCTGCGGTGATGAGGCTCGACCAGGTGAACGAACGCACAACTATCAGTTGCCTGGTTCAACGCGACTGGGGGTTCTCGATGGGGTCGACGTGACCTCAAACAACGGTTTCCCTGGACCAAACTGACGCTGGTCTCGAAGAGCGAAAACAACATCGTCGCAAACGCCGATTCTGAACGTCCGCACCCGTCTTATGTCGCTGAGCGTGGCATGAGACCCCTCAACCGTCGAATTGAGCTAAAAACTGAAGGCAAAAAGTGTTAAGCCAACCTGAAATCTCCGAATATTGTTGATCGACTGACAGGATCGGTGCGATCCTCCATCTTGTTGGGGCTCGATGCGCTCAGTAGCATCAGATGTATCGACGGCAGCGTAGATATCGATGTTTCAGCAGGAATCGACCGTATATTCTCTCTGAGTGATGCTCCATCACTCGGCAGTTCGCTCGTAGCCAGGGGAGACGGCATGAGAACCACATTTTTCTCACGAAATCGTTGGATGCTGGGACTGATTTCACTCATCAGTCTAGCCGTCACAGATTCAGCCTGGTCTCAAGGCGGTCGCCGTCAAGGTGGCGGTGGAAATCGCGGCAACGATCAACAGATGTCGCGCCGTGGAGATCCCAACAGCTTCCTGAGCGTTTTTCGCGACGACAAGACGTTCGCGGATTCGTTAAAGCTGACTGACGATCAGGCGAAGAAAATCGCCGACATGCGCATGGAGCTGATGACTCAGTTCCGCACGATGTCGCAGACGGAATACGCCACTGCCAAGAAAGAGTACGATGAAAAGGCCGTGGCTCTATTGAACGACGACCAGAAGGCAATCTGGGACAAGCACAAGCAGTCACAATCGGAGAAGACGGAAACTCGGACTCAAGAAAAGCCTGCAGTGGAAGCGGCTGCGGAGACAACGCCTGAGCCCGCACGTCTGGACGAAAAAATTCCAGAAGGCGCGAAAATGGAGGCGTCATTCACGGCCAATGCGGCTGTCGGGAAGAATTCTCCCATTGCTGTTGAAGCAGGCAATGCCATGAAGAAGGGACAAAAGTTCAGTTTCAGCTTCCAATACGCACCCTGGGAAGTGGTCTTGAAGCTGTTTGCGGACATGAACGGGATGTCGACCGACTTGGCCGACGTTCCACTGGGGACCTTTACCTATTACGACAACCGCGAATACTCGATGACCGAAGCGCTGGATGTGCTGAACGGCTACCTGTTGTCCAAAGGTTACATCCTGGTCCACCGTGATAACTTCCTGGTCTGCGTCAAGATCTCGGAAAATGCGGTTCCTCCTCAATACATCCCCCGCATCACCGAGGACGAACTCGATGCGCATGGTAAGAATGAATTGTTGACACTGACCATTCCGCTGAAAGAAGGCGATGCGGACAAGATGGTGAGTGACATCGAAAAAATGATCGGGCCCTACGGCACGGTCACGGCCTTAAAGGGTGCCAATGCATTGATCCTGACAGGGATTGGCGACAACCTGCGTCGAATCAGCCTGCTGCTGAAATCGGTGAAGATGCTCGATACGCGTGATGCGGCGTTCAAAGCCATTGCTCTCAAACACATTTCCGCCAACGAAGCCGAACGCAATGTTCGGCGGTTGTTCGGTTTGAATCCGACCGTGACGACCACTCAACAACCGAATTTTGGTGGTCGTGGAAATAATGGTGGATTCCCTGGTGGCGGGGGCTTCCCAGGCGGTGGCCGTGGTGGTGGATTCGGCGGTGGTGGATTCCCTGGCGGTGACTTCGGTGGTGGTGGCGGCTTCCCCGGTGGCGGTGGTGGTTTCCCGGGCGGGGGCGGGGGGAATTTTCCAGGTGGTGGAGGCGGAGGTGCACCGGGCGGAGGTGGTGGCGGACAGAACGCGCGCGATGCGTCGCCCTACTACAACAAGATTCAGGTCATTGCGGACAGCCGAACGAATCATTTGCTGGTTGCCGCATCGGCAACACATCTCAAGTTAGTTGAAGAGTTGATTAAATCGATCGATACGGACGTCGATAAAGACGGAAAGAAGATCGACACCAGCGACAGACCCTTCGTCCTGCACGCCTACAACGTGTCTGGCAGCGACACGGCATCCATGGGCCGAATGGTGAACAGCATCTATCCCGGCGTCGTCGTCGGTGACGATGCCCGGACCGGCAAGATCTTCGTCCAGGCGACGAAAGAAGATCATATCGAGATTCAGAATCTGCTGAAGATGACGAGCGTTGACGACTCAGTCGACGTGTTTCATCTGAGCAAGCATGATCCGGTCCAAATGACTGAGACGCTGAAGAAGCTGTTTCAGAATGAGGGCACTCGAGCGCCTTCGATTGAAGCCGACGCGACAAATCGTCGGGTCCTGGTTCGTGGTACGCCTGACCAAATGGCTCAAGTGCGCGGCATGTTGATGAAGATGGGGGAAATCAATGACCCCAATGCGAAGACAAGTAATGGGGACAGTAAAACCCGTTCATTCAATACTGGATCGATTGATGCGCGTGACATCGTTAACTTGCTGGAGAAGACTTACGGAGGGGATCAACGTCCGTTCCGGATTGTGATACCTGCTCAACCAAGCCCGATTCGAGGTCGGATCATGCCCAGCATGCCAGATGGAAACATCGATCCGGCTCTGCTCGAATCGCTGCGTCCAATTCGACGTGATTCGACCCGGAACGATGACAACAAACAGGACGCGCCGGCGACTCGTCAGACGGAACCACGTCGCGAACCGGCTCAGCCCCAGGAAAATCGTCCTCGTGACATTCGCCCGACTCGATCCGCGTCGACTCGGATCTATCCACCTGTCGTCCCCGCCAGTCGCGTTGTGAGACATCCGCTGGAAGATGAGAAGGCGGTTGAGAAGAAGGAATCGGATGAATCCAGCCCCAGTGCCGCAACGGTCGTTCCCAATTCGTCGGAGTTAGTGGACGATCGCGACGCGCAGATTCAGCGAGTCATCGAAGCGGAAAAAGCGGCGTTGGCAAACAAATCCGTTGCTCAGGCGGATGATGCAGACGCAAAGTCAAAATCCAGTGACGCGCCGAAGAGTCAAACCACCATTACGATCATGGGCAATGAGATCCTCGTTCATAGCGATGATCCCGCCGAGTTGAATCAGATCGAGGAAACGATTTCCGCGATCCTGGCCGCGATTCCTCAACGAACTCGTTGGACCGTCTTCTATCTGCGTACGGCCGATGCCACCGAAACCGCTCAGATGCTGGAACGGCTGTTCCCACAAAGCTCCGTCACGGCAACACCGACCGGTAACGATGGGATGTTTGGCGGTTTCATGGGTGGCTTGTCGAATTTCGGCCGTGGTTTGATGAACTCCACGGGTCTCAATCAAAGCCTCGGCGGTGCTCAGAATTTGCGGATCATCACCGATGCTCGTGCGAACGCCCTGTTCATTGCTGGTCCGCCGGAAGTGCTGCGCGATGTCGGCTATATGCTCGAATTGCTCGATGCGGCCGAAGTTCCAGGTTCCATGCGCGATCGACAACCGCATTCAATTCAGGTCGAATACGCCGACGTTGAGGAGGTTGCTGAAATCATTGAGAGTGTTTTCAAAGACTCCATGACTCCTGATCAACAGCAGCAGGGGCAGCAGATGAATCCGTTCGCTGCGATGTTTGCTCAACAAAATCGTGGTGGTGCCGCCAATCGAAAGCCAGCCGGGCCTGAACTGACGATTGGCGTTGATCGTCGAACCAGTAACTTGATCGTGTCATGCAACGAGGTAATGTTCAATCGGATCGAGACGATGGTCAAACAGATCGACGCTCGCGCCAAGGAAGCCAACAGTACGGTTCGAATGGTGGAACTAAAAACCGCCGATCCTACGGTCGTGCAAACAACGTTGACGTCACTGATTCCACGAGTCACCGTCAGTGCCACATCACCAAAGTCTCGCTCGAAAGAGGGGCAAGGGGATCAGCCTGGCGCCAATTCGTCGATGCCGCGAATGGGTCAGGGAGGCATGGGTGGACCCGGTGGCGGACAGTTCGGTCGAGGCGGCCAACAGAATTTTGGTAATGGCGGTGGTGGCGGTCAATTCGGTCGCGGCGGTCAACAAAATTTTGGTAATGGCGGCGGTCAATTCAATCGCGGTGGCCAACAAACCTTTGGTGGTGGCGGCGGCGGAAATGGCCAAGGCCGTGGCGGCCGAGGGGGTAACGGCGGTGGCAACAACTTCCGCCGTAACTAGGACCCGGCCGCGGATCGGCGGGATTCGCGATTGCGTCGGGTTCAGAATAGCGATGCGGCTCGCGCGTTGTGGGTGACTCGCCCAGAACTGACAAAACGGCTGAATATATACTATTCCCAAGCGACAGAGCGCCAGCGAGGGAGCAATCGCGAGTGGCGAGAGGGAATTCGCGATTGGGTTGTGTTCAGAATCGTTGGGTCGCTCGCGCGTTGGAAAAGGGTGACCCGGTCGGTATGCCGCTCTGGCCGGTGAATTGGAACGTTACCCGCGCGTTCGACCCGAACCGGTCCAGGGAGACTTCTTGGTCATTCGAAGTTCCACCCACGTCATTTCGGTTTGAATTGGCCTTAAGGTTGGCTTCGGATTGCCGTAAGTGATTCGGCATCGGTCGTCGGCACAATCGAACCGTTCGGCAATCGTCACGCGGACGTTGCGTTTTCGAGACGTTTTGCACACGCACCTCAATCGGAACATTCTACGTTTCCGATGATTCACCGACTCGGCGCGCTCTCCGTCGAGATCGTGAGAGTTGTCCAGACCTGCCCGTCGAATTGTCGTGACGGTCTGCAGTCAGCTGGCGACACCCCCACGTTTGCGTCCCCGCGCACACTGAGAGCCCCTGCCATGCCTGCTTCGCCAGCACCGATCGATTTACTCGAGTCTTTGCAGATTGATGATGTCGTCGGTGCGGTGCCTGTTCACGCGCTGAGAGGGACCTGGGGGACGCTGGCTGTCGCTCTTGTCGCCAATCCTGCCGTCACGGGGCGCAGTCATTGGGATGCCGTTCAGTCATTGGGAGTCGTGACCTATTGGAGTTGGGCTTTTGTTGGCGGCTGGGTCATGTTCAAACTGCTTGACCGGATCATGCCGCGGCGCGTCGACGCGCTGGACGAAAAGAACGGCTTGAATGTCTCGGAACATGGTGCCAGCACTGACCTGATTGACCTGTTGCAAACGATGGAACAGCACAGCCGTCACGGGGATTTCTCAAAACTTGTCCCGGTCGACCCGCACACGGAAGTCGGGCAGATCGCCATTGAATATAATCGCGTCTTGCTGGCTGTGAATGCCGAGATGGAGGGACGATCTCTCGCCCTGACTGCCCTTCGTGCCGCTGAAGAAAAGTATCGCAGCATCTTCGAAAACAGCGTTGAGGGAATCTTTCAGACGTCACCAGACGGCCAATATCTGAGTGCCAATCCCGCTCTCGCGCGGATCTATGGCTACGAGTCATCAGATGAATTGATTGCCGGCATTGGAGATATTGAACGACAACTTTACCTTGATCCCAATCGCCGCGAAGAGTTTCGCCGACGCATTACTTCTGATGGAGTTGTCACCGGCTTTGAATCACAAGTCTATCGACGCGATGGAAGTGTGATCTGGATTTCGGAAGCCGCCCGTGGCGTCCGTAATGCCGACGGTCAGATCGAACGTTATGAAGGCACCGTCGTCGATATCACCGAACGTAAACAGTTGGAAGAGTGGCAACGTCAAAAGGAAGCGGCGGATGCAGCCAACCTGGCGAAGTCGTCGTTCCTGGCACGAATGAGTCACGAAATCCGAACTCCCCTCAACGGCGTTATCGGTATGACAGAACTATTGATGACGACCGAACTCGATGCTCGCCAGCATCAATTCGTGCGCGCCTGCCAGACCAGTGGACGTGCCCTGCTCTCGCTCGTCAACGATATTTTGGATCTGTCCAAAATCGAAGCGGGCAAGCTGGAACTCGATCTGCATGACTTCGATCTTGAGCAACTGGTCCGCGACACCACGGAAATGCTTTGGCTGCGTGCGCAAGAGAAGAAACTGGAACTGATTTGCGACTTCGATCCTCAGGCACGTCAGATCTATGCTGGTGACAGCAATCGCATGGGTCAGATTCTGATCAACCTGATGAACAACGCGGTGAAGTTCACCGAAAAGGGTGAAGTCGTCTTGCGTGTCGTCTGTGATCGGCTGGACGATGATTCCGCGACGCTACGGTTCATCGTCCGCGACACTGGCATCGGCATTCCTCAGGAACGTGCGAATCGATTGTTCCAACCTTTCTCGCAGGTCGACAGTTCAACGACCCGAAAATATGGTGGCACCGGCCTGGGGCTGGCGATCTCGAAACATCTGGTCGAGATGATGGGCGGCCAGATCTCGGTCGAAAGCCGAGTGGGCGAAGGAACGACATTCTGGTTCACATTGGTGTTGCCCGTTCGCGAGCATTGCGAGTTGTATTCGGAAAACGATCGCCGGGCGGTTCGTGGCCGTCGAGTTCTGATCGTCGATGACAACGAGACGAATCGACTGATCATGGAAGAACAGACACGCCGTTGGGGCATGCGTCCGATTTCCGTCTCGTGCGTCGATCAGGCGTTGATCCTTTTCGACAACGCAACCGAAGTGGGACAGGCGTTTGATTTGATCATCAGCGACTACGACATGCCCGATCAGAACGGTGCCGAGTTCGTAGGAGCCCTGCGCGGCCGGCCGGTTATGCCCCCATTTATCCTGTTGGGCTCGGGTTTGTCGAATGAGAGTGTCGAAACGTTGCAGGCGATGGGTGTCCGGCAGCAATTGACGAAGCCGGTCTTGTCGACGCAACTTTATGCCGCGGTGCACAGCGTCTTGCAGCAACACCGGCATCCGGCGATGGCTCAAGTCGTCCGGTCAAGTGAAAAGCTCGCTTCTGATCGAGTAGGCAGTGCTGGCAACGACGAGCATGGTGACGTGCTGGTTGTTGAGGACAACGCGATCAATCGTCTGTATGTCTCGTCCGTGCTATCTCAGTTTGGTTACCCCTATCAAGTCGCTACCGACGGACTCGAAGCGATTCAGGCCATTCGCGAGCATCAGTTCTCAATCGTTCTGATGGACTGCCAGATGCCTGAGCTCGATGGGTTTGAGGCAACTCGCTGCATCCGCAAACTCGAATCAGAAGGTCGCTTGCCCGGACATGTGCCGATTATCGCATTGACCGCGAACGCGGTAAAAGGCGATGCAGAACGATGTGCCGGCGCTGGCATGGATCACTACTTGAGCAAGCCATTTGATCCCCGTTCGTTGGGCGAAATGATCAAGAAGTACGGACGCAAAGTTCCACTGGACACAGTCAACTCGGTTTCAAGTTCTGTCTTTGGCGACAGGACGCTGTCCGAGACTTTGCCAACGACTGACGAACAGACATCAATGACGCCTGGCGACCAGTCGGATGCGCCGATCCAGTCAGACGTGTTGTTGGAACGATGCCTTGGTGATGTCAATTTCATGGACACATTGCTCAACGAACTGGCCGCGAGTGGCCCGATACGAGTGGCCGAAATCTCCAGGCAGTTTGAATTGAATAACCACGTCGAAACCGCGAATGCCGCTCACGCGCTGAAAGGCGCGGCAGCTATTCTGGGGGCCGAACCGATTCGCCAATTGACGGCGACGATCGAAGAACTGGGCCGGTCGGGCACGTTGGAAGGTGTGGCACAAATGCTGATCGATCTGCAGCTCGAGATGAATCGTTGCCTGCACTACATTCCGACGGTGAAACAAACGATCGCGGCAGGATCACGATCCACGGCGTCGTAATGTCTGCCATTTTGCCGTGTTAGTCCGCCGAATTCGTCTGTGCGATTTACCTGGATCGGACCTCCGAAAAGGCTTTGACAGTCATGTCGGCGCGGAAGTCGATGATCCGTTTTCCCCAGTCGATCGTGGACTCGATGGGTGCCAGTTCGACTCCGTTGATGCGGAATAGGTTGGCTGCAATCCGTTCCTGGCTGCGGACGCTATTCGGATCGACCGTCATCATCATAGCCGTGATGGCGAAGTCATCGTGCAGTCCTTCGGGCGTTTCATGCACGCCCTGCTCTTCCAGCCACTTGGTAACCGCTTCGTAATCGTAATACTGCGGAACGAAATAGAAATGTGCTGGATGTTTGCGATCACGTTTCGCATTCAGTCGATCAGCGACCTTCTTCATTCCTGTCTGATTTCCACCGCTGTCACCGATCAAAATAATGTGCTTGAACCCATGCGTCCGCAGTGAAAGACAGATATCGGTGATCAGGCGTTCAAACGTTTCTTCCGTCACGCTGATCGTGCCGGGATACTTCATGTGCGCCGTGGGTGGATCGATATCTCCTTCTGGTACAAAGGGAATGATTGGAGCGACCAGGGTCTTGGTTAGCTTGCGAGCGATGGCCTCTGTCGTGGCACGTAAAATTATGTTGTGCTTGCCCGTGACCAGGTACGGGCCATTTTGCTCGACCCCTCCTGACGCGACGATGACGGTATCCGTTCCATTGTGCATGGCGTCGCGGACCTCCATCCAAGTGAGATCTTCGATGAAAACCGATTCGCGAGCGGCGATTGGACGTGGCCGTTTGGGATCAGGTCGTGCCGGATCGGGCGCAGCACCAAACAGGACCGACAGCATGACACCACACATCGCCAGCCAACGCGACATCGCGAGCCTCCTATCGGTTTTCTTGTCGTGTTAGAATCATTGCAGTCGCTAACAGCGTATCGAGTTTCTGCGTGTCACGCGTCAATTCTGACGCCCGGTCGATCTGAATTCGAACCATAGCAAATAACACAGGAATGCAGGATGTCCGAATCCGTGCTCGTCCGCAGTTCGCTGCGAACCTGGGACCTGACATTGGTACTGCTGGTCGGCATTGGGCTGTTCGTCTGGGGATGGTTCGTCTTCGAAAATGGAGACCGCGCTCTGGGCATCGCGATGCAGGTAATCGGCGGTGCAACGGTCGTCGGTAGTGCCGTGGGGCTGCACAGGCGTAAGAAGCGTCGGCAGTGGATTCGGATTGAAGAAGGTGGATTCGTCATCGTCGATCATCTCGGTGAATCTCAGTACGACGACGATCAGGTGAAAAGCCTGGCTTTGCACGTGAAGGCGAACTATTCGAATGGAGTCAAAACGTCAGACACGCGCACGGTGCGACTGTGGGTCGAAAATCGTGAATCCGTCGGGGCGCCCCTGATCCAGTTACAACTGACGAACAAAGTGAAGCTCAGTGCGACCGATCCGTTGGTGACGTTGATCAACCGGCTCAGTCAGCTTTTGCTCGACCGAGCACGTCAGTCGCTGTCCAGCGGTGGAACGCTGGCTGGTGACGGGTGGGAATACTCGCGGACGCAGATCAATGTGTTGTCCAAGGCCGATCAGAAATCGATACCCCTCACAAGCATCGATGCGACGGGTGTCGTTGATGACCGTTTATGTCTGTGGTGTGACGGGCGCGAGGATGCCTGGTTACGAATCGATATCAGTTCCATCAATGCCTACATCTTGAAATGGTTACTCGACGAACAACTGGCAACGCGTCCGGCAAAGGAACCCGCGACCATCAAAGGGGGCGAACTCGGACGAATCATTTTCGAGCGGAAGCCGCGCGTCGGCACCTGGTTCGTCTGGTGTTTGGGGGCCTTCACCCTGTCTCTGGTGGCATTAGGGTTGTTATTCGGTGCGGTGCAGGAATGGATCGCGAACAAACCTGCAGATGCCATGGGAATGGGGTTGTTTGGTCTCGGTGGACTTGTGGGGATGATCGTTTGTGTGCTGGGGGCCATCAATAACCGAATGGCGAAGTTCCGGTGTCACCAATATGGTTTGGTCAAATCCGGGGTGTTCGGCCGACGAACTTTGCGCTATGAACATGTCGATGCCTTCACCTACCAGGCGACGCGGCACTACCACAACGGGGCCTACACGGGCACCATTTTTGTCCTTGACTTCGTTCCCAAGCCTGAGCAGAAGTCACAGCGAATCAGGTACTCAGTCACCTTACAACGGGACGATGGTGAGCTCGAAAATCTGCGCGATCAGGTATCAGCCATCATCGGAGCTCACATGCGCCGTGACGTTGAAGCGGGAGAACAAGTCGTCTGGACACCCAACCTTGTATTCGATGGACGCGACCTGCTGTACACGTCGCGTGGGTTCCTCAAGCGGCAATCGACGATCACCATCCCTGTGGACCAGATCGCGTCCTACAACTTTCATCAGGGCGAATGCTTCCTTTTTCGCACAGGTGAAACAGCACACGCCGCCCGGGAAAGCACGCAGGCACAAAACTTCTTTCCTGGTTTTACCTGTTTGCTCGGTCTAATCAACACACCGATCCAGGATGCAGAAGAAGTGATCGATCTCGCTGAACCGACAGAATGACGGCAACACGCCTTCGGATCCGATTCAATGAGTCATCACATAGACCAGGATATTGATCCCGAGTGGGTAGGAGCAGCGTTCTGAGTATTCCTTAAAGTACTCGATCTCTTCGCCTTCCCGTTCCCACCCGTCGCCGATGTCATTGTTATGGCACATCAGTGCCATCAATCTGCCGCCGTCGTCAGTGATGCCCCAGAAGTGCGGCGCCTCATCGCCTTCGGTATCACCATGCCAGTATTCGAACCGATCACCCCGGCGCCATGCCAGGATGCTGGGGACCTGAGGCAGTTCCTTTAGATCGTAGACCATGTGAAACAGTGGATGTTCGATCGTCAGTTCTTTGGGCGTTCGATCAGGAAAGACCTGTTTCATCACGCTGCGGACGTGTCGCCACGCCGCGGCGGCCCAGAAGTCGTCCATCATCACGAAGCCACCGTTCAACAGGTATCGGCGCAATGCCAGGACTTCGTCGTGACTGAGGCTCATCTGCTGAACATTGGACATATAGATGAACGGGTGCTCGAACAATTCGCGGTCGGTCAGCCGTAAAACCGCGCCGTTGGGATGGACGTTGAGCGACGTCAGTTCCTTCAAACGAACAGAGAAGTTCCAGTCACAATCGGGAAAATCGTTGCTCCATTGCTGCCCGCCGCGTCCGCCGAACGAGTCATACTGGATGCGGGCAAACGTAAAGACGTCGTGCGCGAACTGAGGCGGGTTTTCCCACGTCAGATACTCGCTTCGATCCGCCGCACTGTTGCGGCCAGGTCCACCACCACGTCCTCCCATCCCTCCGCGAGACCGTTCTCGAGCGGGACCCGCACCACGTTCGGTCGGTCCGGGTTGACGTGGCAGTTGTCCCCAGACCAGCGACACCGTCAGCAGGAGCAGCACGACGGGTGCCACGCGACAGATTATCACGCCGAGTTGAGGACGACGAAACATGATGGAATCGCCAGTGGCGACGGTACCCAATCGAAAGTCAATCACGACGATGTGAACAGAATCATGCCGAACGGCCGTGACATCGTAACAGTCGAGAACCTCAGGCCAAAGCAAGACCGATCGAGGATTTCACTCCGGCTTAACAATCTTCGCACCATCGACACTATTGCCACGCCACAAACCGCGGAACAGTTCTTGATTTGGATAACAGAATGGCGGCCCGTTTTCCGTCGGTGAAATAGGGATCGCCCGTCAGGTTGTGACGTGGTTGCGAGGGACTGCACGGACCGACGCCGTTCAGGTAGCCAGCCGCTTCGACCCGTTCGGCTTCCAGCAAGTCTTCGACGACATAGTCGCGCGATTCGTCGACATCGGGATCGATGCGATGTGTCGTCAGGTTCCAGGTCTTCCAGGTCAATCGCACGCCGATGTCGCGACTGATCTGACCGATCCAGACCGGTTGATCTCGAAATCGCAGATCAGTCAGCCACAGACGCAGGTGCAGTCGTTCATTGATCGAGCGTCGGCTGCGCTGCAGTGCGACGTCCTGACTGCGTCCGAATAGAAACAGCGGGCTGACGGGCGAGTAGCGATATTGCGATCCCAGCAGGAACGAACGAGTCGTCTTCCAGCAGGTCGCCAGCGTGATTGTTTCTGTCTCATCCCAACGAGCCGTAAAGGCACTGATCAGCGTGGGGAACTCACCGATAATGACCAGGTTCACGGGATCGCCTGTTCCGATACCCGGAGCATCGGTCGTCGCGGCCGGCATCGAAGCCAGATGCGTCGTCAACGTGGCGACGTCTGGGCATTCGATCGATGGTTGATCGGTTCGCGATTCGAAATCGTGTCGCAGGTAGTCGACCGAAATGCCTGGCACAGGGATTGAGAAGGTAAAGTCGATTGACGGTAGTACGCCGGCGACCGTGGCATCGGAATCGGACTTCACCGCCTGCAATGCCTGGCCCATCGGCTGCAGGGAGACATGGATGTTCTTGGTTCCCAGATCCAGTCGAGTGAAGACCAGGCCCTCGACCGTTTCACCAGGTGCGATGGGACGCAGCCGAAACGCCAGGGCTTGAAAGCATTCATCAATCCGATGGTTCGCTCGCCACGCGGTAAAAAGCTTGGACGGCAACAGCAACAGCACCATTGGCAACACGACAAACGCCAGGAACCCAAAGGCGGAAAGGCGTTTTAACAGCGAGAAATGGTTCAGTCCCGCGGCTTCAAGCGGCGTGAAGTAATTGGGGTCGATCTTCATGAGCTGCAATCGCAGCGGGACTGTGCCTCGATTGGAAATTCGCAGGAAGACTGGCTGCAATCCGTGTCGCGCAATCGGCACGCCCAACAAGGTGCGGCCTTCTTCCGCATCCAGTACGGCGACCGTCACCTGAGCGCCAGGCTGGTCTTGCGTCTGAGCACGTGCCAGGAACGAACGAACGGATGGTGACGGCGCATACGGTGTCGTAAACAGTCGCCGCCAATTAAGCCCTTCAGTCCATGCCATGTACGACACTCAATCGGAACAATGATTCAACGGACCGGGACCATACGTATCAGCGGATCGGTGGCAATCGGCCGCCGCGTTCCATAAATACTTGCGACAAACCGGCGCCACGAACGGGAAGGATCACGGCGTTTCCTTTCATGCCGCTATACGACACCACGTCGCCCGCCTGCTTGCCTGGGACGACAATCAATCGCACCGCGGCGGGACGGCGATTCAGAATTCCGAACGACACCTGGTCGGAAATGATCGCTGCCAACGTTGCGACATCGGTATCACCCGGAAGACAGATCAGATCAAGTCCATTCGCTCCAGAGTTCGCGGCCATGCACAACTGGTCGAATGTCAGCGTTCCCGACTGAGTTGCCGAGGCAAGGCCACAATCTTCGAGCACTGACAGCATGATGCGTGAGTAGGCACCCGCGGCACACGATGCGAAACCTGAGCCGGCGCGGATCGCACTGAGGATCATCGTCATGGCCGTCGCGGTTCCAGGCGCTCCGACGCGTTCGATCCCCAGCAGTGGCAACAGATCGACCACACTGTCACCGGGACGATGCGTCGGCGCCAGTGTCACGTCAATGCTGCCAAAATCGGCGTCCAGGCGTTGAGCGATTTCGCGTCCCACCAGTTCCGCCGTGCGAGTCGCCTGGAAGACGGCCGTCTGCATGACGGCCGCCAGTTCGTCCAGCCTCGACTTCGGATTCACTTTCAGGTGCTGTTCCAATGCATGACGGATGATCGCGGCCGCTCCGACACCGACATGCACCACCAGATCGCCCCAGCCGTCGCCCAGGCACGCGCCGGTCAGATGGGGATGTCCCGTCGAGTCATTGGCTAAGACGGCTAGCTTGGCTGCGGCGTCACCATTGCGATGCGACGAAGCGATCGCCGATTTGATCAGTATGTCGGACAGCCAGGTGACGGCCTCCATGTTCACGCCATTTTCGCTCGACCCGACATGCACTGCCGCTCGAACACGTTCCGTCTGGGTCAGCGCTTCGGGCAGGCTCGCGATCAACTGTTTGGCGCTGTTCGTCATGCCGTGCTGGACATCGGCCGCGTATCCGCCGATGCGATCAACGCGCACGTTTGCGGCGGCTCCGTCCAATGTTTTAGCGATGTTCACGAAATCCGGCGCATTGAATCCCTGTGCGACGCGATCGATCGGTGTCACACAGATCCGCCGCTGCAGGACTGGAACACCCATCAACGAGGCCACTTCGCCGCAGACGGCGTTCATCCGCCCCGCCTTCTCGACAATCCGCTGATAAATCCCTTCACAAAGCCGGTGAAAGCTGCGATCGGCGCAATCCGAAATGTTGATCCCCAGCGTGACCGTGCGAACGTCCAGCGGCAATTGTCGCAGTTGCTGTAACGCGGAGAAGAACCCGGTGCTGTGTTCCATAGTGAGCGGCTCATTAACCTATCGGAAAGCGGTTTTGAATCAGTCAGAATCAGGTGACAGATGTTCGTCGATGTTCACGGGACATCGGTGTTGAAGCCGACCGGCTCGGGATGCGCCAGCGCGGCCACGATGCGGCGGTGCTGCATCGTGATCGTGATGCCGTCCGACTGAAGTTCTTGCCGCAGTTCCTCGCACAGTTGCAGTCCGTCGACTCCAGGAGGCACCGCCAGTTCCATCGCCGCCAGAAACGATTGATCGTGCTCTTGAATGCGCCCTTGCAAGTCGACCAGATCGATGCCGTCGAGCGCCAGGCGATGCGCCAGGAATCGCAAGACCCCGGGGCGATCCGATCCAGCCAAAGTTAAGACGTAGCGTTCTTTCGGGGTCGGTTCCGTCTCGCCGTCGAACGCCGATTCGTCGGACGGATCGCGTAAGATGACTTCGGCATTAAACGGGCGGCACACCGCGCGAATGTGGTCGACGATCACTTCGGGATCTTGATCGTCCGGAAATTCGGCAGCCATGATCATGGCGAAAAATTTATGGATCACCGCCTGACTGACGTCACGCATGTTTCCACCCAATTCGTCCAGGGCATTTGCCAGCGCGGCAAGAATCCCTGTCCGATTGGCCGCTAACACGGTCATGATGTAGCGTTTCGCCATCTGTCATCCATCAACAAAAATCGAGTGCGCAGCGGTGATCCGTTGGAACGCAGCAACGTTTCTCTCTCCACTGCAATTGGGTGCAAGTACACCAGTATAGGCAAATCACGCTTGCGGGACGAACGTGTCAGCCACCGATCAAAATCTGCTTGACCAACTTCAGACCCCGAGCCAGGTCGACGGCACGGTCGGTGCCGCGCGTACGAATGGCTGTCAGCCAGCCGCGGTAATCCATTTCACCCAGCAGGGCCAACACTTCAACCCAGTCGACGTTGCCGTAACCGACAATTTCTTCCTGTCCGCCCTCGATTCCGTGGCTGCCGTCCCGCAACTGCATGTGCATGATCAGATCGTGCAGCAGCCTCAACCCATCGGTAACGGAGCGACCCGTCATGGCGAACTGAGCGGGATCAAAGTCGACGCCGATGGGGCCGGTTTTGATTTCGTCGAGCAGCGTGCGGACCGCTTCCGACGAATCATTCGTCGGCGTGATCGCGAGCACCGTTCCGACATGGTTCGAATATCGGGCCAGATCACTGAGGACTTCGATCAGCAACTGGCGGTCTTTCGATTCGGGATCTTCAGGGATGCGACCGACACGGAAACACAGCGTAGTCGCCTTCAGCGAGTACGCGAATTTCATCGCCTCGCGAATGGCCGCGATCCGTACGTCGATCTTGTCCGATTCGTACAACGGATGATTCAGCGGATAGGATGCGCCCGAGATCGTCAGGCCGTACTCGCTGATCTGATGCAACAGGTCGCGCCGCCCGGTGGAACTCAATTGATCTCCGACGACTTCCTGCCGCAGGTCAAATTGCACTCCTTTGACTGCCAGTTCCGCCGCCGATTTGATCGACGCCGCGAGTGGCTGATTAAAACAACGCGTGGCGATTGCCAGCCGAAATTGATGCATAACGATGCCCGATTGTGCAAGAACGAAGACCGATAAAAAGAGCTCCGTCATTCATATCGCGTCACCGACTCGACACGAAATTGGCGAGGCGGAGCTCAATTGATCCTGAAAACCTGTTTTAGACGATGACCAAAAACCGACGCAACGAACAGCCATTGTATCACACACCATTTTCAGCATTTCCTCGTCACATTACACCTTTCGCAGGGGGTACCATGGTTTTGGAGCATGAAGTCCGAAACAAATTTTCCGGAGTCCCAGCTCGTGTTTGATCTCATTGAATTGCTGTTGTCGACCAATCGCGACTTGCAGGCAATCGACCTGCGGAACGACCTGGAAGAACTGCGCCGCGATCATGAGTCTGGCAAGTTTGATCCCGCTGCACTGGTGGCAGAGAATTGGGAATTGAAGCTGCGGCTAGGGCTGCTGATTCGGCTGCTGATCCAGAAAGGAATCATCACCGCCGAGGAATATGCGACCTCAATGAATGCCGCGCGTTCGCGGCCAAGCTAACGGCCCGTTGAAAATGGGGCCCGCTCGCCGAACCTCTCTGCCTCAAGTCCTGCCGCGGGCACGACCAGGGGCAGATCGCTTTCATCCCATTCTTCGGGTTCGTTGTCTTCCAACTTCACTCGTCCAGTGGCCGACACTTCAGACTCGGTCGAGTCTGGCGGTAACGGTGGCAGTTCCTCTGGTTCGTCATTCGATTTCGAAATGACTTCGTCCCAACTGGGCGGAATATCTGAGACACGCCGATCAAATTCGGCAACAGGTTGCTTCCGACGCGGCTTTGGTGCCGGCTTCTGATCCGGGTTTTCTGGCGTCTCTTGCGGATCATCTGGACCTGGTGGGAGCTGTTCGCCGGGTTTGGACTGACCGTCCTTCGGGAACGTCGGACCAGGCGGTGGCAGCACGGGCAGACCGTCGACTCCTAACAATGAGATCCCGTCTGAATTCAACAGATGGCCGGTCCGGAACAACAGGTCGCGCAGCGCCTTGTTGTATTCGGTGATGCTGCGGGAGTAGGTCACCTGGGCCTGCGTCTGGCTGGTCAAAGCCCTTAGCAGCAGGTCGTTGCTCTTCGTTCCGGCTTCGTATTCGTCTTGAGCGGCATTGACCCGTCTGCGCGCCGCCTGAATCCGATGGAACGTGATTTTTGACATCGACTGAGAGCGCTTGATCGTCATCAAAACCGAATTCAACTCGTGCGCAATTTCGTCTTCCTGGATGGCCAGCACGGCACGTGCTTTGACGATACGCAGTTCGAGTTGTCGTACCTGAGCCCGTTCCTGACGCAGCCACAACGGGATCGAGTATTCAAATCCCGCGTTCCAACTGGTCTCGCGACCCGTGAACAGATTGGAAACGGCACTATTGAATTGCGAGCCGCGGATGTCGGTCGTATTGGGGCTGTAGAAGTTGTTACCGAATCCGTTAAGAGCGTAACCCGAAACGAAGTCCAGTTTCGGCGCGACGAGTTTCCGGGCGGCAGACAACTGCAATTGCAGACTGTGGATATTCGCCTTCTGGCGGGTCAACTCGATGCGATTGCAAAGTGCCTCGTAGAGGCATTGGGCTCGATCAAATTTCAGTTCGTCGGCTCGTGGCTCGTCAATGGGATAGATCATGCGATGATCATCCAAAGACACGCCCAGCAGGCGTCGCAGTTTGGCTTCCGTCAGGAACAGGTTCGACAAGGACTGCTCTTCACGCGCCTTCGATTCAAAGTAGGCGTCTTCGGCCTGAGCGACTTCGACACCGGCTTCGATGTCGATCCGGTTCTTCATGCGTTCCCACAGACCCAGGGCGACCTTGGACGTGGCATGTTCGGCTTCGTAATCCTGATAGTTCTGGTACAGGTCCCAGTACAAGTCGCCGATTTCGCGAGCCAGATTCTGCAGATTTTCCTGGAAGTCAATTTCGGTCAGTCTCTTGTTGATATGAGCGATCACAATCCCCTGGCTGACCAGGCTGAAACCGCGAGCTCGCTGGCTGGCTGGTCCGGCGATCGAGGTGAATTCGCGACCACCGCCCGACCACAACGGCTGCCGGAACTCGGCTCCCAGTGTACCGGTATAGGTTTGTCCGAACGCTCCGGTCAAACCTGAATTGAACAGTTGCTGCGGCTGGTTGCTAAGGCTGTAGTTCCAGTTCTGGACGATCGAAAAGATACCACCGGAAAGCAATTGCTGATCGAGACGTGATTGAGTTTGTGTGTAGTTGTTTTCGAGGATGTTGTTCTGAGGGGCCAGGACGGTGGTGTTGTCGACTGTCTGATCGTTTCCTGACTTCATCGAAATGCTTAACCGCGGGTCGAAGTCTGACAGTGACGCGTCGACACCGCGTGACCCGAATAGCACGCCCGCGTTTTGAATCGGAGGATCGAAGACCGACGGCACCGTGTCTGTGGCCTGCATGACCGGGTTATTCGGCGACATGAACTGAGCGTTCTGGCGGACGACGGTGCTGTTCTCGATCCCGATCCGCAACGCTTCCATCAGCGACAGCGGCCAGCGATCTTCCATCTGCGGCGCCGTCAATTCCCTGCCCATACCCATTGCCGGCGCAGGAATATCCGATTCGGCGCGCGGATCCACTTGAGCAACCCGCATCGCCAGCGCGTTGTAGTGATTGACGAACTGGTTTTCGAGTTTCGGTTCGGTACCCAACCACGAAGCGCACCCAGCCAGTGCGCACGAGAGCGCAACAAGGCAGGAAATGCCCAGTAATGGACGCGCACTAATGGCGAAGTCCGGCACGGTGTCGGTCGTCCCGATTTGTGTGTGGTTGTAATTTTTTTGGATGGCAGATGTGCTTGACCCGGCGGGGAGAATGCCGAGCGGCGGGAACGTAACAAGACTCTTTGGGATGGTCTAGCCCAGTTTCGTAGCAGAACCAGTCCGGATCGGCGCAAAATAAAACTCCGACACACGACATTCGACACGCAAGTCATACCACCCAATCCGCCCGCCTACTCAAATCGCCGTGTGCCAATCGACCCATTCTCACAACAGCGCAGCTCGCCCAAAGTCGACATCCCCCCAGCACAGACATTCCAAACGTAAACCATTGCCAAAACAGAGATAAATAAGCGGGTCAAGTCGGCGCTCAAGTTGCGCACGTACTTCACCGGATGGCCCAGGTTGCTCCGCAACCTGGGCCACCCTGCGGCGCAAAATAAAAACCTACTGACACGACATTTCACCCACGAGGAGTCAGCCAAAGTAGCAGGCACATTCCATGTGCCGTCGGCCAATTCGTTTTTTCAATCAACACCACGAGTACCAATCCAGAAATCAACTTAACCCATTGAAATCTGTACCACCTCACATTGCCAAAAAACAGATAAATAGCCTCCCTGCGTTCCAAGCCGCCATGATTTGGTGCGGGCAGTTATCCAATGGTTCACTGCTGATACAGGTCCTGGATGTCCACCCGAGGAGGTGATCGAAGCTCGCCACTGGCGAGAAATGTCAGACGAAGAAATCGAGCAATTTCTGGCGTCGAAAGAGTAGAGTGACAGCCTGTGTGTTCACGGTGTCCGGCGATCTCAATCCCTGAAAAGCCATCTTCCGCAAAATGAGGCTACAACTTTTTCGAATGAAATGCGGAGCCTGTGAAAAGTGGTTTGAGGTGCCGCAGATACACGAATATGTCTATGGCGAATTTCTGCTCCGAGCGGCATCTGGAGAACTCCGATATTTGGAAGCGATTGGAGACGGCGTTTTTGAGGAGGTCAGCCGTATCGTTGAGAACTACAAACGTGTTGACGAACGCAAGCATGCCGAGATTCTTCATAAAGCATACGGGTGTGCGTGGGATCCAGATTCACATGGAAAACAGTTCATCGTCGGCAAGAATCCGTTGTGTCCGCATTGTGGGGGCAAAAAGGTCGTTGCGGAAGAATCTCTCTATCCGTCCAAGCATATCGATCTGGATGTGCCCTCTGTGACCCACAATGAGTGGTCAAGATTAAGGGATGCTGACAAAAGCCTGCGCGTTCGCACGATGATCGATAAGATACTTAAAAGGCGAAGCTAAGGTGAGAACGAATGCGGAGATCAAAAATGGAGACACGGCGCTGATGATGAGTCCGGGCCAGCGTGTTTACTGTGGCGCGTCCAAGTATACAGGGAGACAACCGTGTTGGGCCTGGTATCCTGGTCAAATGGCGAACGCGATTGATTGAGTTTGTCGTCCGGCGATCGGAATCGCCAGTATTGCCAGAAATTGGGAAATGGTTTCGCGTGATTGCATCACGCCATGATACTTTGAACGACGTCGCCATGGATGTCTGTCAGGCGGAAGTCGCGGCCCTGGTAGCGGTAGGTCAAACGAGTGTGGTCGATTCCCATCAGGTGCAGAATCGTTGCGTTCAGGTCGTGGACGTGCACCGGGTTCTCGACGATGTTGTAACAGTAGTCGTCGGTCACTCCGTATGTCAGGCCCTTCCTGATTCCTGCCCCTGCCATCAGCACTGTGAAACACCGCGGGTGATGGTCGCGTCCGTAATCTGTCTCGGTAACGCCGCCTTGCGAATAGATGGTACGACCGAACTCACCACCCCAGACGATCAATGTGTCGTTCAGCAATCCGCGCTGCTTGAGATCGGTAATCAATGCTGCCGTGGCTTGGTCGGTGTCGTTACACTGGCCTCTGATCGCTGCCGGAAGTCCCCCATGGTGGTCCCAGCCCATGTGAAACAACTGCACGAAGCGGACGTCGCGTTCGGCCAGCCGACGTGCCAGCAGGCAATTGGCCGCGTACGAGCCTGCGCGCGTGACATCCGGGCCATACATCTCGAGGATATGTTTCGGCTCGTCTTTCAGATTCAGTAATTCCGGGACACTGGTCTGCATCCGAAACGCCATTTCGTATTGCGCGATCCGTGTCTGGATTTCAGGATCTTTCAACGCTTCGTGATGCCGATTGTTGAGCGTCTTCAGTCGGTCGAGTGTACTGCGACGCGCGCTTGGATCGATCCCGGGCGGATTCGATAAGTACAGCACCGCGTCGCCCTGGTTCCGAAATTTGACTCCCTGGTGTACGGTCGGCAGAAATCCAGATCCCCATAGGCGGTCGTACAACGGCTGATCATCGGGTCTGCCAGATCCAAACGAAGTCAGCACCACATAGGCCGGCAGGTCCTGATTCTCGCTGCCCAATCCATAACTGGCCCAAGCCCCGATACTGGGACGCCCTGCCAGTTGAGACCCCGTCTGGCAGAACGTGATCGCAGGATCGTGATTGATGGCCTCGGTGTGCAGCGAACGGATCATGCAGAATTCGTCTGCAACCTTCGCCATGTACGGCAGGATGTCGCTGAACGACATCCCGCAGTCGCCGTGCTGGGCAAACTTGAAGATCGACGGAGCGACCGGAAACTTGGCCTGACCCGATGTCATCGTTGTCAGACGTTGCCCCATCCGAATGGAATCGGGCAAGTCTGTCCCGCGCTTGTCGGCCATCACCGGTTTCGGATCGAACAGATCCATCTGAGACGGAGCTCCCGATTGAAACAAGTAGATGATCCGTTTCGCTTTGGCGGCGTGATGCACGACCGATTCGGCCCGCGCCGGGGCGGGAAGCATCAACGAAGCGAGTGCCGCGGTTCCAATCCCGGCGGCAGACGATTGCAGGAAGACGCGACGATTGACGGAATCGGCATATTGCATGGGAGTTACCATCTGTTACTTGCTGCGACGTTCCTTCGGAACCAATTCCAGGTACGGCGGAAATCGATTACTCCCGCGTGACAACCTCGTCGAGGTTCAATAGAACGTTGGCCGTCAACGCGTAGGCAGCCAGTTCCGCCGGAGTGAATTTGTCAGTGCTCGTATTGGTTGCAAACTTCAAAAACGCGGCGGCCGCATCAGGAGCGGCGCGGAATCGGTCCAGGTCTTCGTTCAAACCTTTGACGAGCACAGCAAGTTCATCCTCGGTTGGCCTGCGTGATGTCGCCAGCCGAAAGCCGAATGTCAGACGCTGGTCCGGCCTCGTGCCTCCTTCCGTCAGCATGCGTTCGCCGAACTTGCTGGCCGCTTCGACGTATGTGATTTCGTTCAGCAGGGCCAGTGCTTGCAGCGGCGTATTGGTTCGCGAACGCTTCACCGTGCAGACTTCGCGAGCCGGCGCGTCGAACAACATTAGCGACGGTGGCGGGGCAGTCCGTTTCCAGATCGTGTACAGCGTGCGACGGTACAGGCCTTCGCCCGTATCATGCTTGTAACCGCGTAAGTCACCGTACCGGCTGGTTTCGTCCCAGACACCTTCGGGCATGTAGGGGCGCACACTGGGGCCGCCGATCCTGGTAGCCAATAGTCCGGCAATCGCCAGCGTTTGATCACGAACCGTCTCAGCCGACAACCGAATGCGTGGACTGCGGCTGAGCAGTCGATTTTCTGGATCGGCTGCCGATGTGACGACGGCCGACTGGCGATAAGTGGCACTCATGACGATCAATTTCTGCAGTGCCTTCATGTCCCAACTTGTCTCCTGCTGACCCGGCCGCGGGTCGGCGGGGTTCGCGATCGCGTTGGGTTCAGAATAGTTGGGTTGCTCGCGCGTTAAAAACGGATGACCCGCCACTTGCGGAAAGGAATTGCCTTCCATGAATTCGGCGGCCAGCCAGTCGAGCAGTTCGGGGTGACTGGGCCATTCGGATTGCGAGCCCAGGTTTTCGGTCGTCCGTACCAGACCCGCCCCGAAGAAGCGTTCCCAAGCTCGATTGACCCAGACACGTGCCGTCAGCGGATGCTCGCGCGAAACCAGCCAGCGCGCGAGTCCCAAGCGATTCACGGGGCTTCCTTCGGGCAGATGAGGCAGCGACAGCGGTACGTCGCGCGGCACTTTTTCACCCGGCAGGTCGTACTGTCCTCGCTTTAACAAAAACGCATCTCGCGGAGTCGCCAGTTCCTGCATGACCATGACGGTCGGCATGGAGCTCTCGTAATCGGTGACGGCCTTTCTGGCATCCGCGACCGACTGCTCACCTTGCTTAATCGCCGCATCGGCGAACTGACGGAAATGAATCGCAATCTCGTCGAGTTGGACTGCGGTACGTTCGGATTTGGGAATGCGGATCGCCTGGCGAAGGGAATCGGGGATCGAGAGTCCGTCGAGCTTGATTGAATCACCGGGCAACGACGTCGTCGAGATTCGGAATCGACCGATATTGTGCCCGGCGATCGCGTCGTGCTTTAGGCTGATTGTAATCGTGGCCTCGGTAGGGACAGCAACCGGGGCCTTAAAGACAAACATGGCTTTGCGGTTTTCGCGTTTCGTCGGACCGTCAACAGCCCACCCCTTGCTGTTCTTTCCTTGTCGAGTTGCCTTGCCGTCCACAATCGCTTGAACTGGCCAACCAGGCTGGTCGTAATCGGAAACCGCTCGGGTGATGGCTGCTTTGACGGGATTGGCCAGCGATGCGGCGGAAATTGTGGCATCGATATCGGTCAGTACAAAGTTTCCATTCGGATAACGGCCCAGGCTTTGGTTCGGCAACGACGCGTCCGGAAACGCTTCGAGCAGTATTCCCGTGATCTGTCCCGGTGCGATCGGTCCGTTGATCAGGTATTCATCGTGATTCGGATTCGCTCCGCTTGCCAACCATGAGCTGTCCGTTTGCCGGGTCAATGACGCACCACCGACGCTTTTGACTTCGGTAGGTTTCAGTAACCGCCATGTCTCAGGGTTTTCAGCCAATTGCTTGGCGAATGCGATTTCCCACGCGTCCTGGCGAGTCGGCGAGGTGCTCTTGAGCTCGACCAATTGAGCCTCGGCGGTCGCGACGCCTCGATTCAATTCGGCGAGACGTTGTTCATGGTCGGCGGCGGGAATCTTCTGGACGGGCCGCGTATTTCCACCTTCGACTTCCAGTACGCCTGATTCGTCGACGGAGTTGAAGAACGCGAACAGTTGATAGAACTCTTTCTGAGTGATCGGATCGTACTTGTGATCGTGGCAACGACAGCAGTTCAACGTCAACGCCATCCACGTCAGACCGGTCGTTTCCACGCGATCGATGACCGTCTCGGCAAACCATTCCTCTTGGATACGTCCGCCTTCGCCGTTTAGCTTTCCATTGCGGTGAAATCCCGATGCGACGATCTGATCGCGAGTCGCGTTCGGTAGCAGGTCACCGGCAAGTTGTTCGATCGTGAACTGATCAAAGGGAAGATTGCGATTGAACGCGGCAATCACCCAATCGCGCCAGCCCGACATCTGCCGGGAGGAATCGACCTGGAATCCATTGCTGTCTGCATACCGGGCGAAGTCGAGCCACTGTTGAGCCATTCGTTCCCCGTAGTGCGGCGAAGCGAGCAAACGGTCGACGACCTTTTCATAGGCCTCCTGAGACGTATCCGCTAGAAACGCATCGACCTCGGCCGGCGTAGGAGGAAGCCCCGTCAGATCCAATATCACTCGTCGGATCAACGTTTCGCGGGACGTCTCGGGTGCTGGTTGCAGTCCCTCCTGGTGCAGTCGTTCACGAATAAACGCGTCGATCGGATTCGTGCTGTCAGCGAGATCGGGAACGGCAGGTCGTTCCACGCGCAAGAATGCCCAGTGTCCCTGATACTCGGCCCCTTCGGCGATCCAGCGTTTCAGTGTGGCAAGCTGTTCGGGCTTGAGCGTTTTCCCGGATTTGGGCGGAGGCATTTGCAGGCCCGGGGCGGCCGAAGTCACTCGTTTCCAGATCTCACTTTCATCAGGTTTCCCTGGCACCCATGCCGGCCCCGAATCTCCACCTTTGCGCGCCGCATCCGCCAGATCCAACCTCAGACCGCCTTGCCGCTTCGCCTCGTCCGGACCATGGCACTGAAAGCAGGCGTCCGACAGAATCGGTCGAACCTGTCGATTGAATTGGACACGAGGTTCTGCCGCGACAAGACAAGTTTCACACGCCAAGACAAAGAACGTCAGCAGCGTGGATAACGTCAGAATCTGAATCGACCGAATCATGCCCGAGATTCCAAAGAGTGCGCGTTGTCATCGGCAAAACCTTGCCACGAGCTATACACATCAATTCTAGCTGATCGAATGAGCCTGCTGCCATCAGTGCGAGGCTCTTTGCCAAACCGCTCGTTACCGAAACAGAATTCCCCGATCACTCGAGACGACCATTTCACGAGCGTGGCATCGCATGGCGGAGCAAGGCGTGTGACTTGGCTGTATGCCGTAGATGATCTTCGCGTCGCATGAGGGGCTTAGGACGTTCGATCCTGCTGATCTACGATTGCTCGGTAAACCAACCTGTGGCACGGCTGAGTTCAAATTGTGCGACATTGTAGTCGATGACGGCGTTCAGGTAGGCGCGACGGGCGTTGGCCAAGGCCTGGATCGATTGCAGAACCTCGATCGGCAGGCCTTGGGCGTTTTGAATTCGTTCGAGGTTCAATTCGTAGGATCGAACGGCTGCGGCGATGCCCTTCTCTGCCTGCTCCAACCGTTGCTTGCGTTTCATCACCTGGGCGTGGGCCTCAATGACTTCGCGCGCGACTCGGTCGAGCAACGCGACTTCTCGCATGTGAGCTTGGCGTGCGACTGATGCGGCTTCTCCACGGGCGGCATAGTCGCCAACACCCAGGTTACGAAGTTCCCAATACGCGACGGCGTCGGCATCCCAGCGCTGGCTGGTGTTGGTGATGGAATTGCCCAGGCCTCCACCCATACCGCCGTAACTCATCCCGAGCAGAACGCTGGGTATCAAGGGGGCGTACTTTTCACGATTCAGTCGTTCGACCGCTTCGCAAACTAGTTGTTTCTGTTCGCACAATTCAGGACGTCGCGACAGTCCCAGCACCACATACGATGCGGGCGATCCCTCAACGATCATCACGTCGAGCGGAGTGACTGCTGGTTCGCCGGAGGAGATGGGTACGGACGGATCGGCATGCAACACCTGCGCGAGGCGTGCCGACGCCACCTGAATCGCTTCCTCTTGAACGGTCAATTGCTCACGCCGAATGGCAACCTCGGTTTCCATCCGCTGGTGGTCGGCTTGCAGACCCTGTCCTGTTTGTGCGTATTCCCTGGTAAGTGTGGCGAGCTTCTCGGTATTGGCGAGCGCCTCTTGAGCGATCGCCAGACCATGTTCGGCGCGGACCAGTTCCAGATAGTTCACCGACGCATCGCGGAGAATATCGTTGCGTGCCGCGGTTGCTGCGAACTGTCGCGACGCCGCTTGATGGGACGCGATTCTTGGCTGGAAAATCGCATCACTCAGATGGAATTGAGCAATCACCCCGGGAACGCTGGGCGAAGCGGCTCCGTACATGTTGGCACCCAGTCCGCCGCCAAACGCACTGCGGTTGGTCTGAAAGACGTTTCCGGCGACGTCCTGAATCGCGCCCTCATGGTGGTTATAGTTCAGCCCCGCCCGTAGCGATGGCAGCCAAAGCGCCTGGGCCCGTTCGACTCTCGCATAAGCTTCGTTGATGCGCTCACGAGCCAGCGCGACGTTTGGGTTTTGTGCATCGGCCAGATACAGAATCCCGCCCAGGCTGAGTGTGTACCCCGATCCGGTGTCCGTTGAACGGGTGTACTCGGTACGCGGTTCCACTGAATCGAGCGACACATTGCTGTCGGTGTTGGTGGCCACAACGTGCTGGTTCGGATCGGCGTCAGATGCTTCCAACTTGCATTGTGCAACACCGCTGGGGCCTGTCGTCGATCCAGTTGGTTTGATGGATTGGCTTGGCTCTAGTCCCGGCGATGAACGTCCGATTTGTGTGCTGGCGCCGCTGAAATTGGGACAGGCACCTTGAGTGTGCTTTGTTGCTGAGGTTTTGTCCTCAGTCGCGGCGCCAGTCCCATTTTCAGCAAGCTGCGTGTGGGGACTTGCAGGAGCAGTCGACGGATGAGCCAGTGCGTCGCGAAGTCGGCGCGTGGTCGCACATCCTTCTATTGGCACTGCGGCAACCAGCAGTACTAATCCCAGGAATAAGCGAATGTTTAGTCGAGTCACGGTTACCGTCCCTGGTAATCTCGCGCGCAAACTGGCGTCCGTTTGGAGATATCGGCGAGGTTTGGACAGCGTCGAACCTGAAACGAACCCTGCCCCGCAGTTCTCATCACGGGGCCAATGTTGTGCGGGTTACGAAGACTTTGCGGGCGGGGCGAGGGTGGCTCAGTGGGCGCTGGGACTCGCCGCCGCCTTCTTGTGCACGATCTCGACGACTTGTCCTTCGCGATATGAGGCGGCATTTGTTCCGATCACGGCCTCGTGCCCGTCCAGGCCGGAAACGATCTCAATGTCCGACCCCGCCTGGATCCCGGTGACAATCGGAGTTCGCACCAGCTTGTTTGAGTTGTCGATGGTGAAGCAATACGCCTGATTTTCGTGCTTCAACACGGCGGCCTTCGGCAAGGACAATGCGTCTGAGCGTTCTGCGACTTTGACATCGGCATACGCGTACATTCCCGGGCGAAGCCTTCCTTCCGCGTTCTTGAAGTCCACTTCCGTTCGCAGAGTTCTGGTTGTCGAATCGAGGACCCAGGCGCTGCGCGTGACGGACCCCTTAAAGACCTCGTTCGCCATCGCGGGAATCCTGATGACCGCTTCGTTATTGGTTTGGGTCAAGACGGCATCCGCTTCCGGCACGTCGACGAAGACGCGGACGATGTCGGTTCGAACGACGACAAATAGCGGCTGCCCGGCATGACTCAATCCTGATTGAACCAGATCACCCGTGTTGATGTGCCGGGCAGCGATGGTGCCGTCGAACGGAGCTCGAATGGTGGCATAGCCGTGCAGCGCTTCGAGTCGCTGTTCCTCGGCTTTGGCGACCTGCAATCGTGAGTCGGTTGCCTCACGATCGGCCTCGGCTTTGATGATGATCGCTTTGCTTTCGACGACGACGGCCTCGGCGGATTTGACCTTGGCTGCGGATTCCCTCCGTGACGAATCGGCCGCGCGCATCTGGCTCTCGGTCTCGTCCTGCACCTTGCGAGTGACGGCTCCCTTGTCGGCCAGGTCGCTGATTCGATTGTACTCGGACTTCCAACGATCGTAGACCGCCTCGTCGCGCTCGATCCCGGCATGGCTTTCGGCCAGCTTGGCATCGGCCGACGTTAATGCTGCTTCGGCAACCGTGACTGCGGCGACCGCCTGCTTCACTTCCGATGCCACTTGCGCCACCATCGCGTGCTTCTGGATCATCTCGGCTTCCAATTCCGGAATCGAGAGTTCGGCCAGGACTTGCCCCTGCGAGACCAGAGTTCCCTTGCTGTCAAACGACGGACCACTGACATGATCGCCGATGTCGACCAGAAATCGCGTGACAAAGCCCGTGGCCTTGGCATAGACCGCGGTTTGTTCGAAGGCTTCAATCTGCCCAGGTTGCTCGGTTCGTTTGACCAGGTTTTTTCTCTCGGGATGAATCGGCGTCACACGCAGCGCTGTCTCAGCTGGTTTCTCTGAAGCCCCCTGTCCAGCCTGATGAGGAGCCTGGCTGGAATGAGAACATCCAACGCTGACGGCGGTCATTGTGGCGAAGATTGCCCATCGCTTGAGACTTGGAAGAGGCATCGAAATCCAACCTGGCTGAAGTGGTGATCGTTTGACCATACGCGAACGGTGTTCGTTATTGGTTTAAAGGATGGGCGTCAGTCTCATGGTATGAACTTTGGGGGTCATCCGGGTCCAGTGACGCCGATTTCGTTGATGTCTTCCGTTGCACAAACGCGAAGACCGCGGGCAAGACGAATAGAGTGGCAAATGTGGCTGCGATCAGTCCGCCAATCACCGCACGACCCAACGGCGCTGTTTGTTGGCCGGTCTCACCAAGTCCCGAGGCCATCGGAATCATCCCGGCGATCATCGCGCAACTCGTCATCATGATCGGGCGCAGACGACTCGTCGCCCCCTGCACTGCGGCATCGATCGAAGTTTTTCCTTCTCGTCGATGTTCTTCCGCGAATGTCACCAGCAAGATGGCGTTCGCCATCGCGACACCGATCGCCATGATCGATCCAATGAAGGACTGGATGTTCATCGTGGAACCTGTCAGTGCCAACGAAATGATCACGCCAGCGATGACGGCAGGGGCCGTCGAGATTGTAATCAAGGCGAGTCGGACCGATTGGAAATTCGCGGACAGCAACAGGAAGATGACCACGACGGCCAGCACCAGGCCAACGGCCAGCCCGCTAAGCATCTGTCGCATCGGCGGAATCTGACCCCGCACCTCTGTGGTCACCGTCGCCGGCTTTTCACCGGCCTTTTCCATGTCGGCGAGGATCTTTGTGACATGGCGGGCAACGCTGCCCAAGTCTTCACCCGCGATGTTCGCCGTCAGGCTGAGCTCTCGTTTCATGTTGTAACGATCGTACTGACCCGCCATCGTCCCGCTGTTGACCGTCGCCACGTCGCGCAGCAGCAGCTGACTGCTGCCGTTGCGCGCGACGGGGACCGTTTGAAGATCGAGAATCGAATTCATGACGGGCTGCGGGATCTCGACCTGGACCTGGTATCCGATCCCGCTCTTTGCGTCGGCCCAGAAATTGCGGACCACGAATCGGCTCGACGAGGTCGCGGCCACGACCGAGCGAACGACTTGCGAGATCGTTGTACCGCTGATGCCCGCTTTTTCGCGATCAATCTGCACGTCGAGTGTCGGGTAGTCGAGTGATTGCGAGACCTGCACATCGCGCAATTCGCTGAGTTCCGAAAGCTTCGACTGGATCTTGGTGATGTACTCGCGGTCATGCGCCAGATTCGCGCCGCGCACGGCAATTTCGATGGGCGTCGGCGCCCCAAAGCTCATGACTTCGCTGACGATGTCGGCCGGTTCAAACGAAAAGCGAACTTGCGGCATCCGCGCCGCAAGTTCTTTTCGCAGGTTGTCTTTTGCGGATTCGGTGCGGATGCCACTGCCGGGTTTCAATGCGATCCGCAAGAACGCCTCTTCAGGGCCGCGCGAAAACTGGTACACCGCGTTAATGGGATAGGTTGAAGGGACCGCCCCGACATAGCCGAGCGTTAAGGCGATCTTTTCCGTCCCGATTTGTTCGTGGACAACATCCAAAACCTTGAGGGCGATTTGCTCGGTTTTTTCGATATGAGTGCCGTCGGGGGCGCGAAAGCGCAGTCGAAACTCACCGGCATCGACCACCGGAAAGATCTCCATTCCCAGTCGCATCCCCAGGATGATCATCACTCCCACCGCCGCCGCAAGGTATCCCACAATGACGACGATGTGAATTCGAACCAGCGGACGCACGACAGCTTCGTACATTCCACGCAGTCGACCCAGCGAGAACCACCCGGTCTTCGATTCATCATCGTGTTGCACACGCTTCAGCAGCCAGGTCGAAACCACGGGAACGAACGTGCTGGACAAGATGTAAGACGCCAGCATCGAGAACCCGACTGCGAGTGACAGAGGAACAAACAGAGCTCTGGCTGCGCCCTGCATGAAGAACGAGGGAATGAACACGGCGAGAATACAAAGCATCGCCAGCAGCCGGGGAACCGCCGTTTGCATGTTGCCCAGCCGAACCGCACGGGCGACGGACGGGGCGTGCTGCATCTGCGTGTGAATGTTTTCAATTTCCACAGTCGCTTCGTCGACCAGAATGCCGACAGCGAGTGCGAGTCCGCCGAGGGTCATCAGATTGATCGTCTGACCCGTCAGCCACAGTCCGACAACCGATGCCATGATCGCCAGCGGAATGTTCAAGACGACCACCAGCGCACTCCGCCAGTCTCGCAAGAAGACGAGGACCATCAGTCCCGTTAAGCAGGCACCAAGCAGGCTTTCGGTCATCAAACTTTGTATCGATCGAGTGACATAGGGAGACTGATCGAACTCGAACGAGACCTGAATCTCTTCGGGCAGTTCCTTTTGCATCGTAGGCAATGCTTTTTTGATTTCGTCGATGACGCTCATGGTAGACGCGTCGGCTCGCTTGGTGGCCAGGATGTAGACCGCTCGACGACCGTTGACGAGGGTGTACCCGGTCGCAATGTCGGCTGCGTCTTCGATCGTGGCGACGTCGCGGACGCGAATCGTGGGCGGTTTCCCTGTCCGGATGGGAATATTGCCCAGATCCTGAATGTTCTTCACGACAGCGTTCGTGGGAACAATCGGATACATGTCGCCGATATGCAGATTGCCGGAAGGACTGATTGCGTTGCCGGTGTTCAATGCCGTAATGACTTCGTCGGGCGACATGTTGAACGCGAGCAAGCGATCGGGGTCGACGCGAATCACGATCGTCCGCTGGTTCCCTCCGAACGGCGGCGGGGCCGAGACGCCGGGTAATGCCGCAAACATGGGACGAACTTTGAACAGCGCCTGATCCTGGATCTCGGCAATTGTTTTCGTCTCGCTGGACAGCACGAGATATCCGACCGGCACGCTTCCGGTGTCGAATCGCATGACGAACGGAGAAACTGTCCCTGGAGGCATGAAGGCCTGCGAGCGATTGACGTAGTTGATCGTCTCGGCCATCGCCTGGGCCATATTGGTACCGGGATGGAAGTACAACTTCATCAATGCCAGTCCCTGGACGTTCTTGCTTTCGACATGGTGGATGCCGCTGATGTACAGAAAGTGATACTCGTAGTAGTTGGTCAGCATCCCTTCCATCTGGGCCGGATCCATCCCGCCATACGGCTGAGCGACATAGATCACCGGCAGATTCAAGCTGGGGAAAATGTCGATCGACATTCGCTTGATGGGCAGCTCGATGCCGAATTGTTGCACGGCAACATCGACACTTTTCGGACGAATCGCAAAAAAGCAGGCAATCGCGACGGCGACAATCGCCACCACGACCGTGAGCGGACGTCGCAAAGCAAACACAATCGGATTCACGGCAGCGATCCTTGGCACGCATCCAGGGGAAGTTTGGCATCCCGCGACGCTTCCATCGCGTCTCGTTCAAGTTGCATTGATCGAATCGTTGCTCAGTCGAGCATAGAGGGCGTCGTAAATGGTCCTTCCACGTTCCACCGCGACGTGATCATTGGGGCTGATCAGTCGCATTCCTTCACAGATCAGATCGAGTCCCGCGGCTGCAGGTTCGAGCTTCACCGCTTGAATCGTGTCCGCTTCGTCGATGATACGGGCGATTTTCAACAGGATGGGGTTACTGATTTTATGGTGTTCAATCAGCGCGTGAAATGAACAATGTCCGCCGTGATGTGAGAAACGTACTCCCGGAATATCGAATGGTTCGGCATCCAAAGGCCACGCTGCACCGCGTGGAATGAAGAGGAATTCGGCCTGGGGATCGATCTCACGCAGGATCAGCCACGCACAGCCGATGCGATCAATGCCCACATTTTCCCACGTCACCCACTTCATAACGATCAGCCTCCTCCCGCCTTTCGCAGTCGTTCTCGTACCTGTTTGCCAAGATCGATGGCGAAGTAATCTCGATCCTGAATATCCTGGAACCGTAACGACAGTGCCGCCAAATCGCACCCTTTCTTCTTTCGCAGCGCGCTCAAGATCTCGCGATACTCGGCTTCGACGGGCTCGATAAACTGGCGCTTAAGTGATTCAGGATCAGTGGCGTAAAGTTGCTTAGCCTGCCACAACACGGCGTCCCCATTCAACTCAGTGATTTCTGCTGCCAACCACTGCAACTGTTCCTGAGTGCGCGGCGTGAACGGTAGAACCCAGGCGGCGTCTTGTAGGGGGATGGCGCCGAGGTGCTTGAGTTTCCGCCAGATGAAGACACGTCCCGCGGTCGGTTCGCGCGGGATTCGATAGACTAGTAGCAGCCACGCAGTCACGTCCGTCTCTCCAATCATGATCGAACAAGTGGAAAGACCAGTAAACCGAAGAGTGCGGCGCCCAGGACAATTACTGGTTCAGGCAGTTGCTTGAATCTCAGCAGCAGACCGACAGTGACAATCAGCAGTAACATTTTTGGATATTGGGGCAGCCAATTCTCGTCGAACATCGTGCGTCTGCCGAGGACGATGCAGGCCCCTGCGATGGCTCCTACGGCCGCGGCAGTGACTCCGTCCACGAACGCGACGATCCCCGGTCGCTTGCCGTGCTTTTTGAAGTATGGAGCCGGCAAGACAGTAAAGAGATAGCACGGCAGGAAGGTGGCCAGTGCCGCCACCGATGCTCCCGCCGTTCCCGATAGAAAATCATGCTCGCGCCCGGTTACCAGGTAGCCAATGAAACCCACCGTGATGACCACCGGCCCCGGCGTAATCATGGCGACTGCCACGGCGTCCAGAAACTCACGATCGTTCAACCAGGCGTACTCTTTGACCACGCCACTATACAGGAACGGAATGATTGCCAGGCCACTTCCAAAGACGAACGCCCCTGCTTTGGTGAAGAACAGGCCAATCTGAAGCAATTGGTCGGTAAACGAGATCGGCTGTTCGGGCGAAATCGATCCTAACAGCGGCGGAATGATGGCGGCGGCTGTCACAGACTTTCTACGCCACAGTTTCAAACGGGCCGCCAGCACAATAAATCCGCAACCCAGGAATAGCAGAATGTTTTCATTCTCGGTCACGATGGTTGCCGTGCCGCTCACCAGAAACAACAGCCACAGCAGACGGTCGCGACCGAGTGTTTTCAGTGTCAGCTTGTAAGCACTGATCGTGATGATTCCAATCACGCTTGCACCGACGCCGTAGAACACGGCCTGCATCCAGTTGATGCCGCCAAACTCGACATACGCCCAACCCAGCGCTAACACCATCAAGAACGACGGCAGGACGAATCCGACACCAACAAGCGTCGCGCCCAGAATCCCGTAATGGACGTAACCCAGATAGATCGCCAGTTGTGCGGCCAACGGTCCTGGCATGAGCTGAGCGAGCGTCAGGCCCTCTTTGTATTCCGACTCTGAAATCCAGTGGCGCTGTTCGACCAGATCGCGATGCATGTATCCCACGAGCGCCACCGGGCCGCCAAATCCAAAGGTTCCCAGCCGCAAGGCGTACAGCACGAGTTGTTTCAACGCATACGATGGGCAAAGTTCGGTTTGTGACGACTGCGATGACGGATCCGCGCTCAATTGACTGCCCTGTTTCAGGGAAATGTAACCGTGGTTACTTCCGAGGCAGTGTATCGGAGCGCGATCGGTGTTGGCAATCTCAACAGCATGGGAGATTGATGCGAGATTAGTCGAATTGGAAGAATGACAACTTATAGAGATCGTGTTCCGGTCCAGTCTGGCCCGCCTGCTCGATTGAACCCCCTACAGAGTTTTCAGACTTTTACCGACTATACGCCTATGACAACCGTCGTATGCTACTGGCATTATGGACACGAAGGGAGTCATTGCTGCGATCAATCAGGGCCACACGATTCGTGTGGAGTTTGGCCGGCGCTGGGGCCAGTTTCCGAAGATTTTCCTGTCTGTCGATGGGAATGTGATCGGCGAAGTGAACTGCTTGAATTGCGTCATGCCAACGGTTGTCGCGGATGGTCCACTGGTGCGGGTCAGGCCTGGTAAAGGCGTGCGGCGCGGGTTTTCATTGCAGTGCAATTCGAACCAGGAAGCCGACTGGCTCGCGCAGGTGCTCGCGCTCGCCATCAAATCCGGCTTTCAGCAGCCGGCGGAAACGGCGGGCTAGCCGCAGATCTAGCTGTTCAAGGCAGGCGACGGTGACTTCGAGAGGCGCATACGAAAAAAGCCGCTCTCGAAAAGAGCGGCTTTCGTTGATTCATCGATTTCGAACGAAATGGGATCAGATTGTGGACTTTTGAGCCCGGCGACGGCGGTAGGCACCGATGACCAAGCTCAGTCCGCCCAGGCCAGCCAGAGCCAGCGAAGAGGGCTCGGGAACTGGCGAAATATCCAGCGAAACATTGTCCAACATCGGGCCGACGTTGCCGGCAGTGGTAGTTCCGATGGCAAATGTCAGCGAACCTGCACTGGCCGCCGTAAAGAAGATGGATCGGAGCGCGTAAGGATCGGAACTCGAAATACCGGTGCCAGTGCCGACGAACGTTGTGGTTGTCAAACCGGGAAAAGCAATGACGTCTGCCCCAAAGTAGTTGAATCCGTAATTCAGCATGCCTGTGGCGCCCGAGAAGAAGAAGTCTGCGTACCAATCTTCGGTACCACCTCGCTGATCGCCGCCCAATTCATACGACAACCGAACTTGATCGCCGGCATTAAAGTTGAACGACGCAATGCTGGTCAATTGCCCCGGTCCAGGCGTGCCTGACAGGTCAACCGCCGAACCGGTATTGCCGAACGCCATGACTCCATAGTCACCGTTCTTGACAAGATCCACGCCGCCAGTGACGTTAAAATTGGCGAACCCTGTGTACTGCAGGGCTGTCGCGCCACCATTTTCGGTGTCGAAGTTGTCAGAAAAAACGTTGCTCGCGTGCGCAACGGATGAAAATCCGAGGCCAATGAGCGCCGCAATCGCAAATCGATACATTCCAGAACGCCTTTAGAACTGATTGTGAAAAGATTAAGCCAGTCGGTGAAAAAAAATTTCCATCCGATCACACAAGCTAAGAGCAGTAATATGGCATCGTCAATACGCTCAATTGCGTATTCTTCACGCTGGCTTTCGATCATAACGGGTATGACGTCAAGGCCGTTATGGGCCGACTGGTGGTCTTTGTCAGCGGCCGCAGAGCTCACAGGACCCGTCGATGGCGGGCAAGTCAGACTTTGACCAGCCAGCTGACTTGCGAGTTAATCAAAATTCGCTGGGAATAGCCTGAATCGCAAATCCAGTGTCGCAACCAAAACTTGGTATGGTTTCGCGAAGATCGTAATGAATGGGAACAGTGAAGTTGCCGGGTACTTTCATCGTCACTCCTGATTGTGTGGGAAGCACGTTCAGGCTCCCTGTGTGCTCATACGTCGTTCGCGTTGAATTGTCTCTGTCGGTCTGCCTCCGATGCCATTCACACCGCTCGTGGCATGCCCGGCACCAAGAAGAACGAGCGCCGTGAACCCTGCTGGCGATGTAAATGTCACTCCGCCGGATACCTGAACGAGCATGCAACTGTGGTAAGCCGGTCGGTTGAAAATGTCGAACCTTGGAGTCCCTCCAGCGGAGTTGTGACGCATGATCAACAGGACATTTCTGCGGACGCTTGTTTCTTCTGTGGTCCAGACGCGGCAATTGGCAGAGTCTTGTCTGCGTCTTCAACGGTCAGTCGATCAAATCCTCCTGTCAGCGCAGGCTTAGTGCTGGCCATACCTTTGGGCCTGTTCTTCCTGATAGTGGCAGGCTTTGCGGTGTGGGGGCACTTCACGTTTCCAAACGAACCAACTGGTTGGATTTCGGGAGGCATTCCAGGTGTCTTGCTAGGAATCCTGGTGATGATCATTTCTGCAATTGTCATTTCACGTAAATCGCTGCGGCGTTGCACGTACGTCGGTGAACTCGGGATTGCTTCGTATGAATATCTTGGTATCCGCAAGATGCCTGTCGAGACACTGGTGCTGTTTAATTCGTGTCATGACGTGTTGATTTCGAAGGTTGATACAGAGGTCAATCACGTTTATGTGGCAACCGCGTACAAATACAGCTGGCGGGACCAGAGTGGTCAGGAGATGCATTCAATCACGGGAGAATATCGATCCAGGAACAATCCGCCGCCCTCAGGCCACCAGTACTCGTTCGCGGATGCGGCTGAACGGCAGTGGAATGTCGTGGCACTACGTCGGATGAAACAGCAGTTTGAACGCGATGGAAAGATCTCTTTCTCAGTCGACAAGAGCGGCAGTTTCACCATCGGTCCCGGCTATCTGGATGTGATCGTGAGCGGAAACACGAATCATTTGACACCGAAAGACGTCAAATCGATTGGCATCACGGAGGGGCGTTTTCTCATCCAGACCCACGAAGCGCGCTGGTTCCGCAGTCGCGGCAAACATGAGTTTTTGTGCGCTACCATCGGGAATCTTAGCCTGTTCCTCAAATTGCTCGGCAAAATTGGCGGATTCACGAACGTCGCCAATAGATAGCGGTCTACTGCGTTCATTCGCAACATGATCACAGAAACCGCTGACATCACTGCCGAAACAGGATGAATCGATCTGGCGGTCCCGCTTCCTGTTCGGTTTCGAGATATGCCAGTTCGCCTGGCCGACACGACAATATGGATGGCAACCCCAGCCCGAACGCGATGGACAGGGCATCTGCCAGTGGAAGCGACTGACGGTCGATGTCGTTGCTCATCGAAATGGCAAAGCACGATTCAGGTGCTTCGAGCCGCTGCAGTTCTCGGAAAATGTCCGTCGGTATCGCGTTCTGTTTCGGGACTTTGACGACGAACCGTGGATCAAGGTAATCCAATGCATTGTGGCAAAAGCGATTCAGGAAGTCGCCCCGACGTTTCTGCAGTTCGAAAGCAAGCCGATCACGATGTTGTTTTGCGATGAAGAAATTAACAAAACCTTCTTCATGCAACACGGCACTGTCTGACTCGACATTGTTCGTCATGCGGCTGCTCCCGTCGAGGTTACGACGTGCAGCCAGCGGCCTTCTGCGAGCGGACAGGCAGGCCCCGAGTTATGGAAAACTGACAGAACGGGCGATGACAACTGCCATCGATTGACGACCAATCCTCACAAGGCGTGAAACACGCTACTCACCGTTGTTCCTGCCCATTCTTCCATGTTGGTTTCTTCAGAGGATACGTGGCCAACGATCTCCGGCCGCCCGAGATCATAGGAATTCCGACCAAATGTTCACAGTGAAAAACCCGGCCGCGGGTCGGCGGGGTTCGCGACCGCGTTGGGTTCAGAATAGCGATGCGGCTCGCGCGTTGCGTGTGATCCGGCAGTGGCCTGCATAGCAGCAGCCATGAGGAGATGATCGTTATCGGGCTCACGATCGACCCGTACGGCAGCTTGAGCATACGGAAACTGCACGCGGTGGATCCGGCCACTCTGTCGATCACATTCCGACAGTTGCTCGCGACGGTGCGCTCGGATCAAAGTCCGAGGCCGTCAAGACGCACAAATGGGTAAGGCGTGATAGCTTTCCATGATTCAGCGTTTGCGACTCGACCGAAGCCCCTGGATGCCCATCATCAGCCAAAGTGCGCCCATACCAAATGCCGCGGCCAGCACATAGGCGCTACGAGGGCCAGCTAACACCGCGGCGGTTCCCAGCGCGAGCATTCCTGATGCTCCCATGATCAGCACCCAGGATCGAAGGCGGCGGTATGGCTTCTGAGTTGTCATGACTTTTCCAGCGCTGTTCGGAGTTTCAGATCACATGAACGTCCGGGCCGACAGCGAAGAACCTGGCATGATTAAGGATTCACAGGCTTCGAACTCACCGCCGCACGTAACAGCCAATGTCGCGTTTCCCTCCGCGAAAGAATTCGGCCATGATGTTACTCGTGAATTCTGGTGACTCGGTGATTGTCACCGATCCGACTGGTGACGGGAAGTGCGGGCGATAGATGGCTGTCAGTGGTGTATCATGGAATGTGAGAAATTTCGGGGAACGTTGTCCAACGCGAAATTGAATCATGACAAACGACAGCTACCGCGATCGTCGCAATGAACTCATCGCTCGACTAAAGAGTCTGCTTCCGCAATTCGAGACCGGTAATTGGATCCCGGAGTTTTCGTATCGTTTTCAAGAATACTTAGACGATCCAGAATCAGTCTCCAATGAGTGGAGAGACTTTATAGACGACTGGCGCCAATTGCGAGAAGAGTTCGGCGATCCTCCTGAAATCCAAATCCCACGGCTTCCTGGCGATCCACACATTAAGCCCAAGGACGATGAAGCGTTCAGGCTGTTCATGGACGAGTTCTACGATGCGTGAGTTCTTCAGAGGGTGGAAGCGGAAGGCGGGCGTGGTGACGCTGTTGATGGCGTGTGTATGCATGGCGTTGTGGTTTAAGAGCTACTTTCGAGGAGACGCAATCAGATGCGAACGTGCCCATCATTGGCTGGATTGTCGCTTATCGTCTGGAATCGCTTGGATTTCTTACGGATATGAGCTGGTAGGCAATCAAGATCCGACCGCGATTTATTTGACTTGGCACGATCTACGACCTGATTGGATGGAAGATTTCAATAAAGACGATCGCGGCGAAGGTGGATGGAGCCGAAGTGTCGCGAGTTTTAGTGTTGGTGTTGAAACTAACAGGTATGGCAATACAGACGTTAACTGTCCGTTCTTGACCAGTCCAATTTGGTTCTTCACGTTGATGATCGCGACGCTTTCCGCTTGGTTGCTGCTCAGCAAGCCACGCCAACAACCGAAACCACCGGTGCCTCACGGGATGGCAGAGTCTGACCGCCGGAAGGTGCTCGAACTGGGTGAGAAGTTGGGTTCCAGAGAATGACGTGCGTGAGTGGAGGGGAAAGCGATTGACAAACCGCCGCGCCACAGCGAGAACCAACCAAGCCCTGACCCTGGTAGAATCGTGCTCATGAAACGATCCAGATCCAGATTTGATCGCATCGAGCGTGTCATGATTGAAGCCTACAGCGCCTTCCGCACTTGGAGGATTATGCGGCGATACAAACGATGGGCGAACGATGAGGAGTTCTGGCAAGCGGCAGCCCAAAGCGCTCAGTTGCGATATCGTGTCTTCAGGCGAACTTTGACCATTGGACAAGTCGATGCCGAAATTCCCGAATATCCCCCTTGGGTGGAACTCAAGCAGGCCATAAAACCGACAGACCTGATTTGGCCGTTTGAATTCAATCAATATACATCGGCCTACCGGAAGGGGATCGTGGTCATTCGTGGAGCCGTGCCGCACGGTGGGGTGGTCTGGATCGTCAGTTGACGCAAGCCTCGATTCAAGTCCCAAGTTCTGTCCAGCCTGCGAAATTATTTTCAAACTGACCCACTACCGAGAATTCTATCGTTGGGTCACGTGCCTGTTTCGTTCGAGAAGTGGTCACAGGCGTTGAGAGGTCACGTTGCAGGCGGGTTTTGTGCCCGCCGACGATCACTTCGCCAGGGCGAGTCAAAAACCAATGCAAATTCCAATGCAGCAACCGTCCGCGGGGCTTCGCACCGGCTCGCAATTCGATCAGTCGGACACTACGAAAAAGCCTGTTTTTATCGAATCATTCGAGAAAACAGGGGGTGAAAAGATGGTCGATGAGGGATTCGAACCCCCGACATCCGCTGTGTAAAAACGGCGCTCTAACCAGCTGAGCTAATCGACCTTGATTCCGATGGCTGACACCGTTTGTGTCCACAGGTGGGCCATGCTTTTGTCTCTCCGAGAGGGCGTTAGGTCTGACAGTCCTGCTCGGTTTGAAGTTCACTTGCCGACGGGATTTCCATACCGTGTTTCCGTTTGGCTGGCGAACGGGTGCCGAGTCTATCGACTTGTTGGCTGAACGTAAATGACGGGGAACGAGTTTCATCCATGCCAAAAATCCGGGAGATCTCGATCGGTTGGGCGGGCTTGGGTTGTGGACGATTTGTCCCGGTTGGTAGAGTGATATCAATTCGTGTTGAAATGATGCTTGCCTGGGCAGGCGTCGACGTGCTGCGTGCCTGCTGGAGACAGACTGAATGCTGCGCCGGACATTTTCTCTGTTCATGATCGCCTCAATGTTCGCTTCTCTGCCCGCTTTCGGGGCCGATATCGAATTTCCCGACGGCAACCTGGATACAGTGATTCGCGAAATCCTGAAGAAGAAGCAGATCGACAAGACGGACAAGTCGAAAAAGATCACCGAAGAAGACGTCGCGACGATCTACTTTCTGGAAGCGAAAAATCGCGAGATCGAAAATCTGACAGGCCTCGAAAAGTGCCGAAACCTGGCCGAGGTCAAGCTGCAGGGAAACAAGATCAAGGATCTGAAGCCGCTTGAGGAATGCGTCAACATTCAAAGCATCTACCTCAATAAGAATCAGATTTCTGATTTCGCTCCGTTGGGCAAGTTGACCAAGCTGCAACATATCGAGATGGATGACAACCAGGTGCAAAAACTGGATGGAATCCAGAACTTGAAGGCGTTGAGTTCGCTGTATCTCAGCCGAAACCAGATCCAATCGGCCGAACCGCTGGCCGAATTGACCAAGCTGCACGCCGTCTATCTGGATGGGAACAAGCTGACCGACATTACCCCGCTGAAGAACTTGCGCTGGCTGGAACGGCTGGATTTGAAGGACAACCAGTTGACCGACATTTCGGCGCTCAGCGAGATGACGGAATTGCGGTACACGTTCCTCGAACGGAACCAGTTGAAAGACCTGACGACGTTGGTCCAGATGGCGAAAAAGGATTTGGCCGGTGAACGCCGCTTCGCCCCGTACTGGAAGGTCTATGTCGTTGGCAATCCGCTGAACGATACTGGAAAAGCTCAGGTTCAAGAACTCGCCAGTCTGGGAGTGCGGATCAGCAACGAACCGCTGCCCACGAGCAAGAAGTAGCAAACGGCTCAAACAGGCAGGGGTGGCCCAGGCGCCCGTATCCTGCGGCCCAACGTGTCAGCAATTTCCATAGCAGGGTTGAAGGCGTTCGTCGTAGGCCCTGATATTGGTCCCTAACAATCATACGAGGCCTGAAGGGCCGGCCGTTCGATTGAGGTCTTTGCGGATGTGACTGGCACATTGCATTGGGGGGACGCGAATTGCCGGCCTTTCAGGCCTTCTGACGATTACTCGTTCGCGAGACCAGGGCCTCCGGAAGCCCTGCGACCCTGGCTGGACGATTGGCTGGCCCCTTGGGCCGGAGGACGAACGCTCTTTCGTGATACGTTGGCGTCAGTGCCACTCACTCGATGTCAGGGACACCGCGGGGCGGGTTGTGGTTGGCTGTTTTGAGCGACCCACAGCGTCTTGGAGCCCGCCGCATTCTTAGCTCGGTCTGGGGGCTCGAAGGCTCGACCCCAGCCACCTGCCCGCCTCTGTGTCACATCCTCTTGTTGCTCCGCAACCCAGACGCGCAAGGCCGCGTCTGGGCCACCCAATGATGGACAAGATGCACTAAGGCGCGCTCAGTCGATAAACCGCATCAACTTGCGATAGACGATGAAGTCGTCTTGATGCGGTACGACGACGACCAGCAGCCAGGCGTTCGGATCGGTCGCATCGAGTAACGGCAAGTCCTCGCAATTGGCTGCGCCTTTGGGGCCGGTGCGGCTGGTCAGCATGTAGAGATTGCGATCGCTGGGCATGACTGACGCGGAATTGATCCAGCGGAAAAAATCAGCTTCGTTCCAGCTTGGCTGGCTGTTGTTGGCGTTTCCCCACGGGTTGAAGATGGGCAAATTTCTGTTGTAGTTGAATGTCGGATCGCTTCGTCCGGAACGCCAACTTGGCTTGCCGTCGTACGCCCAGCCGTCCGAACCGTGGAAGCACGCCACCATCGCATTGACACCAAACTGTTGTTCGGCAACAGCCCTCAATGGCATCGGGACCTGGTGGCTGTGCATCGAGTTCTTATGTGACGAATCCAGTTCGAACAGGCCCCAGTCGATCGAGGGCGCCTCTTGAGTTCCCGGGATGGAAAAGACGCGGTTCAGTTGCGGTGTCCATTTTGCCAGATCCTGCGTCGCCGTGAAATGAGTTGGCAATCGGCCTTGGATGGACGTCGAGATGGGAACGACCTGCGAATCGGGACCAATCGCATAGCCCGAGTTGATCGTCGGTCTGACGACCGGTTGACCGTTCGGCAGGAAGACAATCCCGCCGGGGCCGTTGACGACCATTCCGTCATATTTCGAAGTCGTGTGCAATGCGGAGAACAGCCCTTTTTCCACTTCGGTCGCGACCGAACGTGTCGAGGCGACGAACAGCAGTTCAAACCGATTCATGCGGACAAGTTCACCCTTGGCGCCAAGGTCACAGACGATGGCCGCGCTGCGTCGTTCTGCTGCGGCCATATAGCTGTTCGACAACCAGACGGTCACGGCTGTGACGATGACCGTTGACAGTGGGAACGTGATCCAGGTCAATTTTCGAATTCCCAATCGTCCCAGAATGAGGTAATCGACGGGGCCAATGACCGCGACGAACGCGAACAGGACGAGTGCCAACAGCGACAACGGGACCATGCGCACATTGGCCGGCATTAGCCGATCCAACAGATCACCTTGGGACAACTGGTAGCGCTGGTAGAACGCGGCACGGATGCCTCCTTGCTCGTAGTACCGAGGATCCACGCCGCGGGGCAGCGGATCATCACCACGCGTCTGCAAACGCAGTTCGGCTCCGGCTGGTGGTTCAGAACGGTATTTCCAGAGTGGTTTGAGCAGCGGTTTCCAGGTTGATAGAGGAATTTCTGCGAACTGGTTCTCATCGTCGTGCCGAACGATGACACTGCCCAGGCCACAGGTCAGCACGACGGCTTCCTGATCCTCAACCAGCGTGGCGGCTCGAACCCTGCCATGAGAGTCGATTTGAGCCATCAGACCGCGGGAATCTTCGGCCAGAAGTTGATTGAGGAAATCGACATGGTGCGCCGCCAGAACACCGGACGGTTCGAGGTACAGGCTACCTCCGGCCTTGATCCAACTGAGAATGGCCTCCAACTGCGGCTTACGCAGCGCCCGAAACTCGTCACCCATCAGCACGACCAGGTCATAGCAGCAATAAGTGAGCGGCTCGGCGGGGAAATCGTTGGGTTCAATCGACGCAAAGATGGTCTTCACGTAATCGAAGTCGTCATCTGTCTTCGGATCACTCGGATTCAAGAGCAGGGTTTCGAATTTCAACTGATCGAGAGTGATCTCTCGATGGGTTGATCGCCTGTTGGCGACACGTGACTCGGCCACCAATCCCATAAAGACTTTTTTGCTGGCAAACGGGACGTGCAGTATTTGTCGACCCAAATCTCCGGTGAACCTGTTGCCCGTGAACGAGATGTCGACTTGAAGCTGGTCGATCAACTGCGAATTATCAACCGGCGGCAGGATGACTCGAATGCGCTGTTCGGGTCCGTTCAGCGTCAGCTCGTCGGTTTCCGTCGTGGCGAGCAATTGTCCTTCGGCCCGAATGTTGAATCGGAACTTGCCCACCATCAGGCCAGAACCGGTGATCTTCACATCCCACCACGTCACGATGGGCCGACCGAGGACGACCGACGGTTGTGATCGCCAACTATCGATCATCATCGGTTTGGGCTGAGTCGTCTGTTGTGCAGACCCAACTCGACACAGGCTGGCCATCATGAATCCGATCAGGACGATCAGGATTGGCCGCCAGGTCCCGACGATGCGATCAGCGGGCGTCATGCGGGCACTCCCGCCGGTCGTTTTTGGAAATACCACCATTCCACCAACAGGAAGAACAGTGCCGATGTAGCGAACCAGCCCCACAGTGGTTGATCGGTCTTCAATGCGGTGGTGGCGGCTTCGACGGGCACTTCGGGGAAAGTCAGGCGATCCGCCGTCTTCAAACAGGTCTCGGCCGATGACACCAGGCTGACTCCCAACTTCATCGGTTCCCCGTTGCCGCTCAGTTCGTACGAACCGACATACGGTGCGCCGATGCCCGACAGCAATCCATCTTTGTCGCTCTTGGCGCGTTCGCTGAACGAATTGGGGCCACTGATCTGAATGTCGATTTCCGGTGTGATTCTGAGAGAAGGCAAGGTCCCGGTCGGATTCGCCTTGGCATCCAGCAGTCTGGCGCGCTGCGCCGCAATTTGAGTCGCGTTATGGACCAGGATTGGGAAGCCGACGCGATAGACCAATGACGATCGATCGGTATTGAACAGGAATTGATAATCGGCACGCACATCGGACAATCGTTCCAGAATCAAAGGGCCCTTTCCCGACTGTGCCAGGATCTCATACCCGGCCAGTTCGAAATCGCGATCACTGACACCCTTGGCCAGTTTGGGATCGTCGGCGATCTGGACGTCAAGCAATTGCACGTGCTGTAACAGCGGAGATGTCCGGCGCCAGTCGATGATTTCGGTTTGGCCCGAGACCAGTTCGACCAGGTTGGCCAGGTCCTCAGGAACGAAGCCCACGTTGATGTTCACTCGAGCTTCGGGACCGACTGCCAGCGGGCCTTCCGCAAATTTCAGATCGACGATCTTGGGTTCATCATCGGCGCCCGGATACAGATTCAGATCCGGCATGTTTTCGAGGGCATTCCGATAAGTGTCCATGCTGCGCGGGCAGTAGACGGCGAGCGGCCGCGGTGCTGGCAGTTCCAGGTAGGCGACATTATCGGTTGCCAAGGCATCGAAGCCGTCGGGTTTGATACGCAGTTCGAGCGATGTGGCGGCGACCGTCGAAATACGAAACACCAGCCGTTCGGCGCGGCCACCGTCGATGTGAATCGATTCCTGCTTGATCTGTTGTCCGCCTTGCAGCAACTCGTATTCGCACATCACGTTGGCAACGGGCGGTTGCCCACCGGGGGCACTCGACTTTTTGGGGGGCGGAGTGTCACTGCTTTTCTGTTCGGCCATCGGATTGTCGGGTCGACCGGTACCTTCGACGCGCGCAAAGATGTCCCAACCGGTTCGAGTCCGCCGCGCGTTGAATTCGACGATGCCGACATTGGAGCCGCCCGGATTCAACTTCTGGAAGTTCAGTTTGTAGGGCAATTCGAAATCGATGTCGGATGGAACGTTGCCGTCAGAGATCAGCACCACAGTGTCGATTGCCTGAATGCGCGACATCGCCTGCGCCATGCGCAGTCCATCTTCCAGTCGGCTGGGAACCTGGCTGGCTTCCAACCGGGCGACCGCATCGCGCAGCAACCGCTTGTTATCGGTGAAGTCCGTCAACTTGCGTGCCGATGTATTGACCGAAATCAGGCACAAGCGTTGATCCGGCAGCAGGTCGTCGATCAGCTTCAGAACTTTGTCTTTCGCCTCGTCCAGTCGCGATTTCCCATTAGGACCGTCGAGAGCCGACATGCTGGCCGAATTGTCGATCAGCACCGGCAGGTATTGCGAATGCTGGGCACCGCTGGACAGATACGGGCGCATGGCACCCGTAATCAGGCTGCACAGCAGCAGAATCTGAAACAGCAGCAACAAATTGCGTTTGAACTTCTGGAATGGCGAATTCACTCGCTGATCACTGATCACCTGTCGCCAGAGTGCCAACGACGGGATCTCGAACCGCGGTCGTCGCAGCTTCAGAAAGTAGAAAATGATCAATGGCACCAGCAGGAAGAACCACCAGGCATTGATCAGGGCGGAAAAGCCTGGCCAGCTCATGGGGTGACTCCTGTTTGGATCGGACGCGGCGTGGGCTGGTTAATCGACATCACTGCACCCAGCCTTTCCGCTTCAAAACATCGAACAGCATGGTTTCGAGCGACAGGCCCGAATCGAGGCACAGAAAACGCCCGCTTCGTTGCCGGCACAATGTGGCCAAGTGATCCTGCAGGCCGGCCAGATGTTCGTGATAAAAGCCGATCAGATCTCCGACCGAAGACACATCCAGCGTCATGCCATTTTCAGAATCGACGAACCGCAGATCGCCCGTCAGTTCCGGATTCAGTTCCAAGTCGGAGAGCAACTGAATGCCGAAGATTTCGAGACCCGCGCTGTACAGTTGATTCATCGGTCGGTCCATCGCGCCGAACGTCAGAAAGTCGGATAGGACGATGCAGACTCCGCGACCACGATGCTGTTTCAACACCGCCTCGACTGCTTCATCAACCGGAAAATCTCCACCCGGCGGCAGGTTTTCAAGAAAATGAAAGACTCGACGCATGCTGACGCGACCGGTGCACGGCGCGAGGATCTGCGGCGTTTGACCGGCATGCTGGCAGGCGAAGAGGCTGACCTTTTCGAGGTTCATCAGACCCATGATGGCGAAACAGGCGGCCAGTCGTTTGGCCTTTTCGAGCTTGTCACGAAAGTGCATCGATGCCGAGGCATCTACCAGGATGACGACATGCATTTCTTCTTCGTGGCGATACAGTTTGACGTAGGGCCGGTTCAGTCGCGAGAAGATGTTCCAGTCGACGTAACGCATGTCATCGCCCGCCGAATAGTCGCGATAGTCATTGAATTCTGTGCTGGTGCCACCCTTGCCGGCGAGGTGTTCGCCGCGGCTGCGATTCGTCAAGCGACGCATGGGCAATAGCCTCATTCGCTCGACACGCGCCAGCGTCAAGTTGTCCATCAACGATGTAAACTGTTTGGTCGATTCCATAGTGTGTCTATCAAATCTCGTCGTCACAGGTGACGGTTATTGTCGCGATTATCTTCGAGTATTGCGTGCGGCCTGGGACCTGCGGATGACGGATGTTCCCAGGCAATAGCCCACGACCAGTCCGATCAGCGAAAAAATCAGGACGCCGACGGTTGTGCCGCGCGTGCCCATGTTGAACCATTCACCCACCAAGTGACCCACAAACGCGCCGGGCATCGACAGGACGGCTGCCACCAGGACCCCGGCCAGACCGGCGACAAACCGTGTGTCCTGGGCGCTGTAGGTGTCTTTGGCCAGAACGTCGGCACTGCACTTCGGACAAAGTTGTCCGAATCGCGTGGCGTCATATTCGTTCTGGCAGAGCGGGCAGCGGGACATGGAACTCTCGACTTTCACAGGCATTTACGACAGTCAGTTCAGTTGAACCACAGACCAAAACCCAGGAACTGACCGCCAAACGTTTGATTGATCTGACGCCAGGTCGCGGACGGCGTCAGGTCACCTTCTTCCAGGTACGGAATGGCGGCCGTGCCCTGGATCCACAGCACCAGATCCAATGGCGTCGGTTCCAGGAACACACGTCTCAAGTTCACACCGTAGGTTGCCTTGCCGCGCCAGAACGGCAGCAGCTTTTTGCCTTGCAGGATCGATTCCATTTCCTGCAAGGCCACCATCCACTGCTGCACCATCTCGTCAGTGACCCGGATATTGATGGCACCCGTTTGTTTGGGACCAGGAATCCATTCGTTGTCGTTATCGGTTTCGGCCAGCACGCGCTTCCACATCTGTCGACTGAGCGACAGCGTTTGTTCGATGTGCGTTAGTGCGACTTCCATTCGTTTCGGTTCGAGCACCGGCAAGCGAAACATGTGAATCGCCGCGATCACATCCATGATCTCTTCGTAATCGAACCAGCCGCGGTTTTCCTGGCGGTTTGGTTCCTGCAGGAATGGATGCGGGACTTTCACGTGTTTGAAAACTCGATGAGCAAATACATCGAACACGCCCTGCCCGTCATACGCCAGACCGATTTCGCTGATCGCCTGCATGAGGTGGCAGTAACCGCGCAACCAGTCGACGTCGGCGCGATCGAACGTGATGGCGAACTCGGCTTCCTTCCCTGGTGGCCCCAGTCGCAGGTTGCGCAGGGTGGGCAACAGTGTCAGGCGGCCCACTCCGTTGGGACCGAGTGTCAGCGGGATCTGAGCGACGTGAAGCGTGAGTTTCACGTTCTCGTCTCCGATCTTGACGAGGGTTAAGTCAACCTGGTTCAGATCATCGATCCATTGCTGAAAAATCTTGCGAAACTGCGGATAGGTCAGCGGTTCCGCGGGCGCTGGCACGTCGGGAATCAGTGCCTCGAGTTCCTGCACACCGCGCGTTTTGATTCCGTATTGCAGCAGCGAGCGACTGAGTCTTTCAACGCTTTGAATGAACTTCACCGCGCCCAGACCCAGGCGAGCGACATCGTCCTTGGGCTGCGTTCTTAAGTGTGCTTCCAGCGTGGCCGCGCCTTCGTCCAGCTTGCCGGAGATCAGAATCTGATCAACATCCGGAGTCGCCGCCAGAGTCGTGCAGGCGGTTCCGAGCAGGATGACGATCAAGTTGATGGTTCTGAACATGGCGAAACCTGTCGTGCGAGTTGGCAGTCGTTGCCAGATCTGAGTAAGCAAGCGGGATGTTATCCGAAGTTGGCAACATGCCTTTCCTGTCACATCGTTTCCGCGAGCGACTTCACACATTCCATGACGACTTCGTTCAGGTCGAGGTTTTCGGCCTGACCGTCGTAGTTCAACAGCATGCGGTGTCCCAGCACTTCGCAGGCGAAGTGTCGAATGTCTTCAAAGGCGACGTGAGCTCGGCCTTCGGCGAGGGCTCGCACCCGCGCGGCGCGAATCAGCGCCTGAGCCGCTCGCGGGCTAGCGCCCCATTTGACGAACTGCTTGACGCGCGGCGTCGCGAAATCGCTGATCGGATGTGTGGCCAGAACCAGTCGCACGGCGTAGTCACGCAGGGCATCAGTCACGACAACTTTTTCCAGTGTCTTCCTGAGCGACATGATCCGTTCCGAATCGAGCAGTTTCGGAACTTCGACAGGCGTTTTTAGAATCGTGCGACTGACGACTTCGTTCAACTCCTCTCGGTTCAGGAAGGGCACCACGACTTTGAACATGAAGCGGTCGAGCTGTGCTTCGGGCAGCGGGTAGGTTCCTTCCTGCTCGATCGGATTCTGCGTTGCCAAAACGAAGAAGGGTTCTTTCAGTTGATAGATATGTCCGCCCGTCGTGACTGAATGCTCCTGCATCGTTTCGAGCAGAGCGGATTGCGTTTTGGGTGAGGCGCGGTTGATTTCGTCGGCCAGCAGCAGTTGGGTAAAGATCGGGCCCTTGCGGAATTCGAACCGATACTGACCGTGTTCGTCGCTGGACATCACGTTCGTCCCGACGATGTCGGCCGGCATCAGATCGGGCGTGAACTGAATCCGGCGAAACTCGAGATCGAGCACTCGCGACAGGGCTTTCACCAGTTCGGTTTTGCCCAGCCCCGGCACCCCTTCCAGTAGCACGTTGCCGCCGCACATGATCGCGGTCAGAGCCGCTTCGACAGTTCGTGTGTGGCCGACGATGACCTTGCCGATCGCGGCCCGCGCGTCGGAGAATTGCTTTTTGAACTGTTCGGCTTCGGCTTCGAGCGAGGCCAGATCAATAACTTCAGCAGCACTCATCGCAGTACTTTCTCAGCAAAATAGTGGATCGACCAGACGCCGACAGCTCAGCGTGCGGGTGCCGGCATCGGTCCGCACGAATCCGGCGGCGCCGTTATTTATCCTCATCTCGTTTTCGTTTCAGGGCTAACAGTCGTTCGGTGGTGGACACAGCGTCTCCGGCGGGTGGAGGTGTCGGTCCGGGTGGCGGTGGTTGTTTGACCACAGTTGTTGAAGTTGACGTGGTTGTGGTCCGGACCGGCGGCGAAGTCCCTCCCGATGGAGGCATCGGACGTTCGACCTTACGTGCCTGGATCGCCGCATTCGCACTTTGTTTCGCTTGCAGCAGAGCCCCCATCGTGGCGGTCGGAGCAACGCGGCGACCCAGACCCAACGCGGCCTTGATGGCAGCGAGATCGAGTTGGATTCGCCGCAGTGCCACATCGAGTGGAATCAGGATGGCCAGTGCGATCAGGAACCAGTCGAAGATCGGCCTGGAACTGCGTTTGGGGGCGCGGCCTGTTTTGTAGATGGCGTCTTTCTCTGGATCACCCGTCAGGACATGGCCACCGGTCCGATCGGCAATCTCTTGCAGTTGCTGATGATTCGAACGGAATCGCAGGTACTCGGGCGAATACGGAACGATGAATCCGCCAAACGCGAGATCTTTGCGGTCGCCAGATGTTCCTTGCGCAATCGCGTGATAGCGACCGTGTCCCCACAGAGGAACAGTGGCCTGATAACGTCGTGGCGCGACCTGATTCAAATGGACCGTCTCTGATTTTTGATTGGGGCCAGCCAGTTTCACGTTCAGGTCGAGGAACCCTTCTTCAGCGCCGAAGTCTTCAACCACCACCACCGCGTCGCCCCCGGAGGTATGCGTCGACATCCGCAGTTGGCCGTCCTTCTTGATGCGGCTGATTTCGGTCATCAGTTGTTTGACGAAAGGCTGAAAGTGATCCCATCTTTGCCAATGTTCGCCCCAGTTCGTACTGAAGTCGGACGTGAATGCGGCGGTCTTGCCCAAGCCATGTTGCCAGATTGACAACACTGGGTCCTGAGCGTCGGCATCGTCGGCATCGGGCGGTGCCAGCAGCACTTCCATGGCCGGATGACCTTTGGTGGTCGTGATCACGTAACCCTTCAGATCGGGGATGCTATCGATCCCCTTGATCACGGGAGACTGGTGCGCGGCTTCTGGTGAGAAGACCTTGTTCTGCAGCATGCTGCGTTTCAGAGTCTTCGATTCTTTGATGAAGATGGCGGGCAGTTGATTGGGATCTTCGGGATAGTAATAACGCCCACCGGTGACGTCGGCGATCGTTTGCATCGTCGAGATTTCCATACCACCATGCGGGAAGATGGCAACCATCGATACGCTGACCTTGGCGTCCTGGAATTCTTTGATCAGGGCCGGAGTCGGCGGTTGCGGGTCACCGTCAGAGATGATGATCATGTGCCGCGTGGCCGCGTCCGTCTTCATCAATCCTCTCAGGCCCAGTTGCATGGTGTTCTGGAAACTGGGCATATCGCCGATCGACGCCCCGTTGATCAGCGGCACCAGTTCTTCGTACTTGCCGGCGGGGGTCAGTTCGAACAACCATCGCTCGCCAGTTTCGGTATAGGCAAGCACACCGACTTCGTCCTGGGTTCCCAGCACTTTGATCGCTTGTTTGGTGATCCGCTTGCCCCAAGTGTTTCCTTCAGGGAATTCACAGGTGTGCAGAATGATGGCCAGCGCCCCTTTGGGCAGCACTTTCTTTTGCGAGACGTCCATCGAGACCGGCAGGATGTCTTCGATCACGGTGCGGTGATAGCCACCCGGACCGAAGCTGTTGGGGCCGCCAACCATCATGAAACCGGCACCCAGGTTGTAGACGGCGTCGCGGACGGCCTGCAGTTGTTGCACGTCGAATTCGTCGTGCGGCACGTTGACGAAGACAATGCAGTCGTAGGGCATCAGCGACGTGGCATCGCGCGGCAGGTCCGGACCATCGATTCGTTCGACGGATCGTTCACCGTCTCTGATCGCTCGTTCGAGCCGTTCCCAGTCTCGTTTGTCTCCGCCGCCATCCGTCACCAGCAGAACTTTGCCTTCGCCTTCGACGAAGATGTAGTTCATGACCGTATTGTTTTGTGACAGCTTGTCCTGAGCCAAAGGCACTTCAATCGAGGCGGTGTACTCGTAGTAGCCGGCCGATCGCAGTGTGATCGGAACGGTGAAGCGATTCGTGCCCGCTTTGTAGTCGATTTCCTGTTCGGCAATGATGTTGCCGTTCTCGCGCAGCACGAGCTTGCCGTGGCCATCGCTGAGTGACTTAACCAGCATTCCGGCTTCGTACGTTTCTCCCAGTTTGACGCCTTGCGGGAGATCCAGCCGCTCGAGCCAAACTTCGTTGTCGTAGGAATAATCGATCGGAAGTACGTCGACTGCGACACCACGTGATTTCAGGTCGTCCAAAGTGCGCGACAGATTCCCTTCCGTCTGAACGCCGTCACTGATCAACACGATCTTACCCTGGTTTTCTTCGGGCAATAAGGCTCCCGCATAGGACAGCGTCTGTTCAATATTGGTCGCACCGCGATCGACCTGCGAATTGAACGCTTCGAACGGGAAACTCATACTGGGCGACAGTTCGCACGCGGGCGATTTGCCGAAGATGATCAGGCCAGCCTGGTCCAATGAATTCTTGGGACGCTGGGAATACACCGTATCCATGATGTATTTCAGCGGCTTGTCAGGGCTGCTGATCGAGTCGCTGACGTCGAGTGCGAACACTACCGACATGATGTCGACCGATCGCACGGCGCGCGGCTCGGCCAGAACCATCGCCAGGACGCCCAGCAACGTCAGACGCGTGAGCATCGCCAGACTGCCGCGGAACTTGGGAAGTCCAGCGTAACCCGCTTCGAACATCCACCAGACCCACGGAGCAAACAGCACCAGGCCCAGCATCGTTGGACGAGCGAACAACAGGACGTGAGCCTGTTCCAAGGTGACGCAGATCGCGACAAAGGCGGCCAGGAACGTAATCAGTGGCCAGGTGTTCCGCCAGCGGAACGGCCGACGAGGTGCCGGGAAAAAGCTCTGAATCAGGCTTTTGAGGAAGTGACGCAGTTTGTTCAAAGCTGCAACTCCACGATCCGTCTGTTCCCCGTATCGCACACATACAACCGGCCGCGATTGTCAAACGCGAGACTCCACGGTGTGGAAAACTCGCCCGGTTTCTGTCCGCGTCCGGTGACTCCATAGCGTCCCAACATGCGGCCATCGCGACTGAGCTTCGACACGCAACCTCCGCCATATTCGACCACGAACAGATCGGCATTTTGATCAATCGCGATGTCATACGGATAGTGAAGCGGAGCGGATTTGTCAGACGCGCCCAAAACGTCGACCAAACGGCCTTCATCAGTGAAGACCTGAATGCGGTGATTGAAGGCATCGACCACATACAGCCGGTGATCGTACCAGACGATGCCACTGGGACGCTGGAACTGACCCGGCTCAGTGCCGGTGCCACCAAACTGCAGGAGCCATGTTCCATCCGGACGAAACTTCTGCACGCGATCGTTCTGGCCATACTCGCAGACGTAGATGTTTTCGTCAGGATCTTGAATGACGGCGACGGGATAGACAAAGTCACCCGGCCGACTGCCGCGCTGGCCGATCATGCTCGTCACGTTTCCGTCGTGGTCGAAGAAGACAACGCGATGGTAGTGTGTGTCGGCAACGGCGATGCGACCGTCTTTCAGCACACAGATACCTTCGGCCTTCCCGACCGAGTATTCCGGCATCCACCATTGACGCTCAAAGTCACCATTCTTGTCGAACACCAGCACTCGACCCGCATTGTCGAGCACCAAGTATTCATCGTCGGGCGACACTGTCATTCCGCGAGGGGCCGGAATGCGCGGGCCGTCGGGTGGCATATACCAGTTCGCTTCGTGCTGAACACTGAGCGAAGGCAGAATCTGATTCAAACAGCCGGGCAGGCAAACGAGCAGAAAAAGCAGCAGCAGTCGCAGGACAACTCGGTCACCTGGCCGAATGCGTTTTGAGCCGTGCGGCCGGTAGACAAAACTGCGTGATATGCCCGATCGATCGTCGTGCAATCGAAGTTCGGCGGACGATCCTGCAAACCGAGACGATTCAACTCGCAGCGGACTGTCTGCAGCGGTTTGAACGTCGATCTGTTCAGGACGATAGCAGACACCTGCTGCTGGTTGAACGTGTTGCGGGGCAACTACTGAGGATAGTTCAGAGCCGGACGAATCGCACCAAGTGGTCGTTTCGCCGGTCGTCAGCCAGTTGCAAGGTCCCAGTAGTGCGGCCAGATCGGGAGTCGATGGATGTTCATACAAACAATCGACCGGGCCGGTGTAAACGACTTTTCCCGCGGTCAGGCAGATGACACGGTGTGCTTCGCGCAGAACGGTCTCGGGTGAATGGGTGGCGAAGACCAGGGACGATCCGGTCGCGGCACATTCCTCTCGGACGACATCCCAGTATTTTCCCAGTCGGCCTGAATCGACGTGGGACAGCGGTTCGTCCATCACCAGGATGCGGGCGCCAGAGGCAAGTGCTCGCGCGACGTTTAGTCGCGAACGTTCGCCGAGTGACAGTGTTCCGGGTTTGGCATGAGCCAGATCGGAGAGGTCGAATTTGGCCAGCAGTGCAGCGGCGTGATCGTCGGCAGCGTTGTTCGAATCACCCGACACGGTCGTTAGGTGCTCGCGAACTGTCAGGTGCGGCCACAGGCCATGTTGCGGCGGAGCCCAAAAGAAGGGAATGTCGGCTGCCGGTGATGGTTCGTGGAAGTTCACCGAGCCGGATGTCGGTCGTTCAAAATGAACCAGCAGATTCAGCAGCGAGGTCTTGCCCGCACCCGACTGACCCAGAACTGCAGTGATCCCGCTTTCAATCGCGAGCGTCACATCCTGAAGGCGCGGTGTGCGACGTCCGGAAAGTGCCACGGATTTTAGCGACCAAAGCACGGCAAAAGCTCTCGGGTGTCAATCAGGCAAAGAAGTGAGACGGAATGACATAAGTGTACCGACTCGTCACTCGCAAATCCATTCACCGTCGTTTATTAACTTCACGAACTGCACGAAAAAATTGCCATGCAATGACGGTACCAACGAATGGAAATCCAAAAAACACGAATGCTTCTGCGGAAAGAGCGGCTGAGCGGCCGAAGTGCATGAAGTTGTAAAGACGCACCAACCCAGAAGTCATTCCTGACGGCGCCAGCAGGTAGGCTGTCGGTAGATCGAGGTAAGCCCAATAGCACAATAGCCCGATCGCCAGCAGTTGCGGTTGGTCGCGCAAGCGAAACAATAGTGCGGATGACTGACCACGTCGTTGCCCGCTGCGAGAACTTGGCTCCGCGCCACGTGGATTCGAAGGGGTTGACGCCATCAATCCCGCCAGATGAACAGACTCGCCGGGAGTGGTCACCATCAACCACAAACGCAGCAACGCCGCTCGCGGCAGCAGCCAGACCATCAATGCCAAAACCCACGGAATCGGCGAATCGTAGACCGGCCGAAACCAGGCGAATTGGAAGGCGGCAACCATTCCCAGACTGAGCAACAATGATCCGAACAATCCCGGCAGGAGCATCGTCACCAAAGTTGCCAATCGAACAGCGCCCCCATTGTTTCGGCTCACCCAAAATCGAGCCACGATCCAGGTGGTCAATCCGGCCAACAAACTGATTGCAATCGCGATGATCATCTCGCGACCGAGCCCCAGTGCTTGCGATGGCTGCCGCGCGAGTAGTCCCAGTCCACCAGGTAGATTCCACATAATGACGCCGCTCGGATAGACGCAACCAGCCCCGCACGCGGCTAGCAGATACAGTCCGACGACGGCCTGTGCCGCCGTTCCAGGATCGCTGATCGATTGCTCGCGCTGCTCGAAGTCGGTCGTTTGTGACCGCCACAGCCAGAACAATGCGGCGAACAATAGTGGCACCTGCATTGCGACCGGAATCCACGTTTGTTGCTGCATGATCGATTGATCGAGGCCAACTCGTTGTGCGGCGACGAACCAGTCTGTCCAACTGGCTGTTTGCAATAACGCCGCCAGTTCAAACTCTTGAAACGCCACGATGCTCATCAAGCCGACGGCTGGCAACGAACGTCGGACAGGTCCCTGCCAATAACACTGCCAGAGTCGCCAGCGCTCTGTGATGGAATGCGTGCGCTGTAGCAGGCGGCGAGTGTGAATGGCGGCCGCCGAAACGACGTCGGCCGGTGATGCCAAGAGTGTCACGACGCCGATCGGCACCACGCGAAGAAACAGGAGGCCAGAACACAGCCATTCGGCGGCATCAGGCATCGAAAGTGTTAACGGACGATAGGCGTAGCCGACCACCAGTTCCGGGAACAGAAACGGCGCGAGTAGAACGGCGAGCGTCGGCGTTCGAACTCGGTCGGACAGGCCGCGCAGCTGTCGCTCGATCATCAGGCATAGCGGAGCTGCGATCAGGCAGATTACGATTGTCCGTAGCAGCGTCCATAGACAAGCGACAGCCAGGCTCATGAACAGACTTCCGGCAAATCGCTGCGATATTCTAAGGACGAACTGAAACAGGATGGGGTGCGACCGATCGAGTTCCGTCCTGTCGACCGAACGATTTCCCCGACAAGTTGTTTCACTTCAGGTACTCGCTCGTCAACCATTTCAAACAATCGCGGCGGGCGTCGAGCAAGGGACGCAGATCGACGCCATCTTTGGACCATTCGGCCAGTTTTCGCACGTCATCGGAGAGCTTCGAACTGTCAACCTGGCCGAGCGGGATCTGGCGCGATTTCGAGCGTGCCAGAGCGAGTTCTGCTTGAGCAGACGTCAGATAATCAACCAGTCGTTGCGCCGCGTCCCGCCGGTGCGTGCCTTTGATAATTCCGACGGTGTTGGGAATGCAGATCGTGACCGATTTGGGATTGGTGCTATGCTGTCCGCTGGTATCGTCGGTCGGTCCCGCCAATCGAACAGGCAGCATCTCGACGGGCAGATGATCGTCTATCGCCACAAAGGCGTCGTCGTTATCGGTCAATCCGGCGACGCACGTTCCCATCGCGACAACGTCTTTCACTGCCGCGTTTCCATCGACTTCGCGGACCCCGCGCAGACGCAGATCGTGGTGCCATTGTTTCAACTTGTCGGGCCCCCACAGATGCCACAACACGGTGTAGTGAGTCAGCGTCGTACCGAACAGCGGCTTGGCGACGGCAACTCGATCCGGCTCCAGTGACAACAGACTTTCGAAAGTGCTTTCGTCGGCCGAAGCGTGATGCGTGTTGAATAAGATCACGCGCAGCCGAGCCGCGAACCCCACCCACAGTCCATCGGGGTCACGAAACTGTTGCGGGATTCGTTCCCAGCCGGAACCTCGGTAGGGTTCGAGCATGTCTTGAGAACGTAGCTCGACCATTCCCAGCAGTTCGTTATTCCAGAAGACGTCGCATCGAGGTTGTTGTCGTTCCTGGATCAGCAGGTTGATCAGGCCCAGTGATTTGGTGGCTTCCGTATCGAATCGAACCTGGACGGGAATGCCAGTCTCACGCGTAAAGTCGTCCAGAATCTGCTGAGCATAAATGGCGTCATGTGCGCAGTAGACAACCAGAGAACCGGGCAGCACGGCAAACCACAGTGCCGCCAGGACCAATGCGGCAACAACAGGGATCAGAACAAGAGAACGATTCACTGTGTCGGCCATCCACGAAGGCAGTGGGATGAAAAAAACGGGGGACGCGTTACCTTATGCCTCGGCCGCAATGGACGCAACCGACGAACCCGGTGGGTCGCGAGTCGAGAGTCATGTATGGAGAGCCGGCATGCCGAAAGTTGATTGGAGTTATCATCGCAAGAACTGCAATTCCTGCAGTAAAGCCGCTTCGTTTCTGTCGGAACACACGGTGACCGTCGTGGCTCAGGAAGATGCACGGGCGACACCACTGGTCGACAGCGACGCGTTGAAGTTGCTGGCCAGTGTGGACCAGTTGTATGTGACGCGGGGCACGAAAGTGCTGCATCTCGACCTGAAACGAGAACGTCCAGACGACCAGACACTGTTGGACCTGACGATTGGCCGTAGCGGCAAACTGCGAGCACCGACGTTGAAAGTCGGTCGCACGCTGATGGTCGGCTTTGATCAGGCGACGTATGAAACGCTGTTCGCACTCAAATCGTAAATCGCACGTCGACCTGTCGTTTTCTTAATGTTCATCAGCCCAATCCAGGCATGATGGCGTGAGACTTTACGGAATGCGCGGTTGGTGAGCGCGAGTTGCGAATCCGGCATCAGACGGTCTTGAACGAATGTCTAAGTGCGTGGCGAGCGACGTGTTGGCATGGTACACTAAGGGGCTAATCATTGGTGGGCGTCGGAGTGAACGATGCCTGCATTTTCCACTTATATCGCCCAATCCAGCAAATCGGTCCACGCAGATTGCCACACGACCGCGCCGATGGCCTGCCCGTCGTGACCGATTTCGCCTCGCCCGAAATGTAGTCTGTTCAGATCAAGGAATCGCAAACGATGGCAGTATTCTTGGGGATCGATATCGGTACGAGTGGTACTAAGACGCTGGCCATACGCGAGGACGGCTCGATCCTGGCCAGCGCGATGGCCGAGTATCCACTCGATAGCCCCAAGCCAGGTTGGTCGGAACAGAATCCCGAAGACTGGTGGGAAGCGACTCAAATCACCGTCAAAAAGGTGTTGAAAGCCGGTAAGATCAAGCCGGACGATGTTGCCGGGATCGGTTTGAGCGGTCAAATGCACGGCAGCGTGTTTCTGGATAAGCAACACGCCGTGATCCGTCCCGCCATTCTGTGGAACGACCAGCGGACCGCTCAGGAATGTGCGGACATTGAAAACAAGGTTGGCGGCCGGGCGAAGCTGATCGAGATGGTTGCCAATCCGGCGCTGACCGGCTTTACCGCTCCAAAGATTGTCTGGCTGAAAAATCACGAGCCGAAGAATTTCGCCAAGGTCGCACATATCCTGCTGCCGAAGGACTACATCCGGTTCCGGCTGACCGAAGAGTTTGCCACGGACGTGAGCGATGCGTCGGGTACGTTGTTGCTGGACGTGCGGGCTCGTCAATGGTGCAAGCCGTTGTGCGATCGGCTGGACATCAAGATGTCGACACTGCCGAAAGTGTACGAATCGGAAGATGTCACCGGCGTGTTGACCGATTCGGCCGCGAAGCTGCTGGGGCTGAAAAAAGGCGTGCCTGTGGTGGGCGGTGGCGGGGATCAGGCGGCCGGAGCCGTCGGTAACGGCATCGTCAAACGCGGCATTATCTCGGCCACGATGGGAACCAGCGGAGTGGTATTTGCCCACAGCGACGATGTGCAGACCGATCCGACCGGACGAGTGCACACGTTCTGCCACGCGGTCCGCGGCAAGTGGCACGTGATGGGTGTCGTGCTGTCGGCCGGTGGCAGCCTGCAGTGGTATCGCAACGAACTTGCGTCGGCCGAAGTGGCCGATGGCAAGCGATTGAAAACCGATCCGTATAACCTGATCACGGAACAAGCCGCCGAAGCACCTCCAGGCTGCGAAGGCCTGTTCTTCCTGCCGTATCTGACAGGTGAACGAACGCCGCATGCCGATCCCAACGCACGCGCCTGCTGGATTGGGCTAAGCTTGCGACATAGTCGATCACACATGATCCGTTCGATCATGGAAGGGGCAACCTACGCGATGCGCGATTCGCTGGAAGTCATCAATTCGATGAACATTCCGATCCGCGAAATCCGTTTGTCGGGCGGAGGGGCTCGCAGTGATTTCTGGCGACAGATGCAGGCCGATGTTTATGGGCGTCGCGTCAGCGTAATCAATGCCGAAGAAGGTCCTGCCTACGGTGCGGCTCTGTTGGCCGCGGCTGGTACAGGCAAGTACAAGTCGGTGGTCGAAGCGTGTGCCGCGACGATCAAGGTTGTCGGCAGCACCGATCCACAAGCCGAAGCGAAACGGATCTACACCAAGTCGTATCCGATGTTCGGCAAGCTGTACAAAGCACTGAAAAACGAGTTCGTCGACATCGCCAAGATTGTTTCCGAATCCTGACCTGATCGTTTCGAGATCGTTGTGGAGGATTGTAAAGTCTCGCCCGTCATGGAGTTCGATTTGCGTGCAATCGACGACCACTGTTCGTTGCGATGTCGTCTGATTCGGAGAGGATCTTGAACAGAAGTAACGAAGGCAACTAAGTAGGAGTTGGCAGGGCCCTCTGCCCAGCCTACAGTCGAGGGACTCTCCCAAGGCGCAACTTTTGATTTGATCCGCCTCCCGCTTCCCTTCGTTGCCTCTGTTCAATTCCCCGGTTTGAAACCCCTACAAATTCAAAATCCGCCCACCGCCGCTAGCCACACAGACCTGCACACTCTTACGCAGTGCAGTTCACCTTTGCAGAATCAACAGCTTCCCGCATACGATCTGGCAAGTGACCGAGCCTAGAGGTCATCATTGTACTGACCCCTGCATGAACCGAGTTGATTCACTTTCCCAATGTCTGATTCGTCACCTGAACAAACACCACCGCAAAGCCCTGGCACACCTCCCGATCCCTCGCGCATGGGGCCGCTGTTTCGCGAATTGTGCGATGTGATTGCCAAGTTGCGGTCCGATACGGGATGTCCCTGGGATCGCAAACAGACACTGGAAACGATCAAGCCGTACACGCTGGAAGAAACCTACGAGTTACTCGACGCGATCGATTCCGGTGATGATGGGGCGATCGTCGAAGAATTGGGCGACGTGCTACTGCAGGTCATGCTCGATTGTCAGATCGCGTCGGATGAAGGTCGATTCGATCTGACCGATGTGGTCGACGGGTTGACACGCAAGATGATTCGCCGCCATCCACATGTCTTCGGCGATGCCGCGGCCGTATCGGCCAATGATGTCAGCCGGCACTGGGATCGGATCAAGCAGGAAGAAAAGCAACGCGATTCAATTTTCGACGGCTTGCCGGCGGCGCTCCCTGCCCTCGCCCGTGCCGCTCGGTTGTCGAAGAAGGCGGCGCGAGTGGGATACGACTTTCCGCAGCGCGCCATGTTGTTCGACAAATTGCGTGAAGAAGAACAGGAACTGGCGCACGAATTGTTTCCCCAGGGCACCGTTCCGCAGGTTGCCGCCGGAGTTGATGGTCCGGTTGAGCCTGATCCCGAACCGTTCGATCCGGAACGGCAACGTCGCATCGAGTCGGAATTGGGAGACGTGCTGTTTGTGCTGGCGAATATCGCGCGTCGCTGGCACATCAACCCGGAAGAAGCCCTGCGCGCCAGCAATGCCAAGTTTCAGCGACGCGTGGAATACATCGAACAACGCCTGAAAGCCCACGGACGAGATATCCGCTCGGCGACATTGATCGAGATGGAACAGTTCTACCAGGAAGGCAAACTCATCGAGAAAGAGACCCGGCCGCGGGTCGGCGGGGCTCGCGATTGAGTTGGGTTTAGAATAGCGATATCGCTCGCGCGTTGCAGGAGAGGCGCCCAGAGGTTTTCCAGCGTGGGCGTGTCTTTCTGTTCGTCGACGCTCAACTTTCTGCTGTCTTTGGCGCGACTGTGTCGGGCTCAGAATAGGAATGTCGCTCGCGCGTTGTGGGTGAGGCCGCCATGAGCGCGAGAACTGTTGTGTTGAAGTCTGCCCAAGTCACTCGGCCAACTGAAGGGAACGTGAGAGTTACGGAAAAACGCACCGCGGGATTGATCTTCTCAAATTTGGACTCCTGCAATATAAGCCGCAATAACCACCGGTCTTCGGCCGGTTTGGCCTGTCACACGATCACGTCATGGTGCCTGAATACGTCGTTGAACCTGTTATGGAGCCTCGTTTGCCCGATCGTGATCCACGAGCGGTCCATGTTCCTGTCTTGTTGCGAGAAGTCTTGCAACAGATGCGGTTGGAACATGGATTGATCGTCGTGGATGGGACCGTCGGTGCGGGAGGTCATAGCCGCGAAATGCTCACTGCCATTGGTCAGCAAGGTCGTCTGATTGGTCTCGATCGAGATCCGATGATGCTTGCGCATGCGGCTCACAAGGTGAGCGGCGACAATGTCACGTTGACGCAGGCGAGCTACATCCAACTGCCGGATGTCTTGCAAAGTCTGGGCATCGATAAAGTCGACCGAATTTTGCTCGACCTTGGATTGTCCTCCGATCAATTGTCGGACGACACTCGCGGATTTGGTTTTCGTTCGACCGGCCCGCTTGATCTGCGGTTCGACGTGTCGAGTGGCGAATCGGCCGCGCAGGTTCTGGCACATTGGAACGCCAATCAACTCGAACAGATCTTTCGCGATTATGGCGAAGAGCCGTATGCGCGTCAGATTGCCGAATATCTGGTCGGACAACGTGCGACTTCGCCCATTCGCAGCGGCAAGGAACTGGCCGACGCGGTGGTGAATTGTCCTGCGTTGCGACGTCATGCCGCCGCCGATAAGCATCCCGCCACACGCGTGTTTCAGGCACTGCGAATTGCCGTCAATCATGAATTGGAACATGTCGAACGCGGAATCTCGATCAGCGCCTGGCAATCATTGAAACCAGGCGGCTTACTGGGTGTGATCACGTTTCATTCGTTGGAAGATCGCCTGGTGAAGAACGAGTTTCGTAACACGCAGCGCTGGGAAAATCTGACAGCAAAACCGATCGTGGCGACGCCACAGGAACAGCGATTCAATCCGCGCAGCCGTTCGGCCAAGCTGCGTGTTGCCATGAAAAAATCGTTGAGTTGAACAGATGCAGACACTCCGTATCCAGGATGGAAACGGGTTACGACAAACCGCACATCAAATATTGATCACGTCCTTTGAGGAAGGAACCTCATTATGACACGCGAAGCGAAAGTCGGCCTGATGATGGTCGCTGTGCTGGTGGGCGTGTTCGGCTTTTTGCTGTACAAGCGCATGCATCGACCTGCCGAAGCTCTCGCCGAACAGGCCGCTGTGGAAAACACGGGGCAGCAGGTCGCCGAAGATTTTGGTGCACGATTGCGTCTGGACGATGAACCTCGTCCCGCGAAAAAACGTGAACGATCTCGATTGGAACGTGATGTCGAAGCGGCGACGGATCGCGTCGAGCGGGTTGCGGACGACGTGGTCGACGGTGTCGAACTGTTTGCCGGAAAAAAGAAGAAGGCGAAGAAACCCGCACCTCCGAAAGAACTGCCGGAAGATGACTTTACGTTTGATTCGCAGCCCGAACCAAAGCCGGAACCAAGATCAGAACCGGTCAGGTTGAAACCGCCCGCGACGGAAGAAGGCTTCAGTGACTTCGCGGAACCACGGACTCGAACCGGGCGAAACATCCGTCAGGTGTCTGGGACCGAGGAAGATGCCGAACCGTTTGAAGAAGAAGTCTCAGTTGCCAAACCACGTTCGCGCGACAACCGGAACGCCGAGTCCTTTGAACGTAGCGAGCCATCCCGTGAGGAACAGGCCGATTTCGGCAGCGAAGATCGCACCACCAAGTGGAATCACCGCGAAGAGCGTGCTCAACCTGCCTTCCGTGAACCTCAACGACCAGAAGATCCGCGGATTGCCCCTGCTGGTTTTGCAGACGACAATGCCGAACCAGCCCGTCGGCCTCGTGAATTCGATAACTCGTTTAACGATACGCCGCGGGAACGACGTCATGCCGCCCCGGTCGCGATCACTGATGACGAACCGTCGATGGAATCGTTGTCGCGACGCAATCAGACGATCAGCGGCGCCACCTACACTGTTCAGCCCAACGACAACTTCTGGACGATTTCTCGCAGTCGCTACGGCGCCGGGAGGTACTATAAGGCGCTCGCCCTGCACAATCAGGATTTGATCTCTGATCCGCGCATGATGAAGCCGGGTGTCACGATTAACACCCCGGATGCCGTCGAACTGGAACGGCGCTACGGCGACGTGATTCCCAAACCTGCCCCGGCAGACGCGGTCCAGTTTGCCTCATCGACACAATCGCGCAATTCCGAAGCGGAACCTGCAGGTTACTTCGTTTCGCCGCAAGGGGCGCCGATGTATCGAATTGGTGAGAATGACACTCTGACAGGCATTGCGAAATCGCACCTGGGCCGGACATCGCGCTGGGTGCAGATCCTGGAAATGAACCGCAATGTTCTCCGAGACGGCAATGAACTCAGGATTGGCACGGTGTTGAGACTTCCTGCGGACGCCAGCCGAGTTCAAGTTGTGGGCTCACTGCGCGAATACCGATAAATCACGGCGGCGGTCGTACCGTGGTCGGCTGACAGTCGCCGCGGGTTTCGGCCTGCAATCTCGAATACCAGCGATGGAATGCGACCCGGAAGCACTTTGCTTGCCGGGTCGTTTGCATGAGACGCCACGATGTTTTTCCGTTTTGGAGCCGCGTTGTCCCTGGTGGTGCTGGTGGCACTCGCGGGGACGGGTTTGGAAAAACAGAACCTGCAACTGAAGCGAGCGCTGACTCATCAGCAGTACCGCCTGGATGAACTGCGCGATTCGCATGTCCGTTTGCGGCTCGAAGCGCAACGGCTGGGCACCCCGGCGAAACTGCTGGGGCCCCTGGAACGAGGCGAATTGCCACTGCGCCGTCCTGACCAGGCCAAACGGTCGACAGGTCCGCGCACACCCCTGTTGAACTGGAGCTCGCGATTTGTGAACGGTGAGACCAACTGATGCTCGTGTTTTCTGCCGATTCCTGTGTGCCACTGGCTATGCCAGTGTCTTTGTTCTTAAGGATCTCAGGTGTGCCACGGGTCGTCGTCGTTGCCAGTGACTTCGTTCGCATGGGTAGAAACTTGTGCCACAGGCGGCGTGTGTCTCGGCACTTGTCGATGTGCCACGCAACACCGAAATAACATTTAATCACCCACGTCCGATGTCCGACTCCTCACCCACTTCTGCCGCCGCCATCGCTACGTACGCGTCGGTGCGAGTGCGCCTGGTGGTGACCTTGATCGGTATCGGCTGGCTGATTCTGGCCGGTCGATTGCTGCAATTGCAGTGGTGGCAGCAAGACCAGTTTGCAGGCCGAGCCGAAAAGCAGCGTGAATTGGTCGAAGAGATCGCGGCCCGACCCGGCGACATTGTCGATCGTCAGGGACGCCTGCTGGCCACAACGCTGTCGACGCGCAGTCTATACATCGTTCCGGCGAAGATCGCTGAGTCCGATGTGTTCGTCCAGGATCTAGCTCCGGTCCTCGATCTGAATGCCGACAGTCTGCGCGACAAGATCACCGCCAATCCACAACGACAGTTCCTGTGGGTTAAGCGCCGGCTGAGTGAGTCCGAAGTCGATGCGGTCAAAGCGTTGAAGGTGCCCAAAGGAAGCTGGGGATTTCGCGAGGAATACCGTCGTGAATATCCTCAGGGAGTCGTCGCCGCGCACGTCTTGGGTCTGCGCGACATCGATGGCGTGGGAAGAGGTGGCATCGAAGAGGAATTCGACACTCAATTGCGCGGCCACGGCGGACACCGCCACATTGCGCGGGATTCTCGCGGCCACGTCATCGAGATTCTGGATGATGAACTGGAACCGCCGACGCCGGGACGGACGATTCGTCTGTCGCTGGATGTCGTGGTGCAATTGTATGCCGAACGGGAACTCGACAAGGTCATGCAGGAATGGAAGCCGGAAAGCTGCAGCACGATCGTGATAGATCCGAAGAACGGCGAAGTTCTGGCAATGGCAACGCGTCCGACATTCGATCCCAATCAGCCGGAATCGGCATCGGCTGATTCCTGGAAGAATCGTGCCATTGCCGACATCTACGAACCCGGGTCGACATTCAAGCCAATGATCGTCAGCTACGGATTGGAAGTCGGCCTGCTGCAGCGAGACGACGTCTTCAATTGCGAGCATGGTCAATATCGGATGGGACGGCGCTTGCTGCACGATCACCATCGATATGGGATGCTGAACCTGACCGACGTGCTTGTGAAATCGAGCAACATCGGCATGGCCAAAATCGGCGAACGCATGGAGAACGAAAACTTGCACGCGGCCGCCACGATTTTTGGATTTGGCCGCAAGACGGGGATCGAGCTGCCTGGCGAGTTACCGGGAATCTTACGACCTCTGAAAGACTGGACCAGTTATTCCACCGGTTCGATTCCGATGGGCCACGAAATCGCGACAACGCCCCTGCAGTTGATCACGGCACATGCGGCGCTGGCAAATGGCGGGCAACTGGTTCGCCCGCGAATTGTCCTATCCGATCAATTCGAACCAATGATGTCATTCACCGGCTTGACCGAACCGACAGTCAGTCCCGAGACGGCGCGCTGGATCATCGAGCAACCGATGCAGGAAGTGATCACGCGCGGAACCGGAAAGAAAGCACGCATCCCCGGCTACCACGTTTTCGGCAAGACGGGAACCGCCCAGTGCCTGTCTCCGAACGGAGGCTACGTCCACGGCAAATACATCAGCTCATTCGTCTGCGGAGCCCCCGTCGAAGCACCGCGATTGCTGACAATAGTCGTTGTGAATCAATCGTCGGTCGGTGGCGAAACCTTCGGCGGCCGTGTCGCCGCACCAGCCGCCGCGAACATCCTGCGACAGTCCCTGGTCTACCTGCGGATCTCACCCGACGATCACCTGCTGCGAGCCGCTGCCAACTGGAAAGACGAGGATCTCGAGGAAGAGCGGCAGTAGTTGGCCGAGTACGATGGTAATTCTCCAGACTCTGCATATCTTGTACTTCACGACGTCTGCATGCTGCGTCTCCATGCTGGTAGTGCCCTCAGCTCATTCGTGGACGGAATGCACCTCGTAGAAACAAGACTGTTGTGGGGACTTGTATGAATCCTTCAGTCGATACGCGTACGTCACCTGAATATCGAGCTCTACGATTTAATTCGGTTGATGAATGCATTTCCGTCGTCAATCAGATTGCTTCGTCGGCAGACGCCGGAAATCTCGTGGCGACTGGAAATTGGACGCCGGGCCAAATCATGACCCATCTCGCCAATTGGATTAATTACGCCTATGAAGGATTTCCAATTGCTCCACCTCCGTTCTTCGTTCGCTGGATACTTCGGCTTCGCTTCCGGAAGATTCTTGGCGAGGGGATGCCACGCGGAGTACGAATCCCCCGAGTTGAGGGCGGTACTGTCGGAATGGAAGACATTGTGACCGACGAGGCAGCGCGGCGATTGCTGACAGCATTAGAGCGACTTAAGAGTGATGAAAATGCCAGATTCGACAGTCCGGCATTTGGGGCGATGTCACATTCAGACAGAATCGCACTCAATCTTCGGCACGCAGAACTGCATTTGAGCTTTCTAAAATACTGACCATTTCCACTGCGGGCCGAGAAATATGCCGGGTAAGAATTGGCGGGGCTCTTTTCGCACTGGTCGAATGGCAGCGTCGAACATCATCCAGAACTGGGCGATGTTTGGGCTTCTTGCCGGGCCATCATCACGACCATGGTTCCGGGGAACTTTTGCACACCGCACTGACGGAGCATGTTGATCACTTGAGCCGCGGTGTAATGCGCATGCGTGCAGACGTGGAGCAGGATATCGAGTTGTTTGGTTCCGAACCGGCCGAGGGCGGAGTTGCTGCTGATTTTGTAGACGACTTGTTCGAGCGATTCGGGGTTGATGGTCGTCAGGAATTGACTCCAACGGCCTTCCAGTTTGCACCAAAGTCCGCTCAATTCATTCAGCGAGGCGATGGTGCCCTGCCCCAACTGATTTCCGGGCAGGTGGCCGGGTAAGTCGCCTTGAACCAACGGATCTTCGTGTCCCAGCAAGGCTTCTAGCCACACATATTCGGCCGCGTACATGTGCACCATTGATTTCCAAACCGACCCCTGGCCGATTTCAAACGCTTTCCGCAGTTGCTCGTCGTTCAAGGCTCGGGCTGATTCGAGCAGGTTCTGATTGACCCAGTCTCGATGTTGATGAAGGCGGCGAATCGCACCCATTGCATCTGTCATAACTCTTTTCCTTAAAGGAGATTTGATCGATTGTTTTGCGCCGTGAATCGATTGGGATGGCTGGTTCTTAAGTCTGAAGTTTCATCAGTCGTTTCCGATCGAATGCGCGATTGTCCGGTGATTTGTCATCATGGCGGCCAGACGACCGGCAAGTTTTGCCGCAGTCGACCAGCATGCGGTGCATTCTCCATGGAAAATGGGGGCGAACACCCGGTTTTGGCTCAAGGTTCCTATTGGCTCTCCAGAAAGTCGCCACTATAACGCTCTCTCGAATGACTCGTCAGTTCCGTTCATCGCGGGAACGTTGGCCGGAAGCAAACGGCGAGTCACCCATCCAAAATCCAATCGCTGATTTCAATCCAAGAATTCAATTCGCCTCTTAGCGTACGGTGACCGTCGTGTCATTTGACGCGGCAGGCCGAGTGATGTTGCGTGTCTGGACAAGCGCGCGTCGTCGTCGGTTCGCCGTGTGAATGCGGGCCGGCACACTTCACCGAGGAGTCTTCGATGCGTCGTTGCAACCGATTCTGCTTGTACTTGTGCCTTGCCGTGGGCTTCCTGTTTCCAATGGGTTGTCGCAACGGTCCGCCGCGGTACGCCCTGCAGCAAAGCCAACTGCGCGCTCAACAGCTTTACCAGCAGAACAAGGCGCTGGCGATGGAACGCAACGGGTTGGGAGCCACGGCCAGTCAACTAGCGGCCGAGAAGGCTCAACTCGAACAGCAGTACATGGCAGCCAAGCAAAATTTGGATGCCGCGAACGCTCGCCTGGACAACCTGGCTTCGTCCAATAGCACTCTTGAAGAACGCATGCGAACCATGCTGGCCAGCAACAAGGGCAATCCCCTGTCGCCAGACGCAAATCGCCGGCTGGAAGAATTGCGTCGCAAGTACAAAGACTTTGACTTCGATCCACAAACCGGTGTCAGCAAGTTCTCAACCGATTTGCTGTTTGCTTCTGGCAGTGACGACGTTCAGCCCAAGGCGAAACAAGTGCTGGACGAGTTTGCTCAGATCATGAATCAGGGCGACGCTCGGAACTTGAAGGTGCTGGTCTCGGGCCATACCGACGACAAACCTGTCTCACGCAAGGCCACGGCCGATCGGCATCACGATAACATGGGGCTGTCGGCTCACCGCGCCTTGTCGGTCATGCGAGCTCTTCGCAAGTCAGGTATCGGAGAAAGCCGCATGGGAATCTCGGGCTACGGTCCTTATCAACCGGTCGAACCGAATGCGAGCGACGCGTCCCGTCAGAAGAATCGACGTGTCGAGATCTATGTGTTGGCACCGGACACTCCAATTGCAAATGCCTGGGATCCTGAATTCAACTGATCCCCAGATCATCCGAGCAATCGGTTGAACTGAATGGTGCTTCATCAGCCCGTCCCCTGCCCAGTGCAGCGGATGGGCTTTTTTCATTTCGGTTCGGTGACTCATTGCGTCGCGGGCAACGTTCAGGTAGCGTCAAATTGTCTGAGTTGTTTCGCTCCTCGCTCGTGGTTTGCATTATGAGAGTTTTCGCTGTCGCCACCTTGTGTTGCGTCGTTGGGATCGTCAGTGCTGGCAGGATTGCGGCCGACGAAAAACCGAATGAATCATTTGTCAAAGCGCGCGAGCATTTCCAGAAGGGGCGATATCTGGAAGCCGCCGAATTGCTCGACGCGGTCGTAAAAGATCATCCGGACACCGTCGAACCGGCGAAGGTTGCATTGCTGCAGAGTGAGATTCAATGGGCTCAAGGGGAACGGGCTGCCGCCGAATCGTCCATCGCCGATGCACTGAAAGCGAATGATCAAGTCGCGGCACTGCACGCTCAATCGGCGCGGTTTCAATTCGAACAGGGACGATACTCCGAAGCCGACGTTGCGGTGCGTCAGGCTTTAAAGCTCGAACCAGAACAACTGCAGGCTCGATTGATTCAGGCTCATTTGTATCTCGAACGCGGCGAACTGAAAAAGGCGGACAAAGGGTTTCACTGGTTTATCGACTTTTATAACCAGACTCAGCCGAAAGATGCCGAATCGCTGGTGCTGACGGCACAAGGCGCCTCGCAGTACGCTCGCTGGCACAGCAATGCGCAGATATTCGATTTCTGCGTCAATACCGTGGCTGTCGATGCCTTAAAAGCAGACAAGACGTATTGGCAGGCACACCTGATGTCGGCTCAATTGCTGCTCGAGAAGTACAACAAAGCGCAAGGTCGTCCCGAACTGAAGTCGGCACTGACGATCAATCCGAATGCCGCCGACGTGCATATCGAACTCGCCAAATCGGCGATCGGTGATTACGACTGGGACGAAGTCGAAGAAGAATCAAAACGCGCGCTGGAGATTTGCCCACGTGCTCCAGGGGCACTGCAGGCATTAGCGACGTCCAAGCTGTATTTCCGCGACCTGAGCGCTGCGGAAAAGTTGCTGACGGAAGCCCTGGAAGTGAACCCCGTCGAGGTCAAATCTCTGGCGTTGATGGCGGCGCTGCGGATGATGCAGGATGGCTGGCCGGAACCGGCTCGCTGGAAACAACTGGTCGAACATCTCGATCACATCGCCGATCTGAAACTCGAAACGCCCACGCGCTGCGAACAGATTCTGATCGACGTGGCGACACGCAACCCGCGCCCGGGAATTTTTCTGGGGGCACTCGCCGAAGTCGTTGACATGTTTCGGCAGCATTCCGTCGCCGAACCATTGTTGAAGCAGGCCATTCTGCTGATGCCGCAACTTTCACAGCCCAAGAATGCGCTGGGCCAATTGTACATGCAGACGGGTCAGATCGATGACGCCCGGAAGACACTCGACGCGGCATTCAAGGCCGATCCCTATCATGTCCGCGTCAGCAATATGCGCAAGGTGATCAAGGTCCTGGACGACTACGATTCGATCATGACCGATCATTTCGTCGTTCGCGCCGACGGGAAACTCGACAAACTGCTCGCACGCTATATGGCGGAGTACCTGGAAGAAGTTTACCCGGAACTGACAAACCTGTTCGGGTTCGAACCGGAGGGACGCACACAGATCGAGATCTACAACACAGCCAAAGGCTTGTCGGGCCATCAATGGTTCAGTGCCCGCATGGTCGGACTACCCTGGGTGCAAACGATCGGAGCTTCGACCGGCGTCATCATCGCCATGCAAAGTCCCGGTTCGATGGAACGGCCCCTGAACTGGGCTCGCGTGCTGAAGCACGAATTCGTGCATGTGCTCACCTTACAGCAGACGAACTTCAACATTCCACACTGGTATACCGAAGCCCTGGCGGTCCGATCAGAGGGATACCCTCGTCCGGTAGAATGGAACTCTCTACTGATCGAACGGGTTCCAAAGGGGGAACTAAAAAATCTCGACAACCTGAGCATGGGGTTCATCCGCGCGGGCAATCAGGAGAACTGGAACTTCGCGTATTGCCAAAGTCTGCTGTACGCCGAGTATATGGTCGAGCGATTTGGCGAAGCATCGCTGGCGCGCTTGCTGGACGCGTATCGCCGCAACCTGACGACGGATCAAGCTGTTCCCGAAGTCTTCGGTGTGGACAAAGCCGATTTCGAGAAAGGATATCGCGAGTATCTGAACAAGGTCGTCGGAGGCCTGCGCGCGAGTGAGGACGAAGCCGACCCGAAGCCCTCGCAAATCGAAAAGGCGTACGAAAAGAACAAGAACGATCCGAAAGCAGCGGCCAATTACGCGAAGCTGATGCTGCTGGTCAAAAAACGAGACGAAGCGAAAAAGGTTGCCGAAGAGGCGCTCAAGAAGGATCCGAAGCAGCCCGTTGCGGCCATGGTGCTGGCCATCCTGTTGATGCGCGAGGATAAAAACGACGAAGCGGCCCAGTTATTGGAAACGGTCCTGGACAAGGATCATCCGCACAAGAATGTGGTTGATCTGCTGATGAAGGTCCGCCTGAAACAGAAGCAACCGGCACAGGCACTCGAATTAGCCGAAATCGGTCGACAACATTTTCCATATTCGAGTGACTGGTGGCGCGGCATTGCTGCCGGTGCCAAGATGGTCGGTGACGCCGACAAACGCCGTGCGGCACTCGAAACGCTGGTTCAAATCGAAGCCGACGACCCTGCGCCGCGAAAAGCACTGGCCGAGATGTCATTGTCCGAGGGGAACTTTGACGCGGCATTCAAGTTTGCCAAGCTAGCGTTGCACATCGACGTGCTTGACGCCGAAATTCATCGCGATATGGCCGACGCGTGTCGAGGAAAAAAGGATTTCCGCCGTGCGATCGACGAATATGAAACCGCGCTCGAATTGAAACCGAAGGATCCCGACGCGCAGCTTGGTCTGGCGGAATGTTATCTGGCGACCGATCGCAAGGCGGACGCGACCAAACTGGTGGACGAAGTCCTGAAGAAAGACGAAGCCAACAAGCGCGCTGCTGAATTGAAAGAGCACCTGAAATAGGTATCCGTTTCGCAACTGCCATCGTCAGTCGGTTTGCGATCATCCCGACTTCCGAAATCGATTGTTTGCAAACGGTTTACGTTGCTGGCAGACGCCGTAAAGCTTGGGGTTTCCTTCCGCTCTTGGATGGAATGGGAATCGCAGCCTCTAATAATCTCGAAATCGGAAGATTTTTTGGGGTCAGGAATGCCAGAAATCGCCTGCGTAACCGGTTCGTGTGCAATGAAATATGTTCATTTCCCGGCCTCCGATGCTGGCCAACCGCGTGCATCCGCCGTGGATGACTTCTATACTGGTTACCCGCTCTCGAGAAACCTGACTGATTAGTCCTGAAATAACAACGGCCTTCGATTTTTACGATGACATCTTCCCCGCAGATGCTGCTCGGTTGGTGGTCCCCGACCGGGGGAACGCTGGCGCTTAATCCAGACGCGGTTGAAGAAGCCGTACAACACGTTTCGTCGCCCCTGGCGATCGTCAACACGTCACAAGGATTGGCGCTCGCGCAGGGTGGCGTCAGTTGTCTCGGCAGCGACCCCACCGACGAGCAGTCGTACCCGATTGTCGGGATTGTTCCACCCGTTTCGGTTCAGAACCTCGGCGACGAATCGTTCTGCCGCGACCACGGACTTCGATACGCGTACGTCTCGGGAGCGATGGCGGCGGGAATCGGATCGGAGCGGATCGTCGAAGAGATGGCGGCGCAGGGCATGCTGGGAATCTTCGGCGCCGCTGGCCTCAGTCCTTCGCGCGTCGAAGCGGCCATCGATCGCCTGCAACCGTTGACGCACAATCGACAGGCGTTTGGATTCAACTTAATTCATAGTCCGAACGAACAGTCGCTCGAGCGCGCTGTCGTCGACTTGTACCTGCGGCGCGAGATCCGACTCGTGGAAGCGTCGGCCTTCCTCGATCTGACGGCCCAAGTGGTCCGTTACCGGTTGCATGGAGTTCATCGCGGACCAAATGGTGAGATCGTCACGCCAAATCGCGTGATCGCCAAGGTGTCTCGGATTGAGGTCGGTTCGAAATTTTTCGCACCGGCACCTGCAAAGATCCTGTCACACCTGATTGAACAAGGGGCGTTGACGGCTGATCAAGCTCGACTGGCCGAACAGATTCCAATCGCTCAAGACATCACCGCCGAAGCCGATTCGGGTGGACACACCGACAATCGTCCAGCGTTAACACTGTTGCCCACGATTCTGGCTCTGCGCGATCGCGCGATGGCTCAATACCGGTTCGCGCAACCGTTACGAGTCGGTGTGGCGGGCGGAATTGCGACACCAGCTTCGGCTGCGGCCGCCTTCGCGATGGGGGCGGCCTATATCCTGGTTGGATCCGTCCAGCAAGCCTGTGTCGAATCGGGAACGTGCGATGCCGTTCGCCAAATGCTGGCCGAAGCGGAACAAGCCGACGTCACGATGTGTCCTTGTGCCGACATGTTCGAAATGGGCGTCAAAGTGCAGGTGTTGAAACGCGGCACGATGTTCCCGATGCGCGCGGCCAAATTGTACGAGACCTATCGCAACTACAAAGGGATCGACGACATCCCCGCCGCTGAACGCGACTGGTTAGAGAAGAACCTGTTCCGCGTTTCCTTGCACGACGTCTGGCGACAGACCGTGGACTACTTTACGACGCGCGATCCGGCACAGATCGAAAAGGGCGAACGCGACTCGAAACACCAGATGGCTCTGATCTTTCGCTGGTACCTGGGGCAGTCGTCACGCTGGGCGAACTCGGGTGATCCCTCGCGACGATTGGACTATCAGATCTGGTGCGGCCCGGCGATGGGAGCGTTCAATGAATGGACGCGCGGATCGTTCCTGGCCCAACCCGAAAACCGTCGCGTGGCCGTGGTGGCTCATAACCTGCTGCACGGTGCCGCCGTCACGCAGCGACTGAATCTGCTGAGAACACAAGGTTTCCCTGTGTCAGCGTCGCTGTCACCGCGACCGAAGATGTTCAACGACGGCTGAACGTCAGATCACCGAATCACGACAGACAACGACAAACCATTACGAATCCCGCCACGTTGTTCGACAGACGAAAACCGGTGGCGGCGATTCTCAACGCGAATGACTATGAACACATCTGAACCACTTCCGACACAGCCCCCACTTGCCGTGGTCGGACTGAGTGCGCTGTTTCCCAAGGCGGCGAACCTGGACGAATTCTGGTCGAACATTCGACGCGGCGTCGATGCGATTACCGAAGTTCCGGAGACGCACTGGGACCCGAACGATTACTTCGACGAAAACCAGAAGACGCCCGATATGACGTACGCGCGGCGCGGCGGCTTCCTGTCGCCGTTGCCCTTCGATCCGCTCGAATTCGGCATCTCGCCGAATAACCTCGAAGCGATTGATACTTCGCAACTGTTGGGACTGGTTGGTGCCAAACGCGCCCTCGAGCATGCAGGATACGGGGCAGGTCGACAGTTCGATCGTTCGCGAGTCGGCTGCATTCTTGGCGTCACTGGCACGCTCGAAATGGTCATCCCATTGGGAGCTCGACTGGGTCACCCTCGCTGGCGCAAGGCACTCAAGGATGCCGGAGTTGCCGACAACGTTGCCGATGATGTCGTGAATCGAATCTCGGAAAGCTACGTCCCCTGGCAGGAAAACTCGTTCCCAGGATTGCTGGGTAACGTGGTTGCCGGGCGAATTGCGAATCGGCTCGATCTGCACGGGACGAACTGTGTCGTCGACGCTGCCTGTGCCAGCTCGTTGTCGGCCATCCATCTGGCTGCTCTGGAACTGTGGACCGGCCGCAGCGACATGATCGTGACGGGTGGCATCGACACCTTCAACGACATCTTCATGTTCATGTGTTTCAGCAAGACTCCGGCGCTTTCGCCGTCGGGCGATTCCAAGCCCTTCTCGGACGAAGCTGACGGAACAATCCTGGGCGAAGGTGTGGGAATCCTCGTTTTGAAGCGACTGGCGGATGCCGAACGAGATGGCGATCGGATCTATGCCGTGCTGAAGGGGATCGGTACATCCAGCGATGGCGCGGGCAACGCGGTGTA
>Ga0105238_10000107_pt1 | contig 91765 bp, 85 predicted proteins | sample KBSC34metaG_FD_81526 | JGI IMG/M metagenome (GOLD analysis project Ga0105238, IMG submission 81526) | Corn rhizosphere microbial communities from Kellogg Biological Station, Michigan, USA - KBS C3-4 metaG | ecosystem: Host-associated > Plants > Roots > Rhizosphere > Soil | place: Michigan, USA...
GCCGTATTCGTGAAGGACGCAATCTACGAGGCGTTCATGAAGGGCGGAGACGGCATCGAGCTCTTCCACGGCTACACCTACTCCGGCCACCCGCTGGCCTGCGCGGCCGGCCTGGCCTCGCTGGAAGTGTTCCAGACCGAAGGCGTGCTGGAAAATGCGCAAGCCGTCTCGGACTATTTCCAGGAAGCGGCGCATGCCCTGCGCGGCCTGCCGCACGTGATCGACGTACGTACCATTGGCCTCATCGCCGGCATCGAGCTGTCCTCCATTCCCGGCCGCGTCGGTGCCCGCGCCTATGACGCCTTCGTGCGCGCCTTCAATGACGGCATCCTGATCCGCGTCACCGGCGACATCATCGCCCTGTCGCCGCCGCTGATCATCAACAAGCAGCAGATCGACGAACTGTTCGGCAAGCTGGCGGCCATCCTCAAGACCCTGGCCTGATCCCCTTCACCCAAGCAATGACGCAAGAAAGATTCATGGAAAAGATTGCACACTACATCGGCGGCAAGCGCGTCGATACCCAAAGCGGGCGCTACGCCGATGTCTTCAACCCGGCCCAGGGCGTGCCGGTGGCGCAGGTTGCGCTGGGCACGGCCGACGAGGTCGATGCGGCGGTGAAGGCCGGTGTGGCCGCCTTCCCGGCCTGGTCCAACACCCCGCCGCTGACCCGCGCGCGCGTACTGTTCCGCTTCCTGCACCTGATCCAGCAGCGCGCCGACGACTTCGCCCGCATCATCGTGCGCGAGCACGGCAAGACCTTCTCGGATGCCCAGGGTGAAGTGGCGCGCGGCATCGAGATCGTCGAGTTCGCCGCCGGTATCCCGCAGATGCTCAAGGGGGAATACACCGACCAGATCGCCCGTGGCATCGATGCCTGGTCGATGCGCCAGGCGCTGGGCGTGGTGGCCGGCATCACGCCGTTCAACTTCCCGGCCATGGTGCCGATGTGGATGTTCCCCATCGCCATTGCCTGTGGCAACTGCTTCGTGCTCAAGCCCTCCGAGCGCGATCCATCGGCCGCGCTGCTGATCGCCGACCTGCTGCAGGAAGCCGGCCTGCCCGATGGCGTCTTCAACGTCATCCAGGGCGACAAGGTGACGGTCGATGCCCTGCTCGATCATCCGCAGGTCAAGGCCATCAGCTTCGTCGGCTCGACCCCGATTGCCGAATACATTTATGCCCGTGGCTCGGCCAAGGGCAAGCGCGTGCAGGCCCTGGGCGGTGCCAAGAACCATATGGTGGTGATGCCCGACGCCGACATGCAGCTGGCCGTGGACGCCCTGATGGGTGCGGCTTATGGCTCGGCCGGCGAGCGCTGCATGGCGATCTCGGTGGCGGTGGCCGTGGGCAGCGCCGGTGATGAACTGGTGGCGGCCCTGGCCGAGCGTGCGCGCAATCTGAAGATCAACGAAGGCATGGCCGCCGGTGCCGAGATGGGTCCGGTGGTGACTGCGGCTGCCAAGGAACGCATCGAAGGCCTCATCGGCCGCGGCGTGGAAGAAGGCGCGACGCTGGTAGTGGATGGCCGGGGCTACCAGGTCCCGGGTTTCGAGAACGGTTTCTTCGTCGGCGGCACGCTGCTCGACCATGTGACGCCCGAGATGACGGTGTACAAGGAAGAGATCTTCGGACCGGTGCTGTGCGTGCTGCGCTGCCCGGACATCGCCAGTGCAGTCGAACTGATCAATGCGCACGAGTACGGCAACGGCGTGGCGGTCTATACCCGTGACGGCGGCGTGGCACGCGAGTTCGTGCGCCAGATCGAAGTGGGCATGGTGGGGGTCAACGTGCCGCTGCCGGTGCCGATGGCCTTCAGCAGCTTCGGCGGCTGGAAGCGCAGTCTCTTCGGCGACCATCACATGTACGGACCGGAGGGCGTACGCTTCTACACCCGGGCCAAGGCAGTGATGCAGCGCTGGCCCAATACGGCCAGTGCCGGTGCGGAATTCGCGTTCCCGCAGATGAAATAAACAGGATCAACGGCATGAAATTTTCATGCCGTTTTTCTTTGGCGGGTGCGTATCATGAAGGGCCTGTCCCGCCCTGCCCAGACGGTGTTGGTGCAGAAAACGTCAGGCACGGTGCAGAAACGATCAGCCGTCCCCAGCCCACAGGAAGTGAACTTCGGGCTTGCACCAAAAGCAGCAAACCTTAGAAAACCAGACCGTCGTGGACGACCGGTGGAGACATACCGGCAGCACGGGAGAACGGCAAACCACATTTGGAGACACGCTCTGCGGAGCGGCAGGAGGAGCCCCATGACGGCTCACGCCATGCGGCGCAAAGGCGCTCTGCAACAGTGTTTACGGCTTGTCACGTCCCGTATTGCAGCGGCTGCGCAAGACGGTGCGACCCTGTTGACCCACCCTTTTCCGCCGGTTCGTGGCGGAGGATTCCACACGTCCATGCAAATCATCCCTGCCCGGCTTTCCTTAGTTTTTCGGGAAGCACGGGCATGGAACTTGCGTTGACGGGCAGTACTGCAGCATTGCGCAATTCCATGGATGTCATCTGTCAATCGTAAGCTTCGAGGGAGAAACAAGCATGATCAGCCGTCGCAATTTCCTGAAACTGTCCGCACTGGCCGCACCCGGCGCATTGAGCTACCACGATGTGTTTGCCCAGGCCGAGAGCATTGCCTTCGGCTGTCCGGTGCCGATGTCCGGCCCCTTCGCCGCCAACGGCAAGTTCGCCGACATGGGCATGAAGCTGGCCCTGCAGAAATACGGCAAGGTGCTGGGCAAGAGCACCAGCTACGTGACCCTGGACACCGAAGGCAAGCCCGCCACGGCGGTGCGCAAGATGCAGGAAACCATCGAGAAGGGCACGCGCTTCTTCGCCGGCGGCATCCTCTCCGGCGAAGCGCTGGCCATGGGCAAGGAAGCCGACAAGGCGGGCGCGGTCTTCATCACCACCGCCGGGGCCGATGAGATCACCGGCAGCGATTGCAACCGCGCCACCTTCCGCTGGTCGGTGCCGACCTTCGGGGCCATCGAACAGACCGTGCGTCCGCTGCTGGAGAAGCTGCCCAATGCCAAGCGCTGGTACACCATCACGCCGCAATATGTATTCGGCGAAGGCCTGCTGTCGGCGGCCAAGAACATCTTCAAGGAAAAGGGCATCGAACATGTGGGCAACAGCTACCACTCGCTGACCGAAAAGGAATTCTCCGGCTATCTCACCAATGCCATGGCGGCCAAGCCAGACGTGCTGCTGCTGTTGAACTTCGGTTCGCAATCCTCGGACACGCTGCGCCAGGCGGTCAGCTTCGGCATGAAGAACAACTGCACCATCCTCATGGCCTGGGCCTCGGGGCTGGAACAGTTCGAGACGTTGGGGGCCGATATCTGCGATGGCGTCTACTTCGGCGCGCAGTACTGGCACGCCATCGATTCGCCCTTCAACAAGGAGTTCGTCAAGCTGGTCAACGACAATCTCAAGATCGATCCCAATTACAGCCTGGCCGGTTCCTACATCTGTACCAAGATCATCCTGGACGCCATCATCAAGGCCAACAGCACCGATCCCAAGGCGGTGATCGCGGCCATGGAAGGCATGAAGTACGAGGGCCTGACCGGCACCGAGGAAATCCGCAAGGGCGACCACCAGGTCATCAAGAACTACTACCTGCTCAAGGGCAAGGCCAAGGCGAAGATGGCCAACAAGAATGACTATGCCGACATCGTTTCCTCCGGCAAGTCCTTCCTGGCGCTGGAGAAGACGCAGTGCAAGCTGTGATGTGGCGTTGATGGGGTGCTGCATTCCGGCACTCCCCTTTCCGTTCGGACTGAGTAGCCGCGTCAGCGGCGTATCGAAGGCGTGGCTTCCCGTGTATTGACGACGGCGCGCCTTCGATACGACCCTGCGGGTCTACTCAGTCCGAACGGTGATTTGGCTTGACTGAACTTCCTTGTTCTTCTCACGAGGTTCCATGAACATCTATCTGCTGCAGATCGCCAATGGCGTGGGCATCGGCATGCTCTACTTCCTGCTGGCAGTGGGCTTGTCGATCGTCTTCGGCCTGCTGCGCTTCGTCAATTTCTCGCATGGCGCCTTCTTCCTGCTGGGCGCTTATCTCTGTTACGAGGCCACCAGCCGCGGCCTGGATTTCTGGTGGTCGCTCTTCATTGCCCCCGCCGCCGTGGGCCTGTTCGCCTGGGTGGTGGAGCGCTTTGTACTGCGCCACGTGTATGCCCTGCCGCATCACTTCCACATCCTCTTCACGGTCGGCATGGCGCTGGTGATCCAGGAAGCGGTGATCTCGGTCTGGGGACCGCTGGGCAACAATGTCTCGCCGCCGGATCTGCTGCAAGGCGTGGTGATGTGGGGCGGCTTCGTCTATCCCAAGTACCGCCTCTTCGTCATCGGCCTGACCGCCGTGATGGCGCTGCTGCTGTGGTGGGTACTGGAAGGCACGCGCCTGGGCTCGATCGTGCGGGCCGGGTCGGAATCGACCGAAATGGTCAGCCTGCTGGGCCTGAACATCCAGCGCATCTTCAGCCTGGTCTTCGCCCTGGGGGCGGCCACGGCCGGACTGGCCGGGGCGCTGGCCGCACCGATACGCGGGGCCGATCCCTTCATGGGGGTCGAGGCGCTGGGCATCGCCTTCGTGGTGGTGGTGGTCGGCGGGCTGGGCAGTTTCTGGGGCGCGCTCATCGGCGGCATCCTGGTCGGCATCGTGCAGAGCGTGATGAGCACGGTCTGGTCCGAAGGGGCGCACCTGATGATCTACGTGGCCATGGCGGCGGTGATGCTGCTGCGTCCGAATGGCTTGCTGGGCCGGCCCGGCGCGGCCTGAGGCCGCATTACGTCACCTGACGCCACCTGACGTTTTCTGCACAGAGGCTTCCATGAAACAGATTGCGCATTTCCGTTACACCCTGCTGGCCGCCGCCGTGGTGCTGTTGCTGCCGCTGCTGCTACCCTCCGGCACGCTGGCCACCGAAGTGCTGGTGTTCGCCCTGGCCGCGCTGGGCTGCAACCTGCTGCTGGGCTATACCGGCCTGATGTCCTTTGGCCAGGGCATCTTCTTTGGCGTGGGCAGCTACACCACCGGCGTGGTGCTGCTGCAGTTGAAACTCGCGCTGCTGCCCGCATTGGCCCTGGCGGCCGTGGGCGGCGCGCTGGTGGCGCTGCTGGTGGGCTGGTTCTCGATCCGCCAGCGCGGCACCTACTTCGTGATGCTCACGCTGGCCTTCGCCCAGATGTTTTATTTCCTGGCCTATACCCTCAAGGATGTCACCGGCGGCGACAACGGCCTGCTGGACATCCCGCGTCCGCCGCTGTCGCTGTTCGGGATCACGCTGTTGCCGACCACTTCCTCCTGGCAGTACTACACGGTGGTGGCCATCCTCTTCGTGCTGGTGTTCTGGCTGCTGCAGCGCGTGGTCGATTCGGTGCTGGGCAAGACACTGCTGGCGGTGCGCGAGAACGAAGCGCGCGCCTCGGCGCTGGGCTATGACGTACGGCTGCTGAAGCTGGCGGCCTTCGTCATCTCGGGTGCGGTCACCGGTCTGGCCGGTGGTCTGCACGCGATGATGACCGGCGTGGCACCTCTATCCAACATCGAATATCACACCAGTGAAGCGATTCTCGTGATGACCGTCATCGGCGGCACCGGCAACCTGTTTGCCTCGGTGCTGGGCGCGAGCTTCTATGTGCTGGTGGGCAACTGGCTTTCCACGCTGTGGCCACGCTGGCTGATGCTGCTGGGGCTGCTGTTGATTGCGGTCAGCCTCTACATGCAGAAGGGCCTGTTCGGCCTGGCCGTGAAGTTGATCGATGCCGCGCGCGGCCGCAAGGATGACGCGGCGCAAGCCGCCACCGTGACCAAGGAGAAGCACTCATGAGCCGCCCCATCCTGCAAGCGGTCAACGTCACCAAGCGCTACGGCAAGTTCACCGCCGTCAACGGCATCACGCTCGACATCGAGGCCGGCACCGTGCATTCGGTGATCGGACCCAATGGCGCGGGCAAGACCACGCTGTTCCATACCCTGACAGGCACCACGCCCATCACCGAGGGCAGCATCCTGGTCGAGGGCGAGGAAGTGGCGCACCTGCCAGGCAATCGCCGGGTGCAGAAGGGATTGGCGCGCTCCTTCCAGGTGACCAGTCTGTTCCCCAACCTGAGCGTACGCGAGAACCTGAGGCTGGCCGCGCAGGGGCGTTCCCCGCTGGCCGCACTCAATCCCTGGAAACGTGCCGAACAGTTCACTGCCGCATGCACACTGGCCGATGAGCTGGTGGCGCGCCTGTCCCTGCAGGCGGTGGCGGAGCGGGCCTGTGCAGAACTTTCACATGGCCAGCAACGCAGGCTGGAGGTGGGCATGGCCATGGCCGGGCGGCCCAAGGTGATCTTCCTGGACGAGCCGACCTCGGGCATGGGCATCGACGACATCGCCGAGATGAAGCAGCTCATCCACGGGCTGCGGCGTGACTACACGGTAGTGCTGATCGAACACAACATGGATATCGTGATGGATATCTCGGACCGCATCACGGTGATGCAGCTGGGCCAGATCCTGGCGCAGGGCAAGCCGGCCGAGATCCGCAGCGATGAACGCGTGCGCCGGGCCTATCTCGGCAGCATGATCACGGGAGGCAAAGCATGATCCTGCAAGTGGAAGACGTTCACGGCTACTATGGCAAGAGCCACATCCTGCAGGGCGTGTCGCTGCAGGTCGATGCCGGGGAAGTGGTGACCCTGCTGGGACGCAATGGCGCGGGCAAGACCACGACCCTGAAGAGCATCGTCGGCGTAGTGCCACCGGCGCAGGGACGCGTGCTGTTTGAAGGACAGCTCATCAGCGGCCTGCCCTCCTACAAGATCGCTGCACGCGGCGTGTGCCTGGTGCCGGAGCATCGCGGCATCTTCAAGCTGCTGACCGTGGAAGAGAACCTGACCATGGCCGCGCGCAAGGAATCCGCATGGGGGCTGGACGAGGTCTACACCATCTTCCCGCGCCTGAAGGAACGTCGCAGGAATGGCGGCGGCCAGCTCTCCGGCGGCGAGCAGCAGATGCTGGCCATTGCACGCGCACTGATGACGCATCCGCGCGTGCTGATGCTGGACGAACCGGTCGAAGGCCTGGCCCCGGTGATCGTGGACGAGATCGTGGCGCAGCTGCGCCAGATCAAGGCGACCGGGATGTCCATCATCCTGGTGGAACAGAATCTGGAAGTGTGTACGCAACTGGCGGACCGGCATTACATCGTCGAACAGGGACGCATCGTCTACAGCGGCAGCAATGCCGCCTTCCTGGCCGATGATGGGGTGAAGGACCGTTATCTGGGCGTGAATCTGGCGGCATGATGGCTGCCGCGCACCAACCCGAACAAGGACTCGATATGGACATGAAAACCCAAGCCTCCACCCTGCGCATCGACGGCACGCGCCTGTGGAATTCTCTGATGGAACTGGCCCGCATCGGCGGCACCGCCAAGGGCGGCGTCTGCCGCCTGGCCCTGACCGACCTCGACAAGCAGGGCCGCGACCTGGTCACGTCCTGGGCGCGCGCTGAAGGCATGAGCGTGGTAGTGGACCAGATCGGCAACATCTTCATGCGCCGTCCCGGCCGCAACAATGCGCTGCCGCCGGTGATGACGGGCTCGCACATCGACACCCAGCCCACCGGCGGCAAGTTCGACGGCAACTACGGCGTGCTCTCCGGCATCGAGGTGATCCGTACGCTGAACCAGCACAACATCCAGACCGAGGCTCCCATCGAAGTCGCGGTATGGACCAACGAAGAAGGCTCGCGCTTCGTGCCGGTGATGATGGGTTCCGGCGTCTTCTGCGGGGCCTTCACGCTGGAGCACGCCTACAACGCTACCGACATCGACGGCAAGAAGGTGCGCGACGAACTGGAACGCATCGGCTATATCGGCGAGCAGGTCTGCGGCGATCATCCGATCGGTGCGTATTACGAGGCGCACATCGAACAGGGACCAGTGCTGGAAAATGCCGATACCGTCATCGGTGTGGTGCCGGCGGTGCTGGGGCTGTCGTGGTACGACTGCACGGTGACCGGTTTTGAATCGCACGCCGGGCCTACCCCGATGGAGATCCGCAAGGATGCGCTGCAGGTCTCGACCTTCATCATGCAGGAAGTAGTGGCCATCGCCAACCGCTATCCGCCTTACGGACGCGGCACGGTGGGCCAGGTGCAGGTGATGCCCAACAGCCGCAACGTGATTCCGGGGCAGGTGAAATTCTCCATCGACCTGCGCAACGTCAGCGAGGACTCGCTCACGCGCATGCATGAAGACCTGCTGGCCTACCTGGAAGCGATGCGCAAGAAGACCGGGCTGTCCATCGAACTGGAGCGGGTCTCGTACTTCCCGCCCTGCCCCTTCCATCCGGATTGCGTGGATAACGTGCGCGCGGCCTCGGCAGCACTGGGCTACAAGACCATGGACGTGGTCTCCGGCGCAGGGCACGACGCCATCTATGCCGCACGCCTCGCCCCCGCAGGCATGATCTTCGTGCCCTGCAAGGATGGGGTCTCCCACAACGAGATCGAAGATGCGCGCCCCGAGCACCTCGAAGCCGGCTGCAACGTGCTGTTGCAGGCCATGCTGGCCAGCGCGGGCGTGGTCGCCGACTGATCATTGCATGAATTTGGATTGATGCAAAAAACTGAACATGAAACCGAAAATCGTCATTGCACGCATGAATCACGAGACCAATACCTTCTCGCCGATTCCCACACCCCTTGAAGCCTTCGCCCCGCAATGGGATGCCGATGCGTATCGCGACCAGAAGGGTGCGCGCACCGCGATGGGTGCCTTCCTCGAACTGGCCGAACAGACCGGTGCCGAGATCGTCACGCCGCTGGCCGCCTGGGCCAATCCCAGTGCGGCGGTAGCGGCCGATGCCTACACGGTGATGTGCGACGCCATCGTGCGTGCCATTGAAGGTGGCTGCGATGCCATCCTGCTGGACCTGCATGGCGCCATGGTGGCCGAGAACGCCGAGGATGGCGAAGGCACGCTGCTCGAACGCATCCGCCGCATCGCGCCCGATACGCCCATGGCGGTGGCGCTGGACCTGCATGGCAACGTCACGCAGAAGATGGTCACGCATGCCGACTTGATCGTCAGCTTCAAGACCTATCCGCACATCGACATGTTCGAGACCGGCGAGCATGCCGGCCGCCTGCTGCTGGTACGGCTGCAGGGCAAGTCGCAGCCAACGATGGCCTGGCGCCAGGTACCGGTGCTCTCGGCCACGCTGACCAGCAATACCTCGGCCTCGGCCATGCAGCGCGCCGTGGAAGCGGCCAAGGCGGCGGAGCAGGAAGCGGGCGTGCTGGCGGTGTCGGTGCTGGCGGGCTTCCCCCTGTCGGATTTCCGCGATGCGGGGATGTCGGTGGTGGTGGTGACCGAGAACGACACCGCACTGGCCGATGCCGTGGCCGAGCGCATCGCGCGGCAGATCTGGAATGAACGTGACGACTTCGTCTATGACAGCCTGCCGCTGGCCGAATCGCTGGCGCAGGCGCGGGCCTTGAGCGAAGGTCCGGGACAGGGTCCGGTGCTGCTGCTGGATCACAGCGACAACGTCATGTCGGGCGGTACCTGCAATACCATGGACGTGCTGGAAGCCGCTCTGCAGGCGGGTCTCACGGGCATTGCCGTGGGCCCGGTGAGCGACCCGGAAGCGGTGGCGCAACTGGTGCAGGCCGGGGTGGGTGCGACCGTCACGCTGGCCGTGGGCAACAAGGTGGACCTGGCTGCGCAGGGCATCAGCAAGACGCCGCCGGTTTATACCGGAAAGGTATCGGCCATCAGCGATGGCCGTTTCACCGTCACCGGGCCGATCTATACCGGTTCGACCTTGCAGATGGGGCGCAGCGTGCTGCTGGACATCGGTGCGGCGCGCATCGTCGTCACCGAGGAGCGGGTCGAACCGTATGACCTCGGGGTCTTCACCAGCCTGGGCCTGGACCCGGCGCAGCAAGCCTTCCTCATCCTGAAGTCGCGCATGTATTGCCGTCCGGTCTTCGTGCCCATCAGCCGCGCGTTGGTAGAGTGCGATTCCGACAGCGGCGGCCCGACCAGCGCCAATTTCCGGCTGTTCCCGATCAAGAAGGTGCGCCGTCCGATCTATCCGCTGGATCCGGCCATGGACTGGTAACACGCACCGGGCCTGCGCTGCGGGCCGATGGACTTTGCCGTAATACAACACCCCGGTATCGGGATATTCCCGAGTTGTGCCGTGCCGGGGAGGGCCTGTGTTAGCCTGCAAAGACAGCAAGGATGGGCTGCCCGTCCTTGCTGCCAGCGCCCGGCTCACGATCACAACAGCAAAACAGCACACCAGCCGCCGGTCGCCTCACTCAATCAGGGGAGACGGAATGAAAAACCTCAAGATCGGCGTACGCCTGGCCATCGGCTTCATTGCCTTGCTGATGTTGATGGCCGTGATGGTCGGCCTGGGCGTGTGGCGTCTGGGCAATATCGGGGACGCCACCGACGAGATGACCCAGATTGCGCTGAAGAAAGAACGCGATGCGGTGCAGTGGCATGCGGCCATCAAGGAAAACGGCGTGCGCACCTTCGCCGTCATGAAGAGTGATGACGATGCCTTCCAGCAATACTTCCAGAAGCAGATCGATGCGCAATCGGCCAAGATCAGCCAGTTGCAGAAGCAGGTAGAGGCGGCCATCACCGATCCCGAGGAAAAGCGTCTCTTCGCGGAAGTCGGCAAGCTGCGTGCCGCCTATCGCGATACGCGGCAAAAGATCTTCGACATCAAGACCGCCGGCGACGATGCACGCGCCCGCGAGATGACCGATACCACGCTGGTGAAGATGATGGATGAGTATGCCGACAGCGTGCTGCGCTATGCCGATTACCAGAAGAAGGTGATCGACCAGGCCGCCAGCGAGATCAACGGCGACTATCGTTCCGGCCGCAGCATGCTGCTGATGCTGGGTGCGCTGGAAATCGTGCTGGGCGCGGCACTGGCCTGGCTGCTCACGCGCAGCATCACGCGCCCGCTGAACCAGGCGGTGAGCATCGCGGAAACGGTGGCCGCAGGCGACCTCACCTCGCGCATCGAGGCCAATAGCCGCGACGAAACCGGCCAGCTGCTGGCCGCGCTCAAGTCCATGAATGGCAACCTGCAGGACATCGTGGGGCGGGTGCGTTCCGGCACCGAGACCATCAACGTCGCCTCGCGCGAGATTGCCACCGGCAACCTCGACCTGTCGGCGCGCACGGAACAGCAGGCCGGATCGCTGGAAGAAACCGCATCGGCCATGGAACAGCTCACCTCCACCGTCAAGCAGAACGCCGACAATGCGCGCCAGGCCAATGCGCTGGCCGCATCGGCCTCACAGGTGGCCAGCCAGGGTGGTGCGGTGGTGGAGCAGGTGGTGGCGACCATGGGCGAGATCCACGCTTCGTCGCAGAAGATCGCCGACATCATCGGCGTGATCGATGGCATCGCCTTCCAGACCAACATCCTCGCGCTCAATGCGGCAGTGGAAGCGGCGCGCGCAGGTGAGCAGGGACGCGGCTTTGCGGTGGTGGCCTCCGAAGTACGCTCGCTGGCGCAGCGTTCAGCGTCGGCGGCCAAGGAGATCAAGCAGCTGATCGGGGATTCCGTGGAAAAGGTCGGCGATGGCAGCCGCCTGGTGGCCCAGGCCGGTGACACCATGCAGGAGGTGGTGCACAGCGTGGCGCGCGTGACCGAGATCGTGCGCGAGATCACGCTGGCCAGCCAGGAACAGAGCGACGGCATCGAACAGGTCAACCTGGCCATCACCCATATCGATGAAGCCACGCAGCAGAATGCCGCGCTGGTGGAAGAAGCGGCCGCGGCGGCGCGCTCCATGCAGGATCAGGCGGCCTCGCTGACCGAGGCGGTCAGCGTGTTTCGTCTTGATACCGCCTTGGTAGCGGACGCGCCAGCGCGTCCTCAGTAATCGCTCAACGCGGCACGTCGCCTTCGACGGTGGTGCGATAGAGCGTGCGGCGCAGATGTTGCGGGGTGATCGCGGCGTAGTGCTGGGTGCTGCGGTTGTCCCAGAACACCATGTCATGCGCCTGCCAGTGGTGCGTGTAGACATTCTCCGGACGGGTGATGTGGGCGTGCAGTTCCTTGAGGAGCGCATCGCTTTCGTCACGCGGGATGCCGATGATGTGCGAGGTAAACCCTTCGCTCACGAACAGGATCTTGCGGCCGCTTTCCGGATGGGTGATGACCACCGGATGCTCCACCGGCGGCACTTCATCGATCTGTTGCTGGGTCAGCGGCTGACGCCACGGCGAGAGCTTGCGCAGGCGCTCGTAGCGGTAGACGTAGGAGTGCACGGCGCGCTTGCCTTCGAGCTGGGTCTTGAGCGCTGCGGGCAGGCTGTCCCAGGCGGCAGCGGTATTGGCGTAGAGCGTATCGCCGCGTTCAGCGGGCAATTCTTGCGAATGCAGCAGCGCGCCCAGGCTGGGCTTGGGCATGTAGGACAGGTCCGAATGCCAGTCCGCGCCGGCATCGACCAGGCCGATGGGCTTGCCGTTCTCGACCACGTTGGAGACGATCAGGATCTCCGGATGGCCGGCCAGGTGGAAGCGGTTGAGCACGTGCACCTGCAGCGGACCAAAGCGGCGGCTGAAATCGATGTGCTGCTGCGGCGTGATGCGCTGCTCGCGGAACACCACCACGCCATGCTCGACCAGCGCGCCGCGAATGCGCGCCAGCTGTTGCGCCGAGACCGGCAGGTTCAGGTCCAGGCCAACGATTTCCGCGCCCAGCGGGGCGTCGAAAGGACGGATCTCGAAGTTTTGTTGCGTCTGCTGCGTGCGTTCCAGTGTGGCGACCGACATGGGGGCTCCTGTGTAGGCGGTGCCAGCCCGGCGCATGTCCGGCTGGCCAAACGCTTATTACACTCCCCCGGCTACCCCGGAACAAGGAAGAAGAATTCATATCCTTATGCGGCAATCGAGATAGGGCCTGCCGCAACCCCATTAAAATGGCGAGGATGAAACCGTCCGAGCCTTCTCCTTCACTTCACCCCGGAACCGCCCATCCTGCGGCCAGGTCCCTGCCGCCACGCCCCGATGTCAGCGGCCTGAGCGCGGAAGAAGCTGCGGCACGCAAGGCGGCGCGCGACCAGCGCGATGCCCAGGTGCGTGGCGTGAGTTCGGTGGCCGAGATGCGTGAAGCCATCCGTGCGGCCAGTGCGATCTTGCCCGTGGTGCATGAGATCGCGCGCATCGGTCCGCAGAAAACGGCGGCCTTCCGTGAACGGGCACGGGCGGGATTGCCGTTCATCATGACGGGCATGGCCGGCCGCTGGCCGCTGTCGGCGATGTCGGTGCAAGCGCTGCGGGAACACTTCGGCCAGTTGCCGGTGCGGGCCCGGGTGGGCGACTACATCAACACCGCCTTCGCGCCGGACCGCGCCATGCAGGACATGACGCTGGTCGATTACCTGGAACAGGCGCTGGCCGATGAGAGCGGGCTGCCGCCCTATCTGGGCAACCTGGAATTGCGGGAATTGAATCGCCTGTGCCACTGGCCCAACTTCTTCGAGAAGATGGGACCGCCGCGCTTCTGGATTGGCCCGGCCGGCTGCATCACGCCGCTGCATTGCGACTATGACGACAATGTCTTCGCGCAGGTATGGGGCAGCAAGCGCGTCTGGCTGGCCCCGCCCCATCATGACCAGTATCTCTATCCGAAGGAGGCCAACGCCATCCTGTTCGGTTCTCCCTTCGACCCGGATCATCCGGACCTGGAGCGCTTTCCGCTGGCGCGCCGGGCGGCGCTGGTGTGCTGCGAGGTGCAGCCGGGGGAGATGCTCTACATCCCGGCGGGTTGGTATCACCAGGTCAGCTCATTGACCTTCTCGCTGTCGAGCAATCGCTGGGCGCGGGGGCGGCCATTGGTGTTGGCTGCATAAGAAAAAACCCCGCGTCCGTTGCGGGACGCAGGGTTCATTGCGCTGCTGCTTTATCAGGCAAGGGCCTTGTATCAGCCCGCCAGCTTCTTGCGCAGCAGTTCAGTCAATTGCGCCGGATTGGCCTTGCCGCGCGTGGCCTTCATGGCCTGGCCGATCAGGGCGTTGATGGCCTGTTCCTTGCCGGCACGGAATTCCGCCACCGACTTTTCATTGGCGGCCAGCACCTGGTCCACGATGGCTTCCAGCGCACCGCTGTCCGAAATCTGCTTCAGGCCCTTGGCTTCGATGATGTCATCGGCCAGGGAATCCTTGTCGGACCTGGCTTCCCACATGCCCGCAAAGACTTCCTTGGCGATCTTGTTGGAGATGGTGCCATCGGCGATGCGCTTCAGCAGCAGCGCCAGTTGCGCGGCCTTCACGGGCGCGTCGGCGATGTCGGTGTCTTCGCGGTTGAGCGTGGAGGCCACGTCACCCATGAGCCAGTTGGCGGCCGGCTTGGCCTGGTCCTTGCCCGCTGCAGCCACCACGGCTTCGAAGTAGGAGGCCATGCCCTTGGATTGCGTGAGCACCATGGCATCGTATTCCGGCAGCGCATACTCGGCCACGAAACGCTCGCGCATCGCGCCGGGCAGCTCGGGCATGGTGGTCTTGACGCGCTCGATCCACTCCTGCGAGATGGCCAGCGGCGGCAGGTCGGGGTCGGGGAAGTAACGGTAATCCTGCGCGTCTTCCTTGCTGCGCATGGAACGGGTTTCCTTCTTGTCCGGATCGTAGAGGCGGGTTTCCTGGACCACGGTGCCACCGTCCTCGATCAACTCGATCTGGCGGCGCACTTCGTAGTTGATGGCCTCTTCCAGGAAGCGGAAGGAGTTCAGGTTCTTGATCTCGCAACGGGTGCCGAATTTCTCCTGGCCGACCGGACGCACCGAGACGTTGGCGTCGCAGCGGAAGGAACCTTCCTGCATGTTGCCGTCACAGATGCCCAGCCACACCACCAGCGAATGCAGGGCCTTGGCGTAGCCGACGGCTTCGGCGGCGCTGCGCATCTCGGGTTCGGTGACGATTTCCAGCAAGGGCGTACCGGCGCGGTTCAAGTCGATGCCGGTCATGCCCTGGTAGTCCTCGTGCAGCGACTTGCCGGCGTCTTCTTCAAGGTGGGCGCGGGTCAGGTTGATGGTCTTGATCTCGGTCTTGCCGTCCTTCTCCACGGCGAAGGACATGGTGCCGCCTTGCACCACGGGGATCTCGAACTGGCTGATCTGGTAGCCCTTGGGCAGGTCAGGATAGAAGTAATTCTTGCGCGCGAACACCGAGCGCGGTGCGATGGTGGCGCCGATGGCCAAACCGAACTGGATCGCACGTTCCACCGCGCCCTTGTTCAGGACCGGCAGCACGCCCGGCAAGGCCAGGTCCACCGGGCTGGCCTGGGTGTTGGGCTCGGCGCCGAAGCGGGTCGAACTGCCGCTGAAGATCTTGGATTGGGTCGAAAGCTGCGTGTGCGTTTCGAGGCCGATGACGACTTCCCACTGCATGATGTTGTCCTTGCGAATGCTGTTGTAGTTGACGAGAGCCAGCGATCAGGCCGGTTCGCGCAGGTGCCAGTCGGTGGCTTGCTGGAACTGGTGCGCCACGTTCAAGAGGCGCGCCTCGTCGAAATAATTGCCGATGATCTGCAGGCCGACCGGACGCTTGCCGTTCTTCTCGCCCTGTCCGAATCCGCAAGGAATGGACATGCCCGGCAAACCGGCCAGGCTGGTGGAGAGCGTGAAGATGTCGGCCAGGTAGTTCGCCACCGGGTCGTCGGTCTTGTCGCCCAGGTCCCAGGCGACGGTGGGCGACACCGGGCCCATGATGACGTCGCACTGGCGGTTCTCGCCGGCCAGGGCGCGCTGGAAGTCCTCGGCGATCAGGCGGCGGATCTTCTGGGCCTGCAGGTAGTAGGCGTCGTAGTAGCCGTGCGAGAGCACATAGGAACCGACCAGAATGCGGCGCTTGACCTCGTCGCCAAAGCCTTCGGCGCGCGACTTCTTGTACATGTCGGCCAGGTCCTTGTAGTCGGCGGCACGGTGGCCGTAGCGCACGCCATCGAAGCGCGACAGATTCGACGAGGCTTCGGCCGGGGCGATCACGTAATACACGGGAATGGACAGCTCGGTCTTGGGCAGCGAGATCTCGACCAGGGTCGCACCCAGCTTCTCGAACTCGGCCAGGGCAGCGCGCACGGCCGCTTCCACGTCAGCGGCCAGGCCGGCACCGAAGAATTCCTTGGGCACGCCGATGCGCAGGCCTTGCAGGCTCTGGTTCAGCGAGCGGGTGAAATCTTCCTTGGGGCGTTGCAGGCTGGTGGAATCGCGTTCATCGAAGCCGGTCATGGCGTTCAACAGCAGGCCGCAGTCTTCGGCCGTCTTGGCGATCGGGCCGCCCTGGTCCAGCGAGGAGGCGAAGGCGATCATGCCGTAGCGCGACACGCTGCCATAGGTCGGCTTGATGCCGGTCACGCCGCACAGCGAGGCCGGCTGGCGGATCGAGCCGCCGGTATCGGTGGCGGTAGCGGCCGGTGCCAGGCGCGCGGCCACGGCAGCGGCCGAGCCGCCGGAGGAGCCGCCGGGAATGGCGGTCTTGTCCCAGGGATTCTTGACCGCGCCATAGAACGAGTTCTCGTTGCTGGAGCCCATGGCGAATTCGTCACAGTTGAGCTTGCCCAAGGTGACGGTACCGGCCGCGTTGAACTGCTCCACCACGGTGGCATCGAAGGGGCTCACATAGTCCTGCAACATGCGCGAACCCGCTGTGGTGCGCCAGTTGCGGGTGACGAAGATGTCCTTATGTGCAATGGGCACGCCGGTCAAAGGACCGGCATCATTGCCTGCCAGGCGTACATCGGCGGCCTTGGCCTGCGCCAGGGTGAGGTCGCGGTCCACATGCAGGAAGGCATTGAGGTCGCTGGCCGCAATGCGGTCCAGGAACAGGGTCGCCAGTTCAGTGGCGGAAATCTTGCGCGCTTGCAGTTGCGCGGACAGTTCTTTGAGGGTGAGCTTGTGCATGGAGTCGGTTACGCTGCGGTCTTGCGGGCCGGCTGGGCCGGAAGCGGACGGTGGCTGGCGCGAAGCGCCGGATTCATTCGATGACCTTGGGCACCAGGTACAGGCCATCCTGGGTGGCCGGGGCCGGTTGCTGGTAGTCGTCGCGGCGATTGGATTCGGTCACGGCATCTTCTCGCAAACGCAGTGCCAGCGCGGGTTCGATGGCCGCGATCGGGTGCGACAGCGGTTCCACGCCGGAGGTATCGATGGCCCGCATCTGTTCCACCAGGGCGAAGATGCCATTGAGCTTGTCCAGCGTGGCATCGGCCTCGGCCGGGGTCAGCTCCAGTTGGGACAGTTTGGCGATGCGTTGGACGTCGGAAAGGACTAGAGACATGGTCGAAAGGACGCGCAGGGCGCGCCGCGTGATGTTGAAATTGGAAGACCCGTAGCCGCTGCGGCCGCAAGGCGTTTTCCGCAGCCTTGGCGCCGTTGGCAAGTTCGCTTGCGCGGCGGGTCGACCGGGTCATGGCGTGAATCGCTTGAAAAACGGCAAACCCGCGCCAGATGGCGGCCGGAAGCTCCCGTAAAGCGGACGTTTTTGGCAAACCGGCTTGCTGGTTTCTCGAGAATTATAAGGTAGAATGTCGGATTAATGCCTTGCAGGCGCCTGATTTTCGCGTCGCCGCAGCATGAACGGACACCTCCCCCTATCAAAAAGCTAGGCGCCCCCTCGCGGGCGCATCAGGACAACTCATGTTTGGATTTCTCCGCAGTTACTTCTCCAACGATCTGGCGATCGACCTCGGCACCGCGAACACGCTGATCTACGCGCGCGGCCATGGCATCGTGCTGGACGAGCCGTCGGTGGTGGCGATCCGCCAGCAAGGCGGCCCCAACGGCAAGAAGACCATCCAGGCGGTCGGCAAGGAAGCAAAGCAGATGCTGGGCAAGGTGCCCGGCAACATCGAGGCGATCCGCCCGATGAAGGACGGCGTGATCGCCGATTTCACCGTCACCGAGCAGATGCTGAAGCAATTCATCCGCATGGTGCATGACTCCAAGCTGTTCCGCCCCTCCCCGCGCATCATCATCTGCGTCCCCTGCGGTTCGACCCAGGTGGAACGCCGCGCCATCCGCGAATCCGCACTGGGCGCGGGTGCATCCCAGGTCTACCTGATCGAGGAACCGATGGCCGCCGCCATCGGCTCGGGCCTGCCGGTCTCGGACGCCACCGGCTCGATGGTGGTCGACATCGGCGGCGGCACCACCGAAGTGGGCATCATCTCGCTGGGCGGCATGGTCTACAAGGGTTCGGTGCGCGTGGGCGGCGACAAGTTCGACGAAGCCATCGTCAACTACATCCGCCGCAACTACGGCATGCTGATCGGCGAACAGACCGCCGAAGCGATCAAGAAGGAAATCGGCTCGGCCTTCCCCGGCTCGGAAGTCAAGGAAATGGAAGTCAAGGGCCGCAACCTGTCCGAAGGCATCCCGCGTTCCTTCACCATCTCCAGCAATGAAATCCTGGAAGCCCTGACCGACCCGCTGAACAACATCGTCTCGGCGGTCAAGAATGCGCTGGAACAGACCCCGCCGGAACTGGGTGCCGACATCGCCGAAAAGGGCATGATGCTGACCGGTGGCGGCGCCCTGCTGCGCGACCTGGACCGCCTGCTGATGGAAGAAACCGGCCTGCCGGTGATCGTGGCCGAAGATCCGCTGACCTGCGTGGTGCGCGGCTCGGGCATGGCACTGGACCGCATGGACAAGCTGGGTTCGATCTTCTCGGCTGAATAAGCCGGCCGAAAGTCGCAGAACAGCCACAGCACCAAAGTACAGCAGTATCAAGGTACATGGGCCTGCCGGACAGCAGGCCCGGGCAGCAAAGCAAGAACCGGCGGCGATGTACTGCCGGATGAGTGGGGAACCGAACCGTTCGATATGACGCCGTTCACACCGACCAGCCACAGGATGCGCACCCCGCGTGCGCACCTGATGCAGCGTCGGCGGGTACGGGGTCGCCAGAGCGCCTCGGCTCCCCTTTTTGTTACCGTTTTCGACGCAGGAAGTGAGTTATCCGCCTGCAGCCGGTCACCTGGTGTGACCCTGCAGTCGGCCTGACGCCATGGAAATCCCACCACTCTTCAAGCAGGGCGCTTCGGCCCGGGTGCGCGTGACCGTCTTTGCATTGATCTCGGTCGTGATGCTGGTGGTCGACGCCCGCATGCACGTGCTGGGCACGCTGCGCCAGGCGCTGGGCACGGCCCTCTATCCGTTCCAGACGGTGGCCATGGTGCCGCGCGACGCCTTCACCAATTCGTCCGAATACTTCTCTTCGCTGGCCTCGCTGCAGAAGGAAAACCGCGAGCTGCGCCAGCAGCAGATCGTCAACGCCCAGCTGATGCAGCAGGAACGCCTGCTGGCGGCCGAGAACGTGCAGCTGCGCAAACTGCTCGACATGCAGCAGAAGGTGCCGGTCAAGTCCATCGTCGGCGAGATCCTCTACGATGCGCGCGATCCCTTCACCCGCAAGATCATCCTCAATCGCGGCTCGCAGCAGGGTGTCACGGCCGGCCAGCCGGTGATCGACGAGGTCGGCATCGTGGGCCAGGTGACGCGGGTATTCCCGTTCTCCTCCGAAGTGACGCTGCTGACCGACAAGGACCAGGCCATCCCGGTGCAGGTACTGCGCAACGGCTTGCGCAGCGTGGCCTACGGCCGTGGCCAGACCGGCGCGCTGGACCTGCGCTTCATGCCGGCCAACGCCGATATCCAGAAGGGTGACGTGCTGGTGACCTCGGGCATCGACGGTGTCTATCCACCGGGCCTGTCGGTGGCCAGCGTGGCGCTGGTGGAAACCCGTTCGGCGGACTCTTTCGCGCGCATCGTGTGCCGTCCGCTGGCCGGCATCGACCGCCATCGCCAGCTGCTGATCCTGCTGGTGGAACCGAACCTGCCGCCGCGTCCGGAGCCGGACGTGATCGATGAAAAATCGGCCAAGCTCTTCAAGCGCCGTCTGCGTGACAGCACCCGCGACAACAGCGCCGAGGATGCCAACGCCACGCCTAAAGACAAGCCCGCCGAAGACCGCAAGGGCGCCGCCAACGTGACGCCGCCGGCCAAGCCTGCGGCAGCGGCGGCTCCGGCCACCCCGGCTGCTGCAGCAGCCACCGCCAAACCGGCCGCCAAGGAATCCGCACGATGAACAACCAATACATCCTCCTGCCGGCCAGCCCGCTGTTCATCGCCTTCAGCCTCATCGTGGCGTTCGTGCTCAACCTGATGCCCTGGGGGCAGATGGTCGGCGTGCCCGACTTCGTGGCGCTGGCGCTGGTGTTCTGGAACATCCACCAGCCGCGCAAGGTCGGCATCAGCGTGGCCTTCATGATGGGCCTGCTGATGGATGTGAACGAAGCCACGCTGCTGGGCGAGAACGCGCTGGCCTACACCCTGCTGTCGTATTTCGCCATCATGATCCACCGCCGCGTGCTGTGGTTCCCGCTGCGCACCCAGGCGCTGCACGTGCTGCCGCTGATGCTGCTGGCACAGGCGGTGCAACTGGTGATCCAGCTGCTGGTGACGGGCAAGTCGCCGGACTGGTTCTATTTCAGCGAGAGCCTGGTCTCGGCCCTGCTGTGGCCGGTGGTGAGCGTCCTGCTGCTGGCGCCGCAGCGTCGCGCGGTGGACCGCGACGAGAACCGCCCCATCTGAGGGGCCAGGTGCAAGCAGCATGACCGAATTCAAGAATACCGCGCATGAGCTGAGACTGTTCCGGATGCGCCTGCTGGCCGCGAGCGTCCTGGTGCTGGTGTGCTTCAGCCTGCTGCTGGCGCGCTTTTTGTGGCTGCAGGTGGTGCGCCACGATGCCTACGCCGCCCAGGCCGAGGAAAACCGCATCTCGGTGGTGCCCATCGTGCCCAACCGCGGCCTGATCCTGGACCGCAACGGCGTAGTGCTGGCGCGCAACTATTCGGCCTACACGCTGGAAATCACGCCCTCCAAGATCAAGACCAACATCGATGACCTCATCGATGAGCTGGGCACCATCGTGGAAATCCAGCAGCGCGACCGCCGCCGCTTCCGCCGCCTGCAGGAAGAATCCAAGAACTTCGAGAGCGTGCCCATCCGCACCCGCCTCACCGATGAGGAAGTGGCCAAGTTCACCGCCCAGCGCTATCGCTTCCCCGGCGTGGAAGTGCAGGCCCGCCTGTTCCGCCAGTATCCCTACGGCAAGACTGCCGCGCACGTGATCGGCTACATCGGCCGCATCAGCCAGCGCGATGCCGAACGCATCGCCGACTCCGACGACGAAGCCAACTACAACGGCACCGACTACATCGGCAAGGAAGGCCTGGAAAAGAGTTACGAAACCCAGCTGCACGGCACCACCGGCTACGAGGAAGTGGAAATCTCGGCCAGCGGACGCGCCGTGCGCTCGCTCTCGCGCACCCCGGCCACGCCCGGCAAGAACCTGATCCTGTCCATCGACATCGAGCTGCAGAAGGTGGTCGAAGAAGCCTTCGGCGACCAGAAGGGCGCGCTGGTGGCGATCAACCCGGCCACCGGCGACATCCTGGCCTATGTCTCCCAGCCCTCCTACGATCCCAACCTGTTCGTCGAAGGCATCGACCAGCAGAGCTGGGATGAGCTCAACAAGTCGCCCGACCGTCCGCTGCTGAACCGCCCGCTGTCGGGCCTCTATTCGCCTGGTTCGACCTACAAGCCCTTCATGGCGCTGGCTGCGCTGGAACTGGGCAAGCGTCGTCCGCAGGATGCCATCCGCGATCCGGGCTTCTTCGTGCTGGGCAATCACCGCTTCCGCGACGACAAGGAAGGCGGCCACGGCGTGGTGGACATGTACCGCTCCATCGCCATTTCCTGCGACACCTATTACTACATGCTGGCCAATGACATGGGGGTCAATGCCATCCATGACTTCATGAAGCCCTTCGGTTTCGGCCAGATCACCGGCATCGACCTGGAGCACGAGAAGCGCGGCATCCTGCCCTCCACCGAGTGGAAGCGCACCGCCTTCCGCAAACCCGAGCAGAAACGCTGGATCGCTGGTGACACCGTCTCGCTGGGCATCGGCCAAGGCTACAACAGCTTCACCCCGCTGCAACTGGCGCAGGCCACTGCCATCCTGGCCAACAATGGCGTGGTGATGAAGCCGCACCTGGTCAAGATCATCGAGGACGGGGTATCCCACGAGCGCACCGAGACCGTGCCCAAGGAAAGCTATCGCATCCCGCTGAAGCAGGAAAACATCGACTTCATCAAGCGCGCCATGGTGGGCGTGGTCAAGGAAGGCACGGGCGCAGCCGCCTTCCGGGGCGCGCCCTACGAGTCGGGCGGCAAGACCGGTACGGCGCAGGTGGTCAACATCGCCAAGAACCAGAAGTATGATTCCAAGAAGCTTTCGCGCATCTACCACGACAACGGCCTCTACATCGGCTTTGCGCCAGCCGACGCGCCGCGCATCGCCATTGCGGCCGTCGTTGAGAACGGTGGCTGGGGTGCCGGCGTGGCTGCCCCGCTGGTGCGCAAGGCCATGGATTACTTCATGCTGGGCAAGCGCCCCAATGAGCCGATCAAGTCGGTCGCGCCCGAGGCGGTGAGCCCGGATACCCCGGTCGAAGGTTCCACCTCCGAAGACGCCGGCAGCAGCAATACGCCGACCGTCCAGCCGGATGTGCAGGAATGAGGCCTGACATCGCAACAAGCAGTACGCACGAGGAGCCGGCATGAGCCTGCAACGTCCGCCCCTGTGGCAAATCATCAAGCCGCACCTGACGGTGTTCGACGGCGCGCTGTCGCTGATCGTGTTCCTGATCCTGTCGGTGGGCATCGTCACCCTCTATTCGGCTGGCATGAACTTCCCCGGCCGGGTGGAAGACCAGCTGCGCAACATCCTGGTGGCCTTCATCGTCATGTGGGTAGCCGCCAACGTCTCGCCCCAGCTGCTGCTGCGGCTGGCCGTGCCGGTCTATACGGTGGGGGTGACGCTGCTCATCGCGGTGGCGCTGTTCGGCATCATCAAGAAGGGCTCGCGCCGCTGGCTCAACATCGGCATGGTGGTGCAGCCTTCCGAGATCATGAAGATCGCCATGCCGCTCATGCTGGCCTGGTACTTCCAGAAGCGCGAAGGCATGCTGCGCTGGGATGCCTTCCTGGTGGCGGCGATCCTGCTGCTGATCCCGGGCTTTCTGATCATCCGCCAGCCTGACCTGGGCACCGGTCTGCTGGTGCTGGCCGCCGGCTTCTACGTCATCTTCTTTGCCGGCCTGCCCTGGAAGATCCTGCTGGGACTCTTCGTGGCAGGCGCGGCCAGCCTGCCGGTGGTGTGGTCCTTCATGCACGATTACCAGCGCCAGCGCGTCATGATGCTCATCGACCCGACCTCCGATCCGCTGGGCAAGGGCTTCCACATCATCCAGTCCACCATTGCCATCGGCTCCGGGGGCGTCACGGGCAAAGGCTGGCTCATGGGCACCCAGACGCACCTGGAATTCATCCCCGAACGCACCACCGACTTCATCTTCTCGGTCTATTCGGAGGAGTTCGGACTGATCGGCAACTGCGTGCTGCTGGTGCTGTACCTGCTCCTGATCGGGCGCGGCCTGATGATCACGGCCAATGCGCCTACGCTGTTCACGCGCCTCTTGGGCGGGGCGATCACGATGATCTTCTTCACCTATGCCTTCGTGAACATGGGCATGGTCAGCGGCATCCTGCCGGTGGTGGGCGTTCCGCTTCCCTTCATGAGCTATGGCGGCACCGCCCTGGTCACGCTGGGCTTGGGCGCAGGCATCCTGATGAGCATCCAGCGCCATCGCAAACTGGTTCAAAGCTGATCCGGACGCACACCTTTCTTGTTGCAGGAATGGCAAGTTTGCGAGGATTCGTGAACTTGCTGTACTGACGAGTTGTCAGCCTCGGTGCATTGCAGTCTGGTATCGTTGCGAACATTCCGGCCGGGACCCGCAAGCACCAGGCCCCGCGCATCGACTGTTGACCAAGGACAGCCCATGGAAACACCCACTCTAGACCATCACCACCCGCGCGCCTCCCTGGGCCGCGCCCTGCGCTGGGGCACGCTGCTGCTGCCCTTGCTGCTGGCCGCTTGCGGCACCACCCAGCAGGCCCCGCGCCAGACCGCCCAGGCACCGGCTACCCCGTCCAAGTCCGCCGGTACCCGGCCCTCCAACGTCCCGGCGCTGCCGGCGGCGGGGTCGGGTCGCGGCGGCTACTACAAGGATGACGGCCCGGGTGATCACATCCCCGATGGCCTCTTGGACGTGGCCGATGCCGAACCCCAGGTGGAACCGGTCTCCAAGGCCGCCAGCCGGCCTTATGCGGTGTTCGGCAAGACCTACGTGCCGATCACGGACAACAACCAGCCCTTCATCCAGCGCGGCGTGGGCAGCTGGTATGGCAAGAAATTCCATGGCCAGAAGACCTCTTCGGGCGAACTCTACGACATGTACAAGATGACGGCCGCGCATCCCACGCTGCCCATCCCGTCCTACGCCCGGGTGACCAACCTGAAGACCGGCAAGCAGGTCATCGTGCGCATCAATGACCGCGGGCCCTTCCACTCCAGCCGCATCATCGACCTCTCGTACACGGCCGCGCTCAAGCTCGGCTACCTCGGCACCGGCAGCAGCGAGCTGGAAGTCGAGCGCATCCTGCCGGAAGAAGCCCAGCGCATGGCCGATGCACGCCGCAATGGCGGCGGCACCACGCTGGCGGCGGCCGATCCGATCAACCGGGCGGCCGATACCGGGGCCGGTGGGCAGGGTGTCTCCACCGGACCGGTGGAAATCAATACGGTCAGCGCGCAAAGCCTGCCACCGCAGCCGACCGTGGCGGCGGTACAGCCCATCAACGCCAGCACCAGCAGCGCCGCCGGTGGCGCGGGCATGGCCGGGGGCGGTGGCATCATCAATGCCGTGGCCAGCGGCTCGGCCCCTTCGCCGGCCATGCCGCAGGCGGTGCCGCTGACGGCCGGCTACTACCTGCAGTTCGGTGCCTACTCGCAGGAAGCCAATGCCCTGGTGGCGCGCGACAAGCTGCTGCCCAGCCTCTCCGGCATCGTCGACAGCATGCAGGCGGTGCAGGTCAACGGCCTCTATCGCCTCTATGCCGGGCCCTACCCGACCCGTCCGGCAGCGCAGAATGCGGCCATGCTGGTGCGCCAGCGCAGTGCCGGCACGCCGTTCATCGTGGAGCGTTGAGCCGACTTCGGTTTTTGGGAATTTTCTTCATCCGCCCTGCAGAGGCATTTCAACGCAGGGCGGCGTGGCGGGCGATGCAGGGGTGGCCCCGCAAAAAACTTCATTTGATCGCCCGAACGGGCTGAACCGGGAGCCTGTGCGGCTTCAGGCGTCCTCGTCCTCTTGTGCGCCTTGGCGGATCTGCAGGGCGCGTTCATACAAGGCATTCTTTTTCTGGCCGGTGATCTGCGCGGCCAATGCCGCCGCCTGCTTGACCGGCAACTCTTCCAGCAGGATGCGCAAGACGCGCTCGCCCTCGGCATCTTCCCCCTCGACCGGCTGCGCCCCTTCCAGCAAGACCACGAATTCCCCGCGCTGGCGGTTGGCATCCTGCTCCAGCCAGGCCACCGCCTCGCCCAGCGGGCAGCGGTGGATGTGCTCGAAGAGTTTGGTCAGCTCGCGCGCCAGCACCACCTGGCGGGTGGGGCCGAAGACCTGCAGCATGGACTGCACGGTCTCGACGATGCGGTGCGGGGCTTCATAGAACACCAGCGCGGCCTGCAGCGTGACCAGTTCCTGCAAGGCGGTTTCACGCTGGCGGGTCTTGGCTGGCAGGAAGCCGACGAAGTGGAAGCGGGCATCGGTCAGGCCGGAGGCCGACAAGGCCGTCACCGCCGCCGAGGCACCGGGCAAGGCGATGACCTGGAACCCTGCGGCGCGCACGGCGTCCACTACACGGGCGCCGGGGTCGGAGATGGCCGGGGTACCGGCGTCCGAGACCAGGGCCACGCGCTGGCCGGCCTGCAGGCGTTCGATGATCTTGGCGGCGGCTTCGCGCTCATTGTGTTCGTGGGTTGCCAGCAACTGCTTGGAAAGGCCATAACGCTGCAGCAACTGGCTGGTATTGCGGGTATCCTCGCAGGCCACCGCGTCAGCAATGGCCAGCACATGCAGGCCGCGCAGGGTGATGTCGCAGACGTTTCCGATGGGCGTGGCCAGCACATATAATGCCGACACCGGATAGCTTTGCTGGGCGGCATCCTGCAGGATGGAGGCGGCGACGCTGGAATTCTGATTCATTGGAGGGGGCGGGATGTTCACAAGTTGGAAGAAAATGACCGCGCAAGCGGCCCTGCTGGCAGGCATGCTGGCACCATGGATGATGCCGGCTGGCGCCGCAGCAGCCGACAGTGTACCTCTGCTGGCCCAGGCTGCCACGCCTGGCACGGTCGACCCCGCCCCGCTGGCCCTGCCGCCGGGCACCTCCCCGGAGATGGAATCGGCTGCCATCGGCGCACCCGCTGTGCCGCCACCCGCAACCCCGACACCCGTGCGCGTGGCCCTGCTGCTGCCCTCGCGCAGCGGTGCCTTCGGCGCGGCTTCCGATGCCGTGCGCACGGGCTTCCTGACAGCCTATTCGCGCCAGAAGGAAAATATCCAGCTGGCCATCGTCGAGACCGGCGACTCCGCGCCTGACATGCAGCGCGCCTATGACGACGCGTCCGCCAAGTTCGACATCGTGGTCGGCCCGCTCTCGCGCAGTGCCGTCACCGCCGTGGCCCAGAGCGGGCGCGTGAGCAAACCCACGGTGGCGCTGGCGCAACCCGACATGAATGGCGAAACCGAATTGCAGTTGCCGCCGCAGATGCTGGCCGTGGGCCTGTCCATCGACGAGGAAGCGCGCCAGGTCGCCAACTGGGTCGAGAAGGAAAAGGCCCCCGGCAAGATCTTCGCCATCTCCACCGGCACCGCCTGGCAGAAGCGCGCCGCCCGCTCCTTCCAGCTGCGCGCGCGCCAGCTTGGCCTGCAGGTGGAAACGCTGGAGCTGAGCACGCCCTCCAACGCCCTCTCCGCGCCCGGCCTGGCGCAACTGGCCAAGCGCGTGGAGCAGGAAAAGCCGGCCCTGATCTTCGTCGCCCTGGATGCGGCGCAGACCGTGCAACTGCGCAGCGCCGTCGGCAACGACCTGCCGCTGTACGGCACTTCGCAGATCAATCCCTACACCCTCAAGCGCGACAACCCGAATGACAAGCTGCCCGAACTCGATGGCGTGCGCCTGATCGACATCCCCTGGCAGCTGCAGCCGGACAACGTGGCCGTGGCCCGCTACCCGCGCCCTGCCGTCAATGACAACGAGCGTCCCAATCCCGACCTGGCGCGCCTGTACGCGCTGGGCATCGATGCCTACCGGGTGGCCTATGGCATCGCCCAGAAGCAATCCGGCTTCGACATCGACGGCGTCACCGGCCGGCTGAACGTGAACATGGTCAGCGGCGGCACCACCTTCTTCCAGCGCCAGGAAACCCAGGCGGTCTACCAGGATGGCTGGCCGGTGCCGATGGCCGACCAGTACTGAGGCCATCGTGGCGCCAGGCAGCCTGCTGCGGCGCACGGCGCGCCAGCGTACCGGGGACGATGGCGAAGACCGGGCGCTGGCCTACCTGCAGGCGCAGGGCCTGCAGCTGGTGCAGCGCAATTTCCGCTGCAAGGGCGGCGAGATCGACCTGATCCTGCGTGAGGGCAGCACCATCGTCTTCGTGGAAGTGCGCGCCCGCGCCAGCAGCGCCTATGGCGGTGCGGCCGCCAGCGTCACGCCGGCCAAGCAGCGGCGCCTGCTGGTGGCCGCCCAGGTCTGGCTGCAAGGACAAGCGCGCCTGCCGGCCTGCCGCTTCGACGTGGTGACGGTGGAAGGTGGCCGGTTGCAGTGGCTGCGCAACGCCATCGAGGCTTGAACAGCGGACGGTTTGGCGCGACAGCGGGCCGCTGGCGTATCATGTGCGACCGGATTCCGGAAACTTCTCTTTACGAATTGCCCGGACTTGGCCGCGTTCAAGTCCTCTATAATCGCAGGCACTATGACAAATCCCCGCATCCTCGCCCATTTCCAGGAAAGCGCCGACCTGAAGATGAAGGCCGCCAGTGTTCTGGCCCAACCGATCGAACAGGCGATTGAACTAATGTTCACTGCACTGTCGAATGGCAACAAGATTCTTGCCTGTGGCAATGGCGGATCGGCCGCCGACAGCCAGCACTTCGCCGCCGAACTGGTGGGCCGCTTCGAACGTGAGCGCCTGCCGCTGCCGGCCCTGGCGCTGACCACCGATACGTCCATCCTCACCGCCGTCGGCAACGACTACAGCTACCAGGAAATCTTCTCGAAGCAAGTCCAGGCCTTCGGCCAGGCCGGCGACATCCTGCTGGCCTTCTCGACCTCGGGCAATTCGGGCAACATCCTGGCCGCCATCGAAGTGGCGCACGAACGCGACATGCGAGTGGTGGCCCTGACCGGCAAGGGTGGCGGCAAGATCGGCAAGATCCTGACCGACGCCGATGTGCATATCTGTGTGCCGCATGAACGCACTGCGCGCATCCAGGAAGTGCATCTGGTGTCGCTGCACTGCATTTGCGACGGTATTGACGTCGCGCTTTTTGGAGATGATGCGAATGAATGATGCACGATCCTTGTTGACCCGCCTGCGCCGCCCGCTGGCGGCCGTGGCCCTCGGCGGCATGGTGGCCCTGAGCCTGCAGGGCTGTTTTGCGGTGTTTGCCGGCGGTGCGCTGGCCACCACCTTCGCCGCCACCGACCGCCGCACCCTGGGCGCGCAGACGGAAGACAAGTCCATCGTGGTCAAGGGCGAAGCCCGCATTCCCGAAGTGGTGGCCTCCGGCTCCCACGTCAACGTGACGGCCTTCAACCGCAAGGTGCTGCTCTCGGGCGAAGTGCCGGACGAAGCCTCCAAGGCCGCCGCCGAGCGTGAAACCAAGGCCATCCAGAACGTCGACACGGTGTACAACGAACTGGAAGTGGGCCCGTCGTCCAGCTTCGGTTCGCGCTCCAGCGATGCGCTCATCACCAGCAAGGTCCTGGCCAGCCTGGTGGACGACAAGACGCTGTACTCCAGCGCCTTCAAGATCACCACCGAGCGCGGCATCGTCTACATGCTGGGCCGCGTGACCCAGCGTGAAGGCCAGCGTGCGGCGCAGATCGCCAGCGGCGTTTCCGGTGTGAACAAGGTCGTGACCCTGTTCGAATACATCACCGAGGACGAACTGAAGGACTACCAGCGCAAGCCGGCCAGCGAGAACAAGTCCACCAGCTGATGGCAGCTGCGTAACTGATGCAGGTCAAACCGCCGGCGAGTCCGGCGGTTTTCACGTAGAGCGGCCGCCCGCAGGATTCTGCGGCGAGGTCTATAATGCTTCAGTTCAACGAGGCTGCCGTATGCAGTGGCAGGCCTCTTCCCGCAGTCCGGATCCGGAGTTTCCCATGCAAGCACAGGCCAACGCGCCCAAGAGCGGTCTCATGATCAAGCTGGCAGCCGTCCTCGTGGTGGCTGCAGTCGCCGCCTTCGCCTATTTCAAGGTCGATGCCGGCAATGCCGCGCCCGACGTCACGTTCACCAAGCTCGATGGCCAGCAGGTGGCACTGAAGGATTTGCGCGGCAAGGTGGTCATGGTCAATTTCTGGGCCACCAGCTGCACCACCTGCGTGGGCGAAATGCCGCAGATGATCGACACCTACAACAAGTTCAAGGACCGTGGGCTGGACTTCGTGGCTGTAGCCATGAGCTATGACCCGCCCAACTACGTGCTGAACTACACCGAAACCCGCAAGCTGCCCTTCAAGGTCGCGCTGGACCCGCAGGACACGCTGGCCAAGGCCTTCGGCGACGTCAAGCTGACCCCGACCACCTTCGTCATCGGCAAGGATGGCAACATCATCAAGCGCTACGTCGGTGAGCCGCAGTTCGCCGAACTGCACCAGTTGCTGGAAAAGGCGCTGGCGGCCTGAGCCCGTACCGCTCGCCCCTCCCCCTTGAAAGCCGGCTTGATGCCGGCTTTTTCATGTCCGTCGTTGTGATGAAAATTGGCAGGGTGACAATTAACAAGGAACATCCCCGCCCTTGCCGCAGTCGAAGAAATTCATATTGTTGCCAAGACAAGCGCCTATTGATGCAGGTGCCTGCCGACATCCTGGACAACATCGACAACACAAGGAGGCCACCATGAAATTCCGGACCATTTTCCTCATCGTGCTGCTGGCGCTGGTCGCCATCTTCGCCGCCGTCAACTGGACGGCCTTTACGGCCACGACCACGCTCTCGCTGATCTACACCGAATTCCAGGCACCGCTGGGCGCGGTGATGCTGGGCGTGGTGGTGGTGCTGACGGCTTTCTTCCTGCTTTACATCCTGGCCCTGCAGACCAGCGTGATGCTGGAAAGCCGCCGCCTGACCAAGCAGCTGGAAGCCCAGCGCGCCCTGGCCGACCAGGCCGAGCATTCGCGCTTCAATGACCTGCGCGGCTACCTGAAGACCGAGCTGGAGCAGCTGCAACGGCGCCAGACCGAGCAGCAAACCCTGCTGGCGCAGCGCCTGGACGCCTTGCAGCGTGACATCCAGCAGCGCGTGGAACAGACCGAGAACGCCGTCGCGGCCCAGGTCGGCGAACTCGATGACCGCCTGCAGCGCCAGCGCGTGACTACCCTGCCCCAGAATCTGGCGTAATTCTTCCAACGCGCACGCAAAAAAGGCTGGAACCTCGCGGATCCAGCCTTTTTGTTCATTTAATGCCATTTAGCGGCATTTTCAGGGCACTTAGACGCCGTAACGGGTCCGATACGCTGCCACCGCATCCTTGTACTGGCTCAGGCGAGCATCGCCGCCGTTGGAGATGTACTCGAAGAGGTCATTGAGGTTGCCGATGGAGATGACCGGCATGTCGTATTCGCGCGCCACTTCCTGCACGGCCGACAGTTCGGAGAGCGCGCCATCCTTGCCCGAGCGCTCCATGCGGTCCAGTGCGATCAGCACGGCGCAGGGGGTGGCACCGGCGGCGCGGATCATGTCCACCGACTCGCGCACCGAGGTGCCCGCCGAGATGACGTCATCAATGATGACGACCTTGCCCTGCAGCTTGGCACCGACGATGGTGCCGCCTTCGCCGTGGTCCTTGGCTTCCTTGCGGTTGAAGGCGAAGGGGACATTGCGGCCCATGCCGGCCAGCGCCACCGCGGTGGCCGAGGCCAGGGTGATGCCCTTGTAGGCGGGGCCGAACAGCATGTCATATTCCACGCCCGAATCCTGCAGGGTCTGGGCGTAGAAGCGGGCCACCTGGGCCAGAGTGGCGCCCTCGCTGAAGAGGCCGGCGTTGAAGAAGTAAGGCGAGGTACGGCCCGCCTTGGTGACGAATTCGCCAAAGCGCAGCACGCCGGCCGATACCGCGAATTCGATGAATTCCTGTCTCAAGTTGCTCACAATGCATTTCCCGGGAAGAGTCAAAACGGAAGGTGCGGACCGCGCCCGCTTGCCGCCAGGCAAGGCAGCGCAGTGGCAAAGCCTTCATCAGGCCGCCATTTTAAATGATTCATCCTATCGGTTATGCTACCGGCCTGATTGAACACACTTCTGCAGCAAGCAAACAGGACATCCATGCCAAAAATCGTCTCCGCCAACCTCAACGGAATCCGTTCGGCCGCCAAGAAGGGCTTCTTCGAGTGGCTGCAAAAGGAAGCGCCGGACTTCGTCTGCGTGCAGGAACTGAAGGCCCAGGCGGCCGACATGACCGAAGACTTCCTGGCCCCGGCCGGCTATGTCGGCCATTTCCACTATGCCCAGAAGAAGGGCTACTCGGGCGTGGGCGTCTACAGCCGCCGCCAGCCGGATTCGGTGCGCATCGGCTTCGGCAATACCGAATTCGATGACGAAGGCCGCTATGTCGAATGCGACTACGGCGACCTGACCGTGATCTCGCTCTATGCGCCCTCGGGTTCCTCCAGCGAGGAACGCCAGGAAGCCAAGTTCCGCTTCATGGAAGCCTTCCTGCCGCACCTGATGGAGTTGGAAAAGAGCGGCCGCGAAGTGGTCATCTGCGGCGACTGGAACATCGCCCACAAGGAAATCGACCTGAAGAACTGGAAGAGCAACCAGAAGAATTCGGGCTTCTTGCCGGAAGAACGCGCCTGGATGACGCGCATCTTCGACCAGCTGGGCCTGGTGGACGTGTATCGCCGCCTGCATCCGGAAACCACCGGCGAAGCCTACACCTGGTGGAGCAACCGCGGCCAGGCCTGGGCCAACAACGTGGGATGGCGTATCGATTACCACGTCTCCACGCCGGGCATTGCGGCCAAGGCGGTGAGTGCAGCGATCTACAAGGAACAGCGCTTTTCGGATCATGCGCCGCTGACGGTCGTGTACAGCGACTAAGCAGCCGCCGAACCAGATCGGCCTCGCCAAGAAAAAGCCCTCGCACCGTAAAGTGCGAGGGCTTTTTCGTTTCTGGCCGCCGGAGGATCAGGCGTCCGGAGCCGCGGCCTTCTTCGGCGTCGCCTTGCGCAGGGCCGGCTTCTTGGCCGCTGCCGCCTTGGTCTTGGTGGCCGTGGTCTTGGCGGCCGTCTTGGTCGCCGTCTTCTTGGCGGCCGGCTTGGCTACTGCCTCGTCGGCACCGTCATCGGCGTCCGCTGCTGCAGCCTTGCCCTTGGCGGGAGCTTTGGCCTTGCGTTCCTCGAACTCGAAGCTGATCTTGCCATCCTTGCCGCGCACCAGGAAGGCCTTGAAAGGCCGGCGCGTACGTTGCGAGATGAAACCCGGCAGCAGGTCGGTCTTGCCGTCGTTCAGGAGCTTGGCCATCTGCTCCGGCAGGATTTCCTGCTGCAGGATGATGCGGCTGCTGCGGAAGTCGCAAGCCTTGGGCTTGGCCACGGTCTTCTCGCAGACATAGGCCAGGCCCATTTCGTAGACACCGCTGCCGCACTTGGGGCAGGCGCCCAGCGGGGTCTGCTCGCTGAAGTCCACCGGCTCGCCGCCTTCGCCATCAGCCTGGTCCTGGCCGAAGTCGAATTCCAGCTTGAAGTTCTTGATCTCTTCGTCGCGCGAAATCTTCAGGATGGCCGCAAACGGACGGCCCATCTTGGAGCGGAAGCCCTGCAGCGGACCGATGGTGCGGTTCTGCAGCAGCTCTTCCACTTCGGCAATCTCGAACTGGCGGCCACCGGGCACCTTGCTCATCGAGAATTCGCACTTGGTGCAGGCGAAGCGACGGTAATTTTCCTTCACCACGCCACCACAGTTGGGGCAAGGCGTCTGCAGGGTCGCATAGTCGCCGGGGATGGTGTCGTTGTCGTATTCCTTGGCGCGCTTGACGATGATCTGGGTCATCTGCGCGATCTCGCGCATGAACTCGTCACGGCTGATCTTGCCGCGCTCCATCTGGGCCAGCTTGTGTTCCCACTCGCCGGTCAGTTCGGGTTCGGTCAGTTCATCCACGCCCAGGCCATGCAGCAGCGTCATCAGCTGGAAGGCCTTGGCGGTGGGCATCATTTCGCGGCCTTCGCGCAGCAGGTACTTTTCGTTGAGCAGACCTTCGATGATGGCCGCGCGCGTGGCCGGCGTGCCCAGGCCCTTGCCGGCCATGGCTTCGCGCAGTTCATCGGAATCCACCAGCTTGCCCGCGCCTTCCATGGCCGACAGCAGCGTGGCTTCGGTGTAGCGGGCGGGCGGCTTGGTGACCAGGCCGTTGGCGGTGACCTTGTCGGTCTTGACCTTCTCGCCCGGGACCACGGCCACCAGGTTGCCGCCGCCTTCCTTGTCCTTGTCGTCTTCCTCGACCTGCTTGCCGTAGATGGCCAGCCAGCCGGGGTTGATCATGACTTTGCCTTCGCTCTTGAACTGGTGGCCCGACACTTCCGTGAAGCGGGTGGTCACCTGGAACTCGGCCGGCGGGAAGAACACCGCCATGAAGCGGCGCGTCACCAGGTCGTAGAGCTTCTGTTCCGGCTCCGACAGGTTCTTGGGCACCTGGGTGGTCGGGATGATGGCGAAGTGGTCGCTGATCTTGGTGTTGTCGAAGATGCGCTTGTTCGGCTTGACCCAGCCTTGCTTCAAGATCTGCTTGGAGAACTGGTGGTAGTTGTTGTTCTCCGCCAGCGCCTCCATGGTGTCCTTGACCGTGTTGATGTAGTCCTCGGGCAGGTGGCGCGAGTCGGTACGCGGATAGGTCAGCACCTTGTGCTTTTCATACAGCGCCTGGGCCAGGCCCAGGGTGTTCTTGGCCGAGAAGCCGAAGCGCGAGTTGGCCTCGCGCTGCAGGCTGGTCAGGTCGAACAGGCCCGGCGACATCTGCGTGGTTGGCTTGGATTCCTCGGTGACATTGCCCGGCTTGTCGCGGCAGGCGGCCACGATGGAGTCCGCAGCGGCTTTGCTCCACAGGCGCTCGGGGCGCTTCTCGGGATCGGCTTCGTCCTTCTTGTGGCCCTTGTCCAGCCAGCGGCCCTTGTAGATGCCGGCGGCGCAGACGAATTCGGCGTGCACTTCCCAGTAGTCGCGCGGGACGAACTTCTTGATCTTCTCTTCACGCTCGACCACGATGGACAGGGTCGGCGTCTGCACGCGGCCCACGGTGGTGAGATAGAAGCCGCCTTCCTTGGAATTGAAAGCGGTCATGGCGCGGGTGCCATTGATGCCGATCAGCCAGTCGGCTTCGCTGCGGCAGCGCGCGGCATTGGCCAGCGGGAGCATTTCTTCATCATCGCGCAGATGGGAGAAGCCCTCGCGGATGGCGCCGGGCGTCATCGATTGCAGCCACAGGCGCTTCACCGGCTGCTTGGCCTTGGTGTATTGCGCGATCAGACGGAAGATCAGTTCACCTTCGCGGCCCGCGTCACATGCGTTGATGAGGGTGGTCACATCCTTGCGCTTGATGAGCTTGGAGAGCACCTTCAGGCGCGACTCGGTCTTGGCAATCGGATTGAGCGCAAAGTGCGGCGGAATCATCGGCAGGTGGGTAAAGCTCCACTTGCCGCGCTTGACGTCGTATTCCTCGGGGACTGCGATTTCCAGCAGGTGACCGACGGCCGAGGACAGGATGTACTCGTCGGATTCGAAATACTCATCGTGCTTGGTGAAGCCGCCGAGCGTCTTCGCGATGTCGTTCGCGACAGAGGGCTTCTCGGCAATGATGAGGGTCTTGCTCATAGGTATGGGTCTCGGTAGTGAGAGGTCAGTTGCTGGTGTGCTGCGGGAGTCGCATCAGCCTCACGTGGGGCCGGACTGCTCCGAAACAACACCATGCCATCCCAGGCGGTCAACGATAGGCGGCGGCAAGCTACGCAAGTGGCCGGCGTTTCATTGCCTGTGGACAACGGAATTTTTATATAGTAGCCAATATCGGGCCAATGCGGGGGAATGATAAGCGTGATGCAAATGAAACGGCAAGCACAAGGGCTTGCCGTTTCATTGATTCATGCGCTTTCGCCGGCTTTTATGTTCATTCATGCCGAAATGGCTTGAAATGAAGCAACAGCACGGGGATGCGGCGTCAGCACGTTGTCAGCAAGGCTCCCTCCCAGCCCTGTCGCTCGTGCCAGGCCGGTGCGTTCAGTGCAGCAGGCGCGGTTCGGTATCGTCTTCGTCGAGGAACAGCTCCTCGAACATCAGGCCGTCCGGTTCCTTGCCCTGGCTCCACAGCACCATCAATACGATGACCTTGAGTTTTTCCAGGGTGATCGGGGCTTCACCGGCGGCCAGGGCGCGCTCGATGACGATCTCGCGCTGGATCGGGTCCAGCATCTTGGCCGATTCGAGGAACTGGATGAAACCGATGGCTTCCACGCCCAGAATGTCACTTTCCTGGGTCGCATAGATGCGCGTACCGAAGGAAAAGGCGGTCTGTCGGGGATAGTTGTCGGCGAATTCGTGATTGGCGACTTCAAGATCAGTCAGCCATCCGAGTGCCTGGGAGATTTCATCTTCTTCGAAACCGATCGCGGACAACTTTTTGACGAGCGCCTCGGGTTCGGGGCAGGCATCAGGGCGATAGTAGGTTTCGTACAGGTAAACGAGGACATCAAACATGTTCGTACTCTATCGCGAAGGTTATGAATGTACAAGTCAGCCAAGGCCAGTATGGCAGGATTTGCGGCGCTGCGGGGATAATTTCTTCACACGATGCGACGATAACGTGCACCCGGCAGCAGCTCCACCCAACCCTGCAGTTCCAGTGTCAGCAAGCTCCCTGCCAGGCCCGCTGCATCAAGGCCGCAGCGCAACGCGAGGGTATCGGCATCGACCGGGTCATGGCCCAGGCTCTGCAATAACTGTTGGCTTGCCGCATCGAGCTCTTCCATGGCGCGCGATGAAGTTGCCTGCACGACAGCTTGCTGCTTCGGCAACGTCGACCAGCCACGCAGCTCATCGAGAATATCCTGCGTGGTCTCGACCAGCTTGGCCCCTTGCCGGATCAGTTGATGGCAACCCTTGGACAGCGGCGCGTGGATCGACCCCGGAATGGCAAACACATCCCGCCCCTGCTCGGCCGCCATGCGCGCGGTGATCAGCGAACCCGACCGGGCCGCCGCCTCCACCACCAGCACGGCGCGCGACAAGCCCGAGATCAGGCGGTTGCGGCGCGGAAAGTTGGCTGCCAGCGGCGGCGTGCCCAGCGCATATTCGCTGACGATGCAGCCGCCCTCGGCGATGCGTTGTGCCAGCGCGCGATTGCGCTGGGGATAATCCAGATCGATGCCGGTACCGATGACGGCCACCGTCGAGCCCGGCCCGACCAATCCGCCGGCATGGGCCGCGGCGTCGATGCCCAGCGCCAGTCCGGAGACGATGGTGATGCCCGCACGGCTGAGCTCCTCCGAAAACCGGCCCGCATGCTGCACGCCCTGGGCCGTGGCATTGCGGCTGCCCACCACCGCCAGCGCATTGCCCGCCAGCAGCGCCGGATTGCCGCGCACGTACAGCAGCAAGGGCGGATCGGCAATCTGCAGCAAGCCCGGCGGATAGCTTGCATCGGCCAGCGTGATGACGGATTGCCCCGGCACCTGCACCCAGGCCAGCGTGGCGGCGATGCGCTCGCGCTGCTGTGCGGTCGGCGCGCACACCAGGCGGGCCGCCACCGGGGCCGGCACCACCGCCCGCAAGGCCGCCTGATCGGCCTGCCAGATGCCCTGCGGCAAACCGAACACCGCCAGCAGCCGGCGCGCAGTACCGGCCCGATGCCGTCCGTCATGGCCAGGCGCAGCCAGGCAGCCAGTTCTGTGGCCGGATCGGCCATATTGTCGCGGAAAGGCTCTTGCATGAGGATATATGAAGTGTTGTACAACGGCCGCCCGCTCAAGGCCGTGCGGCGCGGCTCTCCGGGCGGGCCTGTGGCGGGCTGTGATACACTTTTCCAAAAAACGGGAATCTCCTGGCCGCCGCGCCACGCCGCACAGGCCTGCCAGGACCGGCATTGTGCGGTGGCCGTGCTTGAAGCGTCGCGCTTCGGCCGCATTTACATGACAAATCCCGAAATGAATTTCCCGCACGCTCGCAAAATGACGAGATCCGGCCCGAACCAGGTCCCCCGAGACCGAACCCCAAGCTTACCGAGAACACACGTATGGCCCTGCTGAACATCCTCCGTTATCCCGATCCGCGCCTGCACAAGGTTGCCGTCCCCGTGACCGTCTTCGACGAGCGCATCAAGAAGCTGGTGGCCGACATGGCCGAGACCATGTATGCCGCCCCCGGCGTGGGCCTGGCCGCCAGCCAGGTGGATGTGCATGAACAGGTGGTGGTCATCGACGTCTCCGATGAAGGCAAGAACCTGCAGGTCTTCATCAACCCCGAGATCCTTTGGGCCAGCGAAGAGAAGCGCGTCTACGACGAAGGCTGCCTGTCGGTGCCCGGCATCTACGATGGCGTGGAACGTCCGGCCCGCGTGAAGGTGCGCGCTTTTGATGCCGACGGCAAGGCCTTCGAGGTCGATGCCGATGAGCTGCTGGCGGTGTGCATCCAGCATGAGATGGATCACCTGAAGGGCAAGGTCTTCGTCGAATACCTGTCGCCGTTGAAGCGCAACCGCATCAAGACCAAGCTGCAGAAGGAAGAGCGCGAGATGAAGAAGAAGGCGGGCTAGGACTTGCTAGCACGGCTAATGCAATGCATCGGCGCAGACGCCGGCCGGGTGAATGCCCGGTCGGCGTTTTTTTTGCCGGTTGACCAATGAACGAATAAAACCAGGAGTTGGCCATGCTGGCCGGAAGACCACACTACTTCGCATTCTGGTATGACGTGGCCGAGAGCACCGGCAGCTTTTGCTACGGCCCCTTCAATATTTTCCTCAACGGGAGGCTATTGCTGAGCGCCAGCGAAAGCAATTTCACGCTCAATGTCATCGCCTCCGACCTGAGGCGCTGCTACGACAGCCTCGGCAAGCTCGATGAGCTGCCGCCGGACTTTGATCCCTGCGCAGTCTTTGTGCGTGCACTGCACACCAACGGCTATCATTCGTACTCAGATCCCGTGTTTCCATCTCACTGGTTTTCCGAGACCGATGCGAGAATCTCGGCGCTCCTCGATCTGTTTATCGAAATAGAAGATAGTCGCCGGACGATCCCTCCCTACGGAGTAGAGCTATCCATGTATTCGGAAATCAGTGACACAGGCTGGCGATTTTTCCTGTTTTCCCAGGGAGGCAATGACATGCTGCTTTGCTCGAACGATTTGGGGAAAACGGTGCTTTGCCATGCGTTTCCCGAGGGCGAGGTGAAAAGGGCGGTCGAGCAATTCCTGACCGTAGAGCATCTTCCTTACGATGTGTCTGCCGAGTGAATTTCACAGGGATGCAACAGCATTGCGAAACGTCGTACTGATTGCTTCAGACAAGTAATCCGCCGGTCCCACTCCAGATCAAGGTGCAATATTGAAAAACACATCAAGAGCGACCGTCTATTTCAATGGCAACTTGTATCAGTTCATCACGATGTCGCAAGGCATGCTCGATTTTGCCGAACCCGACGTCTCACCTCAGATATTGATGCCAACGGCCACCGCTGCCGAGCTCGGCAGCGCGCTGCGACTGGCCTTGTCCAGGAGCAGAAACGTCTCGGTGCCTGAACTTCAGGAAATCCTCAAATCAGGCATCGTGCAAAAAAATGCCAAGGAACGGCAAGCATTGCTCATGCAGCAATACGGCTACAAGAATCGCAAGGCCATGATGAGAAAGATGGCGTGCTGCTGGATTACGGCAAACAGTGGCAACATCGAGATCAAACCCACGCACCACAAGAATATCGATGGCTATTCAGGCATCAGCAACGATGGCCCCGAGATCCTTTATGTCGATACCAACAGTAGCGATGCAGAACTGGGCGCAGCGTTGATGGAAGGCTTCGCCCGCTGCACCAGTGCTGTGCCTTGAAAAGCTCACACCGCCACAAACCGATACACCCCATCCTCCCCAAGCAAGCGCTTCACCGCGCCGTCATACCAGAGCTTGTGCAAGTGCGCCACCGCCTCCCCCAGCGCAAAGGACAGCTGATGCGTATCCAGCGGCCGCTTGAACATCACCGGCAGGATATCCACGCCGGTCTGCGGTGTGGCACAGGCCTCCAGCACTTCGGCCAGACGCTCGCGGTGATGGTCGTTCAACTGCTGGATACGGGTATGCAAGCCACGGAAGGGCTTGCCATGCGAAGGCAGCACCAGCACATCGGCCGGCAGGTGGCCATACTTCTTCAAGGAATCCACGTACTGCTGCACCGGATTGCTTTCCGGCTCGATCGCAAACACCGACACATTGGTGGAGATGCGCGGCAAGACCATGTCCCCCGAAATGAGTACATTCAGCGCCGCGCAATACAGGGAAACGTGCTCCGGCGAATGCCCGAACCCGGTGATGATCTCCCAGTCCCGTCCACCGATGCGCACGGCGTGACCATCCTGCATGCGGTGATACGCGTGCGGCACCGCCGGCACCAGGTCCTGGTAATACGTATTGCGTCCCTGCAACGTCGCCACGGTCTGGGGATCCGCCAGGCCATGCCGCTGGAAATGCGGCGTGGACGCCGTCCCCTCGGCACCCGGCAAAGCCGCCGACATCACGCGCGCAAAGGCGTAATCACCGGTACTCATCCACAGGGGTGCCTGCCAGCGCTGGCACAGCCAGTCGGCCAGCCCTACGTGATCGGGATGGCAATGCGTGACCAGCACCCGCAGGATGGGCAAGCCATCGAGTTCTTCGGTGAAGATGCGCTCCCAGGCCGTGCGCGTGTCATCGGTGGCGATGCCGCAATCGACCACGGTCCAGCCGCGCTGGCGGCCATGCGGGGTGTCGGCCTCGTCTTCCAGCAGCCACAGGTTGATGTGATTCAGGGCAAAGGGCAGCCCCATGCGCAGCCAGCGCACGCCCGGTGCCACCTCCATGGTGTGGCCGGTTTCGGGCAGGGTGTCGCCGAAGGCGTAGTCGAGCTGGGATTCAAGAGCATTCATCAGTAAGCCTGGCGATCATCGTGAGGAGAGTCAAAGGCGTCGCACCAGCCCTGCATTTTTTGCTGGACGACAGGGCACAATATACTTTACGTTAACGTAAAGTGCCAGACCAACCCAATCCATCCCGTCCATGCCTACCTACACCATCACCGAACTGGCGGAAGAATTCGCGATCACGCCGCGCGCGATCCGGTTCTACGAAGACCACGGCATCCTCAATCCCAAGCGCGAGGGGGTGGGCGGCCGGCATCGCGTCTATCCGGCGCGCGAACGCACGCGCCTGAAGCTCACGCTGCGCGGCAAGCGCCTCGGCTTCACGCTGGCCGAAATCAAGGACTTGATCGACATGTACGAATCGCCCAAGGATACGCAGCCGCAGCTGCAGCGCTTCCTGGGCCTGCTGCAACAGCATCGCGAAAAACTGGAGCAGCAGCGCGAAGACCTCGAACTGACCCTCTCCGAAATTGCCGCCCACGAAGAGGAATGCCGGCAATTGCTGGCCGATGCCAAACCGAAGATCAAACGCAAGGCGGTAGCGGCCTGACGCAAACGGCATTTCGCAACGCACAGAGCGTCTTCATTGACGTTAACGTCAAGCAACAGCAATCGTTCCACATCACAACAAGAATTCCGCAAACATCCAACGAGGAGACACCCATGATCCACCTGCCCGGCCTCAATTTCGACCATGGCGAAGACATCGCCGCCCTGCGTGAAGCGGTTGCCGCCTTCGCCCAAACGGAGATCGCCCCGCGCGCAGCCGAGATCGACCGCAGCGACCAGTTCCCCATGGACCTGTGGAAGAAGCTGGGCGACCTGGGTGTGCTGGGCATCACCGTCGGTGAGGAATACGGCGGGGCCGGACTGGGCTACCTGGCGCACATCATCGCGATGGAAGAAATCTCGCGCGCCTCGGCTTCGGTGGGCCTGTCCTACGGCGCACACTCCAACCTGTGCGTGAACCAGATCAAGCGCAACGGCAATGAAGAGCAGAAGCGCAAGTACCTGCCCAAGCTGATCTCGGGCGACTTCATCGGCGCGCTGGCCATGTCCGAACCCAATGCCGGCTCGGATGTGGTGAGCATGAAACTGCGCGCCGACAAGAAGGGCGACCGCTACGTGCTCAACGGCAGCAAGATGTGGATCACCAACGGCCCCGATGCCGACGTGCTGGTGGTCTATGCCAAGACCGATCTCGACGCCGGTGCGCGCGGCATGACCGCCTTCCTGGTGGAAAAAGGATATAAAGGATTTTCCGTCGCGCAGAAACTGGACAAGCTCGGCATGCGCGGTTCCCACACCGGTGAACTGGTGTTCCAGGATTGCGAAGTCCCGGAAGAAAACGTGCTGGGCGGCGTCGGCCGTGGCGTCAACGTGCTGATGTCGGGCCTGGACTTCGAGCGCAGCGTGCTCTCCGGTGGCCCGCTGGGCATCATGCAGGCCTGCATGGATGTGGTGGTGCCGTATGTGCATGACCGCAAGCAGTTCGGCCAGGCCATCGGCGAATTCCAGCTCATGCAGGGCAAGCTGGCTGACATGTATTCCACCATGATGGCCTGCAAGGCCTACGTCTATGCGGTCGGCCAGGCCTGTGACCGTGCCGACAGCGCGGACAAGGTACGCTCCCTGCGCAAGGACGCCGCCGGCGCCATCCTCTACTCGGCCGAGAAGGCCACCTGGATGGCGGGTGAGGCGATCCAGTCGCTGGGTGGCAATGGCTACATCAACGAGTATCCCGTGGGCCGCCTGTGGCGCGATGCCAAGCTCTACGAAATCGGTGCCGGCACCAGCGAGATCCGCCGCATGCTGATCGGCCGCGAACTGTTTGCCGATACGCTGTAAGCGCCCTCCCCTCTTTTGAAACTCCAAACACAACGGACATCATGAGCACACCCATCGATTTCTACTTCGACTTCAGCTCGCCCTACGGCTATTTCGCTGCCGTCGAGATCGACAAGCTGGCCGCGAAATACAGCCGCAGCGTCAACTGGCATCCCATCCTGCTGGGCCCCATCTTCAAGGCACTGGGCACCAATTCGCTGGCCAACATTCCGGTCAAGGGCGACTACTCGCGCCACGACATGGAGCGCACCGCACGCTTCCACAATATCTTTTACAAGGCCCCGAGCCAGTTCCCCATCGGCACGCAAGTGGCTGCGCGCGCCACGCTGTGGGTGCAGCAGACCCAGCCGGCCAAGGCAGTGGACCTGATCAAGACCTTGTACAGCGCCTACTTCACCGAAGACATCGACATCAGCGTGCCCGAAAACGTGCTGCGCATCGCCGCCGACAACGGCATCGACCGCGCCGCGCTGGAAACGGCGCTGGGCACGCCCGAACTGAAGGAGCAGCTGCGCGCAGCCACCGAGGCAGCCGGCAAGGCTGGCGTCTTCGGCTCGCCCTTCATGATCGTCGATGGCGAACAATTCTGGGGCTTCGACCGCTTCACCCAGCTGGAAGCCTTCCTCAAGAACGGAAAGATCTGATGAGCACCAAGAAAGACAAGTCCGGCCCCTGCCCCTGCGGCCAGCCCAGCTTCGAGAAATGCTGTGGCCGCTTCATCACCGGTGGCCAGGTGCCGGCCACGGCCGAGCTGCTGATGCGCTCGCGCTATACCGCCTTCGCCCTGCGCGACGAAGCCTACCTGCGCGCGACCTGGTTCCCGGACACCCTGCCGGAAGAAGAGCTGACCAGCGAAACCGACGTCAAGTGGATCGGCCTGGACATCAAGAAACACCAGCACGCCAGCGGCAGCGATGAAGCGACCGTCGAATTCGTGGCGCGCTTCAAGGTCGGCGGCAAGGCGCACCGCCTGCACGAGATCAGCAACTTCGTGCGCCAGCCTGACGACAGCGGCCAGGCCCGCTGGTATTACGTGGACGGGCGCTTCCCGGAGGACTGACGTTTTCTGCACCATGCCCCGCTGCGCCAGCACCGGTGCGGCCGACAGCACAACAAGAAACTGAACAGAGAGACCAAACCATGCCGCAGATTGAAAGCAAGCTCAACCCGCGCAGCGAGGAATTCCAGCACAACCGCGATGCCATGCAGCGCATCGTCGACGACCTGCGCCAGAAGGTGGCCGCCATCGCCGAAGGCGGCGGCCAGGCCGCGCGCGAGAAGCACGTGGCACGCGGCAAGCTGCTGCCGCGCGACCGGGTGCAGATGCTGCTGGACCCCGGCACGCCCTTCCTGGAATTCTCGCAACTGGCCGCCTACGGCATGTACCGCGAGAAAGACCGCGAAGGCAACCTGAAAGATGCCGCCCCCTCGGCCGGCATCATTACCGGCATCGGCCGCGTGGCCGGGCAGGAGTGCGTGATCGTCTGCAACGATGCCACCGTCAAGGGCGGCACCTACTATCCGATGACGGCCAAGAAGCACCTGCGCGCGCAGGAGATCGCCGAATTCAATCACCTGCCCTGCATCTACCTGGTCGACAGCGGCGGGGCCAACCTGCCCAACCAGGATGAGGTCTTCCCCGACCGCGATCACTTCGGCCGCATCTTCTACAACCAGGCCAACCTGTCGGCCAGGGGCATTCCGCAGATCGCGGTGGTGATGGGCTCCTGCACTGCAGGCGGTGCGTATGTGCCGGCCATGAGCGATGAGTCCATCATCGTCAAGGAGCAGGCCACCATCTTCCTGGCCGGCCCGCCGCTGGTCAAAGCGGCCACCGGTGAAGTGGTGACGGCTGAAGAACTGGGCGGCGGCGACGTCCACACGCGACTCTCGGGCGTGGCCGATCACCTGGCCCAGGACGATACCCGTGCGCTGGCCATCGCGCGCAACATCGTCAGCCACCTCAACCGCCGCAAGCCGCAGCAGCTGGCGCTACGCGAGAGTGTCGAACCCAGGTATCCGGCGCAGGAACTGTATGGCGTGATCCCGACCGATACGCGCAAGCCCTTCGACGTGCGCGAGGTCATCGCCCGCATCGTCGATGGCAGCGAGTTCGATGAATTCAAAGCGCGCTACGGCACCACGCTGGTGTGCGGTTTCGCGCACCTGCACGGCATGCCGGTGGGCATCATCGCCAACAACGGCATCCTGTTTTCGGAGGCGGCCGAGAAGGGCACGCACTTCATCGAACTGTGCTGCCAGCGCAAGATCCCGCTGATCTTCCTGCAGAACATCACCGGCTTCATGGTCGGCAAGAAGGCCGAGAACGAGGGCATTGCGCGCCATGGTGCAAAAATGGTCACGGCCGTCTCCACCGCCAAAGTGCCCAAGTTCACTGTCATCATCGGCGGCAGTTTCGGTGCGGGCAACTATGGCATGTGCGGCCGCGCCTTCTCGCCGCGCTTCCTGTGGATGTGGCCCAATGCGCGCATCTCGGTGATGGGTGGGGAGCAGGCCGCCAGTGTCCTGGCCACCGTCAAGCGCGACGGCATCGAAACGCGCGGCGGCAGTTGGAGCGCCGAAGAGGAAGCCGCCTTCAAGGAGCCCATCCGCGCCCAATATGAAACCCAGGGCCATCCGTATTACGCCTCGGCGCGCCTGTGGGACGACGGCGTGATCGATCCTGCCGATACCCGCCAGGTATTGGCGCTGGGATTGTCGGCCGCCCTGAACGCCCCCATCGAAGAGACCCGATTCGGCGTCTTCCGCATCTGAAGCGCGCCACCGAGGAGACACCATGTTCACCAAGATCCTGATCGCCAATCGCGGCGAAATCGCCTGCCGCGTGGCCGCCACGGCCCGCCGCCTGGGCATCGCCACCGTGGCCGTCTATTCCGACGCCGATGCGCAGGCCAAGCACGTGGCCGCCTGCGACGAGAGCGTCCACCTGGGCCCGGCACCGGCCAAGGAAAGCTATCTCTGCGCCGACAAGATCATCGCCGCCGCACTCGCCACAGGTGCGCAGGCGATTCACCCCGGCTACGGTTTCCTGTCGGAGAACGCCGGATTCGCCCAGGCCTGCGCCGATGCCGGCCTGGTTTTCATCGGCCCGCCGGCCTCGGCCATCGATGCCATGGGCTCCAAATCCGCTGCCAAGGCCTTGATGGAAAAGGCCGCCGTACCGCTGGTGCCGGGCTATCACGGCGAGCGCCAGGAGAGCGATTTTTTACGCGCGGAAGCAGACCGCATCGGCTACCCGGTGCTGCTCAAGGCCAGCGCCGGTGGCGGCGGCAAGGGCATGCGCGTGGTCGAACGCAGTGAAGATTTTGAAGCGGCACTGGCCTCCTGCAAGCGCGAGGCGATCTCCAGCTTTGGCGATGACCGCGTGCTGGTGGAGAAATACCTGACCCGTCCGCGCCATATCGAAATCCAGGTCTTTGCCGATGGCCATGGCAATTGCGTCTATCTCTTCGAGCGCGACTGCTCGGTGCAGCGCCGCCACCAGAAGGTGCTGGAAGAAGCCCCTGCCCCCGGCATGAGCTGCGGCCGCCGTGCCGCCATGGGTGAGGCGGCCGTCGCGGCTGCCCGTGCGGTGGGCTACGTCGGTGCCGGCACGGTGGAATTCATCGCCAACCAGGATGGCAGTTTTTACTTCATGGAAATGAACACGCGCCTGCAGGTCGAGCACCCCGTCACGGAAATGATCACCGGACTGGACCTGGTGGAGTGGCAATTGCGCGTGGCCTCGGGCGAACCGCTGCCGCTGAAGCAGGAGCAGCTGCGCATTCAGGGCCATGCCATCGAGGCGCGCATCTATGCAGAGAATCCCGAGAAAGGCTTCCTCCCCTCCATCGGCACGCTCACCCGCATGCGCAGCGCCCCTGCAGTGGAATTCACGCTGGCCGCACCCGGCGCCACGCAACCGGCGGCCGTGCGCATCGATGCCGGCGTGCGCGAGGGCGATGCCATCTCGCCCTTCTATGATCCGATGATCGCCAAGCTCATCGTCTGGGGTGCGGACCGTGATGCGGCCCTGCGCAACATGGCGCGTGCGCTGGCGCAATACCAGGTGGTCGGACTGGCGACCAACATCGGCTTCCTGCAGCGGCTGATCGCGGGGGAAGCATTTGCGACGGCCGATCTCGATACCGGCCTGATCGAACGTCACCGCGACGCGCTCTTCCCTGCCCCGGTTGCGCCCACGACCGACACGCTGGCGCTGGCCACAGCTGCCCTGCTGCAACAGGAGCAGCGCCATCAGGACAGCCGCGATCCCTGGGCACAAACCAGCGGCTGGCGTCTCAATACCCGCCTGCAGCGCAGCCTGAATTTCGAGGATGACTCAGGCAACAGCGAAGTCCGGATCGACTACGCGGGCGACGGCCGGCAATGGCAATTGCAGATCGGCGGCAACACGCACACGCTGGCCCTGCATGCGGCCAGTACCGACAGCGTGCGCATCTCCCTGGATGGCCGCACCCTGCAAGCGGACGTAGCGTGGGAAGGCGAAGGGCTGCACCTCTTCGATGGCCGCAGCCAGCACAGCCTGCGCCTGCTCGACCCGATGGCCCACGCCGGCCACGCCGAGGCCGAGGGCGGACGCCTGACCGCGCCCATGCCCGGCAAGATCGTCGCGCTGCTGGTGGACCAGGGCGCGAGCGTCACGCAAGGCACGCCGCTGCTCATCATGGAAGCCATGAAGATGGAACACACCATCGCCGCGCCCTCGGCCGGCACCGTGGAAGCGCTGCGCTATGCCGTCGGCGACCAGGTGGCCGAAGGTGCGCAGCTGCTGGACTTCAAGGCCGCGTGAGCAGCGCGCCGTGAACACGTCCGCACTGCGCCTGCCCCCCTCGCTGCACGTACTGGAGCGGGGCTGGCTGTCGTCCAACAACGTGCTGCTGTTCGGCCGCGATGAAGTCGCCATGATCGACAGCGGCTACGTTGCCCATGCAGAACAGACGCAGACGCTGGTGCGCCACGTCCTGCACCAGCGCGGGCGTGAGCGGCTCGATGTGCTGCTCAATACCCATCTGCATTCGGACCACTGTGGCGGCAATGCCGCCCTGCATGCCGCCTATGGCTGCCGCATTGCCATCCCGGCTGCCGAGGATGCCAAGGTGCGCCAGTGGGACGAAGACGCCCTGAGCTACCGCGCCACCGGCCAGCGCTGTCCGCGCTTTACGCACGATCAGGTGATCCGCAGCGGCGATGTGCTGCGCCTGGGCGATCTCGACTGGACCGCCCTGGCCGCGCCCGGCCATGACCCGCATGCGCTGCTGCTGTATTGCGCGCAGGAGGGTGTGCTGATCTCGGCGGATGCCTTGTGGCGCAATGGCTTCGGGATCATCTTCCCGGAGCTGGATGGCGAATCCGGTTTCGAGGAGGCGCGCGCCACGCTGGAGCTGATCCGCAGCCTCGATGTGCGCACCGTGATTCCCGGCCATGGCGCGCCCTTCACCGAGGTGGACGATGCGCTGGAAAAGGCCTTCTCGCGGCTGGATTATCTGCAGGCCGATCCGCTGCGCAATGCGCACAATGGCATCAAGGTCCTGGTGAAATTCCTGCTGCTGGAACGCGGCCGGATTGCGCTGGCGGACTTGGCGACGATGATGCGGGAGATCCCCTTGTTGCGCATCACCAATGCGCGCTTCCTGCAGATGGAGGATGCGGCCCTGGCCGACTGGTGCGTGGCGCAACTGCAGAAGGCGGGCGCGGCGGCCAGCGATGGCGTGTTCCTGCTGGATCGCTGAATGCGGGCCTGCGCGGCAGAGGGGGCGGGGGTGCTGTTATCATTTCCGGCTTGTCCTGCTGCCGGCCTTGCGCCTCCTAGTCAAACGCCATGAACGCCATGAACGAACCTGCTGCCGCCCTGCCCTCTTCCGCCCAACGTGTTGCCGACCTGCTGGCGGCGATGGGCCATGACAAACCGGTCACGATGCTGCCCTCGACCGGCCGCACCTCTGCCGAAGCCGCTGCGGCCGTGGGCTGCAGCGTGGCCGAGATTGCCAAGTCCATCATCTTCCGGCGCGTTTCTGACGGTGCCCCGGTGCTGGTCATTGCCAGCGGTGCCAACCGGGTGGACGAAGCCAAGGTCACCGCCCTGACCGGTCCGCTGGGCAAGGCCGACGCCAAGTTCGTGCGCGACACGACCGGCTATGCCATCGGCGGCGTCTGCCCGATTGGCCACGTGGTCAAGCCGGTGATGCTGATCGATCAGGACCTGTTCAACTTTGACAGTGTCTGGGCGGCGGCCGGCCATCCGCATGCCGTCTTCAACCTCACGGCCGCGCAGCTGGAGAAGATGACCGGCGGCACGGTGGCCGATGTGCGTCTCGATGCCGCGCCGGCGGCCAGCTGAACTGTTCGACAGCCATCCACGCAATACAACAACCCCAACGGAGACCCGCATGATGAGCCTGCCCAAGAAAGTGAAGATCGTTGAAGTCGGACCACGCGACGGTTTGCAGAACGAGAAGGAAACAATTTCCGCCGAGGTCAAGATCGAGCTGGTGAACCGGCTTTCTGCGGCGGGTTTTCCGAATGTGGAGGCGGCTTCGTTCGTCTCGCCCAAGTGGGTGCCGCAGATGGCGACTTCGAGCGAGGTAATGCATGGCATCACGCGCAAGCCGGGCGTGGTGTATTCCGCGCTGGTGCCCAACATGAAGGGCTTCGAGGCGGCGCTGGAGGCGGGGGTGGATGAGGTGGTGATTTTCGGTGCGGCCTCGGAGGCGTTCTCGCAGAAGAACATCAATTGCTCCATTGCCGAATCCATCGAACGTTTTGCCGAAGTGGCCAAGGCCGCCAAGGACCACCGCAAGCGCCTGCGTGCGGCGGTGAGTTGCGCGTTCGGTTGTCCGTACCAGGGTGAGGTGCCGCTGGACGCGGTGGCCGACGTGGTGCGGCGTTTCCGCGAGCTGGGCTGTGACGAGATCGACATCGCCGACACCATCGGCGTGGCCACGCCGGGCAAGGTGCGGCCGGTGATGGAGACGGCGATCCGTGAATTCCATATCGAAGGTTTGTCGGGTCACTTCCACGATACCTATGGGCAGGCGCTGGCCAATATCTATGCCAGTCTGCAGACAGGCATCAGCATCTATCACGCGTCGGTGGCGGGGCTGGGGGGATGTCCTTATGCCAAGGGTGCGACCGGCAATGTGGCGACCGAGGATGTGCTGTACATGATGAACGGGCTCGGTATCGAGACCGGGATCGACCTGGATGCAGTGGCCGAGGCGGGGCAGTTCATCTCGCAGCAGCTGGGGCGCAAGTCGGTGAGCAGGGTGGGGAATGCGTTGGCGGCCAAGCGCGCCGCTGCGTGAGTCGATGCCAAGGCGCCCTGAGCGCAAGGATGGAGAACGCCGGGCGATGACCCGGCGTTTTACTTGGCAGGAATTTCTCGCACCGGCGACCGCATGGGCCAAAGACAGCGCTCAAGTCACTGCTGGCGATAACGCCGCAGGCCGCGCACCGGCAGCTTGTCCGATTCGATGAGCGCCTTTTTCAGTGCACGCTTGTGCAGCAGCGCGCCCCCAATCAGTGCGACGGCGGCCAGGACGATGATGAGGACATTGACGAGATCAAAGTGTTGCATGATTCCCCCCTACGGCTAATAACGACAGATGGAACGCGGGCATGGCCCTTCCGGCTGAGCCGGTCCGCAAGACGCCCCCGGTAGCGCCCTGCGTGGCCTGTTTTACTGCAGGCTTGTGGAAAACATAGCACGCATGAAGGGAAGACAGTAAATCATATAAATAATTTCCTGAATATTTCACCTTCGCGCAATTAAAAGCACGACCGTTATATTTTGTCGCTTTTTGTCCTATAATCGCCGGACAAAAGCGGCATGGGGTCCAGCCCTGTTGCCTTGAGATAATGACAACCCAAGAGAGACGACCATGCCACCAGCCCCTGCTTACCCCAAAGCATTGCAAGATCTGCGCCTGCCCATCATCTGCTCGCCCATGTTCATCGCCAGCGGCCCGGCCCTGGTGGCAGCCCAGTGCAAGGCCGGGCTGGTCGGATCGTTTCCTGCCCTCAATGCGCGCCCAGCCGAGCTGCTCGACACCTGGCTGACCCAGCTGCAGGACGAGCTTGCCCAATGGCAAGCAGAGCACCCGCAACGCAAGGTGGGACCGATCGCGGTCAACCAGATCGTGCACCAGTCCAACGACCGCCTGGCCCAGGACGTGGCCACCTGCGTGAAGCACCAGGTGCCCATCATCATCTCCAGCCTGCGCGCACCGCCCAAGGAAATGCTGGATGCCGTCCACAGCTATGGCGGCATCGTGCTGCATGACGTGATCTCGCTGCGCCATGCCGAGAAGGCCCTGGAAGCCGGTGTTGATGGCCTGATCCTGGTGGCCGCCGGTGCCGGTGGCCATGCAGGTACGCTCTCGCCCTTCGCGCTGGTGGGTGAAGTGCGCAAGATGTTCAAGGGACCGCTGGCCCTGTCCGGCTCGATCGCCACGGGCGATGCGGTGCTGGCGGCGCAGGCCATGGGCGCGGACTTCGCCTACATGGGCTCGCGCTGGCTGGCCACGCGTGAATCCAATGTCGACGATGCCTACCGCCAGGCCATCGTGGAGTCGACCGCCGCCGATGTGGTCTACACCAACCTCTTCACCGGCGTGCACGGCAACTACCTGAAGAAGTCCATCGTCAATGCCGGCCTCGATCCGGACAACCTGCCCGAAGCCGACAAGACCAAGATGAACTTCGGTTCCGGCGGCGGCAGCAAGGCCAAGGCATGGCGCGATATCTGGGGCGCAGGCCAGGGCGTGGGACTGATGGAAGATGTGCCGACCGTGGCCGAGATGGTGGATAGGCTGGAAGAGGAATATCGCGCCGCGCGTGCGCGACTGTCGCTGTGAGGCGACGCTTTTGCAGTAACGGATGAGCTTCACGCCATCATGAGCGGCGTGAAAAACTAAGTAAAAGGCGGACCGCTACCCGGGTCCGCTTTTTTTTTCATGTGCGGCCATTCGCAGCAGATGGGGAACGCAGCCAGTCCTGGCGCGTCCAAGCGGGCATCTGCTCTTCTCTTTCCGCGCCTTGTGCGCCGGCTTGTACGAATTGTCTGTCGGACAAAATCTTATTTTTCATCCCACTTTGTAACTCGCGGCACTTCTGTTGGGAGGTCCGGTCGTACTTGTTCGCTTCATGCAGATGCAAGGCGTGATGATGCGCTGTGGCCACTCTCACACGGCATCGCCCTGCGGCAAAAGAAGAGTCAACCATTCAATTGCGAGGACCACCACCATGACCAGCTTCCTGAGAACCAGAAAAGACCGTCATCCCAAACACGACAAGCCGCGCCTGCCGCATGAGCATGACCAGCATGCGGACCGCCAGGATGCAGCCAACAGCGGCCATGCCGTCGAGCGCCCCGAGATCCGGCAAGCGTATGACGATATCCGCAAGGGCCAGGTTGATACCGACCTGCGCGGCACCGGCGGCCTGGATGAAATGAACAAACGCCCCGGCAGCCGCTCGGCCGAAGCGCCCCGCAAAGAGCGCGACGAGGGCTGAGGCCAGCTCCAAGTCCTGCCGCGCCGGCCCCGGACTGGCCGACGCGCAGGCGTCATAGACCGGATTGCACGATCCAGTCCGAGATGATCCTGAACAACTCCTGCGGCTTTTCCATCGGCGTCATGTGACCGCAGTCGCCGATGATCTCCAGGCGCGAGTGCGGTATCTGGCGCGCCATCTCTTCCGATTCCTCCACACTGCGCAGCTTGTCTTCGTCACTGCTGACGATGAGTACCGGGCATTGCAGCTGTTGCAGATCCTCGGCGTTGCTGTCGCGCAGGGTCTGCAACTGCCGCAGGAATACGTCCTTGCCATTGGCCAGGGCCATGGCCTGCAGCCGGTCCAGCAGGGCGCGATCGGTGCTGCGCGCCGGGTGCAGCGAAGAGGCCAGCGCACGCGATGTCAGTCCCTTGAAGGGGGTGCGCTGGGCCAGTTCGATTTGCGCCAGCGTGCCCGCCGATTCGCGCTCGGTCTGCGGGCGCGATGAGGTATTGAGCAAACCCAGGCCCAGCACGCGCTCCGGTGCCTTGAGCGCAATGGCTTGCGCCACGAAACCGCCCATCGAAAATCCGAACAGCACGAAGCGCTCCGGCGCCTGGCGCAGCACGGCGTCGGCCATGGCCTGGATGCCGATATCCTGGCCGAGGTTGCCGAAGGTCAGTGCACCCAGCGTGGACAGATCGGCCTGCATGTCATCCCACAGGTGGGCATTGAGCATGAAGCCCGGCAGCAGGACCAGATTGCGCATCGTATTTTTTCCTTGCATCAGAGGTTGTAGAAATGAAAAGCGGAGGCCTTACTGCAGCCACTGCGCGCGGCGGCTGGACCCGGCCATGGCCAGGCACAAGACGCCCAGCAAGGCCAGTGCAGCCTGCAATCCCCAGCCATGGGCGAGGAAGCCGAACACCGGCGGGCCAATCAGGCTGCCGCTGTAGCCCAGCGTGGCCACCGCCGCCAGGGCGCTGGAACCATGCCGTCCGGCAGCACTGAAGACGAACGGGAAGACCGCGGCCACGCCGGTACCCGCAATGGCAAAGCCAAGAATGGCCAGCGTCATGCCGGGTGCCGCCACGGCCAAGGCGATGCCCAAGCTCGCGATGAGCGTGCCGACCCACACCACGCGGCGCGCGTCATAGCGGGCCTTGAGACGGTCGCCGATCATGCGCATGATGAGCATCATCCCGGCGAAGGCAGCATAGGCAAGGGGCGTTGCCCCATCGCTGGCACCGATGTGGTCCTTCATGTAGATACCACTCCAGTCCGCCACCGAGCCTTCGACGATGGCACCGCAGAAGGCGATCACGCCCAGCACCACCAGATGTCCGTGCGGCAGTACGAAGAGCTTGCGTGCGGGGTCATGCTCGGGGCGGTCATCGGGCAACGCTTCATAGCAGGCGTAGAGCGGATAGAGGAACAGCGCGGCCACCAGCAGGAAGTGCCAGATCGGTGCGATACCCATGCCCGCCACGGCACTGGCGGCCAGCGCACCCGAGAAGGTGCCCACGCAGAACCAGCCGTGCAGCATGGACATGATGGGCCGGCCGGCATCGCGTTCAGCCTGGGCGCCCAGCGCATTGATGGCGACGTCGAAGCAGCTCGAAGCCGCCCCGTAGATCGTGCAGATCAGCATGAGCGAGGCCACGTTCGGTGCCAGTCCCAGCAAGGGCAGCGACACCAGCAGGCCCAGCCCTGCGTAGAGCGTGCTGTGGCGCGCGCCGTAATGGCCGGTGATCCACGCAGCCAGCGGGAACGAGCCGACCGCGCCGATGCCGCCACACAGCAGCACCAGCGCCAGCGTGGCCGCATCGAGCTGCAGATGGTCCCGGATGGCGGGAATGCGTGCGGCCCAAGTGGCAAAGACCACGCCCAGCAGCAGGAAGAACAGCGGGATGGCAGACTTGCGCCAGATCAGGCGCAAGGGAGAAGACGGGCGGGAAGTGGACAGCTTGGTTGTCATCGATCAGTCAGGAATGTAAACTGCGCAGAATCATTTCTTTCCTGAAATGAGTTTCAATATTGCAGGCCGCTATTATCCGACAACCGGGAAAACGCATGCACATGCGTCGTCGGACCAGCGGGTCGGGGCTTCCTTCAAGGGGGCTCAATCAGAGACAAAGGGACCTGCAAAGGTTCACGGCAGGCGCATCGCCTTCCAACTATTCATCAAGCAACACCTCTGAGCGACCGTGCACGCTGCCAGCGGCTGCAATCACGCAGGGACAGGAATGCCAGTTTCAGAACCGAACAAGATCTACCAGGAAGTCATCGATGCACTGATCGCCCTGCATCGGCTCACTGACGGCTATACGCCCAACCACGAGGACCAGACCGCCGAACTGGCGGTGATGATCGGCCGTCATCTGGCCCTGCCGGCCGAGCGCATTGACGTGCTGCACATGGCCGCCCAGGTGCACGACATCGGCAAGGCCAGGATACCGCTCGATTTGCTGACCAAACCCGGCCGCATTACCGCTGACGAATACGGCGTGCTCAAGACCCACGTGCAGTTCGGTTACGAGATCTTGAACAAGATCAGCTTCCCCTTCAACCTGGCCGAGATCGTCTGGTGCCATCATGAGTACCTCGACGGCAGCGGCTATCCGCGCGGCATCGGCGGCGATGCGCTGCCGCTGGAGGCGCGCATCCTGACCGTGGCTGACATCGTCGAGTCGATGTCGGCCGACCGGCCCTACCGCAAGTCGCTGGGCATGGCGGTCGCCCTGGAAGAAATCCAGCGCCAGAGCGGGACGCGCCTCGATCCCGTGGTGGTGGATGCCTGTCTGCACGTGGTGCAGCAACACAACTGGCGGCCGGTCACCAACTAGGGCGCAGCGGTTTGACCGCTTCGGCTACACTGGCACCACACCACAACAAGACCGCCAGGAGACGCCATTCCATGCCCCCTCACGCCGCGCATGCGCCCTCGCCTTTCATCCTGCGCCATCCCATCCTGACCGCCCTGGCCCTGTCGCTGGGCACGGCCGTGGCGCTGGGGGTGGCGCGTTTCTCCTATGCCCTCCTGCTGGCACCCATGCGCAGCGACCTCGGCTGGCCTTACCTCATCGCCGGCGGCATGAATACCGGCAATGCCTTGGGCTACCTGCTGGGCGCGCTGCTGACGCCGCGCCTGATGCGCCGCTATCAGGCGCACCGCGTGCTGATCGCGGGCGCCTTCGCCACCGCCCTGCTGTCCTTCCTGCCGGCGCTGACCACGGACACGCTGCTGCAATTGCTGCTGCGGATAGTAACGGGTGTGACCAGTGCGCTCATCTTCGTCTCGGGCGGATTGCTGGTGAGCCGGCTGGCGGCCCTGCATGCGCAGCGCGCCGGCCTGCTGCTGGGCTTGTATTACGGCGGTACCGGGATCGGCATCGTGGCCGCGTCGCTGCTGGTGCCACCGGTGATGGAGGCCGCCGCCGCCCAGGGTGCGCCCCATCCGTGGCAATGGGCGTGGATCCTGCTGGGCGTGCTGGCGCTGGTGGCCAGCCTGGTCATGACGCTGCCCGCGCGGCTGATGCCGACCTCCCCGGCGCAGGCGGCCGGAGGCGGGGCCTGGCGTCCGCGCAGTTTGCTGTTCGGGCTGACCGGTTATTTATTCTTCGGTCTCGGGTACATCGGCTACATGACCTTCGTCATCGCCTTGCTGAAGGAAGAAGGGATGGCACCGGCGCGGATCACGCTGTTCTTTGCGCTGCTGGGCGCGGCGACCTTTGCGTCTTCACGCATCTGGGCACGCATGCTGGACCGCTTCCGGGGCGGACAATCGCTGGCCATCCTCAACGGCCTGCTGTGCCTGGCCACCCTGTTGCCGGCCACGACGGCCGCGCCGGTGGCGGTGTTTGCCTCAGGGCTGCTGTTTGGCGGCTGCTTCCTGTCGGCCGTGGCGTCGACCACGGCCATGGTGCGTCACAACCTGCCGCCATCCGATTGGCCGGCCGGCATCAGCGCCTTTACCATCATCTTTGCCGTGGGGCAGATCATCGGCCCGTCCATCGTCGGATGGATCGCCGATGGTGCCGGCGGCCTGCAACGCGGCTTGACGTTTTCTGCACTGATGCTGCTGGCGGGGGCGCTGGTGGCGTGGCGGCAAAGGCCGCTGGGCGCGGGCGAGGGACGCACCGCAGGCGTCTGACGTTTTCTGCACATCGGGCCGCGCGGCCAACACCGGCGCGGCCCGCAGAGGGGACACTTAGTGCTGGCCGAGATGGCGGCGCAATGCCTCCACCAGGGTGCCGCAATCCTCATCGGTGCCGATGGTGATGCGCAGGAACTGCTTGATGCGCTCGCTCTTGAAGTGGCGCACGATGATGCCGTCGCTGCGCAAGGCAGCGGCCAGCTCGGCGGCATCGCGCTGTGGATGGCGGGCGAAGACGAAGTTGGCCGCCGAGGGCAGGACCTCGAAGCCCAGTGCTTCCAGCTGCGCCACCAGTGCGGTGCGGCTGGCGATGACCATGTCGCAGGTCTTGCGGAAATAGTCCTCGTCCTCGATGGCGGCGGTGGCACCGGCGATGGCGGGGCGGTCCAGCGGATAGGAGTTGAAGCTGTTCTTGACGCGTTCCAGCGCATCGATCAGGTCGGCATGGCCGACTGCGAAACCGACCCGCATGCCGGCCAGTGCGCGCGACTTGGAGAAGGTCTGCACCACCAGCAAATTGGGATAGCGCTGCACCAGCGGGATGGCGCTCTCGCCGCCGAAATCGATATAAGCCTCATCGACCACCACCACGCGCTCCGGGTTGCCCTGCAGGATGCGCTCCACTTCGTCCAGTCCCAGCAGGCAGCCGGTCGGCGCATTGGGATTGGGGAAGATGATGCCGCCGATGGCATCGCCATGGCCGAGGTAATCCTCGGTGCGCAGGGTGAAATCCTCGGCCAGCGGCACGGCGCGATAGTCGACCTGGTACAGGCCGGCATAGGTCGGATAGAAGCTGTAGGTGATGTCCGGGAACAGGATGGGCTTGCCATGTTGCAGCAGGGCCTGGAAGGCGTGCGCCAGCACTTCGTCGGAGCCGTTGCCCACGAACACCTCGCGCGCGCTGATGCCGTCGGCGGCATGGCGGCGGGCGATGGCCAGCTTCAGGGGTTCGGCGTCGGGATTGGGGTACAGGCGCAGGTTGTCGCTGACCTCGCGGGCGATGGCCTGCAGGGCCAGCGGCGACGGGCCATACGGGCTCTCGTTGGTATTGAGCTTGACCAGGCGCGCGATCTTGGGTTGTTCGCCGGGGGTGTAGGGCGTCAGGCGGCTGACGATGGGACTCCAGAACTTGCTCATGAGAAATCAGCCCGGGCCGGGCCACACAGAATTGAGGGAAAGCGCAGATGGTAGCAAACTTGCCGCCACCCGGCCGCAGACGCCTCAGAAATAAGGGCGGTAGCGCGGCTGGCGGGCCTGGTCATCCTGCAGCACAACGGCCGGCCGGGGATGGCTGCTCAGCAGCGACAGGGCGCGGCCGGCGATCTCCGGCGGCAGGCCGATCAGGTCCTGGCAGGCGCGCTGCAGGGCCGACAGCGAGGCAAACCCGGCCGCAGCGGGACTGGCGCCGGCATCTTCCATCCGCGCCAGTTGCGCCAGCACCCAGGCCACGCGCTGCTCGCGCACCAGGCTGCGCAATGACTCGCCCTCGGCAAACAGCAAGGCACGCAGGCGGGCCGTGGAGATCTGCCACTCACCTGCGATGCGCTCGGCGCACCAGTCGGCGCAAGGCTGCGCAAAGATCGCGGCGGCAAGACGGCGGGCGTGGGGCTTGCTGGTGTCGGCGGCGCGTTCCATGTCGGCGCTGGCCTGTGCCTCCAGCGCCAGCGACCAGACTGCGGGGCGCATGCCTTGTGCCGTCACGCGCGGATGGGCGAGGCAGGAAAAACGCACGAAGGGCGGCACCGTGAAGCTTTCGCCCTCCTGCAGCTCTACCGCTACGCCCCCGCTCTTCAAGGTGGCCGCCCCCTTCCAGACCCGCACGCGCGCCGGGGCGGCGAAACGCAGTTCACGCAGCAGCAAGTGATGATGGGTGATGATGGCCATGGATGAATCGATGCAGTGTCAACGCCGGAATGCTCGCCCGATCTTAAGCCGGTAGCCTGCGCCTGACTGTCATCGTGGTGACAGGCCGCTCACAGCGAGGCCATGCCGAAGGCGCGCAAGCCATCGAGGTCGACCACGCGGATGCTCTGGTAGGAAATCTCCACCAGCCCCAGCTCGGCCAGGTGGCGCATGGCCTGGTTCACGCGCTGGCGCGACAATCCGGTCAAGAGACCAATCTCTTCCTGCGACAGTTCCAGCACCTTGGAAGTACGCGGATACAGCATCGGGTGGAACAGCTGTGCAATGGCCTGCGCCACGCGGGCATCGACATCAAGCAGGCGCTCGTTCTGGACCGTGGCGATGAACTGGCCCATGCGTTCGTTCAACTGGCCGATGACGAAGGCGTTGAAGGGCAGGCTCTCGGCCATGAGGCGGTGGAAGGTATCGGCCGGCACCAGCAGGATCTGCGACGCCCGGATGGCGATGACGTCATAGCGGCGCGGCTCGCGCTTGATGACGCTGCCCTCGCCGCACCAGCCGCCCTCGGGTACGCCCGAGAGCGTACTGCTGCGGCCATCGATGTTGTAGACCGCCAGCTTGATCAGGCCCTCATGCACCCCGATCCAGTATTGCGAGAGTTCGCCGCGCCGGGCCACGAAGGCATCGGCCGAAAAGCGCGTCAACTGGGTGGTGGCGGCGACCAGCGCACGATGCTCGGCGGCCAGCGCGGCGAACCAGTCGTATTGCTGCAGAAGCTGCGCCATCGGGCTGCTCATGGGATAGTCGGAGAGGGAAGGAAACGGCAAACATTGTCGCATGTCAGCCTTGTCGTCGTGATGACAAAGCGCAAGACAGCTTCGGTGCTACCCTAGTGCAGAAAATAACAGGCGGCTGATAAAAAATGCACAGGCCGCACCCCTCATCCCCGCAGCAAGGAGACAAGCATGGCAGACTTCGACACCGGCCTCGGCCGCAACACCGCCAATTACGCGGCCCTCACCCCCATCGATTTCATCGCGCGCGCCGCCGCCGTCTATGGCCAGCGTCCCGCCATCATTCACGGCGCATTGCGCCAGGACTGGGAACAGACCTATCGCCGCACGCGCCGCCTGGCCAGCGCATTGCAGCGTCTGGGCATCGGCAAGAACGACACCGTCTCGGCCATGCTGCCCAATACCCCGGCGATGGTGGAGGCGCACTTCGGTGTACCCATGGCCGGTGCGGTATTGAATGCTCTCAACATCCGGCTCGATGCCGAATCCATCGTCTTCATGCTGCGCCATGGCGAAGCCAAGGTGCTGCTGATCGACAGCGAATTCGCCGCGCTGGCGCAGCAGTTGCGCACGCAATTGCCGGCGCTCAAAATTGTCGAGGTGTTCGACGTGCTGGGTCCGCCGCCGGTACCCGGCGAGCGTTTCGGCCATCTGGAATACGAAGCCCTGCTGGCCGATGGCGATGAAAATTTCGACTGGCAATGGCCCGCCGACGAGTGGGATGCGATTGCGCTGAACTACACATCCGGCACCACCGGCGACCCCAAGGGCGTGGTCTATCATCATCGCGGTGCGGCCTTGAATGCGGTCTCCAACATCCTCGAATGGGATCTGCCCAAGCATCCGGTCTACCTGTGGACGCTGCCCATGTTCCATTGCAATGGCTGGTGCTTCCCGTGGACCGTGGCCGCCCGCGCAGGCGTGAACGTATGCCTGCGCAAGTTCGACCCCAAGCTGGTGTTCGACCTGATCGCAGAACATGGCATCACGCATTACTGCGCCGCGCCCATCGTGCATGCGGCGCTGGCCAATGCACCCGAGGGCTGGCGTGCCGGCATTCGCGGTCCGGTCAAGGCGATGGTGGCCGGTGCGCCGCCGCCAGCGGCCGTGCTGGCCAAGATGGAGGCGATGCAATTCGAGCTGACCCACGTGTATGGGCTTACCGAAGTCTATGGCCCGGCAGCCGTGTGTGCGGAACAGGATGAATGGAACGCGCTGTCGGTGGATCAACGCGCGGTACAGAAATCACGCCAGGGCGTGCGCTATCACCTGCAGAGCGGGGTGACGGTACTCTCGCCGGACACCATGGAACCGGTAGCCGCCGACGGCGAGGAGATCGGCGAGATCATGTTCCGCGGCAACATCTGCATGAAGGGTTACCTGAAGAACGACAAGGCCACGCAGGAAGCCTTTGCCGGGGGCTGGTTCCATACCGGCGACCTCGGCGTGATGAATGCGGACGGCTACATCAAGATCAAGGACCGCAGCAAGGACATCATCATCTCCGGCGGCGAAAACATTTCCAGCGTGGAAGTGGAAGACGTGCTGTACCGCCATCCGGCCGTGCTGGCTGCAGCGGTGGTGGCGCAACCGGATGAAAAATGGGGAGAGACACCCTGCGCCTTCGTCGAACTGAAGGACGGGGCCAACATCGATGCGGCCGAACTGACCGAATTCTGCCGGGGCCACCTGGCCGGTTTCAAGGTGCCCAAGGCGATCTACTTCGGACCGCTGCCCAAGACCTCCACCGGCAAGATCCAGAAGTTCGAACTGCGCAAGCGCATGAAATCGGACAGCGCCATCAACGTCTGAGGCGCTGTCCCATTACATCGCCTCAGGCCTTGCGCACGGCGATGTGATACAGGCCCCACGGGCATTGGCCGAAGCGCTCCGGCAATGGGCGTGCGCTCATCTCGGGGAAGCTGTCGGCGTCATACACGGCCCACAGCGGACCGAGTCCGCCCAGCGGGATGGGCTTGCCATCCAGATGGGTGGCGATGATGAAGCGGTACTTGGCGATATCTTCCGCCGAGACCAGCACCGCATAGCCATCGACGGCGCGCAGGGCACAGTTCTGCACGGTGGCGGGACCACCCACGGCGCGCAAGACTTCCGAGAGCAGCGGACCGCGCAGGCTGTGGCGGCGGCCATCGTATTCCAGCGTGGGACGGATCTCCACCGAAGGCAGCGCGGCGAGCGCGGCAAAATCGAAGGTGTGGGCCCGGTCGAACGCCAGCTTCTGCTTGGCCATCATCTGGTCCAGCGCCGGATCGAGCGGGCCGCGATTGGCCTTGCTGATGTCGCCGGTCACCGTGAGCAATACCGGACCTGCGGCAGCACCAGGCTTCTTGTCAGCGGCCAGCGCCGGCAGAGCCACGGGCGCGGCCAGCAGCGAGGCACCGAGGCCGAGGAACTTGCGTTTTTGCATGGAAAACCCTCCTGATGGAGATGGATGGGACGTGCGGTGATGGCGGATTGTAATCAGTTTTTGCCCATCACTGCGCACCAACGACAACGGCCCGCATCAAGGCGAAGCGGGCCGTTGGATTCAGCGCTGCATCACTGCAACTGCGCTTCAGTCACGTGGCGGACGGCCACGCCAGTAGCCGGCCAGCAGCGACCCCGAGAGGTTGTGCCACACCGAGAACAGCGCGCCCGGCAAGGCCGCCACCGGCGTGAAATACAGCTTGCCCAGGGCGGCCGCCAAACCGGAATTCTGCATGCCGACTTCAATGGCCAGCGTGCGGCAGACCGCTTCGTCGAAGCCCAGCAGGCGGCCACCCCAGTAGCCGCCCAGCAAACCCAGCCCGTTGTGCAGGATCACGCCCACCAGCACCACCAGGCCCACCGAGGCGATGCTGGCCTGGCTGCCCGCAACCACCGCCGAGATGATCAGCAGGATGGCCACCATCGACACCAGCGACAGGTAGGGCTCGATGCGGCGGATCAGCTTGCCCGCGAACAGGTTCAGCACCAGGCCGACCGCAATGGGGACCACCACGATCTGCACGATCGACATCAGCATGGCGTGGGCGTCGAAGTGGATGGAGGCATCCACGTAGAGCTCGGTCAGCATCGGCGTGGCGAACACCGACACCAGCGCGGAGAGCGTGGAGATCGTCACCGACAGCGCCACATCGCCGCGCGAGAGATAGATCATCACGTTGGAGGCAGTGCCGGAGGCGACGCTGCCCACCAGCACCATGCCGGCGGTGAGATCGGGCGGCATGCGCAGCACCTTGGCGATGACCCAGGCGGCCAGCGGCATGACCAGGTAGTGCAGGATGATGCCGGCAGCCACCGGTGCGGGGCGCTTGATGATGCGCTTGAAGTCGTCCACGGTGAGCGTGACGCCCATGGTCAGCATGATGAGCGTCAACAGCTGGGTGATGTATTTGCCGATGGGCGTGAAGGTCGGCGGCGAGAAGTAGGCAGCGGCGGAAAGCAGCAGCGCCCACACGGGAAAGAGGCGGGTGATGGTGGCAAGCATGGCAATGGATGAATGATGAATACAGGCCCGTACATGAAGACGATCATGCCGGGATGGCGCGTGTTGTTATGTTCATTGCGCGGGTCACGCACACTGCGGCGGAGAGACTTCGCGCACCAGGTCCGGTGGCGGCCTCTTCTCTATCCTCGATCATGCGCCTTGTGGGCGCGGCAAGGGCGTGATTCTACCCGCGCAGGCCGATTCCTGCCGGCTCCCGGGCCGTGGGACGGCCTACTGGCGAATAAGATCACATTTGAAACTAAGCATCACCTTGGGCGGCATCACGCCGATCACGCCTTCGGAACGTTCGCTGCCGATGATGCGCGCACGGCGGCCCTGCTGGCGGCACCAGTCATCGGCCTGCTGCAGACCCTGTACCGCGACGCCGTCGTTGCCATGCCAGCGTGAACTTGCCACCAGCAGGTAGGTGTCCTTGTCGATCTGCGTGACCGGTTGCGAGGAGGCGCAGCCGGTCAAGGCGGCCACCATCGCAAGGGACAGCGTAGGCATGCAGCGGATTGTCATCGGGGCTCCCTTAGTCTTGTGATCCACGATGGTAGCCAGCGCGATGGGTGGCGTCATGCGTCCCTACAACTCTTTACCTCCGACGACGTTCCGCTGCACGGACGAAAAAAAACGCCGCTGAAGCCAGCGGCGTTTTCTCGACCATCTCAGTCAAGCCATCAACGCGTAACCGGTTTGTAACGGATACGCTTGGGCTTGGCGGCTTCTTCGCCGAGGCGCTTCTTCTTGTCGGCTTCGTATTCCTGATAGTTGCCGTCGAAGAAGGTGACCTGCGAATCGCCTTCGAAGGCGATGATGTGGGTGGCGATACGGTCCAGGAACCAGCGATCGTGGGAGATCACCAGCACGGTGCCGGCGAATTCCAGCAGCGCATCTTCCAGGGCGCGCAGGGTTTCCACGTCGAGGTCGTTGGACGGTTCGTCCAGCAGCAGGACGTTGCCGCCCTGCAGCAGGGTCTTGGCCAGGTGCAAGCGGCCGCGCTCACCGCCGGACAGGTTGCCGACCACCTTCTGCTGGTCGCCGCCCTTGAAGTTGAAGCGGCCCAGGTAGGCGCGCGAGGGCATTTCGAAACGGCCCACGGTGAGGATGTCGGCACCGCCCGAGACATCTTCGAAGACCGTCTTCTTGTTGCCCAGGTCTTCACGCGACTGGTCCACCAGCGAGACCTTGACGGTGGGGCCCAGCACCAGTTCGCCGCTGTCCGGGGTTTCACGGCCGGCCAGCATGCGGAACAGGGTCGACTTACCGGCCCCGTTGGGACCGATGATGCCGACGATGGCACCGGCCGGAATCTTGAAGTTCAGGTTGTCGATCAGCAGGCGGTCGCCATAGCCCTTGCTGACGTTCTTGAATTCGATGACTTCATTGCCCAGGCGCTCGGCCACGGGAATGAAGATTTCCTGGGTTTCATTGCGCTTCTGGTATTCGTATTCGGAGAGCTCATTGAAGCGGGCCAGACGCGCCTTGCTCTTGGCCTGGCGGCCCTTGGGGTTCTGGCGCACCCACTCCAGTTCCTTGGCGATGGTCTTCTGGCGGGCCGATTCGCTGGCCTCTTCCTGCTTCAGGCGGGCTTCCTTCTGTTCCAGCCAGGAGCTGTAGTTGCCCTTCCAGGGGATGCCGTGGCCGCGGTCCAGTTCCAGGATCCATTCGGCGGCGTTGTCGAGGAAGTAGCGATCGTGGGTGATGGCCACCACGGTGCCGGGGAAGCGTTGCAGGAACTGCTCCAGCCAGTCCACCGATTCGGCATCCAGGTGGTTGGTCGGTTCGTCCAGCAGCAGCATGTCGGGCTTGGAGAGCAGCAGCTTGCACAGCGCCACGCGGCGCTTTTCGCCACCGGAGAGCACGCCGATCTTGGCGTCCCAGGGCGGCAGGCGCAGGGCGTCAGCGGCCATTTCCAGCTGCTGGTTCAGGCTGTTGCCGTCAGCGGCGGCGATGATGGCTTCCAGGCGCGCCTGCTCGGTGGCGAGGGCGTCGAAGTCGGCGTCTTCTTCTGCATAGGCGGCATAGACCGCGTCCAGCTTGGCCTGGGCTTCGAAGACTTCGCCGAGGGCGCTTTCGACTTCCTGGCGCACGGTCTTCTCGGCGTCGAGCTGGGGTTCCTGCGGCAGGTAGCCGATGTTCAGGTTGGGCATCGGGATGGCTTCACCCTCGATTTCCTTGTCGATGCCGGCCATGATCTTGAGCAGGGTGGACTTGCCCGAGCCGTTCAGGCCGAGCACGCCGATCTTGGCGCCGGGGAAGAAGGACAGCGAGATGTCCTTGAGGATCTGCCGCTTCGGCGGCACGATCTTGCCGACGCGGTTCATGGTAAAGACGTATTGAGCCATGGTATGAGTTGCCAGTGAGAGGGAAACGATAGGAGGCGGCGTCAGGCGCCGCCGGCGCTGGGCTCTGCCGAGCTTTGCGCGCGGGTGCGCAGGTAGCGCCACAAGCCTTCGGCGGAGTATACCGCGAGCGCCACCCAGATCACGCAAAAGCCGATGGCGCGCGCCCCGGTGAAGGGCTCGCCGTAGATCAGCACGCCCCCCAGCAGCTGGATGGTAGGCGAAATGTATTGCATCAGGCCCAGCATCGACAAGGGGATGCGGCGCGCGCCATGGGCAAAGAGCAGCAGCGGCACCGCCGTGATCGGGCCGGACAGGGCCAGCAGGATTTTGGCTGTGGTCGATGCGTGGGTGAAGGCGTTGCTGTCACGCAAGGTATCGACGCCCAGGATGGCCAGCACCAGCGGCAGCATCAGCAAGGTTTCCAGCGACAGGCCTTCGAGTGCGCCCAGGTGCGCGGTCTTGCGCAAGAGGCCATAGAACGCGAAGGTGAGCGCGATCAGCAGCGAGATCCACGGCAGGCTGCCGTTGGCGAAGGTCAGCCAGATCACGGCACCGAGTGCCAGGAAGACCGCCAGCCATTGCAGGGGACGCATGCGCTCCTTCAGGATCAGGTAGCCCATGAAGACGCTCATGAGCGGGCTCATGAAGTAGCCCAGGCTGGTATCGACGATGCGCCCGGCGTTGACGGCCCAGACATACAGGGTCCAGTTGCCGGTCAGCAGCAGGGCCGAGAGCAGGAAGCCCAGCACCACCATGGGCCGCTTGATGACCTCGCCCACCCAGCGCCATTGCCGCCGCCAAGCCAGCACGGCCACCAGGAACACGCAGGACCAGAAGAGGCGATGCACGACGATATCGAAGGAGGGAATCTCCTTGAGCAACTTGAAATACAGCGGGAACAGGCCCCACAGGATGGAGGCGCAAACGGCGTGAAGCATGGCGGATCAGCGTTTCCCGAGGATCAATGCAGGGCCGGCGTCACCGGCTCATGCTTGGCCACGAAGTGATACAGCAGGAAGGCGCTCACGCCGCAGATGGCCATCACCGACACCAGCGGCAAGGCGGTACCGTCATGCCACAGGCTCATCACCACACCCGAGAGCACCCCCATGCCGAATTGCAGCGTACCCATCAGGGCGGCGGCGGTGCCGGCCTGACGCCCTTGGTGCTTGAGCGCGATGGCGGTCGCATTCGGGCCGGTGAAACCATAGGCCGTCAGGAAACCGAAGAAACCGAACAGCAACAGCGGCAAGCTCTCCAATCCGGCCAGAACGGCCAGCACCACCGCCAGCGACAGGCCGGCCGGTACCCACAGCACCTTGCCCAGTACGCGTTCGGCCGAGCGCTTGACCACCAGGCGCGCATTGATCTGCGAAGCGGCGATCAGCCCGATGGCGTTGGACGCAAACACGAAACCGAAATACTGCGGCTTGATCCCGTGCAGCTCGATCACCACGAACGGACCGCCTGCGATGTAGGCGAACATGCCCGCCTGCACCAATCCTCCGCACAGCACGAAGGACATGAACTGGCGATGGCGCAGCAAACCCCAGTACTGGCGCAAGGTGCGCCCCAGATGCAGCGGTTCGGCACGGGAGACATCCACCGTTTCGGTCAGGTACTTGCGCGTGCCGAGCATGCACAGCAGGCCGAAGATCGTCAGTACCACGAAGATGCCGCGCCAGCTGGCAAAGACCAGCATCAGGCCGCCGATGAAAGGAGCGAGGATGGGTGCCAGGCCAAATACCAGCATCAGCATCGAGAACGCCTTGGCCGAACCCTCGGCCCCCATGCGATCACGCACCATCGCGCGCGGGATCACCATGCCGGCGCTGCCGCCCAGCCCCTGGAACAATCTCAGCACGATCAGTGTCTCAATGCTCTGTACAAAAATGCACAGCAGGGAGCATACGAAATACAAGGCGATGCCGAAGAACAAGGGCGGCTTGCGGCCGAAGCGATCCGACAGCGGACCATAGAACATCTGCCCGACGGCCAGGCCGACGAGGAAAGAAGCAAGCGTGAGCTGGACCAGGTTGGTGCCCACGCCGAGCTCCTTGGCGATGGCGGTGAAGCTGGGCAGGTACATGTCGATGGCCAGCGCGCCCAGCGCAGTCAAGGCTGCCAGGACGGCCAGCCATGGGGGAAATTTGCCCATGGAGAGCGAAGTATCTTTGTTGTGCATGTGGAATTCGGTGAGACAGCTGCATCGCCGGCAGTGAGGGCGATGCAGGCAGGTTGCAGCAAGGTGAAGCGCGATCGCCCCGCAAGGCGTGAGGGCCACATTATAAGGGCCTGTTCATTTTCGTTCAGGCGGCACATCAAGGCGGGCGCAATTACGCCGTGGCAAAAGCTGAACAAAGACAAGAAATACACACGCGGTTCGTGCAGGACGATGTAAAAGCTGGCAAACTTGTTGTCATTGTTCTCACATGCCAGGATCGTGCAAAGGGAGCGGCAGGTAGGCGCAACGCGGGCTGCAGCGGGTTACGTGACACAGATCACCATGACTGCGCGAAGGTCAACGCGGCACCATGCGCATTGCTGTAAAACAAGAAAAGTTTAGCCGCAGGGGAAATCGATGCGTGGCCGATATACGCCATCAGTAACAGGCGTGCCTGATCCGGGTTGCCACTCCAGCTGCGGGCAGTCAGGCATGACAGGGTACGCCAAGCGCGGACTCAGAATCTTCATCGCGGGGTTGGCGTCAGCACTCCTGCTGACGGCTTGCGAGCGTGGCGACGACAGCGCTGCCACGGCCACCGCAGCCGCCGAACCGGTGGTGCTCACCGCGCTGGTCTGGGCACCCGACTGGTCCGAGGAAATGCATCGCGTGGCCGATGCCTTCTCGCTCAAGCATCCCGAGGTGCGGATCAACCTGCAATTCATGATCGGCAATTCCGTCGAGGAAAACCTCAAACCGCGCGCCGCCACCGACAGCCTGCCCGACATCGTCTCGGTCAACGCCAATCCGTATACGGCCACCCTGGCGGACCAGGGCTTGCTGGCCGACATCGGCGATACCCAGGCCTGGGGCAACATGCTGGAGGTCCTGCAACGCGAATGGACCTCGCCGGGCGGGCGGCGCTATGGCATTCCCTCGGGCGTGGCCACCACGCTGATCTACTACAACCGCGACATGTTCGACCGCGCCGGCATCACTGCGCCGCCAGCCGACTTCGAGTCCTTCCTGGCGGCCGGCGCCGCACTGCGCAAGGCTGGCCTGGTGCCGCTGGCGCTACCGGGTGGCTTCCCCAACATGCTGGGCAATGGTCCCTTCAGCTACGGCTTCGCCAACCAGATCGCAGCCAAGGTCCCCGACTGGCGCGCCCGCATCGCCAATGGCACCCTGCAGCTGGACAATGCGGACGGCGCGGCCATCTTTGCGCGCCTGCGTACGCTGGTGGACCAGAAGATGGTACAGGCCGACTGTCTGCGCGCCGGCTACGACACGACCCTGCGCCAGTTCGCCGAAGGCCGCGCGGCGATGACCTTCCAGGGCAGCTGGGCCGCCGGCACGCTGATGAATGCCCGCGACATGCGGGTAGGCGTGTTCGTGCCGCCGTGGAATGACAAGGGCCAGCCGCTCAAACCGGTGCTGGGCAGCGAGACCGGCTTTGCGGTAGCCCAGCGCAGCGGCGCGCGGCAACGGCAGGCGGCGGTGCAGTTCCTGGACTTCCTCTACGGTCCGGGGATGCCGATCTGGCAAGCCAAGCGGCAGAACATTCCGCCGTTCCGCGTAATCGCGGCCGATGTGAAAGGCGATCCCGCGCTCTTCGCGCTGGTCGACCAGATGACGCGCGATGCCGCCGCCAGCAATGCCCCGGGACTGTATTACTCGGTGCTGCCGGTCAATACCATCGACGTTCTGCATCCGCTCCTGCAGAGCGTGCTGTCGGGCAGCCAGACCCCGGCGCGGGCCGCGCGCCTGCTGCAGGATTCCATCACCGAACAGGCACGCCTGTCGGCCAGGTAAGGGAGCGCGTTCGATGAAAAAACGGCTCGACTTTTTCTGGCTGGGTTTCCTGCGCAAGATCGAAATCCGCTACCGGCTCATCAATTCCTTCATCCTGGTCTCGCTGGTGCCGCTGGTGATCTCGGGCCTGCTGGCCTATCGCGAAACCACCCGCGCGACGCAAGAGAAGGTACGCACCTACTCGGTCCAGGTGGTCAAGCAGATCTCGCAGAACCTGATGCTGCGCATGGAAAAGATCGAGGACACCAGCGAGGAGCTGGCGCTCTCCGACAAGCTGCAGCGCCTGCTGGGCGACTATTACAGCGGCGACGAAGCCACCAGTGCCGCGGCCCGCAGCGGTGTGGCGCGCGTGCTGCTGGACACCTATGGATCGCTGCCGGACGTGAACCAGAAATACCTGCTGGACCGCAAGCGCCAGGTCATCGATCCGCAGATCTTTGCGCCGCTGGCCAGCAACATCACCCGCGTGGCGGAGGAGGCGCCGGACCTCGGCGGACGCGGCTGGTGGACGCTCTACAACGGCGGCCATGGCCAGAAGAGCGTGGCCATGCTGCGCGAGATCCGCTTCACGGGCAACAATCGCGGCGCCGGCGTGCTCTTCATCGGCGTGCGGCCGAGCTACTTCTTCAGCATCTTCGAGGGCGTGGACCTGGGCTATGACTCCAGTCTCTTCATCGTCGATGCGAGCGATGGCACGGTGGTCGTGCAGGGGCGCGACACCAGCTTCAGCAGCGCCGACCCGGCCCTGCTGGAGGGCATCACGGCCAGCGTGGGACAACGCCGCACCAGCGATTTCATCGCCTATACACGTGCTGACAAGACACGCTACTACGCCGCCATCGCCCAGTTGCCGCACACCTCGTGGTGGGTGGTCAGCGCCACGCCGAGCGACAAGCTCAACGCCGACACCCGCTCGGTGCGCGACAAGATCATCGCCATCGGCCTGCTGTGCTTTGCCGCTTCGCTGTTCCTCTCGGCGCTGATCGCGCGCAGTATCAGCGTGCCCCTGCAGCGCCTGGTGGGCGCCATGAAGGAAGCCGGCAGCGGCGATACCACGGTGCGCGTGGAGCAGGCCGGCGGCGACGAGATCGCCATCCTCTCGCGCAAATTCAACGAGATGGCCGGCAAGCTGCAGCAGAACAAGGAAGAACTGGAAGATCAGGTCGCACGCCGCACGCGCGAACTGGAGCTGGCCAACCGCAAGCTGGAAGCGCTCTCGGCCACCGATGGCCTGACCGGGGTGGCCAACCGGCGTCGCTTCGACGAGGTACTCGACAGCGAGCTGCGGCGCTCGGTGCGCTCCGGCCATGCGCTGGCGCTCCTGATGCTGGACGTGGATTACTTCAAGAAATACAACGACCGCTACGGCCACGTGGCAGGGGATGAGTGCCTGCGCATCGTGGCGCGCGTGCTGCAGAAGAGTTCGCGCCGCGCTACCGACCTGGTAGCACGCTATGGCGGCGAGGAGTTCTGCGTCATCATCGCCGAGAGCGATACCGCCCATGCCCTGCAGCAGGCCGAGCACATCTGCCAGGCCATCTTCGAACTCAAGCTGCCGCATGCCGATTCGCCCTTCGGCTACATCACGGCCAGCATCGGCGTGGCCTCGCTGCAGCCGGATGAGCACACCAGCGCCGAACAACTGCTGCGCGTGGCCGACCAGGCGCTGTATCACGCCAAGTACCAGGGCCGCAACCGCGTGGTGCTGGGCAGTGACGCTACCAGCAACCTGTGATCGGGTAGAGTCGCCCGGACCGGTCCACCTGACGAAATGCTGACGTCGCGCGACGCTTTGCAAAGTTGCGTCAAGACGCCGCCAGCGGCCCTGAACCAATGTCATCGCGCTGCATCATATCGCTATGCCCACCATCACTTTGAGAAGAGAGGTATAGCAGATGAACCCGAGTCGCCAAGAAAAAAAACACTGGACCATCGATGACATCGACCTGAGCCGCATCGACCGCGAGCGGGTGCGGCAGGATGAAGATCTGTTCTACCTGGTGGCCTGCGCCTCCTTCGTCGAAAGCGGTTCCGACCTCTACACCCACAACCTGGTGGAATTCTACAAAGGCGATGCCGAGGTCGAGACCTGGTTGCGCGAGCAGTGGGAGCCGGAAGAGCTGCAACACGGCGCGGCCCTGCGCGCCTATGTCGAGCATGTCTGGCCGGAGTTCGACTGGCCGCGCGCCTATCAGGGCTTCCTCGACGAATATTCGCAATACTGCAAGGTCGAACTGCTCGAACCCACGCGGGCCCAGGAGCTGGCCGCGCGCTGCGTGGTCGAGACCGGTACCTCCACCTATTACCGGGCGCTGGCACGGGCCACCGACGAGCCGGTCCTGAAGCACCTGGCCGGACTCATCGCCAATGACGAGGTCAATCACTACAAGCATTTCTACCAGTACTTCCGCCGCTATCGCCGCCAGGAAAACATCGGCCGCTCGCGCGTCCTCGGCACCCTCAGCCGCCGCACCCTGGAACTGAAGAGCGAAGACGCCGATTGCGCCATCCGCCACGTGGTGATGGTGTACAAGCCGGAACTGGCCGCCGATCCTGCACGCGTGAAGGAACTGGCCTCGCGCATGAGCCGTACCGTGCGCGTCAATCTCAAGCCAGAAACCACCATCAAGATGATCATGCGGCCGCTGGAGTTGCCGGTGACCCTGCAGAACATGATCGAATTCCCCTTGCGCCAGTTCATGCAGCACGTGCTGTTGCGCTGATCCGGCGCCGGAGGGTGGTCCGCCAGGACCATCTTCCGGTCCACGCGCCGGGCAGGCACCGCAATGGATCACGCCGCCTGCTGCCTCATCGTTCAGGATGTGCTTGCTATTGTGAACAATCCGTCTCACCCCTCAGGAAGTTGAGCCACCTGCCGCAAACCCGCCTCCACTGGCGCTTTGCGCGGCGCACCAAGATCGCGCACAGCCGAGCGCCAGGCTGGTGAGTGTTGCCGCAGCGACATGGGACTGTCGACAATGGCGCTCGGCTTTGGTGCGCAATCCTGGCGTGCCTGACAACATTTTTCCCGCACCGCGCCCCTCCCCGCCCCGCTTTGATGCAGCCCGCAGGCCCTCGGCCGTGCATTGGCACGCAATCTGCTAAAGCGACTGGGCAGTGAAAAAAATCTTCCAAAACTTTTCTCGAGGGAGCACCACATGTCACGTCGTACCGTACTGAAAGCCACCGCTCTGGGCGCATTCGCACTGGCCGCATCCTCCTGGCTGCCTTCGGCCTTCGCTGCCGACACCATCAAGGTCGGTATCCTGCACTCGCTGTCGGGCACCATGGCGATTTCCGAAACGTCCCTGAAGGACGTGGCCCTGATGACCATCGACGAAATCAACGCCGCCGGCGGCGTGATGGGCAAGAAGCTCGAACCGGTGGTGGTCGACCCCGCCTCGAACTGGCCGCTGTTCGCCGAAAAGGCCCGCCAGTTGATCTCCCAGGACAAGGTCTCGGTGGTCTTCGGCTGCTGGACTTCGGTGTCGCGCAAGTCGGTGCTGCCGGTCTTCAAGGAACTGAACAGCCTGCTGTTCTACCCGGTGCAGTACGAAGGTGAAGAACTGGAAAAGAACGTCTTCTATACCGGTGCTGCCCCCAACCAGCAAGCCATTCCCGCCGTGGAATACCTGATGTCCAAGGAAGGCGGCGGTGCCAAGCGCTTCGTGCTGCTGGGGACCGACTACGTCTACCCGCGTACCACCAACAAGATCCTGCGCGCCTTCCTGCACAGCAAGGGCGTGAAGGATTCCGACATCGACGAGGTCTACACCCCGTTCGGCCACTCCGATTACCAGACCATCGTGGCCAACATCAAGAAGTTCTCCGCAGGTGGCAAGACGGCCGTGATCTCGACCATCAACGGCGACTCCAACGTGCCCTTCTACAAGGAACTGGGCAACGCCGGCCTGAAGGCGACCGACGTGCCGGTGGTGGCATTCTCGGTGGGTGAAGAAGAACTGCGCGGTGTCGATACCAAGCCGCTGGTGGGCCACCTGGCCGCCTGGAACTACTTCGAATCGGTGAAGAATCCGGTCAACACCGCCTTCATCAAGAAGTGGAAGGAATACGCCAAGGCCAAGAACCTGCCCAACGCCGATACCGTCGTGACCAACGACCCGATGGAAGCCACCTACGTCGGCATCCACATGTGGGCACAGGCCGTGGAAAAGGCCAAGTCCACCGACACCGACAAGGTGATCGCCGCCATGGGTGGCCAGACCTACAAGGCACCGTCGGGCTACACGCTGGAAATGGACAAGACCAACCACCACCTGCACAAGCCCGTCATGATCGGCGAAATCAAGGCGGACGGTCAGTTCAACGTGGTCTACAAGACCAAGACCACCATCCGCGCACAACCCTGGAGCCCGTACATCCCGGGCAACGAAAGCAAGCAGAAGAACTAAGCTTGCGGTTGTAGTAATAGTTGATGGCGTTCTTCGGAGCGCCTTCCGTACGCCGCCGGACGGCGTATGGAAGGCGCTCCGTCCGCCCCGATGCATCTCCCTCCACAAGAAAACCGCCCGACGACTCGCCCCGGCCAGCGCATTGACCGGCCCGCGCTTCGAGGCGCACACCGACCATGAAACCAGCCATCCAGTTCCTACGCGGGCTGCTCGCGACCTGGCTTTGCGTCCACGCCCTGGGGGCGTTCGCAGCCATCGATCCGGCCTTGCTCAAGCCCCTTGGCGGAGACGACCCCGACGCGCGCATCGATGCCGTCAACCAGATTGCCGCGCTGGCCAATGATGACGCGCTCAAGATCCTCAATGCCCTGAACAGCGACGCGCTCTACGTCACCCCCGCCGGTGACGTGCTCATCGTCGACGACGCCGGCAAGGCATTCAATCCGGCCAATGACCAGACAGGCCCGGCCCCCGATGACGCCGAAGGCATCACCGTCAATAACCGCCTGCGCGGCGCTGTCGATGGCGCGCTCTCGGGCCTGAAGCTGCTCTCGCCGCAGCGTGACCAGCGCCTGGCCGCCGCCGGCGAATTGCTCAAGAATGCCGACCCGGCCCAGATCCCGCTGATCGAAAAAGCGCTCGCCAAGGAAAGCGATCCGCAGATCAAGGACGTGCTGCAGCAGGTGCAAGCCACCGCCAACCTGCATTCGGCCGACCCGGCGGCACGCCGCGCGGCCGTCAAGAAGCTGGCCGAGACCACGAATGCATCGTTGAAGCCGGTGCTGGAAAACATGCTGGCCAAGAATCCCGATGGCTCCTACGTCGAAGCCGATGAAGGCGTGCGCGTGGAAGCGGTGCGCACCCTGTCCGCACTGGACCGCCACCTGGCCATCGTCGACTTCGCCGGCAAGCTGTTCTATGGGGTCTCGCTGGGCAGCGTGCTGCTGCTGGCCGCGCTGGGCCTGGCCATTACCTTCGGCCTGATGGGCATCATCAACATGGCCCACGGTGAGCTGCTGATGATCGGTGCCTACACCACCTACGTGTGCCAGCTGGTGTTCCGCAAATTCTTCCCCGGTGCCATCGATGCGTATCTGGTGGTGGCACTGCCGGCCGCCTTCATCGTGGCCGCGGCCGTCGGCATCGCGCTGGAGCGCCTGGTGATCCGCTGGCTCTATGGCCGTCCGCTGGAAACCCTGCTCTGCACCTGGGGCATCAGCCTGATGCTGATGCAAGGTGTGCGCTCCATCTTCGGTGCGCAGAACGTGGAAGTGGCCAACCCGAGCTGGATGTCGGGCGGCGTGACCGTGCTGGGTTCGCTGGTGCTCTCCTACAACCGCATCGTGATCGTGTTCTTCGCGCTCTTCGTGGTGTTCGCGGTGTGGCTGATCCTGAACAAGACCCGCCTGGGCCTGTTCGTGCGCGCCGTCACGCAGAACCGCCGCATGGCCGACTGCGTGGGCGTGTCCACCGGCAAGATCGACATGATGACCTTCGGTCTCGGTTGCGGCATCGCCGGTCTCGGCGGCGTGGCGCTCTCGCAGTTGGGCAACGTTGGCCCCGACCTGGGACAGGGTTACATCGTCGACTCGTTCATGGTGGTGGTGCTGGGTGGCGTGGGCCAGCTGGCCGGGACCGTCATCGCAGCCTTCGGCCTGGGCGAAGTCAACAAATTCCTGGAACCGATGGCCGGTGCCGTGCTGGCAAAGATCGCCATCCTGGTCTTCATCATCGTATTCATCCAGAAGCGTCCGCAAGGCCTCTTCGCACTCAAGGGAAGGAGCGTGGAATGAGCACCATGATCATGCGCCCCTCGCTGTTCAATCGCCCGTCCTGGACCGGCATCGTCATCTGCACCATCGTGCTGGCACTGCTGCCGGTGTGCAACCTGCTGTTCCCCGCAGATAGCGCGCTGCACGTGTCCTCCTACACCGTCGCTCTGGTCGGAAAGTTCATGTGCTACGCCATGGCGGCGCTGGCCCTCGACCTGGTATGGGGCTACACGGGCATCCTCTCGCTGGGGCATGGCGTTTTCTTCGCACTGGGCGGATACGCCCACGGCATGTACCTGATGCGCGCCATCGGCCGTGACGGCGTGTACCAGAGCAACCTGCCTGACTTCATGGTGTTCCTGAACTGGAAGGCCTATCCCTGGTACTGGTGGATGACCGACCACTTCTGGTTCTCCATGCTGCTGGTGGTGCTGGTGCCGGGTCTGCTGGCCTTCGTGTTCGGTTACTTCGCGTTCCGTTCGCGCATCAAGGGCGTGTATTTCTCCATCATCACGCAAGCGATGACCTTCGCCTTCATGCTGCTGTTCTTCCGCAACGATACGGGCTTCGGCGGCAACAACGGCTTCACCGACTTCAAGCGCATCCTCGGCTTCACCATCACCGCACCGGCCACCAAGGCGGTGCTGTACCTGGTGACGCTGGCGCTGCTGTTCGGTGCCCTGGTCCTGTGCCGCATGATCGTCACCTCCAAGCTGGGCCGCGTGCTGCAGGGCGTGCGCGATTCCGAGTCGCGCCTCATGTTCATCGGCTACAACCCGCTGTGGTTCAAGCTCTTCGTGTGGACGCTGTCGGCCGTGATCTGCGGCATCGCCGGTGCCTTGTACGTGCCGCAGGTGGGCATCATCAATCCTTCCGAGATGTCGCCGGCCAACTCCATCGAGATGGTGATCTGGGCGGCCGTCGGTGGCCGTGGCACGCTGATCGGACCGATCATCGGTGCCTTCACGGTCAATGGCCTGAAGAGCTGGTTCACTGCCGCCTTCCCGGACCTGTGGCTGTATGCGCTGGGGCTGATCTTCATCCTGGTCACGCTGTTCCTGCCGCAGGGCATCCTGGGCCTGGTGCAGAAATTCAAGAAACGCGATGCCGCGCCCGCTGAGGGCAGCGCATCCAAGGAGGCCGCATGAGTGCCATCGAACCCGGCAAGAATCCAGTCGCCATCGGCGGCCTGGGCGGCAACGTCGATACGCCCCGCGCCGACCACGGCGCATCCTACGAACGCATCAAACCCGAGGGCGTCGATACCACCCACGGTGCCATCCTCTATCTGGAAAACATCACGGTGTCCTTCGATGGCTTCAAGGCCATCAACAACCTGAACCTGGATATTTCGGTCGGTGAACTGCGCTGCATCATCGGTCCCAATGGCGCGGGCAAGACCACGATGATGGACGTCATCACCGGCAAGACCCGGCCTACCGCCGGCACCGCCTTCTTCGGCCAGACCATCGACCTGACCAAGATGACCGAGTACGAGATCGCGCATGCGGGCATCGGCCGCAAGTTCCAGCGCCCGACGGTGTTCGAGCAGCACACCGTGTTCGAAAACCTGGAACTGGCGATGAAGATGGACAAGCGCGTCAAGACCACGCTCTTTGCGCGCCTGTCCTCGGAGCAGATCGGCAAGATCGAGGAAATCCTCAAGCTGATCCGTTTGAACGGCCAGGAACATCGCGTGGCCGGCCTGCTCTCGCACGGGCAGAAGCAGTGGCTGGAAATCGGCATGCTGTTGATGCAGGAGCCGCAATTGCTGTTGCTGGACGAACCGGTGGCCGGCATGTCCGACGCCGAGACCGCCCGCACCGCCGAGCTGTTGAACGAGCTGCGCGGCAAGCATTCCATCATGGTGGTGGAACACGACATGGGCTTCGTCGAAGAGATCGCCCAAGGTGGCAAGGTGACCGTGCTGCACGAAGGATCGGTGCTGGCCGAAGGCAACATGCGCCAGGTGCAATCCAACGAACGCGTCATCGAAGTCTACCTGGGACGATAAGAGCGGAGACCATCATCCATGCTGCAAGTCAATGAACTGAACCAGTACTACGGCGCGGCGCATACGCTGCGCGGCGTCTCGCTCGATGTGCAGAAGGGCAAAGTCTTGTCCCTGCTGGGCCGCAATGGCGTGGGCAAGACCACGCTCCTGAAATGCCTGATGGGCGTGCTGCCGGTGGCCAAGGGCAACGTCAGCTTCGAAGGCCAGGACATCACCCGTCTCAAGCCGCACCAGCGCGCCAAGCTGGGCATCGCCTACGTGCCGCAGGGACGCGAGATCTTCGCGCGCCTGACGGTGGAAGAAAACATGCTCATGGGCATGGCTACGCTGTCAGGCCGCCGTGCCTCCACCATCAAGGGCGAGGTCTATGAACTCTTCCCGGTGCTGAAGGAAATGCTGCATCGTCGCGGCGGCGATCTTTCCGGCGGCCAACAGCAGCAGCTGGCCATCGCCCGGGCACTGCTGGCCGAGCCCAAGCTGATCATCCTGGATGAACCGACCGAAGGCATCCAGCCCTCCATTATCAAGGACATCGGCCGCGTCATCAGCCTGCTGCGCCAGCGCGGCGACATCGGCATCCTGCTGTGCGAGCAGTATTTCGACTTCGCCCGCGAACTGGCCGACACCTTCGTGGTGATGTCGCGCGGTGAAGTGGTGGCCGCCGGTACCCAGGACCAGATGGATGGCGAGGATGTGAAGAAGCATCTGGCGGTCTGAGGCCGTCGCACAGGAAGGCTGCGCGTTTGCAGCGGGTCTGCTATAAAGTCGCATGTTCGCGGCCAGGCAGTCCGCTTGCACACGCCGCCTTCCACGCAATGAAGAACCAGGTATGAAACGACTCCCCGGCCATCCGGAACCCGCCAGCATGCCGGCCCCCGCGACACCAGGCGCGCCCCTGCGGCATGCGCCGGACCAGGCACGCCTGGCGCTGGGCTTTGCCGACGACAAGGGCACCACGCGCCTCATGCGCCGCCAGCACTTCGGTCCCCTGCGCGTGCAGAAGCCGCTCTATCCCGAAGATCCCTCCATCTGCCACGCCATCATCGTCCACCCGCCCGGCGGCATCGTCGGTGGCGACCAGCTCTCCATCACCGCTGAGGTGGGCGAGCGCGCCCATGCGCTGCTGACCACGCCCGGTGCGGGCAAGTGGTATCGCGCCAACGGCCAGTCCTCGCGCCAGGCAGTCAGGCTCGACGCGGCAGCCGGGGCCACGCTGGAGTGGCTGCCGCAGGAAACCATCTTCTTCGATGGCGCCGACGTGCGCATGGAACATGAAGTGACCCTGGCCGCCGACGCCGCTTACCTGGGCGCGGAAATCCTCTGCTTCGGCCGTACCGCGTCGGGCGAAACCTTCGACACCGGTGCCGTCAGCCAGCGCACCAGCATCCGCCGTGGCGGCAAGCTGGTATGGTTCGAGCAGGGCCGCCTGCAGGCCGAGGCGGGCGCGATGCAAGGCCCGCTGGCACTGGACGGGCAGACCATCTGCGGCACCCTGATCGCCGTGGGCGATGGCATGGATGCGGCACTGCTCGGACGGCTGCGCGAGACCATCGGCGCCCTGCAACTGGGAGGACGCAGCGGCGCCACGCTGATGAAGCAGGTGCTGATCGCGCGCTACATGGGGCCATCCAGCCTGGTGGCGCGGCAGTGGCTGCATGCGGCCTGGCATGTGCTGCGCCCGGCGGTCACCGGCAAGGACGCGGCCATTCCGCGCATCTGGAATACATGAACACGACGTAAAACGCTGCATCAGGAAAACTGAAACAAGCCTCGCCCTGCGTTATAGAACCTGAAGGCCGCCCAACGGCCAGGAGCCAACATGGAACTGACACCAAGAGAAAAAGACAAGCTGCTCATCTTCACCGCCGCCCTGCTGGCCGAGCGCCGCAAGGCCCGTGGCCTCAAGCTCAACTATCCGGAAGCGGTGGCGCTGATCACCGCCGCCATCATGGAAGGCGCGCGCGATGGCAAGACCGTGGCCGAGCTGATGTCCGAGGGCACCACCATCCTCACCCGCGACGATGTCATGGAAGGCGTGCCCGAGATGATCCCCGACATCCAGGTCGAAGCCACCTTCCCCGATGGCAGCAAGCTGGTCACCGTCCACCATCCGATTCCTTGAGGAGCGCGTCATGATTCCAGGCGAAATGCTGGTCGAACCCGGCGACATCGAACTCAACGTCGGCCGCCCCACCGTGACGGTGACGGTGGCCAACAGCGGCGACCGTCCCATCCAGGTCGGCTCCCACTTCCATTTCTACGAAACCAATCCGGCACTGCGCTTCGAACGTGAAGCGGCCTATGGCATGCGCTTGAACATCGCGGCCGGGACCGCAGTGCGCTTCGAGCCCGGTCAGGAACGCACGGTGGAACTGGTGGCGCTGGCCGGGGACCGCCGCGTCTACGGCTTCAATGCACTGGTGATGGGCAAGCTGAAGGCCCAGCATGGCAACGTCAAGAAGGGGCAAAACCAATGAGCAAGATTTCCCGTTCGGCCTATGCCGAGATGTTCGGCCCCACCGTCGGCGACCGCGTGCGCCTGGCCGATACCGCACTGTTCCTGGAAGTGGAGAAGGATTACACGGTCTATGGCGAGGAAGTGAAATTCGGCGGCGGCAAGGTGATCCGCGACGGCATGGGCCAGTCGCAGCGCCCCCATGCCGAGGTGATGGATACCGTCATCACCAATGCGCTCATCGTCGATCACTGGGGCATCGTCAAGGCCGACATCGGCATCAAGTCCGGCAAGATCGCCGGCATCGGCAAGGCCGGCAATCCCGACATCCAGCCCGGCGTGACCATGGCCATTGGCGGTGCCACCGAGATCATCGCCGGTGAAGGCATGATCGTCACCGCCGGCGGCATCGACAGCCACATCCACTTCATCTGTCCGCAGCAGATCGAGGAGGCGCTCATGAGTGGCGTCACCACCATGCTGGGCGGCGGCACCGGTCCGGCCGTCGGCACGGCCGCTACCACCTGCACGCCCGGTCCCTGGCACATTCATTCCATGCTGGCCGCTGCAGACGCCTTCCCGATGAACCTCGGTTTCCTCGGCAAGGGCAACGTCAGCCTGCCGCTGCCGCTGGAAGAGCAGATCCGCGCCGGTGCCATCGGCTTGAAGCTGCACGAGGACTGGGGCTCGACGCCTGCGGCCATCGACAACTGCCTGACGGTGGCCGACCGCATGGATATCCAGGTGGCCATCCACACCGATACGCTCAATGAAGGCGGCTTCCTGGAGCACACGCTGGCGGCCTTCAAGGACCGCACCATCCACACCTTCCATACCGAAGGCGCGGGCGGCGGCCACGCACCGGACATCATCGCGGCCGTGGGCGAGGGCAATGTGCTGCCCTCCTCGACCAACCCGACGCGCCCCTTCACGGTCAATACGCTGGACGAACACCTGGACATGCTGATGGTCTGCCATCACCTGGACCCGGCCATCGCCGAAGACATCGCCTTTGCCGAATCGCGCATCCGCCGCGAGACCATTGCCGCCGAAGACATCCTGCATGACATCGGCGCGATCTCGATGATGTCTTCCGACTCGCAGGCCATGGGCCGCGTGGGCGAAGTCATCCTGCGTACCTGGCAGACCGCGCACAAGATGAAGGTGCAGCGCGGTTCGCTCAAGGAAGATACCTCGCGCAACGACAACTTCCGCATCAAGCGCTACATCGCCAAGTACACCATCAACCCGGCCATCACCCACGGCATCTCGCACGTGGTGGGCTCGCTGGAAGTGGGCAAGATCGCCGACATCGTGCTGTGGAAGCCGGCCTTCTTCGGGGCCAAACCCTCGATGATCCTGAAGAGCGGCATGATCGCGGCCGCCCAGATGGGTGACCCCAATGCCTCCATCCCGACCCCGCAGCCGGTGCATTACCGGATGATGTTCGGGGCCTATGGCGGTGGCCTGAAGACCTCGATGACCTTCGTCTCGCAGGCGGCCTTCGATGCCGGCATCGGTGAACAACTGAAACTGAACAAGCCGGTGGTGGCCGTGAAGAACATGCGCAACCTGCGCAAGCGCGACATGATCCACAACGGCGCCACGCCGAAGATGGAAGTCGATTCCGAGACCTATGAAGTGCGCGCCGATGGCGAGCTGCTGGTGTGCGAACCAGCGGTCTCGCTGCCACTGGCACAACGTTATTTCCTGTTCTGATTTTCATTAGATTTTTTCATGCTCACTCTCAATACCAAGATAGCCCAGGCCGAGCAGATCGACGGCGAACTGGAACTGCCCTACGACCAGCGCGAGAAGAGCCGCCTGCGTGCCACCCTGCGTTCGGGGGAAGACGTGGCGGTGTTCACCGTGCGCGGTACGGTACTGCGCGATGGCGACCTGCTGCGCGGCGATGATGGCCGCGTGGTCAAGATCATCGCCAAGGCCGAAGCGACCTATCGCGTCGATGCGGCCGATGCGCACCTGCTGCTGCGTTGCGCCTTCCACCTCGGCAATCGCCACACCCAGGCGCATGTGGGCCACGAAGGGGGCGTTGGTTTCCTGCGCATCCGCAAGGACCCGGTGTTGAAGGAAATGCTGGAAGGGCTGGGGGCGCGCGTCTCCGAAGAACTGGCGGCCTTCGAGCCGGAAGCGGGGGCCTATGGCGGCGGCCACCACCATCATGGCGATGACCATCACCACAATCCGTTGGCACCGATTCCGCTGCGCCAGAAAATCCATCGTCCCGGCGACAAGAAGGAAGAGGGCTGACCCCATGCAAGCTGCCGCCTTGCTGCACCTGCTGCAACTGAGCAGCCCGTCCTTGCCGATCGGCGCCTACAGCTATTCGCAAGGGCTGGAGGCGGCCATCGAGTGTGGGCGCGTGGGCAGCGAAGCCACGGCCCGTGCATGGATCGGCCATGCGCTGCATGAAGTGGTGGCGCGTTTCGAGGCCCCCATCTTCGCACGGCTGGTAGCGGCCTTCGAGGCCCGTGATGCAGAAAAGGTCACCTTGTGGACCGAGCGCTTCATCGCGGCACGCGACACGTCCGAGTTTCGTGCCGAAACCATTCAGATGGGCTATTCGCTGGGCAAACTGGCGACCGACCTGAAGCTGGGCGATGAGGCCTTGCTGGCCATCCTGCAGGCGCAGCCGGAACTGCCGCTGCCAACCTCCCTGGCTTTTGCCACGGTGGCCCTGCAGGTGCCGCGCGAGGCGGCGGTGCTGGGCATGCTGTTCGCCTGGGCCGAGAACCAGGTGCTGGCCTGCGTGAAGACGGTGCCGCTGGGCCAGGTGGCGGGGCAGCGCATCCTGCTGTCGCTGCAGCCTGAACTGGAAAAGGCCGCGGCCACCGCGCTGACGCTGGAAGATGACGAGCTGTGCAACTGGGCACCGGGCCTGTCGCTGCTGTCGATGCAGCATGAGGTGCAGTACAGCCGCATCTATCGTTCTTAATTGCTGAATTATTGAAATCGTTTATATCGTTTTCGTTCCAACACGACCAAGAGATCAAGAGACCAACCATGAGCAACTCCACTTCCAATCCGCTGCGCGTGGGCATCGGCGGCCCGGTCGGTTCCGGCAAGACGGCGCTGTGCGAAATGCTGTGCAAGCGCATGCGCGACCATTACGACATGGCCGTCATCACCAATGACATCTACACCAAGGAAGACATGGAAATCCTGCTGCGCGCCGATGCGCTGCCGGCAGAACGACTGATGGGTGTGGAAACAGGCGGCTGCCCGCACACCGCCATCCGCGAGGATGCCTCCATCAACCTGGAAGCGATCGCCCGCATGAGTGCCGATTTCCCGGACCTGGACCTGATCCTGGTGGAGTCCGGCGGCGACAACCTGGCCGCCACCTTCAGCCCGGAACTGTCGGACCTGACCATCTACGTGATCGACGTGGCCGGCGGCGAAAAGATTCCGCGCAAGGGCGGCCCCGGCATTACCCGTTCGGACCTGCTCATCATCAACAAGACCGACCTGGCTCCCTATGTGGGCGCAAATCTGGATATCATGGCGGCCGATGCCAAGCGCATGCGCGGTGAGCGCCCCTTCGTGTTCACCAACCTGCGCAGTGGCGACGGGGTGGAAAAGGTCATCGAATACATTCGCAAGCAGGGCTTGCTGGACGAGAAGCCGAAGAACTGAACCTGAACCCTGTCACTTCCCCGATTCAAGAATCTGCCGTATCAGCCCAAGGAGAAAACATGTTGACCCTCTCGACCAAGACCCGCGCCCGCTTGGGCGTCCTGGCCGTCACCGCACTGGCGGCCGGCACTGCCCTGGCGCACCCCGGCCATCCGGGTTCCACCATGGATGGCTCGGCCAGCATGGCGGCCGGCTTCGCCCACCCGTTCTCGGGCATTGACCACCTGCTGGCCATGCTGGCCGTGGGCCTGTGGGCGGCACAGAACAAGCAGCGCGCCCTGTGGGTGCTGCCGCTGGCCTTCCCGCTGATGATGGTGGCTGGCGCCTTGCTGGCCTTCGCCGGCCTGCAGGTGCCGGCCGTGGAAACCGGTATCGCCGCCTCGGTGGCGGTGCTGGGCCTGCTGATCGCCTTTGCCGTGCGCCTGCCGCTGTGGGGCAGCACGCTGGTGGTGTCGGTCTTCGCGATGTTCCATGGCTACGCACACGGCGCTGAACTGCCGCACGGCAGCTCGGCCGCCCTGTACGGTGCCGGCTTCATCGCCGCCACCGCACTGCTGCATGCCGCCGGCCTGGGGATCGGCCTGATTGCAGGCAAGCAGATGGCTGACCGCGTGGTGCGCATCGGCGGCGTCGGTATCGCCGCCGTGGGTGCTTACCTGCTGGCTGCCTGAAGCAACTCGCCCGCTTCGGCGAGTGGTTCCTGACCTGAAGACTGGCCGCCGCGCGCGGCCAGCCAGGCGTCCAGCACGGCCTCGCTGCCCTTGGGGAAATGCAGGCCGAGCTTGGAACGCCGCCACAGGATGTCGGCCGCATTGGTGGCCCATTCGTGGCGCAACAGGTAGTCCACCTCGGCGGCATAGAGCCCGCCCAGGATTTCTTCTCCCATCTCTTCCAAGTTCTTTTTTCCTTCCAGCAGCGCGTGCGTGCGGCTGCCATAGGCACGCGCATAGCGTTGCAACAATGCGGCAGGCAGCCAGGGATACTGCTGCTGCAAGCCTGCTACGTATTGATCGAATTGGCGCACCGAGCGATTGGACGGCTGCGCACCATACAGGTCGCCACCCGGCAGGCAGCCGTGCTCGGTCCACGCGCCGCGCTGGTTGCCCAGCATCGGCGCAATCATGTCCACCGCTTCCTCGGCCAGCTTGCGGAAGGTGGTGATCTTGCCGCCGAAGATGGAGAGCAACGGGGCGCCTTGCGTGTTCAGGTCGAGCTGGTAGTCGCGCGTGACGGCCGAGGCGTCGGCGGCTGCGTCTTCCAGCAGCGGACGCACGCCTGAATACGACCACACCACGTCGGCCGGCGTAATGGGCTTGGCGAAATAGCGATTGGCCAGCTGGCAGAGATAAGCCGTCTCGTCCGCAGAGATGGCCACGTCTTCCACCCGGCCCTGATACTCGATATCGGTGGTCCCGATGAGCGTGAAGTCCTGCTCGTAGGGAATGGCGAAGACGATGCGCCCATCCGGGTTCTGGAAGATGTAGGCGTGATCGTGTTCGAACAGGCGCGGCACCACGATGTGGCTGCCCTTGACCAGGCGCACCGACTTGCTCGAATGCACGTGGGCCGCACCGCCCAGGAACTGCGCCACCCACGGGCCGGCGGCATTGACCACGCAGCGTGCGCGCACCTGCATGGCATGGCCGTCTTCACGGCGCAGCACCGCTTGCCAGCCGTTGTCCTGGCGCGTGAGCGATTCGCAGCGGGTGCGGGTCATGATGTGCGCGCCTTTTTCGGCGGCATCCATGGCATTCAACACCACCAGCCGGGCATCATCGACCCAGCCATCGGAATAGACGAAGCCACGCGTGAACTGCGCTTTCAATGGGGCACCCGAGGCGTGACGGCGCAAGTCCAGTGCACGCGAGCCCGGCAGCAGTTCGCGTCGGGCCAGGTGATCGTAGAGGAACATGCCCAAACGGATCAGCCAGGCCGGACGCTGTCCCTGGTCATGCGGCATCACGAAGCGCAGCGGCCACATGATGTGCGGCGCGCTGCGCAAGAGTACTTCGCGTTCGATCAGCGCCTTGCGTACCAGCCCGAATTCATAATGTTCCAGGTAGCGCAGGCCACCGTGGATGAGCTTGCTGGAGGAGGACGACGTATGCTGCGCCAGGTCGTGCTGTTCGCACAACGCCACCGACAGGCCGCGCCCGGCTGCATCGCGCGCGATGCCCGCACCGTTGATGCCGCCGCCGACCACCAGCACATCGTATTGCGGAGGATAGGTGATGCCTTCCATGCCACGTGCTTTCATGCTGGCTCCCGGTCAGAGTATGCGCTTGCGGATTTGCGTGACCACCACTTCGGTCACGATCACGATGGCGAAGATGGAGACCAGCACCGTCGCCACGCGCGGCCACTGGAACAGGTTCAACGCGGTATCGAGCACCATGCCCACGCCGCCGGCACCGACGATGCCCAGTACGGCCGATTCACGCACGTTGATGTCCCAGCGCAGCAGCACGATGGACGTGAAGGCGGGCTTCAATTGCGGCCAGTAGCCATACCAGATCTCGGAAAACTTGCTGGCCCCCGATGCCTGCAGCGCTTCGATGGGGCCGCGCGGCATCTGCTCGATGGTCTCGCCGGCCATCTTGCCGACAAAGCCGATCGAGCGGAAAGCGATGGCCAGCGTGCCCGCCAGCGGACCGGGTCCGAAGATGGCCAGGAACAGCAGCGCCCACACCAGCGAATTGACCGAGCGGCTGGCCACCAGCACGATGCGGGCGAACAGGTTCAGGCCGCGATGGCGGGTCAGGTTGGGCGCCACCAGGAGACCAAAGGGAATGGCCAGCACGATGGAGAGCAGGGTACCGAGCGTAGCGATGTGCAGGGTCTCGATCAGTCCGGCCTGCACGTCGCTGCTGAAGTAGGCCCAGTCGATGGGCCACATGCGGGCGAGCATGTCGCTCATCTGCTCGGGCGCATCGTAGAGGAACTCGGGGATGATCTCGATGTAGCGCAGCGATTGCACCACGGCCAGGGCGATGACCAGCCACACGGTGAAACGCAGGATGCGCTGCAGGGGCGTATGGCGCTGCCATTCGCGCTCGGCCGGGGTGAGCGCGGCAGCGGAGCGGGGGAGGACGGTATCAGACATTGAAAACCTTCTTGACCGAATTGGCCAGCAGTTCGCCGACGACGATGATGGTGATGATGGTGACCAGGATGGTGAGCACGAAGTCGTAATCGAAGCGCTGGAAGGCGGAGAACAGCACGCCGCCCACGCCACCCGCACCGACGATGCCGACCATGGTCGAGTTGCGCAGGTTGGAGTCGAGCTGGTAGGTCGAGAAACCGACGAAGCGCGACATCACCTGCGGCAGCACGCCGAAGAGGATCACGTTCATGAAGGAGGCACCGGTGGCGCGGATGGCTTCGACCTGTTTGATGGAGATCTCTTCAATGGCTTCGGCAAAGAGCTTGCCGATGAAACCGATGGACGCCACGATCAGTGCCAGCACACCGGCCAGTGCACCAAAGCCCACGGCCTTGACGAACAGGATGGCCACGATCACCGGATGCAGCGAGCGGCACACCGACACCAGCGCGCGTGCAGGCCAGGAGATCCACGAGGGCATCAGGTTGCGTGCGCCCATCAGGCCGATGGGTAGCGAGAACAGGATGCCAAACAGCGACGCCAGCACGGCAATCTGCAGGGTCTCCTTGATGCCGCCCCAGAGGATGTCACCCTTGGAGAGATCGGGCGGAAACATGCGGCCCAGGAACTTGGCGCCATTGCCAAGTCCGGAAGAGAAACGCTCCCAGGAGAAACCCAGTTGCGTGGCTGCGTAGATCGCATACAGGGCGATGAGCCAGATCACCACACGGGTGGCCAGTTGCGGCTTGAAGGCCAGGCTCACGCGGGGCGTGGAGGAAGTGGAGGAGGTCGTCATGCCAGCCAGTCCTCGCCGCCGTAGATCTGTTTGAGGAAGTCATCCGACAGATTCTCGGCATTGCCGTCGTAGACCACGTGGCCGCCGGACATGCCGATGATGCGGTCGGCATAGCGCTTGGCCAGCTCCACGTCGTGGATGTTGACGATGACCGGGATCTTCTGGGCGCGGCCCTGTTCCTTGAGCAGCGAGATGATCTCGAAGGAGGTCTTGGGGTCCAGCGAGGACGTCGGTTCATCGGCCAGCAGCAGGCGCGGGCGCTGCATCAGGGCACGGGCGATGCCCACGCGCTGGCGCTGGCCGCCGGAGAGCGCGTCGGCACGCTGGTTGGCGAAGTTGCCCAGGCCCACGGTATCGAGCAATTCAAACGCGTGCGCGATATCTTCCTTGGCGAAGTTGCGGCGCCAGGCGGTGAAGGCATTGACGTAACCCAGTCTTCCGCACAACAGGTTCTCCATCACGGAAAGGCGTTCCACCAGGTTGTATTCCTGGAACACCATGCCGATGTGGCGGCGCTGTTCACGCAGGGCGCGGCCGCGCAGTTCGGCCAGGTTCACGCGCTTGCCTTCGCCCTCGAACCAGATCGCGCCACGGCTGGGATCGACCAGGCGGTTGATGCAGCGGATCAGGGTGGACTTGCCGGTGCCGGAAGGGCCGATGATGGCGATCAGGCCGGCGTCGCCAATCTTCAGGTCGATGCCTTTGAGGATGGGATGACCGGGCTTGTATTCCTTGACCAGGCCCTGGATTTCGATGGCGTGTGACATGGGAGACGCTTTCTCTGGTGATGTTTCTGGTAACGCGCGGCAGACTGCGGGATGCGAGGGGCCGCAGCCCCTGCCGATGAGCAGGGGCCGTGTTGCTTGTGCTGGATGGAATCGTCTTGCGGCATCCGGACCGGAGGTCACGGATGCCTTTCGGTGCTGCTTACTTCTTGCCGGCGTTCTGCTTGTCGTAGGCGGCACGGTTGAAGGATTCACCGGCGGACTGGGCGACGAAGCGCACCATCTCGAAGTCCTTCTTGTAGTTGATCGGGTAGAAGCGATCGGAACCGGCGAAGGCCTTCTTGAGCTCATCGGTGAAGCGATAGTCGTAGAAGCACTTGAGCATCTTGTCGCGGAAGTTGGGCTCCAGGTCATGCGCATAGGCGAAGTCCTGGGTCGGGAATTTCTCGCTGTGCCAGATGACGCGGAAGTTCTCGGCCTTGATGACGCCACGCTCCACCATGCGGTCAAACACGTCGGAGGCCACGGCGGCAGCATCGTAGTCACCCGAGTTCACGCCCAGGATGGACTGGTCATGCTTGCCGGAGAAGATGACCTTGTAGTCCTTGTCCGGGGTCACGCCCAGCTTGGGGAACAAGGCCATCGGGGCCATGTGGCCGGAGTTCGACGAGGGCGCGGTGTGGGCGACCTTCTTGCCCTTGAGGTCGGTCATCTTCTGGATCGGGCTATCCTTGCGCACGATCACGTTGAGGGTATAACCCTGATAACCCTTGGCGTCACCGATGACGGCAAACGGCACGGCACCGGCGATGTTGACGGCGAAGTTGGTCGGTCCCGGCGAGAAGCCGCCGACGTGCAGGCGGCCCGAGCGCATGGCTTCGATTTCAGCAGCGTTGGATTGCACCTGGAAGAAGACCACCTTCTTGGCGGTACATTGCGACAGGTAGTCGGTGAAGGGCTTGAAGATCTTGTCGTAGACGGCCGGGTCTTCCACCGGGGTGAAGGTGAAGACCAGGGTATTGGGGTTCTTCAGCTTCTTGGGATCGGTGGGGGTGTCGGCGGTCAGGTCGTGATTGGCGTCGCAGTATTGCTGGTCGAGGTCGCCGCGATTGCTGCAGGTTTCCTGGGCGAAGGCGATGGCCGGAGCGGCCAGGGCGAGTGCCAACAGGGTCTTGATCAGACGTGGGGTCATGCTGTCTCCTGGAGATGGTTTTGGTCTTGGTGCCGGTCGCGACGGCGGTGTTGATCGGTGCGTGGCCGGCGATGTGCGGGAGTGTAGGCGAGGGGGGCGGCTTTTGCCATGGGGCGATGTCGCCGATGAGGGGGTTTCCTGTCAGCTGCCTTTCCAGTGGCTTTCAATCTGCTTTCAAAGCGCGCGGAGCCGGGGCTCGCGCCGCGCTTGGATTGGCGGTATAAAGGCGGCTGCACAACGATAACGACACGGGAGATCATGCATATCCTGCTGGTAGAGGATGACATCGACATGTCGCGCGCCCTGGTGCGCGCGCTGGAACGGCGCGGCTTCCAGGTCACGCATTGCGGTGATGGCATCAGTGCGCTCTCGCACATCAAGGACGGGATCGGCGACCTGGTCGTGCTCGATCTCAATATCCCCGGACTGGACGGGCTGCACCTGCTGCAGCGCATCCGCTCGCAGGACATCGGTACCCCGGTGATCGTACTGACGGCGCGCGGCGCAGTGGGCGATCGCGTGGTGGGACTCAATGCCGGTGCCGATGATTACCTGGCCAAGCCCTTTGATCTGGATGAGCTCGATGCGCGCATCCGTGCGCTGCTGCGGCGGCGGACCAATGCCGATGACGGTGGGCAGCGCTGCGGGCGCTTGCGCTTTGACCGGGCATCGGGGGCTTTCTATTGTGACGATGAGCCGCTGGAGTTGACGCCGCGCGAGCATACGCTGTTGAAGGCATTGATTGCCAAGCCGGGACATGCGGTGACCAAGGAGAAATTGTTCAGGCTGGTTTTTCCGATGGAGGAGAACACGCAGCTCGAAGCCATCGAAGTGGTGGTGCATCGGGTGCGCAAGAAACTCATGGAGACCGGGGCCGAAATCATGACCCTGCGCGGGCTGGGTTATTTGCTGCGGGATCGGCAGCAGCAGGGCGGCGAGGGCTGAGGAAGTGGCACATCTATTTTCACGGCGTCGGTCGGTGCGCGCCTATCTGTTGGCGTGGATCATTTCGCCGATTGCCCTGTTCATCGTCATCGATTCCTTCTCGCTTTATCGCAATACGCTGGAGTCGGTCAATACCGCTTATGACCGGATGCTGATTGCATCCGTGCATTCGATCGGCGATCTGCTGCGCATTGAGAATGGTGAGCTCAAGGCTTCGCTGCCGTATGCCGCGCTGGAAATCTACGAGGCCGATTATTCGAGCCGCATGATTTATCGCATCAACGGCCTGGACGGCAAGTTCTTCGAGGGCGATCAGGATCTGCCTTCCTACAAGGGGAAGGCGGACAAGGAAGCCATCTATCCGGCCCTGGCGCATATCTACGAAGATACCTATAACGGCGTGCCGGTCAGGGTGGCAGCGCTGTTCCAGCCGGTGGTGACCAATGATCCGCGCGGCGCGGCACTGGTGCAGGTGGCCGAGACGATGGAGAACCGCAGTGCGCTGGCACGCAAGATCTTCTGGGAGACGTTGATCCGGCAGGCGGCCTTGCTGGTGGTGATCGTGTCGGTGACCTTGTATGTGGTGCGGCGTGCGTTGCAGCCGGTGGATGCCTTGCGGCGGCAGCTTGATGAGCGGCCGGCGGATGATCTCTCACCCGTGGCGCCGCCGATGGCGCCACGTGAATTGCAGCCGTTCATCGATGCCTTGAATCAGTTGATGGCGCGCTTGCGGCGGCTGCTGGATCATCAGCAACGTTTCGTGGCCAATGCCTCGCATCAGTTGCGTACGCCATTGGCCGTGCTCAAAACACAGCTGCAGTCGGGCTTGCGCGGGGATGCGCCGGCACCGGTGATCTGGCAGGAGATGTCGGGTACCGTCGAGCGGGCCACGACGCTGGCCAATCAATTGCTGTCATTGGCCAAGGTCGAACAGATTCGCGGTCGAGGGGCGCAGGAGGTGTGTGACCTGGGCATGCTGGCGCGCGAGACGGCAGTGGATCTGTCGCCGCTGATTGCGGAGAAGGATCTGGACTTCGAGCTGGAGGGGGAGAAGATACTCGTGATGGGTCATCCGTGGATGATCGGGGAGCTGATTTCCAATCTGCTGCATAACGCGATCCGGCATACGCCTGTGCATGGGAAGCTGGGCATCCGCATCAGTGCTCGGGAAGATGTGGCGGAGCTGCTGATCTGGGATAGCGGGGAGGGGATCGATGACCAGGCGATGGAGAATGTGTTCAAGGCGTTTTCTTCCAATGTCTCATCAGCCGGAGGCTTGGGTCTGACCATCTGCGGAGAGATTGTCGATTCGATGCAGGCAACCATCAGCTTGCGCAATCGGATCAGCAAGGAGGGGGCGGTTGAAGGCTTGAATGCAGTGGTGCATTTCAGATCTGTTGCGTGGTGAGGCTGGTGTCGCAAGAATGTAGAGGGTGTGGAAAACTTAGTTTTTTGTCGGCCTCGTTCGTCATTCAGCACAGCATGGGATGGACACCTCGAATGCCTGTGTATAAGTTTTTGTACACTGTTTCCACTTAGTTCAGGCTGTGGACAAAGTAGCTTGCGTCGCATCCGTGGCGGAATTGGAGATAAGTTGATTGGTTTCCCCACGGAGATGATGTCATCACTCATTTGTTAGAAAAGCCGGCTTTGCCGGCTTTTCTTTTGGTGTTGGGTTATGTCTCTAATACTCCAGGAAACTTGGAAAATGATCCATTACCTTGTTCTGCAACGGAATGACGTTGACTTGAGAAGCGCAAGACGTCACTCAGCAGGATCGCTGTGGACAATTCATCCACGGCCAGTTCAAGAGGAGTTGGCCCTGTGGAAAACATAAGCAGGCTTTTCCTGTTGCTGGCCTGTGGAAAAAGACAAACCGCGCCCGGTGTTGGGTGGTTCGGAGGTGATATGAAGAAGGAGGGTAGGACGGCCGATATGCGGTCGATGCGTAGAGAGCGCCTGTGGAAAAGATGAAGCAAGGCGCTGTTTTGTCAGTGCGGCGGACTGAGCCGAAGATACGCCAGGCCATCTGCATCAATCAACAGCCTGGCGCGTTTCATGGCTTCCAAGCCGAGAGGACAGCATGGGAACCTCTGGCCACACAGGGATTTACTTCGCCTGCCGACCAAATGAAAACCGAGCGCACAAAGCAAAAACCCTCGCTACTTGCGTAACGAGGGTTCTTGGGAGTAACAAGCCTGACGATGACCTACTTTCACACTGGTTGCAGCACTATCATCGGCGCGAAGTCGTTTCACGGTCCTGTTCGGGATGGGAAGGGGTGGTACCAAC